>ERZ889217.1448-NODE-1448-length-12041-cov-15.168029_pt1 | contig 12041 bp, 4 predicted proteins | sample MGYA00521098_ERZ889217 | MGnify/ENA primary metagenome ERZ889217 (study PRJEB32303, sample SAMEA104408613) | aquatic metagenome | biome: Brackish water; feature: Pelagic; material: water | place: Baltic Sea | collected 2014-06-10T22:04:00 | depth 2,362 m ...
GGCGGCGACGGCGATGGCGGCGGCGAGGGCGGCGGCGAGGGCGGCGGCCTGCGTTGGAAGGGTGCGCAGCCCCCTGTGGCGGGCGGTGAAAGGCGTGCAGGGGAGACGGGCCCAACCGTCATCCCCGCGCCGACTTCCTAGGCGCTCGCGAGGAGCTTCTTGTCCGCCGGGTGGACGAACGAGGGCGCGGCCTCGGCCCAGCCCTCCGCGATGGCGTGCGGCCCTTCCGGCGCCTCGTCGTGGCCGGCGCTGCCCTGACTCGGGCAGCTGGCCCAGCGCCGCGCGCGCTGGCTGACGTGGCCGAACTGGAAGGCGAGGCACGCCCGCTTCACGCCGTGCTCGCTGAGCCAGCGGGAGGCGCCCTTCGTGTCCACGCGGATCGTGAACTTCACCAGGCCCTGTCCTCTCACGCCCTTCGCCGTGAGCGTGATGGGAGTGTAGGTCGTTCCTGTGCCGTCGGGGGTGGCGGTGGGGCTGAAGCTGACGAGGCGCTGCTGCTGCTGCTGCGGCTGCTGCTGCTGCTGCTGCTGCTGCTGCTGCTGCCGCTTGGCCACCGGCTCGAGGACGTCCGCGGCCGCCAGCGAACGGGCCTCCGCCGGCAGGCGGACCTTCGCCATCGCCGAGCTGTCGTCGGCGACGGCGCTGCGTTTCCGCCGCTGGTCCTCCTGTATGCGCGCGACGGCTTCGGCGAACTCGTCGGCCGCTCCGCCTTTGCCTAGCGGGAGGAGGTCCCGCGGGCCGACGGCGTCGTGCTTGGCCGAGTAGCGAACGAGGTCGATGCGCTTGCCGATGTCGCCGAGGCTGCGCTGGATGAAGCGCTGCATCGCCTTGCCCAGGCGCTTGCGCTTGACCGGGTCGCTCGCCGGGATCGTCTGGAAGGAATGCTCGCAGCTTGAGACGAGCTGGCGCCAGCTCTGCGTCGACGAGTCGCGCACGCCGAAGAAGGCGAGGACGTTGGCGCCTATGCGGCGGACGCGGAGGACCTGCGAGATGTCGGTGTAGACCAGCGCGCTCTGGATCCGCTCCAGCTCGGAACCGTCGCCGCCCTCGAGGAAGGACAGCATGCAGGCGTCGCCGTCGCTGCAGAAGTCGAGCTCCGTGTCCCAGGACCTGCCTTTCGCCGCGGCGGCGAGCTTGACCGTGCGGGCAAAGCGCAGCGCCGGCGGGATCGACTGGCCGTCTGCTGAGAATGCGCGGGCGCACAGGCGGGCGAAGACGTCCGGCATGAGCGTCTGGCCGAGGTCGTAGATGTCCTGCAGCTCGGGGTAGCCCTCCAGCGTCTTGACGTGCCCCCACGCGAGCTGCATGAGGGCGTAGACCGGGATGCGCGCGTCGTTCGCGGAGACGGCCGCCACCGCGTCGCGGCGGGCCGTGGAGCCGGCGGGCAGCGCGTTGGCGGCGACGAGCTTCGCCGCGCGCATCTCCGCAGGCCACCGGCCGCTGTGCGCCCACTCGAGGTAGGCGGTGGGCTCGTAGTTGCTCGACGTGCGGTAATCGGCGAGCGCCTGGATCAGCTCGATGGCGTTGGGCTTGGTGAGCTGCGTGACGAGCAGCTTGGCCATCGCCGGAGACTTGGCGTCGTGCGCGTCGGCCGAGCCTGGCGTGGAGAGTGTCTGCACGCCGAGGTTGGTCGAATCGATCTTCTCGAGGACCCACTGGAGGCGCGCGCTTGCCGGTCCGACCGGGATCAGTCGCTCGAGAGGGCGGAGGATGCGCTCGACGCTCGCGATGACGCGGTCGTCGATGCACTTGCCGCACTTCATGCCGAGGGCGGCGGCGACGTCGGCGATCCCGTCGAGGATGGTGTTGCCGTTGTTGACGTCGCAAAAGACGATCGACAGGCAGGGCACCATGGTCTTGCGGCGCATGGCGGTCGGGAGCATGCGGGCGATGATTTTGCCGATGCTGCCGTCCTCCGCCAGGCACGCATCCCTGTACGCCATGCGGTTACGCAGGTCCGTGATGCGCGGGCCGCCGCGCGCCTTCTCGTCGGTGGTGTCGTCGTTGCCTGCGGTGACCATGGTGAACAGGCTGGGCCACCTCGAGTCCAACATGCCCGCGGCGACCTCGGCGGCGAGCTGCGCCCCGTCGCACAGCGACTCGTCGTCGTCGCTCGCCAGGAACTTGCCCATGGTCGCCGTCGCGACGACGAAGTGCGAGTCTCCGCCGCGGAAGGCCGTGAGCATGTACGGGCCGGTGTAGAAGTACATCTCAGCACCGGCCAGCCCTGGGCCAGCGTCTGTGTTGTCGACGCCGCCGGGCTTGTCGCGGAAGATGTCGCCGCGGGTGATGCAGCTAGTCCAGCGACAGTGGCCGTCGTCGTCGATGCCGCCCTGGATCTTCTGCCAGTCGCCGGCGATGGAGAAGCAGAAGTCCTTGTCCTCAATCCTCTCAGAGGCCTCCAGCACCTCTCGGAAGATGTCGTCGGCGTCGAGGTTCATCTCGCCGACGACTCCGGACCAGAGGCGGGCGAAGAGTTGCGCCGTGGCGAACTCCTCGAACGCTCCGGTCTCCCTCTTATCCTTCTCCGCCATGAGGGGGAGGATGAGCTTGCACGCAACGCTGTAGGGCAGGGTTGGGTGCCCATCGGTGTCGGTGACCCAGCCGATCTCGGGCTGGGACTCTTTGAGCGCGCGCCCCATGTCGCCCGGCTCGTTGAAGAGGACGTAATGCTTGCCGCGCGCGGTGAGTGTCGCGGCTACATTGCCAGCAGCTGCACGGAAGCACACCATGTTGTTGTTAGTGCTTGGGGCAAAGGTTCGGACGTGTGTTCGTGCAGCTTGTGCTGGCTTAGTATCCAAATCGGGCGCGGCGGGCACCTGTACAGTTGCCCAGTTGGGCCTTCTCAGTTTCGGAGGCTCCCATTCGGGCCTTCTCAGTTCCGGAGGCTCCCAGTTGGGCCTTCTCAGTTTCGGAGGCCCGCGCCATGCTGTGCTCCGTTCGGAAGTTTGCGCTTTGCGTCGGTTACGCCAAACTTGGGAGTCCGCGCAATCATGCGCAATCATGCGGAGCATAGCCACGAGGCGCCGGCGCCGTTGGTACTTGCGACGGTGCCTGCTGCGATCCTGTGCCGTCGCCATGCACTAGTTGCCTATTCTATTAAGGATATTACTCCCCACGTCTATACACACCATAATATGCTGTCGCATAACTAGCAGTGTAATCTCGCGATCGACTATCTAGTCTTAGGGGTGCGAGAGTGTTAGGGTTGATCTCTTGTATTACATACAGGAGAGAGCATGCTAGCCGGTTGCATGCTGATGAGCATGCCGCCGCTAGTGTGGCATGCATGCGCGAGCATGCAACCACATGCATGCGCGTTCCCCCCCCATGCGGACACGTATGGACAACAATCATGCGGACATTCGTGGACGCGTAACATACAAGACAGGAGACTGTTCAGTCGACGCGGTTCATGCGAACATTTGCCAGGTGGAGACCGTGGGTGGATGGTGGGTGCAAAGGTTCGGACGTGTGTTCGTGCAGCTTGTGCTGGCTTAGTATCCAAATCGGGCGCGGCGGGCACCTGTACAGTTGCCCAGTTGGGCCTTCTCAGTTTCGGAGGCTCCCATTCGGGCCTTCTCAGTTCCGGAGGCTCCCAGTTGGGCCTTCTCAGTTTCGGAGGCCCGCGCCATGCTGTGCTCCGTTCGGAAGTTTGCGCTTTGCGTCGGTTACGCCAAACTTGGGAGTCCGCGCAATCATGCGCAATCATGCGGAGCATAGCCACGAGGCGCCGGCGCCGTTGGTACTTGCGACGGTGCCTGCTGCGATCCTGTGCCGTCGCCATGCACTAGTTGCCTATTCTATTAAGGATATTACTCCCCACGTCTATACACACCATAATATGCTGTCGCATAACTAGCAGTGTAATCTCGCGATCGACTATCTAGTCTTAGGGGTGCGAGAGTGTTAGGGTTGATCTCTTGTATTACATACAGGAGAGAGCATGCTAGCCGGTTGCATGCTGATGAGCATGCCGCCGCTAGTGTGGCATGCATGCGCGAGCATGCAACCACATGCATGCGCGTTCCCCTACTCCTATGCCCTATCACTCGGGTGGGAGCGGAGGGCGCACCCCTATCGGCCCGCACTGAGGTTGGCGGGCCGCCTAATCTGCACGCTGCGCGTCGCGGGCCCTGCAGGGAGGGCAGGCGAGCGAGGCGGGGGCAGGCGCGGCGCATCGGGCGGCTGACCACCGGGGCGCATTGCCGGCAGCGCCCCGCCTCGAGAGGCGCCGACGTCGCGAGGGAGGTGATGGCCGAATCCTACTGCCGCCTAAGGCGGTGCGCTGCAGGGGCGCGATCCCAGGCCGTAGGGTGACCCTGTTCGGCGGGGACTGAAGGATTGGCGTCGCATCCGGCGGGGCGTGGGTCAGGTTTACCCTAGGCGATCGCATGCAGCGTGAGCTACATTGGGAGGAGCGACTCGAGAGTGAGCCACTCCCTTGCGAATCGCCTGCCTCGCTCGTCGCGCGCAGCGATGAAGCCGACGAGGACAGCGCCGAGGCGCCTGTCGACTTGGCTGATGACGACTTCCCAGCCGCTGCCGTCGCGCTCGCGGCAGGGCTCGGTCGGCCACAGCTGGGCCGGCGCGAGCGCCCGTCGTCCAGCCGCATTATCGAGCGTTAGCGGCGCCGGCGGGGCCGCGTCGCCTGCGTCGCCGGCTGAGGTGCCTGCGCCGCGAGTGCGCCTGGCGCCGCGGGCCGGTGGCGCCGGCGTCGGCTGTCGCTGCGGCTGCTCCTCGTCCTCACTGCCGCTGGCGCTCTGCTCGTCGCAGTCGCTGTCGGCAGTGTCGTCGGACGGCTCCGTGGCCGCGGCTCGAGTCGCTGCCGCGTTGAGGCTGCTGCGCGCCGCGTGGAAGCTCTGGGCTGCGTCGAGCATCTCGGCGCGCGGAAGGGCGTTGGTGCGAACGGACGAGACGTCTGCTGTCCTGGCATCGTCGACGAGGTTGGCGTAAGACTCGTCGCTGAGGAAGCTGTAGAGCTTGAGGGACTCGGCAGTTTTCCACCGCAGCAGCGCCTGAATGGTGGAGTCCGACGCGCCGCTGGCCTTGAGTGCACACGCGAGGTAGCGCCTGAAGCTGTGCGGCGAGTACCGCGCCGCTGAGTCGCTGGGCACACCTGCCTGCTTGAGGCACGCCTTGAAGAGTCGGTCGACGTAGCTCGAGCTGAGGGGCTGCCCTTCCTCCGTCGTGAAGAGGGCGGTGCCCTCACGCTGCAGCAGGCCGTGCCGTGGCAGCCGCAGCTCGAGGTCGCGTATTGCACGCGCGGCGCAGACGGTCGCAGTGGGGTGAAAGCGCAGGTAGATAGGCGCCTGCCCCCACTCGAGGCCGTACTGGTCGCACTTACTCTTCGGCGGGATGATGATGCACAGGTCGCCTTCCCGAAGGCTGCGCAGCTGCTTGGGGGTGGGGTCGGCGACCTCGACCCCGCCGATGCGCCAGCGCACGTTGTGGCGAGTGAGGCAGTCGGGGCCGAAGCTGGCCTCGCCGCCAAGCGAGACCTCGGCTTTGCGGAAGCCTGTCTGCGCCAACGTGGCCCACAGCGCTCTGCCAACGGTCGCGCTCACGCTGCCGCCGGCGACAGCCTCTGCTTTGAGCATGCCTGCGATGAGCGGGTTGGTGAGTGGGGCCACCCGGTCGACCTGCAGAGCCTCCCAGCCGTGCGCGTCGATGTACTCGCGGTTCAGCGCGTCGGCGAGGCGTGTGGCGAGCGACAGGTCGGCCATCTTGACCCCGAGCCTGTCGTGCGCTCGGCGGATGCCGCGCAGCACTGCCAGCGCGCTCGACGGGCGCGGAGGTGCACGCCGTCCCGTTCTGCATCCCATCCGTCCGTAGATGAAGAGGAGGGCCAGCGCGAGGGTGACGACCTCTTTGTCGTACGCCGTGTGGTCCATGCTGCGAACGTCGGGGCGGAAAGGCGCCACGTTGCGGTGGATGCAGAACGCCATCCAGTGCTTCCAGTTGGATCGCTCGCCGCGGAGCGTGTTCTTGGCGGCGGCGCCTTCGAGGAGCTGGACGAGGCGTGCGGAGAGGTGGTCGGCCTCTTCGCTTCCCAGCCGGAGCCCGCCTGCATCAGAGTCGCTCACGAGCGCCGCTGCGAGAGCACGAGCGCGCGCCTGGGCGGCGTGACTGAGAGAGCTCGTGGGTTTGACGGCTCTGGAGGAGGTGGCCCGGGGTGCTCTGGCTGCGGCGTGGAGGCTGCGGTCCGAGTGGGCGGCGTCGTGGGGGTTGCCTGCGAGGTCGGTGAGCAGGGAGGGGACGAGCGCCTCCGCCGCCGTGCGCGAGCACTGAGCTGCGGCGAAGGCGCGGTGGCGCTCCGTGGCGGCGTCGATGGCGTCAAGCGCGGGGAGGAGAGAGGGGCACCACGGGTCGGCAGCGGCGAGGGAGGGGGCGAGAGAGGGCGGCGGCGGTGGGGCGGCAGACTCGGCGCCGGGGGAGGGCTCGGGAGACGCTGCTAGAGCTGGTGGCGAGGGCACGGCGGCGGAGGTGACGAACGAGGGTGAGGGCGGCGCCGGGGCGAAGAGCGGCTGCGGCACGGGTGAGTGGGGCGAGGGGGCGGCGTCGTTGGCGGTGGAGTGGCGAGACTCGGAGGCGGCGACGAACGCGACGAGCGAGGGGGATGGGGAGCCCGGGGGCGGGGCGAGGGCAGCGTGGGGTGGCGGTGAGGCGGGCGGCGACGGCCCTTCTCCGGGATATCCGAGAGTGGAGTCGAACTCGATCTCGGCCGCGGTGAGGGGTTGGGCATCGAGCCTTTGGAGCACGCGGGAGATGAAGTTGATCGCGTCGGCGCCCATACGAATCTGCCGCATCTGCATGCCGAGGGCGGCGCCGAGCATGTTCAGGACGTCGCGCTTGTCGCGGCTCGCTGCGTCCGCCAGCGGGTTAGCTTCGCCCCAGCAATGGGCGCAATGCAAGCGCCCACCCCGAGTGAACTGATCGAGCTGGGGCAGGCGCCTGAACTCGTGGAGCACCGCCCGCAGCCCCGGCGCCCGGGCCCTGTCCGTGCGCAGGACAGTGGGCGACGCGAGTGCGTCGATCTCCATCACGACGTGCTGGGCGCCCTCGAGCTCGGGTGCGAAGACGATGAAGTTGACGCAGGCGGCGAGCAGTTCCAGGACCGGGATCGTGAGCTGCGGGCGGCGTACGGGGAAGCGCCACCACGCGCCATATAGGCAGCCGCCCATGGCTGACGCATTCGGCTCCAGCATGGCGTCGCTGCGTAGTCGCCACGTGGTGACTGCTCGCGCCTCGGCGCTGTGTGCCTCGCACGCGGCGAGCAGCGACGCGCCGGGCGTGTTCAGCAGGATGCTGCGCCACTTGCGCAGGTAGCCGTCGCGACGTCCGTCGGGCGCTAGCGCGCCGTGTGGGTCGAGCTCGCACTCGCCGCCTGCGCGCATCGGATGGTGGAGGTAGGCCATCAGTTCGCGCGGCAGGCGGCCGATGTCGACGACGTGCTCGAGGAAGCCGACGATCTCTTGGTACTCCTTGGGAGTGCACGTCCCGTCGAGCACTGTCTGAATGCGCTGCCGCACGCGCAGCGCCTTGTCCCTGGGCACCCACATGATGCCTAGGCTGGGGTAGCAGCAGCCGCCGAGCCACAGGGCGCCGCACCCCAGCTGCCACTTATGTGCTTTGGCCGGCATGAGGCCGCTGCCATCGATGATGTCGTGCCACACCTTTATGGCGAGAACGGTGCGCCTGACGCCGACGACTGTCCAGCACGGGTCGTCGGTGTAGCACATCGCGTCGAACATGCGAGCCTGTGATCCCAGCATGTCGTGCGGGAGCGTGGCGCGCCGTGCTCGCCACTGCGCCTCGGCGTCGCATTGCGGCCAGTCCTGCGCACGCTCTGCTTCGTGAAGGCGGGCGGCGAACACTTGCATGAGTGCGTTCGCGAGCCGCTGTGCGATCTCGCTGGATGGGGTGAGGCCCATTGACATCACCTTTTCAGTGTGGATGGACAGGAGCTCAGCTGCCGTGCCGTTGCCGCCTGCGAGGGGCAGCAGGCTGCCCATCCTCCACAGCTCCTCCGGGCGGAACCACAGCTGGTGGAAGAACTTGCCGAAGTCGAAGGCGATGGTGAACACCGGCTCGCCGATAGACTCGGCGATATGCAGGAGGATGGAGGCGTTGCGGGCCAGGTCGCCGAAGCGAGGTTTGACTTCATGCCGCTCCCTCCCCTGCCTGCACGCTTCGTTGAGGGAAGTGACGGGCTCGAAGGCAGGGCGGGTGAAGAGCGCTGTACGCGGCGCCCCTTGGTCGACGATGCCCCGTGCGACGCCGCCGTCTTTCCGTGGCACGGCGCCCCTTGGTGCACAGCGCCACGGCGCGAAGGGGATGAACTCGTGCTGTTCCCACCACCCGAACTTGGTGAGCTCGCTTACCGCGGAGGCCGCTGCATCGATGCCCGAAGCTCCGTCGTACAGCGAGAGGAGGTTGGGGAAGATAATTATTTGCGGCGGCAGCTCGGCGTGTACGCACACGCCGGAGCTGAGCATCGACACCAGCTCGCGGTCGTTGATGTCGGCGAACAGCTGCTCGAGGAACTCGACGTTGAGGTGCGAGTGTATCGGCGGCGTGACCGTGTCGAGCAGGGTTGGCCGCCCGCTGCCGTCTGCCCTGCAGCCGCGTAGGTCCCAGATGCGCCCTCGAGCGCGCGGCTGGAAGGCGCTGATGCCGAGCGCGAGCGGCGGCGGGCGGGCCGAGTTCGAACCCGCCAGCCGTGCCGCGTGCCATTGCTGAATGCGAGCGAGTGCGGCCTGGATGCGTGCGACGGCGTTCGGTGTGAGCACATCGTGCAGCGTCTGCGGTTCCCACCCATCGTCGCACGGCTGCTGCGCCGCCGGTGGAGGCAGCGGCTGCGTGACAGGGATGTTGCATCGCTGTGAGAACGGTGCGGTGGCGAGGTGTTCGACGGCGCCGAAGTCGGCGGCCAGCGATTTCAGCCCGTCTGGAATCTCGGAGAGAGGCGGCGGCACGAGGCGGTCTGCCCATGCCGTGTAGGTCCCGGCAAGCGCTGAGCCGGCGCACCTCTCCGCTTCGAGCAGGAGCTCTGACCGCAGGCTGGCGTTGGCGGAGATGGCGTTCTCGTACTTCGCCGCGAAGCGGCAGGGCGGGCCGGCTTCTGCTGCTGAGCGTGTGAGAGAGCCGCCTACGTCAGCGCCGATGGCGATCGGCGGGGAGGCGGCGGTGGGGCTGGGGGCGGCGTGGGACAGAGCGCGTGCGATGGCGGCCGCGGCGGCGTGGTAGGTGAGATCACGCTCGGCATTGTCTTCGGGGTCGCTGGCTGTGCCGATCCCTTCCGCGATGACGTCCAAGGGGCACCACACTGGTGCGTTGGGGCCAAACTCCAGCGAGCGAGCGAGCACCTGTGCTCGGGAGGAGCACACTCCTAGCGAGCCATGGTTCGCGCTGCATGCTCCGACCGCGATAAGGTCGTCGCCGATGGCGCCGGCCAGGAAGACTGTCTCGGCTGCCACGCCGTGGGTGAGCGTCGGGATTATGTCGGCTGCGAGCGCGGTGGCAGCTTTGCGGGCTGCCCCGTTGACCTCAGACGTGGTCGCCGAGAACAGCCCACCCCCTGCGGGAACGCAGGCTAGCGCTCGAGGGGTGACGCATATGGGGATGATGCGTGTGACCACACAGAGCGGCCGGGCGCTCAGCTGCCGTTTGAGGCCTGTCGCTGGTGCGGCCGGCGGCTCTGCGGCTGGGGCGTGCTGCTGGAGTTGCTGGATGGCGCCTGAGAGGCATTCGGCGAGCAGCTCGTTCATGGCTGACGGGTAAGCCGCTGCCGACTGTGACAGCCACTTGCCGCTGCTGTTCAGAGCGCCGCCTGCGAACTGCGTGTGGTTGGGATGTACGCAGCGCAGCGAGCTCCAGCCGCCGAGCCAATGCTCCAGCTCCTGCGAGTAGAGGAGCGTCGTGTACTTCTGGTGCGGGGCGCCCAGCATGCACTGAGCAAACGTGCACGCCTCCGCGCATGCGCGTTCCTGCAGCGCCACCATTGCTGGGTGGATCCACAGAGGGGCGTGATCAGCGCAGAGGAAAGTGTGGGCAGCACTGCTGTCGCCGCGATCCGCCGGGTTCTCGATGACGAACGGCACGCCGGCGTCGTGCGCCGCGCTAAGCAGCTCGCAGAGCCGTTCGATTACCTCATTTGCCTGCCGCAACTCGTTGGCGTGGCCTGCAGGCGGCGACGACAGCCCCTGCGGACTGGAGCGAGTCCGCACCGGAGGCGGCCCGCCGTCGCCCCTGCGTGATTTGCGCGCAGAGAAGTGCCGGCTGATGGAGAACGTCGAGCACGGCGGAGCGGCGAAGATCACCTTGTACTGGCCGTCGAGAGTCTTGCGCCGCAGCTCGTCGAAGAACGCATCGTCGAGGAAGTCATCGTCAGCATCTCCGTGTGCTGGGTCGTTGTCCACTGTGTCGACGGCGAATCCACGGCTGCGCAGGTGGGCGGCCAGGCCGTCGTCCCGCCTGTACGGACCCGAGAAGAGCACGAGCGCGCGCCCGAGCTGCTGCTCCTCCGCCTGCTTGGCGTGCGACGCCGACGTGCAGAAGGCGCTCGCTGCCTTGCCCTCGCCTCGCTCTTCCTCGAGCTCGGCGCGGAGGTCGGCTGCGCTGTGTGCTGCCGCACCTTGCCGCTCCCTCAGCACCTTGAGGAGGCAGATGCGCAGAGCCGAGCGCCAGCCGGGCTGGGAGTGCGGCATGACCGTGCATCGCGCTGCTTCGGCGGAGTCGATGCTGCGCTGCATCTCGGCTTCGGCTGCGCTGCGTATGGCCTGCAGGCAGCGCGGGCCAGGGGAGGCCAGCCTTAGCGCTGCTGCTACGTTCTGCAGCACGTCGATCGGCGGATCGCCGGTGAACGTGTCGAGCGTGTCGACCAGCTCGCGCACTGCGTCGGCCAGAGAACCGCCCGCTCCGCTGCCGCGCTGGCGCTTTGCCCGTGCACCGCCGACGGCGACGGCGTCGAGTATGACGACCGGCACCTCGTCGCCGCCAGCGGCGCCATCGCTGCCTGCAGCTGCTTGCCCTGCGCTTGCGGCGAGGGCGGATGCGTGGGCATTGTGCACGCTTGCCAGAGACGCGGCAGGGACAGCGCCGGCGCGGGCTTGCGGAGCGAGCACAGCCCGCCGCATGCCTGGCTTGACAGCTCCCGAGGGGGTGATGCCCAACTCGCCGGTGGCGCTCACTAGCACTGCCGGTGGCGCCGTTCCTGCGCGCTTGGTGCGCGGCTGGGACGCCGACGTGCACAGCGCGCCCGCCGCCTTGCCTTCGCCCCACTCCTCCTCCAGGCACGCCCGCAACTGTGACGCTGCGCCGTCGACGACCTTCGCCAGGGCAGGGCCTAGGCGGGAGCGCCATGCTGCGTTGCATCGCGGCGAGCTCTTGAACGCGTCGGGCATGTCCTTGATGAGCGTCGCTGGGTGGAGTGCGGCGTACGCGGCGGCGGCGACGGCTGTGTGCGTGCTGCCCTCGGGTCGATCGAATCCGAATGCCGCTGCGACACCCCCGGTTACGCTCTTGGGCGGCGCCGTGCCTGAGCCGGCCACCTCCTTGAGCAGTTCTTTGACGGCGAGCAGCTGCGTGCGCGACGGCGGTGGCGTGTCCTCGGGGTGCCGGTACCTGCTGCTGCGGTGGTTGTGCCTCGGGGCGCACAACGGCAGCGGCAAGTGCGCGGTCGGTGCGTGGCCATCCAGACTTGGGAAGCGGAAAAAGGGCGGGGGCGGATGCGATTCGGCGGCGGCTGCGAGCAGGTCGAGGGTGTTGGGCGGCCATGACGCTGAGTTGCCGAGAGCGCTAGGGCAGGAGCCGTCGCCGCGTTCTTCTGCGAGTGCGGCGCGCAGGTCGCTGGCAGAGCGGCTCAGATTGAGCGCCGTCGCATGCGGCGCACGTGCTGCGTCGAGAGACGAGGCGAAATCCCGAACAAAAAAGCTCGAAAAATAGCGAGCTTCCCGAAATGCGCCGGCGGCCGGCTCGTAGTCGTCGTCGCTGAGGTACAGGTCGTCAGAGGCGGTGAGTTGTTCGGTGCTCGCCGTTAC
>ERZ889217.1449-NODE-1449-length-12041-cov-7.817454_pt1 | contig 12041 bp, 10 predicted proteins | sample MGYA00521098_ERZ889217 | MGnify/ENA primary metagenome ERZ889217 (study PRJEB32303, sample SAMEA104408613) | aquatic metagenome | biome: Brackish water; feature: Pelagic; material: water | place: Baltic Sea | collected 2014-06-10T22:04:00 | depth 2,362 m ...
AGAAAAGCTTTGAACCTTCATCATGATATTTTAGTATCCGATGCATTTATGAGAGCCGTTGAAACTGATGAGAAGTGGGCACTAAAAAGTCCTGCAGATGGAACAGTTCAACAAACGATCTCTGCAAGAAATTTATGGATTAGATTATTAACGGCAAGAATGGAAACAGGTGAGCCTTACATTATTTATATCGATACAGTTAATAGACAAATTCCACAACATCATAAGTTAGCAAACCTAACTGTTAAAACTTCTAACCTATGTAGTGAAATAACTTTACCAACAGGTATTGATAAAGATGGTAGAGATAGAACTGCAGTATGTTGTTTGTCTTCTTTAAACTTAGAAAAATATGATGAGTGGAAAGATGACAAGATGATGATTAATGATGTGATGAGATTTTTAGATAACGTCCTAAGTGACTTTATTGAAAGAGCTCCTGATAATTTTGCGGATGCAAAATATTCAGCTGCAAGAGAGAGAAGTGTGGGTCTTGGTGTTATGGGTTTTCATTCTTATTTACAAAAGAACAGTATTCCACTTGAGTCAGTGATGAGTAAAGTTTGGAATAAAAAAATATTCAAACACATTCAAGAAAATGTTGATCAAGCATCAAAAGATTTAGCAGATGAAAGAGGGCCTTGTCCGGATGCTGCTGATTATGGATTTAATGAAAGATTTTCTAATAAAACGGCAATTGCACCAACTGCATCTATTTCAATTATTTGTGGTGGAGCGTCCCCTGGAGTAGAACCGGTTGCGGCAAACAGTTATACGCACAAAACTTTGTCAGGATCATTCAACGTTAGAAATAGATATTTATTAGAACTATTAGAAAAACATGGCAAAAACACTGAAGAAATTTGGTCTGGAATTACAACAAACGAAGGTTCTGTTTCTCATCTAGATTTTTTAACAGATTTAGAAAAAGATGTTTTTAAAACCGCTTTTGAATTAGATCAAAAATGGATTATTGAATTAAGTGCTGACCGAACTCCTTTTATCTCACAAGCTCAATCTATTAATTTATTTTTAGCAGCTGATGTTCATAAAAAGGAATTACATAAAATTCATTTTGATGCTTGGAAAAAAGGCTTGAAGAGTCTTTATTACTGTAGATCAAAATCAATTCAACGTGCAGAAAATGTTAACGATGAAAAATCAACTGACATTCTAGCAAACGTTTACAAACAAAAACCAACAGTGGCGAAAGACCCAGAATATGAGGAGTGTTTATCATGTCAGTAGCAGAAAAAATTAAAGCTGAAATTGTTCAGCCTAAAAACAATGGTGGCTTATTAGTAGCTAATCCAGTTTACAAACCTTTTAGATATCCATGGTGTTACGACGCTTGGTTAACGCAACAAAGAATTCATTGGTTACCTGAGGAAGTGCCACTTGGTGACGATGTTAGAGATTGGCAGAAAAATTTATCAGCGTCTGAGAAAAATTTATTAACTCAAATTTTTAGATTTTTTACACAAGCAGATGTTGAAGTAAGTAACTGTTACATTCGTCACTACATGAATGTATTTAAACCAACAGAAGTATTAATGATGATGACTTCATTTGCTTCAATGGAAACAGTTCACATTGCTGCGTACTCTCATTTACTAGATACTATTGGTATGCCTGAATCAGAATATTCAGCGTTCATGCAGTATAAAGAAATGAAAGATAAATACGATTACATGCAAGGCTTTGATGTTAAATCAAATCATGATATTGCAAAAACAATCGCAGTGTTTAGTGCATTTACTGAAGGCTTACAATTGTTTGCAAGTTTTGCAATTCTTCTTAACTTTCCAAGACACAACAAAATGAAAGGGATGGGCCAAATTGTTACTTGGTCTGTTAGAGATGAAACATTGCACTGTAATTCTATGATTAGATTATTCAAAGAATTTGTTAATGAAAATCCTGGTATCTGGACTGAGAGGTTAACAAGTGAACTTTACCATGCTTGTAAAACAATCATTGCACATGAAGATGCTTTTATTGATTTAGCTTTTGAAATGGGTCCAATGGAAGGTTTAACTGCACAACAAGTTAAAGACTACATTAGATTTATTGCTAATAGAAGATTAACTCAGTTAGGTTTAGAGCCACTTTACAATATTCGTAAAAACCCATTAACTTGGTTGGATACAATGTTAAACGCGGTTGAGCATATGAACTTCTTTGAAGGTCGTGCAACTGAATACTCTAAAGCATCGACGCAAGGAACTTGGACAGAAGCCTTTAGTTAATCTTTTGAAATATAAAAAGTATTTTAGAAAAACTAGCCTCAAACAAGAAGGTATTGAGAGCATTTTTTAAACGAGATTGCTTCCAAGAAACCTAAAAACTTTCTAGAGATTGGTGTATTTCACGGCGTTACTGCAAGGAATGTTTGTGAGTTATTATACAGCATTCATGGGGATGATTTTAAATATGTAGGCTTAGATTTATTTGGTGAAAGCATTGAAAATGCTAATGAAATTATCCCAAATACTAAGTTTAATAACCCATTAAAAAAAATATATTTTGAATATATTCTAAGACAAGACCCATATTCTATTGAAGCGGTGGCCTATCTTTTAAAAAAATTTGAAAAAAGTACTCACCTTGTTAAAGGCAACTCTAATAATTTATTAAAAAAAATGGATATGTCTAAAATTGATTATGTTTTTTTAGATGGAGGTCATGCTTATGAGACAGTTAAAAATGATCTGCATTATTCAAAGCCAGTTCTGGAAAATAATGGCACTATTCTTTGTGACGATTACAACTTAAGTCAGGCTCCAGGGGTAAAACAAGCCATCGATGAATTTATTAAAGACAATAATTGTAAATCTGAAATTATTTTTGAACGATTTGCAAAAATAGAAAAAAATTAATTACCTATCTTTGATTTAACTGCATAACTTTTCTGTGCTTATTACCCTTATATTTAGCTAAAGGTCTAATAAGTTTATTTGCAGCATGCTGCTCCATAATATGAGCTGACCAACCTGTAATTCTTGAAATTACAAATATAGGAGTAAAGAAGTCAGTATCAAAACCCATTAAGTGGTAAGTAGGTCCTGTTGGATAATCTACATTTGGATAAATATTTTTTTCCTTGATCATTACTTTTTCGACAATGTCGTATATTTTTTCAAATGTTTTATCTTTTTTGATTTTAGCAACCTTACCAAAATATTCTCTCATTGTTGGAACTCTAGAGTCTCCACTTTTATAAACTCTATGACCAAAGCCCATCACAACTTCCTTATTCTTTAATGCACTTTTAATCCACTTTAAGGCATACTCTGGTTTTTTAATTTTTTTCATCATATGCATAACTTCTTCATTCGCCCCACCATGAAGAGGTCCTTTTAAGCTAGCTATAGCTCCAGTGATTGCACCGTGTATATCAGATAAACTACTTGTTATAGTTCTTGCAGTAAAAGTTGAAACGTTAAAACTATGTTCTGCGTACAAGATTAAAGATACATCAAAAGCTTTAACAATTTCTTTTTGAGGAACTTTACCAAAACACATATAGAAAAAATTTTCAGCAAAAGATAAAGTTTTTTTAGGTTTAATTATTTTTTTACCATTTCTAACTCTGTAAAATGCAGCTAACGCCGTTGGAGTTTTTGCAAAAATTCTCATTGCTTTTCTCATGTTTGCTTCATGCGAACTATCGGCTGTTTCTTTATCTTCAAGGCCCAATACGCTTACAGCAGTTCTGGCCACATCCATTGGATGTGATTTTTTAGGCATATGCTTAATTATTTCGTAAAGGTTTTTTGTTAATTCTCTTGCATTTCTTTCTTCTTTTTCAAATTTTTTTAGCTGAATAGAATTTGGAAGATCTTTGTTTAAAATTAAGTAAGCAACCTCCTCAAATCTACAGGCTTCACATAAATCTTGAGCAGCATACCCTCTATAAGTTAGAGAGTTAATTTCAGGCATAACTTTTGAAATTTCAGTTTCATCAACAATTATCCCCAGTAAACCTTTTTTTATATCATCACTCATTATTCATGCCCTTCCGTACTAAAGTTATAAATTTTTTCATCTAACGAATTATATTTCTCATATTCCACTAACTCGTAAAGTCTTTTTCTAGTTTGCATTTTATCAATAATATTGTTCTGGTGTCCATTCACAAAAATGTCTTTCAGGCCATCTTCCACACTTTTCATAGCTAATCTTTGTGTGGTTACTGGATAAATGACGATATTATAGCCAAAATTTTCCAACTCTTTATAATTGAATAGCTTAGATTTGCCAAATTCAGTCATATTAGCTAACAAGTAACATGATAGTTCTTTCCTAACTTTTTCAAAATCTTTTTCATCGTGTAGAGCTTCTGGGAAGATGATTTCTGCTCCAGCATCAATATATGCCTTACATCTATCAATCATTTTATCTATTCCCTCAACCCCTTTAGCATCCGATCTTGCTATAATTTTAAAATTTTCATCTTTTTTAGCAGCAACACACTCTTTAATTTTCTTAACCATTGCTTCAGTTGAAATTAATTCTTTGTTATCTAAGTGACCGCATCTTTTACGTTCTACCTGGTCTTCTAAATGCACAGCTGATATTCCAAACTCTTCAAAAGTTTTGATAGTTTCTTCACATGATTTAAAGCCAGTATCAATATCAACAATTGTTGGTAAATTCGTTACTCTTGATATTAAATAAGATCTGGTGCTGACATCTTGCAATGTAGTTAAACCTATATCTGGAAACCCTAAATCATTTGCCATAACCCCACCTGATACGTAAACAGCATCATAACCAATTTCTTCAATTAGTTTTGCAGTTAATGGATTATAAGCTCCAGGAACTCTTAAAATTTTATTTGATTTTAATTTACTGACAAAGTCAGCTCTCTTTTGACCGGGTTCTTTATCTACAAAATGCACTAAAAAATTCCTTTTCTTGTATTTTTCTTTATTTGACTTCTTTTTAGCTGAATATTCAATTTATTTAATTCACCAGCTTTTAAATTTTTAAGGTTTTGAACTACTTTTAAGAAACGTGCACTTTCTTTTTTATCTAAAATACCATCCGTTAAAGTTAAAAATTTATTTATATAATTTTCTCTTTTAAAAGGACGTGCTCCATATGGGTGAGCATCTGCTCTATCAAGTTGCTCTATAATTTTTTTACCATTATTTAAAGTAACTACAACTTTTGCACCAAATGATTTATTTTTTGGATTTGGATCATGATATTTTTTAGTCCATTTTTTATCTTCAAATGTAGTAATAGATTTCCATATTTTTATAGTACTTTTTCTATTAGCTCTTTGTTTGGTATAAGATTTAACGTGATGCCAATCTGCATCTTCAAGAGCAACTGCAAAAATATACATAATTGAATGATCTAGTGTTTCACGACTTGAATTTGGATCCATTTTTTGTGGATCATTTGCGCCAGTTCCAATTACATAATGAGTGTGATGACTTGTGTAGATATCAATTTTTTTAATTTGATTTAAATTTGGAATTTTCTTATTAAGTTTTTTAGCAATATCTATCAATGCTTGTGATTGATATTCTGCAGAATATTCTTTGGTATAAGTTTCTAGTATAGCTTTTTTGGGCTCTTTCTTTTTAGGTAATGGCACATTATATAAAGCTTTTTTACCATCTAATATTCTAGCAATAACACTGTCTTCTCCTTCATAAATCGGACTTGGTGCACCTTCACCACGCATAGCTCTATCTACAGCTTCAATTGCAAGTTTGCCTGCATGAGCAGGGGCGTAAGCTTTCCAACTAGAAATCTCGCCTTTTCTTGATTGCCGTGTAGAGATTGTTGTATGTAAAGCTTGTTGCACAGCTTGATAAATTGTTTCAGTATTTAATTTTAGCATAGCACCTAAACCTGCGGCAACACTAGGCCCTAAGTGTGCAATGTGATCAATTTTATGTTTGTGCAAACATATGCCTTTAACCAAATTAACCTGAACTTCATAACCCGTAATAATTCCTCTTAATAAATCTAAACCACTTTTTTTAGTTTGTTGAGCAACACTTAAAATAGGAGGAATATTGTCACCTGGATGACTGTAGTCTGCCGCTAAAAAGGTATCATGAAAATCAAGCTCTCTAACAGCCGTTCCATTTGACCAAGCAGCCCATTCACAATCAAATTTTAATTTTGAATCAATTCCAAATATATTTGCACCATTTTTTCTAGGATGTTTTAAAGCCATTTCTCTTGAAGAAATTACAGCCCTTCTATTTAAAGATGCAATAGCAACTGAAGCATTATCAATTATTCTATTAATAACCATTTCAATAGATGCTTTATCTAATTTTGCATTGTCCGAGGCTATTTCAGCAATTTTCCATGCCAATTGATTTTTTTTTGGTAAATGAATTTTTGATGGGTAAACTTTAACTTTATGTGAAATCATTATTAGGCCTCCTTAATTATGTGAACCTATTAATAGTAAGAAAAAAAATTAAATCAATCTTTATAAGTAAGTTGAAACTATTTTTTCAACACCAATAAAGTCTTTTATTAAATGATTGTGGTAAATTTCATTAGTATTCTTTTCAGTATATCCATTTTCTAATAAAATAATTGGAATCGAAGCAGCCTTTGCAGCATTCGCATCTGTTTCACTGTCGCCAATCATTAGAGATTTTTTGACATCACCATCTACAATTTCAATTATATTTGTTATGTGTCTAGGATCAGGTTTGCAATAATCAAAAGTATCTGATCCCGCCACATACTCAAAGTAATTATAAATTCCTATTTTTTTTAAAAGATCAATTGCTAAGTGCTCTTGTTTATTCGTGCATACAGCCATTGAGATATTTTTTTCTTTACACCATTTTAAAAATTCTTTAGTGCCATTAATAAGCGTACTTTCATTGATAATATTTTTTCCATAGAAGCTTACAAAATCCTTAACCATTTCAGCTTTAATTTTTTGATCATCAATTTTACCAAATTCCTTTTTAGCTTGTCCCCATATAGACCTACCAATCATAGCACCTGCACCTTGCCCAACTAAATTTCTAATTTCAGTGGTAGATTTAGTGGGATAACCATATTTTTTCATTACATGGTTGTGAGCGCTCATTAAGTCAGGGGCTGTATCAACTAGAGTGCCATCAAGATCAAATATAATTGTGTATTTTTGAGTCATTAATAAAGTATTTTTAAGAAATAAATTGTGAATTAAGCTATCTATACACTTAATATAAAAATATTTCCAGATGAAACAAATAAATTCTAATACCAATCAAGAAAAACTTCGTAAATTTTTTATTAAGTCAGGTGTAAAGATGATTGGACCTGAAACAATTTTTTTTTCAAATGATACTACGATTGGAAAAAATGTTATTATTAATCCTTATGTTGTTATTGGACCAAAAGTTAAAATTGGCAATAATGTAATTATAAATTCATTTTCCCACCTAGAAGATTGTAAAATAAAAAATAAAGTCGAAGTTGGACCTTATGCAAGATTGAGACCCGGAACTATTTTAGAGGAGGGTTCAAAAATTGGAAACTTTGTAGAGGTTAAGAAAAGTACAATTGGAAAAAAATCAAAAGTTAATCATTTGTCATACATTGGTGATAGCGAATTAGGTAGTGGTGTCAATGTTGGTGCTGGAACAATTACCTGCAATTATGATGGAGTTAAAAAAAGCAAAACAAAAATCAAAGATAATGTATTCATAGGTTCTAATTCATCTTTAGTTGCCCCCGTTACCCTTGAAGCAAATAGCATTGTTGGAGCTGGTTCCGTAATTACTAAAAATGTTAAAAAAAATTCATTAGCTTTAACTAGAGCACCCCAAACCGAAGTTAAGAACTACAAAAGAAGAAAAAAATAATATGTGTGGAATTATAGGTATAGCTAGCAATAAACCAGTTTCATCTGCAATTATAAGTTCACTTAGAAAGCTAGAGTACAGAGGTTACGACTCTGCTGGAATTGCAACGCTATCAAATGGAATTGTTAGCGAAGCAAAGTCAGAAGGTAGAGTTGATGTTTTGGAAAAAAATCCTGCTGTTAAAAAAATGTTGGGATCAATTGGAATTGGCCACGTAAGATGGGCAACTCATGGAGCACCAAATGTACTTAATGCACACCCTCATTCATCAGAAAACGTATCAGTGGTTCACAATGGTATTATTGAAAATTCAACGCTTTTAAAAAAACATTTAATTAACAAGGGACATATATTTAAATCTCAAACTGATACAGAAGTCATTGTTCATTTAATTACAGAATATTTAAAAGAACTTAATTTGAAAGATGCAATTATTAAAACTCTTAAACAACTTCATGGAAGTTTTGCTTTAGGTATAATTTTTAAAGATCAACCTGATCTTATAGTGGGTGCGAGAAGGGGATCACCCCTTGCAGTTGGTTATGGTCCTAATGAAAATTATTTAGGCTCAGACTCTTATGCATTAAAGTCTATGACTAATAAAATTTCATATTTAAATGATGGTGAGTTTTGCATTATAAAAAAAGACCAAGTAGAATTTTTTGATGAGGATGGATTAAAAGTTAATAAAAAAGTTTTAGAATTATCGTCAAAAGAACAAGATTACGACAAAGGTGATTTTAAACACTTTATGGCTAAAGAAATTGAAGAACAGCCCACAACACTAAAGAACTGTATTAATGAATATATCGATACAATTAATAATGACATCAATATCTATAATTTCCCATGGGATATAAAAGAAATTTCCTCAGTTACATTAATTGGTTGTGGTACAGCTTATCATTCTTGTTTAATGGCAAAATATTGGTTTGAAGAAAACACTACACTTGAAGTTACAATAGATATTGCTTCTGAATTTAGATACCGAAAAAATAGATTTAAAAAAAATAACTTATATATCTTCGTTTCTCAATCAGGTGAAACTGCCGATACTTATGCTGCTTTAGATTTATGTAATAAAAATGACATGAAAACTTGTAGTGTGGTTAATGTTATAGAGAGTTCTATTGCAAGGGATTCTAAATTTGTTTTACCCATTCATTGTGGACCAGAAATTGGTGTTGCTTCAACAAAAGCCTTCATGGGTCAAATGCTTGTACTTTATATTTTAGTATTAAAACTAGGAATTTTAAGAAAAGACTTAGATAAAGTTTTGTACTTGAGTAAAATTAAAGACCTTAAAGCATTACCCAAATTAGTAGAACAAACTTTATTAACTGAAAATAAAATTCAAGCAGTTTCTAATTCATTTACTGACGCTAAAGGTTCAATGTTTTTGGGCAGAGGTTTTTCTTATCCAATAGCATTAGAAGGAGCCCTTAAGTTAAAAGAATTAGCCTATGTTCATGCGGAAGGGTATCCAGCTGGTGAGATGAAGCATGGTCCTTTGGCTTTAATTGAAGATGGAATGCCTGTAGTTGTTTTAGCTCCAAGAGACAATTATTATAAAAAAACTATTTCTAACATGCAGGAAGTCATAGCAAGAGGTGCTAAAGTTTTATTAATTACCAACAAAAGTAAAGATGAAGTTTTTTCAGAAAACATTTGGGAAACAATACTAGTTGAAAGTACTAATGATGATTTGTTGCCATTTTTATTAACCATTCCTTTACAAAAATTAGCTTATTATTCAGCACTTCAAAAAGGCTACGATATTGATAAGCCACGAAATTTAGCAAAATCAGTTACAGTTGAATAATAAATAAACTCTGATACAACACCCCTAGGTTGAATATGAAAAATTGGAAAATAAATAGCTGGAGAGATTATCCTGTAAAACACATTCCGGAATATCCGGATAAAAAAGAATTAGATGCGGTTCTTAGTAAAATTAAAGATTTTCCACCTCTAGTTTTTGCAGGAGAGACAAGACATTTAAAAGAACAGTTAGCTCAAGTTGTTGATGGTAATGCATTTTTACTTCAAGGGGGTGATTGTGCAGAAAGTTTTGCAGAATTTCATCCTGATAATATTAGAGATTCATTTAAATTAATTCTTCAAATGTCATTGGTGCTTACTTACTCAGCGTCATTACCTGTTATTAAATTGGGAAGAATTGCTGGACAATTTTCTAAACCAAGAAGTTCGCCAGTTGAAAATATTAATGGTGTAGAGTTACCGAGTTATTTAGGTGATAATATTAATGGTATTGAATTTAATGAAAAATCAAGAATACCTGATCCCAAACGATTATTTAAAGCATACTCTCAATCAGCATCTACTCTTAATCTTATAAGAGCATTTTCTCACGGTGGTTTTGCTGACCTTAAAAAAGTCCATACTTGGAATTTAGGTTTTATCAAAAAAACACCAGCAGGTAAAAAATTTAAAGAATTAGAAGACAAGATTGCGGATGCGTTAGCTTTTATGGATGCGTGTGGAATTAATTCAGATTTTAATAGAAGATTAAAAACAGTAAACTTTTGGACATCACACGAAGCATTATTGCTTCCATTTGAACAATCTATGACAAGAGTAGATTCAACTACTGGCGAATATCATGCTACGTCAGCTCACTTTGTTTGGATAGGAGATAGAACTAGACAATTAGATGGAGGACATGTTGAATTTTGTAGAGGAATTGAAAACCCTATTGGAATTAAATGTGGCCCAACATTAAAAAGTGAAGATTTAATTGATCTATGTAATAGAATTAATCCTAAAAATGAAAAAGGTAAAATTACACTAATTTCAAGATTTGGACATGATAATGTAGGTCAATTTTTACCAAAATTAATTAGAGCAATTAAAAAAGAAGGTCTAAACGTGATTTGGTCATGTGACCCAATGCACGGCAATACAATAAAAGCAACATCAGGATACAAAACTAGACCTTTCAATAGTGTTGTTAAAGAAGTTAAAAATGTTTTTGAATGCCATCAAAGTGAAGGTAGTTATGCGGGAGGACTTCATATTGAAATGACAGGTCAAGATGTTACAGAATGCACAGGTGGTGCACAGAAAATATCTGATCAAGATTTATCACACCGATATCACACTCATTGCGATCCAAGACTTAATGCTAATCAAGCTTTAGAACTAGCCTTTTTAATTTCTGATGAAATTAAAAAAAATGCTGCTTATTCTAAAAAAAATATTAAAGCTGCATCTTAAAAGATTGTATTAAATACAATTTCGTTTAAATTTTAGATAATGAAACCATTAGAAAAAGCTCAATTTATAAGTAATTGGATTAAAGATTACGTAGAAAAGATGCCCAGTAAGGCACAATCTTTAGTTATTGGAATTTCTGGCGGTATAGACTCATCTGTATCAAGTACCTTAAGTGCAATGACAGGTATAAAAACAATTGTATTATCAATGCCCATTAAACAACAATCAACACAGCATGATTTAAGTTTAAAGCATCAAGAGTGGCTTGTTAAAAATTTTAATAATGTTGAGGCCCATACTGTGAATTTAGACAAGTTGTTTGAAACATTTGAAAACACTTTATATAATTTTGATAGCGAACTTGGGATGGCAAATTCTAGAGCAAGAATTCGAATGACCACCCTTTACCAGGTGTCGGCTGCAAACAATGGGATTGTTGTAGGTACTGGAAATAAAGTAGAGGATTTTGGAGTTGGTTTTTACACAAAATATGGAGATGGCGGAGTAGATATTTCTCCTATTGCTGATTGTAATAAGACCGAAGTATGGGAAATAGGAAAATCACTTAATATATTAAAAGAGATTATTGAAGCAGCACCAACAGATGGATTGTGGGATGATGGCAGAACTGATGAAGGGCAACTGGGTCTTAAATATGAAGAGTTAGAAGAGGCCATGAATAACGTTAACTCTACAAATAGAGAGAAATACGAAAAAATAAGAAAGATGAACTTGCATAAAATGGAACCAATCCCAGTTTGCAAGATTCCCAACTAATCTTATAGATTCACAAATCTATAATTAAAGTATAATTCTAAGATAATGAACAAGGATATTTTTTTAACAAATAATCTAAGCAACAAAAAAGAAAAATTTGTTCCATTAGATAAAGAAAGCATTGGAATGTATGTTTGTGGTCCAACAGTTTATGACAACCCACACATTGGTAATGCAAGACCT
>ERZ889217.1450-NODE-1450-length-12040-cov-36.284689_pt1 | contig 12040 bp, 11 predicted proteins | sample MGYA00521098_ERZ889217 | MGnify/ENA primary metagenome ERZ889217 (study PRJEB32303, sample SAMEA104408613) | aquatic metagenome | biome: Brackish water; feature: Pelagic; material: water | place: Baltic Sea | collected 2014-06-10T22:04:00 | depth 2,362 m ...
TAAGCGACTTTGATCGAACCCAACTTCACCCGGTTCAACTGTTGTCGAAAAAGAAGTAATTCTGTTTGCAGTCATAAAGCCTTTCCAGTTAGTTACGAAATTTATTTTCAAGCCACGTTTGTAATTGTGGGCCAATATCTTTGCGGCCAAGTGCTATCTCAATTACCGCACGCAATAATCCCATTGGAGTGCCTGTGTCATACCTGGTAATTTCACTAACAATACCAACAAGTTGATTTTCGTTGGCAAGCAGAGCAAGCGCATCAGTCAGTTGAAATTCACCATTAAGGCTTGGCTTGATCGTGGCTAGATGATCAAAAACATTCGGCGCCAAAACATATCTACCAATAATCACAATGTCGCTGACTGCTTCGCTCAGCTTTGGTTTTTCAATTACTTGACTTATCGACACCAAGTTTTCGCTGACTGGTTTGCTGACTGATTTACTAATTAATTCAGTGGCGCCGTCGCTTAACATTTCTACAGTTCTGACATTGCCGTAGCTCGAGACTTCAGACGCGGGCACTTTTTTTAATCCAATACTGCTAGTGCCTGTGCGATCGTAAAGCGCGATAAGTGATTTCATCAGCGACGAATCACCCATAATTTCGTCGGGCAACATCACAGCGAACGGTTCGTGACCGACGGCATTGCGCGCGCAACTGATTGCATGACCGAGGCCCAATGGCGAATCTTGATAGACAACGCAGACTGCGACTTTGGCGGTGCTGGCAGATGACGCATAAGCCTCAATTGAAGGCTTAGAACGACTTGTAACGATAATTACTCGTTCAATACCCGCTGCAGTCGCCTCGTCAATTACGAACTGAATTGCCGGAGTGTCATATATAGGTAGCAATTCTTTTGGGGTCACACGAGTGGCTGGCAAGAACCGCGTGCCCATTCCGGCCGCAGGAATCACAACGGTGCGTACAGCCACACAGACATCCTAGAATCAAAAGCCCTATGCCAACTTATGTTTACAAGTTCATTGATACTGGTGAGACCATTGAAGTTCACCAGGCATTCACCGACGACGCACTAACCGAGGCCTCGCACCCATCAGATGGCACGATGCGTCGAATCAAAAAGGTTTTCACTCCAGTTGGGATCACATTTAAAGGTGGCGGGTTCTATAAAAACGACAGCGCTGCCGGTTCTAAATCGGGTGCTAGTTCAAATTCTGCAACTTCAACGAGCGCGACGGCAAGCACTTCTGCTGGTACTTCAAGCTCAGATGGCTCGAGTACATCAAGCAGTGAAAAGTCTGCCAACAAAACTGAGACTAAAACTGAAACAAAAACAGAGACGAAAAGCGAAACGAAAACTAGCCCAGCCAAAAGCGAATAATCCGCACACATGGCCTCTAGCCATGCAAACAAAACTGATTGATCAGTGGTACGCCCTTTGTCGAGACGCTTCGCGACAACGACTCGTTATTATTGTGCTGTCTATTTTAAGTTCGTTGTTATATCTTGTCACTGCCCTCGGCTTCACATCTAGTTCAAGCGTCGCAACAACTCAAGACAGTCGCCATGAAATACCTGCCGGATTTCGTGCAGTGGCGATGCAAAGTGTTGGGCCACTACCCGAGCTTCGTTCAGGTGACTATGTCGATGTGATCATTAACGCAACAGTTGCACTCGATCGCGTATTAGTGATTGATGTTGCGCTGCAGCCGGGTCGATCAGAAACAGTTGTTCTTGCTGTACCGCTCACAAACGCGCCGCAAATTGCAGACGCTGCCGCGCTTGGCATAGTGGCTCTAGTTTTAGTTGGCTAGCTTTTAAATTTATTAGCGCCAGTTTGAAGCAACTGCGATCAATACACCAGCCCCAACGATGCAGCGATAAAACACATACGGTGCAAAAGTTTTTGTCTGTACCAAACGAATCATTGACCACATCGCAAGCCAACCAGATATTCCCGCCACAACGATTCCGACGAGCATTGGCATTAGCAATCCGTCGGGTATTCCATCGGTGACAAGTTTTGCGAGTTTAAATAAAACCGCCCCAGCAATAATCGGCACGCTCATCAAAAATGACAGTCTCGCTGCAGCATCACGTGAATATCCAGAAAGTCGAGCGGCAGTAATTGTGATGCCGCTGCGCGACGTGCCAGGGTTGAGTGCAAGAACTTGCGCTGCACCAATCACGAGCGCATTACGCATTGTCAGCGATTCAATTGTTTGTAAATAATTTTTCGCCGTTGCTCGACGATCAGCCCAAATTAGTACGACACCAAAAATGATCAGACTCACACTAATCAATGCAGGGCTGCCAAGTTTCTCGGTGATCTTGTCTTCAAACGCCGCGCCGACGATGCCCGCAGGCAATGCGGATAGAACCAAAAACCATGCTCGTCGCCCAGCTTGGGTTGCTGGCTGCTTACGGTTGAAAATTATTTGCGAACCTTGGGCAACATAAACAATCAAATCTTTACGGAGGTAAATCAAAACAGCCGCAAGTGTGCCTAAGTGCAATGCCGTGTCGAAAGCTCTGGCTGTTGCTATTGCTCTGGCTGTTGACATAGTTTCAAAATCATTCCAACCAAACAACCAAGGCACGATTACCAAGTGACCGCTTGAAGAAATCGGCAGAAATTCAGTTAGTCCTTGCACGATACCTAAAACGATCGCGTGCAAGATCGACATATGTTTAAGCTCCGCTTAGCATCACATCGCTGATAACTAGTGAAAGCCCGACTGCTCGCATTGGCAGCCAGTCAATGTCATTGCCCAGATCAACAATATTTAACAACATTTTTTGCAAAGTTGATGCAATCGTAAATTCGCGAATCGGAGCCCCGAGTGTGCCGTTGCTGATCACAATGCCAGATGCACCAGTCGAGAAATCTCCGGAGATCGTGTTTACTCCACTATGCATTCCTGAAACATCTTGAATCAGTACGCCATCGTCAATGCCACTAATTAACTCTGCTTGAGACTTCGTACCCGGTTGAACCTGCATCGCAAGACAACCAACACCTGGTGACCCGGCGAAACCACCGCGAGTTGCATTACCGGTGCTTTTCGTGTTCATACGCCGAGCGCTATAACTCGAGTGTACGAATTTTTTAAGCACTCCATTTTCAATCAGCACATTTCGTCGTGCCGCTAAACCTTCACCATCGATGTCTGTTGCCGTGTAAGCGAGTGGATTAGTCGGGTCATCAACAAGCGTGAACTTTGCACTTGCCACTGGTTGGTCAAGACGGTCTGCAAACAAACTTCTGCCTTTTGCCAAACTTTCGCCGTTTAAAACACTTGACAAAATACTGACGAATTGAGAAGTGACATATGGGTCAAGAACTATCGTCACAAGCTTGCTCGCAGGCTTTGTCGCGCCCAACAAACGCGTTGCGCGATCGGCCGCATCATGGGCCGCTTTCTTGAGATCAAATTCTTTCGGTGAGTCACCAACCGAAAATCCAAATCCGGTCAGCGATTCATCACCATCATCTGCCAAAGTTGACACCGAGACGTAACACGAGTTTCCTCGACCACTTTCGCGAATGCCAGTTGTAGTGGCAACAGCAGTTTCACCCCAACCGTCTTCGTAATTGGCTTCTTCAGCACGGACGCGTGCATCAGCAGCCAAAGTTAACTTTTCAAGCTCTTTTGTAATCGCAATCTTTTTATCTGTTGGATAATTTGCAAGTTCTTCATCCCAAAACTTTTGTGGAATCTGTGCAACGCCATCTGGGTCGGCAAGACCTGCCCACTCATCTACGGTGCCGAATTGAACATTGTCGCGTGCTTCTGCCAGCACTTCAGTGATCGCGTCGCTCTCAAGAGTGCCCGCGTAAGCAAAACCAGTGCGACCATCCTTGATAATTCGAATGCCGATGCCTTCGCTTTGCGCAGAAACAAAATGTTCAACTTCACCTTCATAGACGCGTACCGAAGTTTCACCGCCACGAGATACATACGCTTCGATTTGTTCGCCAGCTTTTGCTTTACCAACAATTGAGTCTGCGAGTTTTTGTAGTTCTTGTACCCCATCGCTCATGCTGCGGTGCCACCAATTGTCAGCGAACGCACACGAAGTGTTGGTTGGCCATCGCCGACTGGCACGCCTTGACCGTCTTTACCGCACATACCAGGGTTGCCCATCGCAAAATCATTGCCAAGTAGGTCGATATCTTTCAGAACTTCTGGACCATTGCCGATTAAGTTGCTCTCGCGAAGAGGTTCTGTGATCTCACCGTTCTCAATTAAGTAAGCCTCGGTCATTCCGAAAACAAAATCTCCGCTCGCGGTGTCGACCTGCCCGCCACCAAGTTTTGCGATGTACACGCCATGCTTCGTATCTCGCACAATGTCATCAGGGTCTTGCGTACCGTTCAGCACAAAAGTGTTCGTCATTCGCACCATCGGTAAGTGCTGATAACTCTGTCGGCGGCCATTACCACTTTGTGCGCGACCTTCTTTTTTCGCGCGTAGATAATCCCACATATAATCTGTGAGAACCCCGTCTTGAATCAAAGTATTTCGTTGCGACGGATGACCCTCGTCATCAATACCAATTGCACCCCACTCTGCTGTCATCGTGCCGTCATCAATAAGCGTCACTAACGGTGATGCAACGAGTTCACCCATCTTGCCGCGATACACGCTTGCGCTTTTACCAACAAGGTCGGCTTCGAGTCCGTGACCACATGCCTCGTGAAACAACACACCACCGCTGCCGCGCTTGATCACAACTGGCATCGCACCCGATGGTGCTGGTCGTGCGCTGAGTTTTGTAATTGCTTGTTTGGCTGCGCGAATCGCCAACTCTTCAACATCATTTTCGTCAAACAACTCAAAACCAATTGTGTGACCAAGCGAGTCGTATCCAGTTTGCATGCCGCCGTCACCAGTTGCAACAACACTTACTCTTAGAAGTGTGCGCACTTGATCGTCGGCGCTCAACACGCCGTTACTGTTGGCAACTAAAATTCTTCGAAGCGAATCTCCATACCCTGCAGAGACTTGGACGATTGCCGAGTTGACCGCACGGGCCGCAGCATCAGCACGCTTCAACAAGTCAACCTTGCGAGATTTTTCTACGCCGTCTGGAGAAATCTTTATTGTGTTTACTGCATGTCGCAACTCGGCGCCGAGTTGAACTTTGTTTACGCCGCCACCACCTTGCTTGGCGGCCACGGCAGCTGCTTCAGCGGCTGCCAACAATCCTCGCTCTGAGAGATCGGATGTATGCGCGAAACCTGTTGTCTCACCAGCCACGACTCGAATGCCTGCGCCACGATCGCGACCCGATGTAACTTGCTCAACCTTGCCGTCATCTAAACCTGCTGAAGTAGATCTTTTGTCCTCTATATAGACCTCGGCAAACTCTGCGCCCGTGCTGCGGCCCTTGGCCAGCACACGCTCTAAAACATCTGAAGCAACTAGTGGTTCTGCGGTTTGAGATTTGTTTGAGTTTAAAGACATGTCCACAGCCTAGAGGTGGTGGCATATCTGAGTCTTGTCGCTCGTAAAGTTTGAATGTGGAAAACGCGACTTTTAACCGAAAAGAAAAGCGCATTCGGCGGCCATCCCTACCAGATGATTTCGAACACCGGATGGTGTGGTGGAAGGAAGCGATAATCATCAGTGTTTTTTATTCGGTTTACACATTGATTCGAAACCAATTTGGTTCGACTCTGGTCGAAGGAGTAACAGTGCCGAACCACGCTTTCACAAATGCGGTTCGAGTGATTCGTTTTGAGCGATGGATCGGCCTATTTCACGAAGAAACTTTGCAAGATTGGTTCTTGCCGCATATTTGGTTTATAAAGACAATGAACGTCTACTACGGTACGGCTCATTTTTTCGTCACACTAGGAGTGTTCATTGCGTTGTATAAATTTCGACCATCAGTTTTCGGACAGTGGCGAAACACACTTGCTGTAATGACCGCACTCGCCATCATTGGTTTTTCATTGTTTCCGTTGATGCCACCGCGGTTGCTTGATGCCCCATGCCCAGACGCTGGCTTTGGCGCAGGGTGCATCGTCACCGAATTGCGAACACGCGGCGGCGCAGAAAACTTCGGCTTCGTCGACACTATTAAAGAATTCGGTGGACCGTGGGCATTTGACAGCGGTCCTGGGAGCAAACTTACAAACCAATATGCAGCAATGCCTTCGCTGCACATCGGTTGGTCAACGTGGTGCGCATTCGGGTTGTGGCCAATTGCTAGAAAATTTTGGATGCGTCTAGCGCTACTTATTTATCCGAGTGTGACTATGTTGTGCATCGTTATTACTGGCAACCACTTCTGGATTGACGGCGTCGGAGGGTTAATAGTTTTCGCTGTGGCATATTTCATTGGCACTGAAATCCATTTCATTAACCATCGACGTCTTATGGCTCGTCTAGTTAAGTCACCTCAGACATCGCGGGACTAGCGTTAAGGGCGACATGGCGTTATCAGACATTCGCCAACCGAGCGATCTTGCGAACTTAAGTTACGAACAACTCGCTGAGTTGTCTGGCGAAATTCGCGAGTTCATCGTTGAATCGGTTGCTAAAAACAGTGGCCACCTGGGTTCTAATTTGGGTGCTGTCGAATTGACACTCGCCCTGCATCGAGTTTTCGAGTCACCACGAGATGCAATTTTATGGGATACAGGTCATCAGGCTTACGTGCACAAAATTGTTACTGGCCGTCGCGGAGGGTTTAATAATTTGCGACAAGCAGGCGGCATCTCTGGTTACCCGAGTCGCGAAGAGAGTGTGCATGACTTCATCGAAAATAGTCACGCATCGACAGTTCTGAGTTATGCATACGGTCTTGCAGTAGCTCGCGATTCTGGACAAACCCCAGACCGACAACACATCATTGCCGTGATCGGCGATGGTTCGTTAACCGGCGGTATGGCGTACGAGGCGCTCAACAATCTTGGACACTCACAGCGACGAGTAATTATTGTGCTTAATGACAACGGTCGTTCGTATGCTCCTACAATTTCTAATCTCACGAGCCGACTTGATTTAGCAACAGCACCAAGTGCGATGGGTCAGACAATTGATCTGAAACACCCGCAAGATCGGATTACAAAGAAACTTTCGCGGGCACTTACTAAAATTCGTTTGAACCCGGTTTATGTTCGTCGCCAACGCAAGTTAGAAAAGTTTTTATATCAATTGCCAATTGTTGGACCACAAGCTGGGCGCGGCCTAGATGCTTTCAAAGCAGGTATCCGCGAGTTCTTGCAGCCGACCGCATTTTTTGAAGCCCTCGGTGTTCGTTATGTTGGGCCAATCGACGGACACAACCAACAAGAGTTAGAACAAGCATTCAACGCTGCGATAAAAGTTGACGAAGGTCCACTTGTGATTCATGTGATTACACAAAAAGGTCGTGGCTACGCGCCGGCGGAAGACGACGACGAAAAAAACTTGCATGATGCACCAGTATTTGATCCGGTAACCGGTCCACCGAAATCTTTGCCAACGGGTTACACCCAGGCGTTTGCTGACGCGATTATAAAAATTGCTGAACACGATCGTCGAATAGTTGCGATCACTGCAGCCATGCCTGGGCCAACTGGGTTGCTACCTTTTCAATCGCATTTTCCTGACCGATTCATTGATGTTGGCATCGCCGAACAACATGCCGTAACTGCAGCGGCAGGCATGGCAATGGGTGGCTTGCGACCCGTCGTTGCGTTGTATTCGACATTTTTAAATCGTGCTTGGGATCAAGTCGTCTACGACGTTGCACTACATCGCTTACCGGTTGTGTTTTGTTTAGACCGCGCCGGAATAACTGGTGACGATGGCCCGAGCCATAACGGCATTTTCGATATGGCGTTGCTTTCTAAAGTGCCCGGTATGCGTTTGCTTGCGCCTTCGAGCGCGCAAGATTTAGCAAAGATGCTTGAAGATGCAATTGCGCTTGCAGATACGGGGCCAGTTGCAATTCGATACCCGAAAGGACTAGCACGAGTTGTTGGTGAACACGAAGTCGGTTCTGGTTTGCAAGCACGAAAATTGCGTAACTCGTCAGTGCCGAATGTTTGTATTTTGGCGATCGGTAAAATGGTTGGTGCCGCTGATCAGGCGGCCGAAATTCTCGCTTCTCGTGGAATCGAAGTCACGTTATGGGATGTTCGTTGTTGCGTACCAGCAGATGAGATGATGATCGCCGATGCATCAAAACATTGCGTTGTTGTAACAATTGAAGATGGCATTCGAGACGGTGGAGTCGGAATGATGCTCGCTGACTTGGTGACTAATGCTGAAGGCTCGGTGCATCCGAGAATCGAAGTATTGGGGTTGCCAACTAAATTTACGCTGCAAGCAAAACCTGATGCGATTTTGACGCGACTCGGACTTGATGCAAACTCACTTGCCGAAACTATCGCCAAACTGGCAATCGTAAAGCCGAAATAAGAATCGCTACGCCATTGTGAGATTGTCGTTATGAGTCTTAAGCTGCCCGACAACGCAATACTCGATAATGAGTTGAAACTTGCGTTGAGCGTTGCTGACGCCGCAGACGCTGTAAGTCTTGCTGGTTTCAATACTCGCTCATTTACCGTCGAACGCAAAGCCGACAAAAGTGAAGTAACTGAAATAGACCGTGCGACTGAAACCGCGATCACAAATATCTTGCGTGCACAACGACCAGAGCACAGTGTCTTCGGCGAAGAACACGGAATTGTCGGGCCAAGTGATGCCAAGTTTCAATGGGTGATTGATCCGATTGATGGCACTAGCAATTTTGTTCGTGGCGTCCCAGTTTGGGCTTCGTTAATCGCGCTCGTCGAAAACAATGTTCCGGTGCTTGGTGTGGTTTCTGCGCCGGCTCTGCAAATGCGTTGGTGGGCGCATCTTGGTGGTGGCGCGTTCTACAATTCGAAACCGATTCGTGTTAGCAATATTGAAACTCTGGCCCAAGCAAGTCTGAGCATTACTGCGACAAGAAGCTGGGATAAGACTGGCGCGACTGCAGCGTTAGCAAAATTGCAAAACGACGTTTCTCGTGTGCGCGGATACGGCGATTTCTGGCAGCACATGCTGGTCGCTCAAGGTGTAGTTGATATTGCGATTGACAATATTGGTCTGGCGCCCTATGACATTGCCGCGCTCGTGCCAATTGTTCAAGAAGCGGGCGGCAAATTTAGTGATCGCTTCGGCGCAAACGACTGGCGCGCCAACTCATTGATTACGTCAAATAATTTGTTGCACGATGCAACACTCGCCTATTTGCCAAAATAATCTAATCGCAAGTCGCAAGTCGCAAATCACTGGTCGCAATTCTCGAGTCGCAAAATTTTTAACGAACGATAAACCAAACAACTACAGAGATAACTCCAACAACGCCGATGACCGGCGGTAATACTCGTTTAAGAATCGGCATCGCTAGTGACATGCCCGCCGAACCCAACAAATCTAATGGCGCATTTTCGACAGGCGTAATTATGCGCCGAGTCTTAGGCTCATCACTTGAAGTTGCAACTCTTTCTTCATTTGTGACGCTCGAGGTTTTCGCAGACGCCGCAATCTGATTTGTGTCTTGCGCCAAAACAGTTGTCTCGAGATTGACAACAAATTGTTTGAGCAACTTGTCGCTCACATCGGCGAGCGCGCCGCGACCAAATTGTGCGATCTTGCCCGTGATCGTCAAGTCTGTGCTCACGGTGCAGCGGGTTGTCTGTGCATCCACAACTTCGAGTTGTGCAGTAATAATTGCCGATGCATTGCCTTTGCCGGTTGAGTCTCGACCCTCACCCTTCAACACAGCTCGATGCTCGGCGTCATTGCGCTCTTGAAATATCGCTTGTCCACCAAACTTTGCAACAATCGGACCAACCTTCACAGTTACATGCCCTTTATATGTGTCTCCTTCAATACTCGTCAAAGTTGCCCCCGGCAAGCAAGGCGCGATTCGTGCTAGATCAGTCAGTGTCTGCCAAGCAACATCAAGTGGGGCCTTTACTTCAAACGAATTATTGATTTCCATAGTTGGTTTTCCTCCGTGCTGATCATACTTACGCATCTAGGCTTGGCGCATGGCAACGACGGTGATTCGAGATGCATCACTTGTAGATGGCACGGGTGCGCCACAAAGACCAGCTGACATAGTGATCAACGAGGGTCGCATCGTCGAAATTACTCCTGCACTTAAAGCATCGACCAGTCACGCATCGCATGTAATAAATGCAGACGGGATGCTTGTTGCGCCTGGATGGGTTGATGTGCACACGCATTATGACGCGCAAGCAACTTGGGATTCTTGGTTGACACCAAGCAGTTGGCACGGCGTGACTACAGCGGTGATGGGAAACTGTGGCGTCGGTTTTGCGCCAGCGCTTCCCGAGCGACACGAATGGTTAATTGAATTAATGGAAGGCGTCGAAGATATCCCTGGTGCGGCGATGACTGAAGGCATCAAGTGGGATTGGCAATCGTTTCCTGAATACCTTGATGCACTCGACAAGCGCAAACGAGTGATCGATCTTGGTGCGCAAATCGGTCACGGTGCGTTGCGTGCATTTGTTATGGGTGATCGCGGTGCGAATAACGAAAACGCAACACCTGACGACATCAGCAAAATGGCTCAACTAACTGAACAGGCTTTACGTGCCGGTGCTCTTGGTTTTTCGACTTCTCGAACTTCGCTGCACAAAAGCAAAAGCGGAGAGTACGTGCCGGGAACGAGTGCTCAGCCAGATGAGTTGTACGGCATCGCGGACGGAATCCGTCGTGCTGGTCATGGAATTTTTCAGATGGCTGCCGAACACTGGCGTGTGCCCGGTGACGAGTGGGGTTGGATGCGCGAATTGACTCGACGCACTGGCGTGAAGATGAGTATCAATTTAAATCAACCTTCCGACGACGCCGAACTTTGGCGTGAAACTCTAACTTTGATCGAAGAGTCTGCAAAGTTGGGTGAAAAAATTGAAGCACAAGTTGCTGGTCGGAGCATCGGTTTAATTATGTTTTTGCAAGGCACTGTGCACCCTTTAATGATGCACAATGCATATCTTGAAGTTGCAAATTTGCCGATCGCACAACGCGCTGCTGCACTGGCCGATCCTGCACGTCGTGCGCGATTGATCCAAGAACAACCAACACATCGCTTCTTCAAACAATTCGTCGGCGACAATTTTCATACAATGTTTCCAATTACCTCTGAGGCAATTGATTACGAACCAACACGCGAACAATCGGTAGCAGGTATTGCTGCGAGTACCGGCAAAGCGCCGTTCGAAGTAATCATTGATCACTTGCTCACGAATAGCGGTACTGGAATGATCTATCGTCCATTTTTGAATTATGCGTATGGCGATTTGTCAATGACTTACAAATTATTGCAACACCCGAACACGCGAAACGGTTTGAGCGACGCCGGCGCACACTGCGGCGTAATATGCGACGGTGGCATGCCGACATTCATGCTCACGCACTGGGTGCGCGATCGTGAGCGTGGGCCGAGGCTCGAACTTGAACACATGGTCAAACGACAAACTCGTGACACTGCCGAGTTGCATGGTCTATGCGACCGTGGCGCAATTTTGCCGGGCTTGCGTGCCGACATAAATGTGATTGATTTTGAATCACTTGGATTCGACAACCCAAAAGTTGTTTTTGATTTGCCAGCAAATGGGCGGCGACTAGTACAAACTGCGCACGGCTATGTAGCGACACTTGTCAACGGTGTGCAAACAGTTGACCACGACGAATTCACTGGCGAACTACCGGGCCTACTCGTGCGCGGCCCACAGACTTAAACCCGCGGGCTTAATTAACTATTCTCAAATTTATTACGAGTTGACTTTGCGACGAGTAATTAGATTTTGTGCAATGCTTAGTGCGCTAGCCGCGTGTGCATCAGGCTTAACTAATTCGAACACGACTGGAACAATTAATCCAGCTACTGCTTCAACTTCTTTGATAACGACTAGTGCGTCTGGCGTAACTGGTGCGTCGAGCATGACTAGTGTGCCAACAGAAATTTCACTCACCCTTGCAGTTAGCGGTGACATATTGCCGCACAGCCGATTATGGCAGGGTGCAAAACGCAATGCGATAGCCAAC
>ERZ889217.1451-NODE-1451-length-12031-cov-13.287492_pt1 | contig 12031 bp, 9 predicted proteins | sample MGYA00521098_ERZ889217 | MGnify/ENA primary metagenome ERZ889217 (study PRJEB32303, sample SAMEA104408613) | aquatic metagenome | biome: Brackish water; feature: Pelagic; material: water | place: Baltic Sea | collected 2014-06-10T22:04:00 | depth 2,362 m ...
TGTGGCACTGGCCAACACGCGACCCTGCGTAACGAGCCACGCATTGGTCGGGGTCATACGTTAAATCGAATCTCCGTTACATCGCCGTCGGCAACTTCGTAGTCTTTGCCTTCGACGCGCAACTTGCCTGCATCGCGGGCCTTTGACCACGAACCAAGGGCCAGCAGCTCATCACAATGAATCATGTCGGCGCGAATGAAACCACGCTGCAAGTCGGTGTGAATTTTTCCGGCACACTCGGGGGCTTTAGCACCGGCGTTAAATGTCCAGGCGCGCGACTCTTTGTCACCCGTGGTAAAAAACGTACGCAAACCCAGCAAGTGATACGCCGAGCGCACGAGTCGGGGTAGTGCGCCTTCGCCCAACCCAAGGGCTTCGAGCATGTCGATGCGATCTTGGCCCGTGAGCTGCGCTGCTTCGGCTTCGATCTGCACACTCATGCCGAGCACTTCAACTTCGTGTTCACTCGCCGAGCCTGGTGGCGCGAGTTCAGCGGCCACTCGCGCAACTTGGGCCGGAATCGTGTCGAGTTCGTTCTCGGCCACGTTCACCACGGCGAGCACGCGACGTGTGGTGAGCAAAAAATGCGGTGCCAGAAGTTTGCGATCAGACTCTTTCATGCCGGCGCGGTACAGCGGGCGCCCTTCGGCAAGCAGCACCTGGGCGCGTTCGAGGGCTTCGAGCTCTTCGAGAACCGAGCTGTCCATGCGAGCCGCTTTTTTCATCTTGGCGATTTTTGTTTCGACACTTTCTAAGTCGGCCAATGCGAGCTCGAGTTCGACCACACGCAAGTGTTCCAACGGGTCGCTCGGGCCGGGGATGTCGTCGTCGACAAATGCTCGCAGCACGAACACAATCGCATCGACTTCGCGAATGTTTGCCAAAAACTTGTTGCCGAGGCCTTCACCTTTGCTTGCACCTTCGACCAACCCGCCGATGTCGACTACTTCAATGGTGGCGTTGACCACTTTTTTGCTCTTCGACATCGCCGCCAAGGCATCGAGTCGCGAGTCGAGCACCTTGGCCATGCCGATGTTTGGGTCTTTGGTGGCAAACGGATACGGCGCAGCGAGAGCGTTCGAGCCGGTGAGGGCGTTGTACAGCGATGACTTGCCCGCATTGGGCAGCCCGACGAGTCCGAAACGCTCCATACAACGCCCCGACGCTACGCCCGATCGGAACGACTACATCACTTCAGGTGCGCCGCAGGCCACACCCCTTGAGCAGAGGTTATGGACGGGGGAATTGTTACTATCTGCGTAGGAGAAATTACCTCATGACCAGCTTCGACCTTGACCTATCCAAATACTCATTGGGTTGGAGCGACGACGTCGAATATGCCTTTGCTCCAGAAAAGGGTCTCAATGACCGTGTGGTGGAGCAGATCTCGTGGTGGAAAGGTGAGCCCGAGTGGATGCGCAAGATGCGTCTGCGCTCGCTGACCACCTTCGACAAAAAGCCGATGGCCGAATGGTTCGCCGTCAATATGCCCGAACTCGATTTCCAAGACATTTTTTATTACCTGAAGCCCGCCACCGAACAGGTGAGCGAGTGGGACGACTTGCCCGAGCAGATGCGCAACACCTACGAAAAACTTGGCATCCCCGAAGCCGAGCGCAAATATTTGGCTGGTGTCACTGCGCAGTATGAAAGCGAAGTGGTGTTTCACCGCAACCGCGAAGATTTAGAGAAGCTCGGCATCTTGTTCTGCGACATGGACACCGCCTTGCGTGAGTATCCCGACTTGGTCAAGCAATACTTCGGCACCGTCATTACGCCAGGCGACAACAAGTTCTCGGCGCTCAACACTGCGGTGTGGTCGGGTGGCTCGTTCATCTATGTGCCACCAGGGGTGGAATGCGACATGCCGCTGCAGGCGTATTTCCGCATCAACTCTGAGAACGCCGGACAGTTCGAGCGCACGCTGATTATTGCCGACGAAGGCTCCAAGGTGCACTACATCGAGGGTTGCTCGGCGCCGGTGTACACCAACAATTCGCTGCATTCTGCGGTGGTCGAAATCGTCGTCAAGCCCAGCGCCCACGTCACCTACACGACGATTCAAAACTGGTCGCCGAACGTGTACAACTTGGTCACCAAGCGCGCCCGTGTCGAAGCCGAAGGCCACATGGAATGGATCGACGGCAACATCGGTTCGAAGCTCACGATGAAATATCCGAGCGTGTACCTCGTTGGCCCCAAAGCCACGGGTGAAGTGTTGTCGGTTGCCTATGCAGGTGCCGGCCAGCACCAAGACGCTGGCGCCAAGATGGTGCACGCTGCACCCGAGACCACGTCAAAAATCGTTTCGAAGTCGATCAGCAAAGATGGCGGCATCACCGCCTATCGCGGTCTGGTGCGAGTCGAAGAAGGTGCCACCGGCTGCAAGAGCCACGTGCAATGCGACGCGCTCATTCTTGACGAAGACAGCGAAAGCCGCACCTTCCCGTATATGGAAGTCGGCGAGCGCGATGCCCAAATCGGCCACGAGGCCACGGTGTCAAAGATTGCCGACGAACAATTGTTTTATCTCACCAGTCGCGGCCTCACACCCGAACAAGCAATGGGCATGGTCGTCAACGGCTTTATCGAGCCTGTCACCCGCACGCTGCCAATGGAATACGCAGTGGAGTGGAGCCGCCTCATTGAACTGCAAATGGAAGGTTCGGTGGGCTGAACCCTCTGCAGCCCTGCCGAACTACCGTTCTATTACTCATGTCGATGCGCAACGATTGCCGCCACTTTGAGAGCCGTACTTTTAACAGCGGCGACACCGTGCGACGCTGCAAGTTGGACCTCGCCCCCGAAGCACCATGGCGATGCCCGACGGAGTGCCCCAAGTTTGACCGACGCTCGATGGACGTGGGTTGGACCCACGGCACGATGGTGACCGGGTCGGCGCCCGCGCAACCAACGAGCCTCGATGACGGCTCGGCTGCGGCAATTTTGAGCGAAGCCGAATCGATCATCAACGCCATTGCTTCGGATGTGGTGAGCGACTTAGAGCGCGGCAAACCAAAAAGATCCAAGCGCAACAAGAAGCGAAAGAAGTAAACGAATGTCGTCGCTTGCTGCACTCACGTTGCCCACTGTTGGCGCAGAACTGTGGCGCTACAGCCGCATCGGCGAACTTGACCTTGGTTCGTATGCAATTGGCCTGGCCGACACCACCGTCACTGGTGCGGTGGGTGAATTGGGCAGCGACTCACAGATTGCCCTCGCCGATGTTTCGAGTGAAGCCCCCGACGTGTTTGAAAGCTTGCACGAGTCGAATGCCAACGTGGTTCGAGTCAGCACCCAACGCGGGCAGACGGTCAGCGAGCCCATCTTGCTCACGCACACCGTGAGTGCAGATGGCATCGTGTGCTTTCCTTCGCTCGAGATTGATGCCGCCGAAAACAGCGAAGTCGTGGTGGTTGAGCGATTCGTATCAAGCGATTCGTGTCGCTCACTGGTGGTGCCGATGGTAAAAATTCGCGCTGCACAATCGGCGCGGGTGACCTACGTGGCGATCAACGAATTGGGTCGCAGCACTTGGTTGATTGGGTATCAGCGGGCGAGTGCTGACCGCGATGCCACAGTTTCAGCATCCACAGTGGCGCTGGGTGGCGACTATTCGCGAGTGCGCGCCGGCGTGCGCCTCGTGGGCAAGGGTGCATCTGCCAAGCAAGTCGCGTTGTACTTTGCCGATGGCAATCAGATGCACGACTTTCGTACATTGCAAGATCACGCCGCACCACGCACGCACAGCGACCTGCTCTTTAAAGGTGCGGTGCGTGACACTGCTAAGAGCGTGTACACCGGGCTCATCAAGATTCGAGAGAACGCCGACAAATCCGAGGCGTTCCAGACCAACCGCAGCCTGACCTTGTCGAGTGGGGCGTGGGCCGAGAGCGTGCCGAACCTAGAAATTGAAACCAACGATGTGAAGTGCAGCCACGCCAGCACAGTTGGGCCGATCGACGACGACCAGCGTTTCTATTTAGAGAGCCGTGGCATTCGCCCCGAAATCGCCGAACGTCTCGTGGTGTTTGGGTTCTTTGCTGATGTCATTGACCGTTTGCCCGCAGCAGCCCAGCCCGACGCATTGCGCGACAAAGTTGGCGTCAAATTGCTTGGTGTCGACTTCGTGCCCACCAAAATTGGAGCCAAGGTATGACGACGGAACCTAAAGCGACGCAACCTCAAACGATGCAACGTATTTGTGCGCTCAGCGAACTAGTTGATGGTGCTGCAGCAAAGTTTGAAGTCGGCCGCCACGTGGTGGCGGTAGTGCGCATCGGTAACCAGGTGTATGCCATCGGCAACCGTTGCAGTCATGCCGAGGTGTCGTTGGCTGACGGCGACGTCAACTGCGACAACATGGAACTCGAATGCATCCGACACGGCAGTGCGTTCAGCCTCGAAACAGGTCGGCCTCGCACGCTGCCGGCCACCCAACCCGTGCCGGTGTTTGTGGCCGAAGTGCGCGGCGACGATGTGTTTATCTCCAGTGAGCCCACGAAGGCTGCATCGTGACGCCACCGCAGACCAATGACGTGGCCTACACGCTCGAGATTCGCAATCTGCACGCCAACGCTGGCGATACTCAGATCTTGAACGGCATCAACCTCACCGTTCGCTCTGGTGAAGTGCATGCGGTGATGGGCCCAAACGGGGCGGGGAAGTCGACGTTGTCGGCAGCAATCATGGGCAAGCCCGGTTACACCGTCACCGAGGGCAGCATCATGCTGAATGGCAGCGACATTGTGGCAATGCCCACATGGCAGCGGGCTCTTGCTGGTTTGCATTTAGTGATGCAATACCCAACCGAGATTCCTGGCGTGGGCATCGACGAGTTGCTCAGCGAAGCACTCACCGAACGGGGGCTTGACCCCGCCAAACTCACTGCGCGTATCGCTGGTGAGGCCACTCGGATCGGGCTCGACGAGGCACTCATCCATCGAGCAGTAAATGTCGACTTTTCGGGTGGTGAAAAAAAGCGCAACGAAACGTTGCAACTTGCCGTGCTCGAGCCGCGCATCGTGGTGCTCGACGAACTCGACTCGGGGTTAGACATCGACGCACTGCGCGACTGCGCGCGACGCGTCGAAGACCTCACCAACGAACGCAACCTCGGCGTGCTGGTGATTACGCACTACAGCCGTATCTTTGCCGACTTGAAACCCAACTTCGTGCACATTCTGGCCAAGGGTCGCATTGTGGCGAGTGGTGGGCCTGAATTGGCCGATCAACTCGAGCGTGACGGCTACGAGGCATTCAACCGCTAGCTCACTCTTGGAGGGGCAATACGTCGTGCTTCCGAATCTGCATGCCTACGACAAGTGCAGTAAGTCCACAAATCCCGGCTGCGAAAATGATTATCGGTCGCGGGGGAAAAATCTGGCCGACGGCGCCTGCTACGCCGGTAGCAAGCAACATTCCTCCCATTGTGACTGACGAGGAAGCGGCAAAAACACGTCCACGTTCGGCTTCTTTGGTATGGCGAACCAGGATTGGAGTGCCGAATATGTGTAGACCCGAGAGGCCGATGCCGTTTATAAAGAATGCAGCAATCGCCCACCAAATTCCGCTGGACAATCCGTAAGCAGCCATTCCGCAGGCACTAAGCAGAGCTGAGGCCATCAGTAGAGTCGTGTCACGTCCTTTGGGTCGACGACGACTCAGCACAAAACCAGTCAGAAACATACTCGCGCCAAGAGATCCGAGGATGAGTCCGTAGTCTCTGGCAGATCCACCAAGTTCATCTGTCACCAGAAAAACACTGAGTACCTCTATTACTCCGGCCGACATGTTGAAAGACGCAAGTAGTAACAGCGAGCCCCGCAGAACGGGACTTCGGACGAGAGCCATAAAGCCTTGTGCCATACCCCTGGCACCGTCGTTATATTCGTCAGGGGAGCGTTGTTGCTGCAAAGTAGACCCGATTATTCCAACGACGAGAAACGTTCCAGCATCAACGACCAATGCTGCGTTGCTGCCAAGCCTGTTGACAATGAATCCGCCAATGCCTGCACCTGCAACGATTGCAATTGATCGGTACGACTGAATGAACGCGTAAGTGCGGCTCAGGTCTTCAGCTGGAACAACGTGTGCTACGAAGCTTTGCCAGGCAGGCCCAATAATTGAGCCGCCGACGGCCAATAAAAAAACTAGAGCATAAGTAGTCCATCCCTGCGACGCCGAGAGGAGTATTGCCACAATTGCCTGTCCAACAGACACAGAAGCAATCAGTCGGCGAGTGGGAATTCTGTCAACGACAAGTCCACTAATAGGCGCTATCAAAATTCTTGTCATAGCGAATATGGCGAGCAATAACGAGACTGCACCAGTTCCAGAATCTTTTAATCGAAAGAGCAGTGCAATGAGAGCAATTTCGTCGCCGATTTCTGAAATCAATCGCGCAATTGCCAGAAAATGAATATCACGCGAGAAACGAACCCGCGGTCCTTTGGGCACATGCGAACTCAGTACTTCGCCAGACACACCTAACTGTTTAGTGCGTTCGCTCCAGAAAAACGTAAGGGGCGACTCTTTCGAGCCGCCCCTTACTCTGACAAAATGTCAGCAACTGGTTACTTCATGAATCCGATCTTGGTGTAATCACCAGATGAGAACCCGAAGGCACCGAAGTTTGCCAACTTGGCGTCGACCTGCCACACATCGGGGCGCTGGTACATGATCATCGAGTGACCAACTTCCCAGAGCTTCGTATCGATTTGTGTAGCAATTGCACAACGCTTGGTTGGGTTAAGTTCCTTGTTCGCACGAACGTAGAGATTGTCAATCGCTGCGGTGCCAATCTTGCCAAAGTTCTGGCCACCGTCGGTAGCCATGATGGCTTTCGAGGACGAGATTGGCAACGAGGTTCCAAGCCAGGTAAACACGGTCATTTCATAATTTCCTGGAAGGATGTGCTTACCAAAGAAGTCAGCCGAGGGCACCACGTTAATTTCCAACTGAACACCGAGTGGCGCAAGCATTGCCTGCATCAACTGTGCTTCTTGGGCGCTCGTGGGCACACCGGCGGGAATCGTGATCTTTGGCTTCAGTTCGACGCCACCCTTGGTGCGCTTCGTACCTGACTTTACCCAACCTGCTGCATCCAGCAGGGCGTCGGCTTTCTGCAAGTTGTACTTGCCGTAGATGCCAGAGTTGTCCTTGTAGCAGCTGAGACCCTTGACGAAGATGTGGTTACCCATCGAAGTCGCTTTGTTGTCAATTGGTCCGATAAGAGCCTTAGTGATGATGTTGCGGTCCACGCCCATCTGGATCGCTTGTCGAACCCGCAGGTCGGATGTGACACCAGCGGTGCCGAACGTCATGTGACGGTAGTTCGGACCCACGCTCTGTCGCACAGACACACCTTTGAGTGACTTGCCACGCTTGTACTGGTTTGCGTCTGGGCCAGTGTTGGCTGCGTCCACTTCGCCGTTTGCGAGAGCGTCAAGTTGCGCGGCTGCAGTCACAACCTTCCACAGCATCTTGTCGAGAACTGGCTTGTCACCCCACCACGTCGTGCTCGGCACGATAAATGCAGTTCCAGCAGTCTTGTCGGTGCCGCCCCATTTGAAAGGTCCAGCCGTCAGGTTTGGCGCGTCTTTCCAAGAGGTATTGAACGCTTGCGGAGTGGCGGTGACTGCGGCGGGGAGGAGACCACCGAAGAGACCTTGCCAGTCGGCGTAGGTGTTTTTGAACTTGACTACAACTTGGTTAGAAGTCGCACCCTTGGCCACGCTCGCGATGTCTTCGTAGCCGGTTGTAGACACGACTTCGTACGCCTCGTTTGAGCCGTTGAGAGCCTTCCAGTATCCGACGAAGTCAGCAAGGCTGATTGGTTTGCCGTTGCTCCACTTGGCTTTTGGGTTGATGGTGTAAACGATTGTTTGCGGTTTCTTGCTCGTCAGTTTGATATCAGTGAAGTAGTTCTTGTCAATTTGAAACGCACCTTTTGCGTCGGTGTAGAACGTCCCCGGCAACAGTCCATTCATGAGGTAACTGCAACCAGCAAAGTTGCCGTCGGAGTGATTCGTGTTGTAGTTGTCGCAGAGCTGGGTTGTTGCCCAGATGAATGTGCCACCTGGCTTCAACTTTGATACGGGTTGCGGGTTGATATCAGGCGCACCCGGGTCTTTTTTGCCTGGGGCCGCATCTGCAATGCTTGGCGCGAGCGCCAACGTCGAAAGCAGCGCGGTGGCGAACAAACGCACTACGCGTTTGCGCACAATTTTGTTTGGACTTTGGTTGATCATGGCTAGTTAGTTTCTCCTTTGGACCACGTGGATCCAGGTACTTGGGTGAACCCCACCCTGGGGACGTCGGACTGACATGAACTGTAGGATAACTCCAGAAAGACGTTTTCTTAAATCCGAGGGTAAACCCTTAGACTTTCGGGTCGTGCTTAACTACCTCGTTAAACGGGTTCTGAATTTCCTCGTGATGGTGATTTTGGCGTCAACTCTTGGGTACGTATTGGCCTCGCTGGCGTTTGATCCGAGCGCCAACTACCAAGGTGCTAACCCTCCGATTCCTCAGTCCACGATCAATGCCAAACTGAACAATTTGGGAGTCAATCCTGAGAAGCCCCTCCTTAGTCGGTACATCGCCTGGGCGGGCGACGTAGTGGGTGGTGATTTTGGCCTGACGGTGGGCGAGCAGCGCGTAAATGAGGAGCTCTCACGGCGGATTTGGGTCAGTTTGCGATTGTTGATTCTGGGATCGATTATCGGCTCGATAGTCGGAGTGGTGTTGGGGGTCGTCTCTGCAGTTCGTCAGTACGGCGTGACCGACCGAGCAGCAAGTGTGCTTTCGTTTTCGTTGTTGTCGACGCCAGTCTTTCTGTTGGCAATCCTTCTCAAGTTTGGCGCGATTGATTTGAACAATCGGATCGGGACCACTTTTTTCTACACAATCGGGGAGTACTCGTCCGACTTTTCTGGAAACAGTTGGGACCTATTCGTTAATCGATTACAGCACTTGATTTTGCCAACACTTTCCATAGCGCTCGGAGGAATCGCGTTTTACTCCCGATATCAACGAAACGCGATGCTTGATGTTTTAGGTAGTGACTTCCTGCGCACGGCGCGCGCTAAAGGTCTGTCGAGACGACAGTCGCTCTTCCGGCACGGACTGCGCGTGGCAATTCTTCCGATGGCAACGTTTTTTGCCTACTCATTCGGACTCTTGGTCACGGGAGCGCCGTTCACCGAGACCATTTTCGGCTGGAACGGTATGGGAAGTTGGTTCATAACCGCGGTGCAGTCGAACGACATCAATTCGGTTTCCGCGGTGATTGTTTTCTCCTCGGTGCTCGTGTTGCTCTCTGGGCTGCTTGCTGATGTTGCAGTAGCAATTCTTGATCCTCGTGTGAGGTTGCGCTAACCATGACCGCCGTGCAATCTGAAGTGGTTGAGCAGGCGCCGGCGCGCTTGACACGTGGTGCTCTTATTCGCTTGAGGTTTCTGAGGAACCGTTTGGCCGTTCTTGGCCTGGTGATTCTCGTGATGATGTTTCTTCTGGCGTTCGTCGGACCGTTTTTCTCCAAATACCGTTGGGACGAATTGGACTTTCTGTCGTTTCTTCAGCCTCCGTCACGCGAGCATTGGTTTGGTACCTCCCAGATCGGTGGGGACGTCTTTGCGCTAACCGTTCGGGGTTTGCAAAAGTCACTTATTATTGGATTGTTGGTAGCAGTTTTCTCTACGGGTTTGGCTGCTATCGCAGGTGGTTTTGCGGGTTATCTGGGTGGCAAGGTCGACCGAAGTGTCATGTGGTTGATTGACGCACTGCTAGTTCTGCCCTCCTTTTTGCTGATCGCGGTGATGTCACCTTTATATCGAGGTCGCACTTGGCTTGTGTTCGTCGTATTGCTCGCTGCATTCGGTTGGATGATTACTGCCCGTATCGTTCGAAGTGCGACGATGAGCTTGCGGGAGCGCGACTTTGTGAGAGCCGCTCAGTACATGGGAGTGCCAGCGCACAAGATCGTATTTCGCCATCTCCTGCCAAATGTGGCCTCGATTCTTATAATTGATGCCACCCTCAATGTTGGCGCTACGATTCTGAGCGAAACGGGACTTTCGTATCTCGGATTTGGGGTTCAGCCACCAGATGTTTCCTTGGGCAGTTTGATTGCCGAGGGCACCGCGTCTGCGTTGACGTATCCGTGGTTATTCATGTTTGCTGGCTCGGCACTCATTTTGACGGTGCTAGCAGTCAGTTTCATCGGTGATGGATTGCGGGACGCTTTTGATCCTGGTTCAAAAAAGAGTAAGAAAAAAGTAAAAGCCTCATGACTAATTCGTTATCAACATCTAACCTCATCGAAATTCGCGACCTGTCGGTCACTTTCCCGAGCGAAGCGGGCATCGTTCGCGCCGTGCGCAATGTGTCGTTGGATATTCGGGCCGGCGAGGTGCTCGGCATCGTGGGCGAGTCTGGTTCGGGCAAGACCGTGATGTCGCTTTCAATGATTGGTCTGGTTGCCGAAAGTGCCACCATCACTGGTTCCATCACCTATAACGGTGTCAACCTGCTTGGTCTCGACGACAACGAGATGTCGAAGTATCGAGGCAAAGACATTGCCATGGTGTTTCAAGACCCGCTCTCGGCGCTCAACCCCGTGCACACCATCGGCCGGCAAATTGCCGAGGCAATTCATATTCATAGTGACGTTTCTAAGGAAGCTGCACTTGCTCGAGCAGTCGAACTGCTCGAGATTGTCGGCATTCCGCGACCAGCCGAACGCGCACAGTCGTACCCGCACGAGTTTTCTGGTGGCATGCGTCAGCGAGTGATGATCGCGCTGGCGATTGCCAACCAACCCAAGGTGATCTTGGCCGACGAGCCAACGACTGCGCTTGATGTAACCGTGCAAGCGCAAATTCTGGATGTGCTCAAAACTGCGCGCGACATGACGGGTGCTGCCGTAGTGCTCGTAACACACGACCTCGGCGTGGTAGCCGGTCTGGCCGACCGAGTTGCCATTATGTATGCGGGCAAGGTTGTCGAGCTCGGCAATGTTGACGATGTGTATGAAGCGCCAGCGATGCCGTACACCATTGGTCTGCTGCGTTCGATTCCGCGTGTCGATGCAGTTGGCTCGAGTCGACTTACGTCAATTGATGGAGTACCTCCATCGCCAGTTGCGCTGCCGGCTGGCTGCGCGTTTGCACCGCGTTGCCCGGCGGCCGCACCGCAGTGTGATGAAAAAATTCCCGACCTCGTGTCGCTGTCGGCCACCCGCATGATTGCCTGCACGCGACATAGCGAGATTGCTGGGTTGCAGTCATCAGGCAAGTTGTTTGTTGAGGGCCCTCAGCATGTGGCCTTGCAGTCACTGGGTCAATCGGTCGCGCTCGAAGTGCGTGGGTTGAAAAAGACCTTCCCACTCATGAAGGGTTCGGTGTTGCGGCGACGTGTCGGTTCGGTGTTTGCGGTTGACGGCGTTGATCTCACGCTGCGCGAAGGTCGCAGTTTGGCCTTGGTCGGTGAGTCGGGTTGCGGAAAGACCACCACGCTGCTCGAAATCCTCAACATGGTGGCGCCAGAGACCGGCATCATCACCGTGTTGGGTCGCAATGTGGCCGAACTCTCCAAAAAACAACGGCTAGAGATGCGTAAAGATCTGCAAATTGTCTTCCAAGATCCGTTTGCCTCACTCGACCCGCGTCTGCCAGTTGGCGATGCAATCGCTGAGCCGCTCGACAACTTCGGCATGCCCAAGGCCGAGCAAAACCAGCGCGTGATGGAGTTGCTCGAGCTCGTCGGCCTGCAGCGCGACCACGCCAGCAGGTATCCCGCAGAGTTTTCCGGCGGTCAGCGACAGCGCATCGCGATTGCCCGAGCACTTGCCCTCAACCCAAAGGTGTTGGCACTTGACGAACCCGTGTCAGCGCTCGACGTAAGCGTGCGCGCGGGCGTTTTGAACCTGTTGGCAGAGTTGCAAGAAAAATTGAAACTGTCGTATTTGTTTGTTTCACACGACCTCGCCGTGGTGCAGCATGTGGCCGATGACGTCGCGGTCATGTAC
>ERZ889217.1452-NODE-1452-length-12024-cov-15.202774_pt1 | contig 12024 bp, 2 predicted proteins | sample MGYA00521098_ERZ889217 | MGnify/ENA primary metagenome ERZ889217 (study PRJEB32303, sample SAMEA104408613) | aquatic metagenome | biome: Brackish water; feature: Pelagic; material: water | place: Baltic Sea | collected 2014-06-10T22:04:00 | depth 2,362 m ...
GACGCGGCGGCAAAGGTTTTTGGTGTTTTAGCTGTGGTGAAGATTCTGGCATGATATATTGCGACATTAATCAACCATCATTGTTAGACCCATACCCAGAGCCAGACTCAGGGAAAGGACATGAAGAGGAGGGCAGAGAAGCGCCGCGAAAGCCGCGCAAGCCTAAGAAGCCGCGCACGCCTAAGAAGCCCCCCACGCCCCCTCCGACGCCACCGCCGACGCCACCGCCAGAGCCCTCCCCGGATCCAGATTCGGATGACGAAGATCCAGAGGATTACGGCGAGTGCCCGGCTTGTGGGCGACGCGGCCTCAAAGGTTACTGGTGCTTTAGCTGTGGTGAAGATTCTGGCATGATTTATTGCGACATTAATCAACCATCGTTGTTAGTCCCATCCCCAGAGCCAGACTCCGTAAACGGCTATGAGGAGGACGACACTGGAGAATGCCCGAGCTGCGGCCAACAAGGTCCAAGAGGGAACTATTGCGGTAATTGTGAAGACTCGGGCATGATCTTTTGCGACATAACAAGAGCAATTACGGTGGGAGCCTCTAGATGGTGGGAAGAGGCGCTGTTCGATTCGACGTTCAATTTGGAAGATGAGATGACAGCAGAGGTTGCAACAGACGTACCGTCGCGAGAAAGCATGGGACCGAAAGGATCAGCGCTGACACGCGGCGGGAAGGGAACTGATGTGGCAGGCGAGAAAGCAGCAACAGCAAAACGGCCACCCTCCGCAACGGGGAAGCGCAAGGGGAAGAACGACAAACCGGCGAAGGCAGCACAAAATGCAGACCCGGCAATGGAAAACAATGAGCCAACAGAAGAGGAGCTAAAGGCGATGCCGCGCGCTAGGCTCCAGATTCAGTCGGAAACATGGATCGAAAAGGAGGAATACACGAAAGAGATCCTGGAGATGTTCATAGGGGTGAAGGACGGCGACTTGGAATGGCGGCCGGATTTTGCACGAGCCACGAGCCCGACACGCGTGGCCAGAGTTTATGTGGAAGTTCCAATTTGCGATTTCAATTTCCGAGTAATTCAGCTAATGCTGTCGGAGGCCGGCGCACGATGGAAAGTAACGCTGGCACGCCTTCGAGGCTCGGCGCTTCAACATGGAGGGATCCTAGCGAGTCCCGGTGAAGGCAGCCTTAAGGTGGCAGACCCGGCAACGTGGCGGGACTCCACCAAATCACGCAAAGAGGAGCTTTTACAGGACGCCTTCGCAGCGGTAGAGAGCCATTGCCAATGGGCATGGCACTTGGACCACAAGGCAGTTGATGTCAACGGCAGAATTGCACTGTTTTTCTTCAAGGGACGGGTCGATCTCCGCGCAGCGATGGCTGCAGCCCCAGCGACGATTGATCTGAGCCTGGATGCACTGACAGCACAGCGAGCACAGCTGGCACGAGGAGATTCCAAATTGCTTCGATTTTGTTTCATGAAGACGAACCAATGGCAGCCCACCGCTATGAAACGGGAGCTGGACACGTGGATGGATAGCGGCCCGAGCGCAGTGGACTTCCAAGGGGCAAGCGTCGTGGAGATCACGGTGATGCCGCCGGATGACAAATATGGCGCGAGGAATCATCAAGCGTTGGTTAAGCTGGAATGCACCGAAAAGCAGCAACTGCTGATTTACTTGAGCAGCAAGAAGATCCCGCTTTGTGGAGCTTGGCCTCTGGTGGTTTTTCAAACGTACGCCCCGATGGATATGTTTGGAGGCCGACGAAGCCAACGGCTTATGCAGGAGGATCCAGCTTATGTGGCACATGGCAAGAACAATGAAACCCGACTTTCGGAGCTAGGCGTCAACACCTTTGTCCAGGAACTGGAAGATGGAGTTGGTCCCGCGGGCCTCACGGCTAGCGAACAACTACAAGCTTCGGCTTCCAAACCCGGCAGCTCAACGGTGGGCAGAAACGCTAGCCCCTGGGGAGGCATGATGACGCCAACAGACGGCAACCCGGCCGACGCCGCAGCAGCCGAAGGAAAGAAGCTGAAGAAGGCAGAGATCAAGGCCCAAATCCAAGCACTGCAGGGATTGCTAGAAGAAAGCGAACGACCAGAAGAGGAAGGGGAAGAGGAGGACGAAGAAGACGCGGCGCCCGATAAGGGAGCAGTGGAGAGGGAGAAGGAGGAAGAGGAGGAAGAAGATGAGGAGGAGGAGGAAGAGGAGGGAGAGGACGAGGAAGCGGATGAAGAAGAGGAGGAGGAGGCATCAGATGAGGAGGAGGAGGGAGAGGACGAAGACGCTGAGGAGGACGAGAAGCCGGCGGCGGTCAACAACGAGGAGGCTGGGGAGGAGGAGGAAGAGGAGGAGGAGGAAGAGGAGAACGATGAGAATTATGAGGGGGAGTATTGGGAGGAGGAGAAGGAGGAACGCCTCACGGCGGCAGAATGGAAGGCGCGGGTTGCAGAGGAAACCAAGGCGAGAGCAGAGGCAGCGGAGGCAGAGGCAGCGGAGACAGAAGAACGGGCAGAAGCGGAGGAAAAGGCAGCAAGGGAGGCAGCCGAAGAGCGGAAGGCTCGCATCGCACGAAAGACAAAGAAACGGGCGGAGGAGGCTCAAGCGGCTCAAGAGGCGGAGGACGCAGGGCGGCGCGAACAACTGAAGTCCAACGCAAGACAAACGGCAGCAGAAGGCCAAGCGGCCGCAGTGGCCGCGGCGGCGGCAGTGGCGCGTAAAGGAGGGAGAACCCCATTGGCGCTCTCGGCGGCGAGACTGGCGATCCAACAAGTTAAGAACGCGCAAGAGGCGAAGGCAATCAAGAAAGCCAAGAAGAAGCTTGCACGAGCTTTGGCTGCGACTGAAGCGGAAGAGGCCATTATACCGGCATCCACGGAGGATCTGGAAAAACTGGTGGAAGCAAAGGTCGCAATCCGAATGGCGGAGCTCTTGGCTCAACAAAGTGGGAAAGACAAACATGCAGCTCCGGCCAGAGCGAAATCGCCACGGGCGAGATCGCCAAAGGTACTGGACCCCCACTGGAAGCGAGTGTTGCCACCGCAAGAATATCGTGGTTATTCTCTTTTCTCGCGCACCAACCCGATTTCTGTGCAGCTCTACACCCCAGATCCCAAGTCAAAGAAGGTTTTTGTGGAATGCCGCTACGGAATCAACGTGGGAGGTAAGAGACCGGACATGCGTGGAATAGTGGATGATGACGTCGAGGGATCCAAGAATGAGGCAATTACACCCCCCCCTTCCCTCAAAAAGCAAACTCGGCTGCAATTTGCTGCCAAGGCCGGCGCGGGCCCTGCAGCACCGGCGGGCACCAAAAGGAAGCTTGACCAATCGCTCAACCCCGAGGAAGCGAAAGGACACGCCCCACCGCTGAAGGCCAAGACAACAACGACGGTCAAAAAGCCAAAATCCAAAGATGCCCACACAGCAGCGTCTACTACCAAGGCACCGCTCACCGCGGCGGAAAAGATTATGGCGGCCATGAAGCGCTTCTGAATAGGAGCAGAGCTTTAAGAGGAGGAGGGCAAGAGGAGAAGGATGGCACCGTTCGCGCCGCAGACGTTTGCGGAAGCGGCGATGGGACGGCAAGAGGATCGGGAATATTGGCGAGCCATGCAGAAAGTTCAGCGAGAAGGGTGGGAAGGCGAAGGGGAGCGACCGTCGATGGCAACACGAAGGAGCCAAGACACCGGCTTAATGACTTGGAACGTCGGACGCCAACTCACCAACCCGTACAACCCGCAGGGGGCCGTGGCAGGAGAAAAGGAACGGACAAGTTGGTTCTCTCTGCTGCAGATGGCACACCAAACGGGCAACTCTATCATTGGATTACAAGAATTGGGCAGCGGCGGCTCGACAAAGGATGAGACTCGGGTAAGAGCTATCGTGGCCGAGTGGAGCAAATCAACCAACGTCACGGCACATATTTGGATGGCCGGGGCACCAGGATGGCTGGACGGCAAAGACCTTCGAGCACTTGGCGGACCACCTAGCGGCATGGCTATTGTGGCGTTCGGCGCCTGGGCCAGGCGGGGCCGAGCGGCGCGGGCATGGGCGGACGGCCGAGGACTATGGGTTGAATTTCACGAAGGAGCGAGACAATTATGCGTAGGGAATGTTTATGGACCTGCAGGAGCCTCGGCACAAGCCAGTGAGCCATGGCGACAGCAAGTATCGGAGGAACGAGCAGAGGCCGCGGCAAGAGGATGCACGACATTGGTTATGGGTGACTACAATTGCCGCAGATCTTATCGGGACTCGGAAACGGCAAAGATGGCCGACAGCGAAATTGATGCTTGGTTTCAAGGCGAGGAATTCGGTGATGTGTGGATTATGCGACACGGCGACAAACCGGGTTTTACACGCCAGCCGGACGATTCACGAACACTCAAATATCGCACACGCATCGATTATATCTGCGTGGACCCCGACATGCCCCCCACGGCAATTACCGGCGTTTGGCTAGGACCGTGGGGTAGGGGGGGAGTGTTGGAATCGGACCACAGACCACTGATGTGCACTCTGAACACTGAGCTTTGGCTTGGCGCTGCCGTGGCGCGACCACCGACTAAGTACTCAGAAGAGGAGATGCAGTCAGCGTACCCTCCGCGGTACTGGTTTTATACTAGCGACAGCGACAAGAAACAGGCGGCGGATGATAAGGCCGAACAGAGACTGCCGCGGAAGCTCCCGAGAGAGGCATTCACGACAGCAATGGATTCTGAAACAGTTATTCAAGCAATGCGAGATCTGGAGACCGCCATCTCACGCCAGGCGAAATCCAGCGGTGCACACAGCAAACGCACTGCAGCGGTGTGGGAAGCAAAGCTGGAGGTGGGAAGAGCACTCTCCGCAGTTCTAGCACCGCAGGTCAGGAAACGCACCGAGATGGGCGCAAGCGATTCACGGTTACCGGACTGGGCCCGAGGGCACATGCGCATTCGAGGACTTCGGAAATGGCTGAAGCGGATCAAGACGAAGGGGGAATCGCTTTTCCACCGAGGCACTGCTGACCGACAGGCAGAGATTTTCAATCAAATCCCCGAAGAGCTCTGGGATCTGTGGCACGAGGCTGTCGCAGCTCAAGAGCACTCGATAGACGGTCCGCAGCTCACCAAGGAGGAAACGAAGGCAGCATGGCAACGAGCAGTGGACAAAGTGGTTTCTAACGAACAGAAGGGCACGGCCACGGCGAGGGCCTCTCTTACAACGGCTGAACTGAAAGAGGTACAAAGCCGATCGGTTGCCACTTGGTTAATTGATTTGCTGCGAATCCGCATTAGCACAGCCACTGCCGGATTGCGCACGGAACTCGTTAGAACTAAGACGCAGAGCCAGATGAAGCGGAGGCTGGCGGAGGCACAGGCAGCAATCCAAGGACGCACCGGCGCCGTTTTCGAGAACATCAACCCGAGGACAAGACCTATCCGCGTGGATGGAGCGATGCAAACAATGGCGGACGGAAGCAAGAAATGGTGCACGGATGACGACAGCCTTCGCAGAAATGGGGCGGAGATCTGTTACAAAACTACCTCCATCCAAGGACATCCATTACGAGGCACCAAGTTGTCGCCGGAGGCACGGGCCGCGGGGCAAGTGGACGACCAATTCCATGCCCCCGAGCTCAGGACGCTCCGAGAAGTGGTGCTGGAACGCAAACCGATCATCGCTCGAAACCTGGTGGTATCAACTTGGACGGCAAAATCGCTCTATGACGCCGTGGAAAGATGCACAGACAAGGCGCCGGGCCCTTCTGGCCTTTGTTACTGGATGATTGCGGAAGGCACCACCACCTTTCGTACATTGCTAGCATGTATGATGAACTTGTTCCAAGATCTGAACACCATACCGCCTGCAGCTCGCCATGGTTTTGTTTACCCCATCCCTAAGCCAGGCGCAGGAGGCAGCACGTTCGAAGGGGCCAGACAGATCGTCCTCTTGGAGTGCATCACCAAGCTCATCTCTGGCTCGATCGCGGTACAGTCAATGGCTATATGGGAGGAGCGAGGTTACCTGCACGCAGCGCAAGCCGGCTTCCGCAAAGCAATGGCAGCGGGAGATTGTGCAGCTGCGGTGGTGGCAATCCAGGCTTTATATCGGGAAAAGGGCTTACCCTTACACACAGTCGCGGCGGATATTACCAAGGCATTCCAAAGCGTCGGGCTACCCCAGATTGAGATGGCGCTTCGACGACTCGGATTGCCAGAAGATGTGACAAACCTGTGGATGCAAACAGACCGCGGAGAATGGACGACTCCGGCAACTCGAGGCGCCAATTGGGGCGCAACGTACGCAACCTGCCAGGTAATTACACCCGCCGGCCTCTCACCGAACTTTGAAGCGGAAGGAGGCGTACGCCAAGGCGATCGAGGCTCTCCCTACAAGTTTCTGGCGTGGATTGACATGCTCTGGTGCTGGTTAGACAAAGAAGGCGTCAAGGGGGTGGAGCTTGAACCAGGCAACCCCGAATCCATGGTGCTCACCATCCTGGGATTTGCGGATGATATCTGGGTGGCGTCCTCCAGCTTCGAAGAATTACAACGCACGGTACATTTGGTGGATATTTTCCTTGCAGCCTTCAACGTGGAATTGAACCCCGGCAAGAGTATGTATGCAGCAATCAACTGTAACCTCGAGCGCACGATTGGGCTGTACAGATTCGTTGATGGCGAGAAGACGCTGGTGCCGTTGCAGACGGTACCGCAAACACAAGGCTTCCGATATTTGGGAATTATGATGCAACCCAACGGGGGATGGCAAGCGATGACATCTACGGTTATGGGGAAAATTCGCGCATGGACGGCCCAGGTCGCTCGCTCAGACCTGGCTGTGGATCACGCGGTTATGATCCTCCGCAGTGTGGTCGGAGGATACCTGCAATACGTGCTCTCGGCGGCACCCTTGGGCAATGCAGTCATGGAACGCATTGACAAACTAGTCGCAGCAGCAATTTTCAAATGCGCAGGGTTGGCAAAAGGTCGCCGAACGGCATGGGCTTTCGTCGACGGTAAACTGGGGGGCTTCGGAGCCACCTCGGCAGTCTCGCTTCGACGGGCAGTTGTTTTGGAAACAGTGCTCACCAAGCTGAACGTGGCGGAGGATCGCACACACTCACAATGAAGAGACCCTTTAACGGCACATTGGATGTATGGGCGATCTTGTTGGCGCAGAAGCCGTGTTACCCAGAAGAGGCACACTTCTTGGCTCCCACACCGACGGGTTGGCCGGCGAGAGCTGGAGATATTTTGGATGCGGCAAGAGAATGTTTATTGGAACTGAATTGGTCCATTGATGATGCACGGGCGCTTTGCCCGGCACAGCGGAGAACTTGGGATGTTTCTATCTCCACAGCAGTAATGGCGCACGCTAATGAGGAGCGACGCAAAGTGGGTCTTGACTCGCTCCTCAGTCACCACCGTAGTGGAACATCGCAGAAGAGATACTATCTGGGCGAACTATTGATGATTGATGGTTCACAGTTGCACACAGCGAACACGCTTTTTACGGGGAAGGGACCAGAGTGGTTTCGGGTACTTGAGGAGGCGCTGGCGGTGACACCACAAAACCGCCGAGTACCAAAGGTTTGGGAAGTGGCCACACACCTCGGCATGTTCCAGAGCAGCCCAGACGGCCACGCAACCCACTGGCGCACCATAGAACGCGTGGACACGGCATTACAGTTTCTTTCTTGTGATCCTGACTTTTCTACGGATTCAATCGCGTTTCGACGACAACAAACCCGTTACGCATTGGCACACGGAATTACTTATGAGTCGTGCTCCGATGGCACGGGAGGGGGCCGAGCGCCGGGATTTGCCTGGCAGGTCACAGTAAATACTATGCAGCCCAACGCAGCTCTACGACGGGAAGTTGGCTGTGCAATTGGCCTCAACCGTTCTGACACGGCCGAACTGGCGGGCCTACTGCGACAACTCCAATGCGCTCCGGATCAACGAGGGGTGCGAATTTGCTCCGATTGTCTCGGCGTACTTCTCATGATAGAACGAGCACGAAGAGGACGGGCCCAAACCACGCTGAGACACGGCCAACGGGCTCTGCTGCGCGAATTTTTGAATTGGGAGGACCGACGGGAATTTCCGGTGCAGCTGGGATGGGTGCGGGGGCACACACAACGTAAGATTCTCCCCTACACCATCCAACGCTGGTGCGATGAGATGGCCCCGACGATGGCGGCCGAAGCAGTACCTCCGGCCATCTCACAATTCGACGGACGTTTTGTGCTAACGGATGCTGGCAATGCCCCGATCCTGGGCGGTTGGAAAGAAGCGGCGCTCAAAGCAGGAGCAGCACTTATGTACAATCGACTTGCCACGGACCCGAGCCAGGAGGCTACACCACGTGGAGAAGTCCTGTGGCACCGCCTCCGAGCTTTCTTCACAGTCTCCGAATGGGACACCTTGGCGCTTATTGGTAAGTGCTCCAAAGGCGCTAAGCTGCGCTTCAACGCAGAGGCAGACACAATCACGGACCCCCAAGGTGAGCGCTGGACGATCGAACAAGAAGCCAGGCAAGACAACCGGTTGAATGAACTCCGACGTGACTGCCACTTATGCCAACGGAACATCACCGGCGCCCGAGAGGCACACACGGTTTCGCACTGCACCGCGCATGCCCAGCTTCGTTTGGAACCTGACACGGTGGCAGTGACGGCATGGGCACAAGAAGTGGCGTGGGACTACGAAGAGCTGCAGGACTTGATCGTGCCACACATGCCGGTCTGGCGCTCGCTACTGCAAGGCGGAACATGGCACGGCTTCACCCTCCAACACAGAGCACCGAGGGTCACGGGCGACGCTATCGGGCTGTCGGCGCTCGACTCGATGGATGGAGAGCCCGAACCAGACGTTCTTCCACCTAACGAGGTGCATCTTCGCTCGGTTAAATGGGCTGAGGACCACCCCATCGCGGCGGCAGAAGCTAAGGCGACCAGAGGCATGGGTCGCAGTCGAATTCCGCTGATGGTGGCAACATCCAATGACGCTTGCAAGGTAATCCCCGCGAAATTGTTCGAGCTCTGGAACTCTTGGAAAGGAGACGCCGAAGACTTCGAGCCCGCGGTTATTGCACTGTTACAAAGAGAAGCGGAACGACATGGAGCAATGAAAATCGAGACCAAAGGATTTGATGACTTTTGGGCATGGTGGGGCGGCTTCGCAGCGTGGTGCCGACGACATGTGGGCAAACTCTGCGAGGGATTTACAGGCCCCCTCAACAGGACAGGGCCCCTCGCGGGAGGGTACTCGATTGTGGAAGACGACGAATTATGGCAATTGGGCTATGACGCTTGGGAATCGAAGGGCAAACCAAGGACCTGGCTGGCTGATGGAGATTATGCGGCGCTACTGGGCAACCCACCGTATTCGCTTCGAGACGTGGGCCGCTTTTGTTTATACGCCCAAAAAGCAGCGGGACCAATTATTGGCATCTTACCAGCCTCGGTGGGCCGTTTACAGATCACACCCTACGTCGAGAACACGGGGGGCGAGATTCTGGCCACGTTTCGCGCAGGCACGTGTGCATTTATTCCGTTCTCATTTTGGACGGGGGCAACAACCAGAGGCAAAGCCGACAACCGGCGCATGGTCAAGCAGATCATTATGGCGGGCTGGCGGCTTCCGGCGGTCACCCGGGCAGCCAGACGAGAATTTATTACCCTGGCACAGTCGGCTTCGAACAGTTTGGAACCGGTGGTGGAACGTGGATCCCTGGCTGGAGAGCCGCGCTATATCTCCCGACAACTGGCGGCAATCAATTCTCGACACGACAACGTTCAACGACCAGGAATGAGGGCCAAAGAAGTTATGCGACAGCAGAAGATTGCCACCCGCCTGGCACTACTCACGGAGAAACAACGCAAGGCAAGAGAAGTCGCTGTGGAACGCCGGCGCGCACGACAAGAACGGGGACCGCTGGACGTCACTGCTCTCACAGGACCATCAGGCCCGTGGAATTCGCTCTGTTGGTGGAAGACACAACCTGCGTGGCTCGAGATGCCAGCCGATGTGGACGTGCAGACATGGCAGCGGATGATACGATGGGGCATGATACCGAAAGATTTTGACAACTTGCTTATGTTCGCAGGCATGGAGCAAGAGGCAAGACGACTTATGTGCGGCAAAATCGGACGCAGTCTACGCGACGCAGCTGTCAACTGCCTGTGGCACGCCCAATCGCTCACACCAAGGGCCCCAACAGCACGACGGGATATCACCGGAGAAAGGAATCGGGCGGTGATCACAGGCGACAGAGGCAATTGGAAGGGCACCACGGCCGGCGGCGCCAAACTTACCGCTCAACAGCTCGCACGACACGAAGCAGCGCTTCAACCGGCACGCACGAAAGCGACCAACGAGGCGGCAGCTCTGGCGGAGTTGAGCAGAATTCCGATGACCGGGGTACCTGCAACGCCCAAATCAGGATATTTTCTCCGGGTCAAACTGGGCAAGACGGCGGGCGGCCACTTCGTATCGGCCAGCAATTCGGAATCATCACTCCAACAATTCCGAAAAGATGTGCACATCCCTCTGAGCAGAGCATGGGCTAAGCTCCCACGATGGTGGTCTTGGAGCAACGAACGGGCAGTACGCGATGGCTCCAGATTCAATGGTATCCTACGGCCGATCGACGGAGTTTGCGGATCCCGCGCGGACGGTATACGCTGCTCCAGGGGCGGCTACCGCGGGCTCGAGGGGCGCATCAGGTGTGCACCATGCCGGGCAGACGACCAAACCACGGAAACGGTCGAATGTGATGTTTGTGGCTGCGCGGCCACCGACGGCATCTGGGACTGGGTTTCCCTCGGACGCCTGGATATGGTATGCGGACCGTGCTCAAAGGCTACAATGGCCCAAGCACCGAATCAATGGTGCGACTGCTGTGGAACAAACCGGGCAACGCAGGCCACGGCGGACGGCTCGGCCTCCTGCCGAGGATGCGGAGACAACTTTTCTCAGTCAGAAGGGTGGCTGGCCAGAGCGCAGCGACTCTGCAAGAGGGCGGCTCGTCGCTTGGGCGCACCGGCATCCCGCTTCACGGAAGAGTCTGCACGCGGCTTATGGCTGTGGGCAGCAGAACAATGGGCATTGGACAGCGGAACAGATTTTTGTGGAAACGCGATTACTTGGAACTGCATCTGTTCGACAGTTCTGGAATGGATGCGAATGCATGGAATCAAGGCTGATACACCGTTTCTGCATGCGGAACACGACGGAACGGATGCTGCATGGAGGATTCAACAGACGGTCAACACGGCCATCACAAAAGCTCAACGGACTCTCTTGGATTTCGGCTTCCAGGGGCGGGCCATCTCGATTACAAGGCCGGTTTTTCCGCGGCTCTCAATGGCCTCTGCACAGCACACGGCGCCACCGCGGTTCCACCCCTTGGTGGCAGATCGAACATCGCTTCAAGCAAGGACTCAACAGAAGAGCCGACGCGCAGTCAGATCCACCGTGTCAGTACCTCGACAGTGGCAAGCGGCGCTAGCGCCGGGACCCACGGGTACACAGACAACACCCACGACAAGGGGTGGCGGTCGGGATCGTACAGCACAGCTCGCCAACGATGCATCACAAACACGGTCAGGGGCGTTCGCGCCAGCCGTGGATGGTCGGCCTCGGCCCCTCGCAAAGCCGTCAGTGACCCACGGGTCAGCGGCTGGGGGCCAGGGCGGGGGCATCCAAGTGCAGTACAGACAGCCGGCCCGCACCGCGAAGGACAGCCGTGTCACGGGCAACCGCGCTCAACGGAGCCAAATGCCCTCGACAACTATGTGGTCATCGCCAAGGCATGCGGCCATCGCCAAGATCGCCACGGCGCTAATGGCTCACCATACGGAAGTGTCTCAACATTCGGAAGATCGAGGGGGGAAGATATCGAAGGATCGTCATGTAACCCGGCCGCCGGAGTAACTCTTACGGCGACTGCGGCCGACCCCCAGCCCTTCGGGGTCCAGGAAGGCCCGACCAGACGTGCTCGCATGTTTGTGTAGATCATTGTTCGAGGAACGATGTAACAATGGTCATTCTACGAACGAGGC
>ERZ889217.1453-NODE-1453-length-12020-cov-7.764981_pt1 | contig 12020 bp, 5 predicted proteins | sample MGYA00521098_ERZ889217 | MGnify/ENA primary metagenome ERZ889217 (study PRJEB32303, sample SAMEA104408613) | aquatic metagenome | biome: Brackish water; feature: Pelagic; material: water | place: Baltic Sea | collected 2014-06-10T22:04:00 | depth 2,362 m ...
TTTGTTCGTATTATTTGTCGTCGTCGTCGTCGTCGTCGTCGTATCGTTAACGACAGCAATGAAGACGTCTTCTAAAGAAAAGTCGCGAATTGAAGCGTCGATTATTTGTTTCTCAGAAGAAGAAGTAAACAAATTTTCAAACGAACTCGAACGGTTACGCGATTCGACGCGACGAACGGCCCTTTCGTTGTTCAAAGCTCTGTAAGATAACGAAAACGCGTTTTTGGAAAAGTCACTTTTGATTTTGTCCGTGTTTCCGCACAATAAAAACTTGCCGTCTCTGAGAAGACCGATCGATGAGCATACTTTTTCGCATTCGAAGATATCGTGCGAAGTGATGACGACTGCGCAGCCTTTGTCTTTTTTCATCACCGCTTGCACGGCTTTCCATAGCTTGGTTTTCGCGAACGGGTCGACACCAGCCGTAGGTTCGTCCAAAAGTACGAGCGAGGAAGATTCGGACGTTTCGGCGACGGAGAGCGCGAGAGCGACGCAGAGTTCACGCTTCGCTCCCCCGCTCAAGTTTTTCGTGAGAACGTTTTTGTGCTTCTCCAATGATTGAAATTTTTCGCACCAGATCGCCGCCGCGGCCGATGAAGATGAAGATGAAGTCTTCTTTGTCGACGTCTTTGTCGTAACGTTAGCGAAAAGTTCGAGATGTTCGACTGGTGTGAGGTAATTTTCCACGCCGTTCGTTTGAGCGCAATAGCCGAACGTTCTGTTCCTACTCGACCAAAACACTCGTCCATCAGATTTTGGGATTAAACCAGTTAACATCGCGAACGATGTTGTTTTTCCAGCTCCGTTAACACCGCATAACGCGAAAGCCTCTTTTGCTTCAACCGTGAATGAAATAGAATCGACTGAAGGCGTTTGCTCTTTTCGATATTGCTTTTTTAATTGAACGACCGATAGAGTATTAGTAAATTCCTCTTCAGCGGAAGAAGATGTAGTAGTGGAAACGGTTGTTTCTTCTTCTTCAAACGCGTTTTTGATGCGATAATGCGAACGCATTTCCATCACAAGAAAGATAAACCAATATAAAAGTCCAAAAAGAAACATGAAAAGTAACTCGCGGCCGTTATTATCCCACTCAAAAAACGAGCGCGTCTGTTCTGTTTTCGTGAGCATAAAACTTTCAGTATCTTCTTCTGCACCTTTCTTCCGCTCGATTCGAGTAGTATCGCTAGGTCTCGATAGGTTGTAAAACATTCTCGCAAACCCGTACTGCGGAGATGCGCAAAATAGAATACCAACAATATTCCAAATAATCGAAACTATTGACACGGACGAACCGGCTACGATTAAACCGTCTAGAACAATAGCGGCGATGATAAAAAATACGCTCAAAGCAAAACTCCCAGCAGCCTGTGTGGCGAAAGACGCGACGTCGTCAGAAAAAACGAGCGACGAAAGGTATGCTATTGGAGTCGATTGGAATGTAAATGCCATGAATCCGAGAACGATTGTCACCGCGTAATATTTAGCGTCACCGTCTTGTAAAGCTACGCACATAACGAACGAAAGGAGCAAGGACGGCAAAGTTTTTGCGACAAAATCAAACGTTGCAGTGGCGAACCAGTACGCTTTCGTGGACAAACCGGCACATAACAGAGCGTGCTTAAACCCCAAAGTTCTCTCGCGAACGAGCGATGGAGTTAGAATACTACTAGTGACGCTCAAACCAAGAACTGCACACATTGCAACGAACGCAGAAGACATGGATTGCGAACTGAACGCAACGGCGGCAGCGTCAACTTTTGATAACGGTAACGGCTTGTTGATCAAAGTGAGCGTGAGACGCTCTTGATTAAACTTTTGAGCAAATATCGACTCTTGAAAGAGCTTTAAAGCGGCTGGAAGCGCGTGATAAGCCGTCGGCGACGCAGCGATTGTTATCGTATTTTTGACCGCGTCCATGTGGTAAAATGCGCACGGCGCCGGTTCTTGAGAATTTCGCCCTCTTTTAGATCCACAAGATCGCGTTGAGGTAAAATCTGAGCGTTTCATCATTTCGTAATCAATCGTGTTCTTTTCGATATCTGTTTCGTTTGTGCATTGATGGTTTTCTACGCATGCAGTAACGTTCCTGCACGTCGGTAACAAAAATGAAGTTTCTTGACACTCGTATTGCGCGGTTTGTTCAGTCGCTCTGACTGAAGCGTAAAACGACATCGGAAGCGGTGCCGATTTCATCAAAGAAGATGGAGAAGACATTGAAAGCAAAGGTTTTGCTTCTCCAAGGAACAATATTGGTTGCATATCGGACGAATATGCAGAGAACGTCGATGTTTGTTCTTTTGGCGTCGATTTGGCAAGCGCGAGGCCAATCGTAAAGAATATCGCACACCCAATAATGCAAAAAAGTGCGAGTAACGGTTGACGCTTCCAAACGAGGAAGCGAGCTCGGAAAAGCGCCTTCCATTGATGCATGAACTCGTTTTGAAAATACTTAGTAGTAGTTGTAGTAGTTTCTTCTTCTACTGTATCTTGTTCTTCCGTCTCGCCCAAAATAACTTGGACTTCTCGTTTGTTTTCTTCTTCCTTTTCTTTCTCTAAAGCGATAAAGTTCAAAAACGCCTCTTCGAGTGAAGGCTCGTTCACGGAAACGAGATCAAATTCACATTCACTAGCCGCATCGTCTTTGTGATGAACCAAAACCTCTTTGTGCGCTCGTAAAGCCATATCTAAATTCGGAGCGTTAAACGTTTCTCCGTTCGAATAGGTCATTTTGTAACCGCTGCCGTATTTTTTCATCTCTTCAACAGATACGCTGTCAATCATCGATCGACCGTTATGCAACACGACGAGTTCATCGGCTAACGTTTCCACTTCGTCCATGCCGTGCGTCGCGAGAACGACTGTATTATTTTTAGATTTCGTAAACTCGGAGATCATCTTCCACGCTAAGCGCTTTGATACTGGATCCATGTTCGACGTCGGTTCGTCTAAAATTGCAATCGAAGAATTTAATAACGAGAGCAATAGAGAAACTTTCCTCTTTTGACCACCTGAGAGCGTTTGGATTTGTTCGTCGATTTTCTCGGCAAAGCCGAGTTTGGATACGAGCGCTTCAATCGTATCCACATCGTCGTCATCGTCGTTAATGTTCTTTTTGCGAGACCATGCGAGACGTAAATTTAAATGTTCGCGAACGGTTAGCATTGGCCACAAAAAGTCAAATTGAGGACAAAACCCGACGGAACCGGAAGTTTCAATAAACGTTTCTTTCTCACCTTCGCACGACTCTAAACCGGTCAAAACTGAAACTAAAGTAGTTTTACCAGCGCCGTTGTGTCCAAGCAACGCGCAAACACTACCTTTCTTTGCTCGAAAATTGACATCTTTTAAGATTCTCTTTTTAATACCAGTAACGCGAATAGCGTATTCGTCGCGGTCATCGATTTGTTTGTATTTCGTCGTAACATTTTTCCTTCTCGCGAAGAAAATGTACAAAAGTAGTCCAAACGCAAAGAAATTTACGATAACGAGAAGAAAGACCCCTCGCACAGTAACGTTAAAGAACATGTCATCGTCAGCGAACGTATCCCAGGACATTTCTCTACCATGACGTTCGCACGCGGATACGATTTCACCAAAAACGTGCAAAGCCGAGGCTGGGCTTAAGAAGCACGCAAAGAGCCAGGCGCTCGATCCATCTGCGTTTTTTGTCGTCGCGGTGACTCCAGACACCCAAGTGACAACGTACGCAAAAACGCTCACGAGCGATGCGACTGAAGCGGATGAGGACGAGATTCCAAACGAGGAATCATCGCGAGAGAGTTTGTTTAACATAGCTCCGACTGAAGCGGATAAGAATAAACCAAAAACCACTAACTGTGCGCTCCATATTGCAAAGAAAAGAAAAGTAATAGAGGATTCCAGAAGCGGAAAAGCATTTTTCCCAACGAGCGCAATGATTGCCGAGACTACTAACAATGGCAAGTAATGCGCTAGAAACCATGAAGTCCAATATACGTATCGAGAACACCCTAATATCTCGCTTTGCAGTTTCAAATTATTTGAAGACTCGTAAGCGGTGGATTTTGCAATACTCGAGAGCGGTACGGCGAATGCAAGTACGAAAGCGAGTGAAAAAAATGCGCTCGCAATCGTAGCAGCGATGTTTGTATCGTGCTTTGGAAACGCAGAAGCTTTCACTTCAACCGTGAGACTTTTATTTTCTTCTACGTCGCCTCCGCCGCCGCCTCCAGCTTTCTTCTTGGAAGAAAAATAGTCCGTAAACGCGGCATTGAAGCAACTTTGAACATTTAAGAATCCATAATATTTCGTAAAGTCATAACTCACACCACTAACCCATTTTTGAAACGGAAAAGCGAACGGGTCGTTTCTATCTTCAGCCGAACCGCCCGTATTAGCCGAACCGCCCGTATTAGCCGAACCGCTAAAGAGTTGTTTACCGCTAGCGATACCCGATGTCGCGTTTGCTCTAATCTCATAACGAACATCGTTTCCTTTAATATTCAAAACATTAACAACCATGAGAATTTTGTTCTTTGGATCCATCGCGAGAGATTCTGCGAGTTGCGCGTTTGAAACTGGATATAAAATCGCCTCCGCTGACTTTTCGTCGCAAGAAAGAAAATTAACGTCATCGACATCTTCGCGTTCAACAAAACTTTCAGGAAGTACTTCTGAGAGCACTTCGTATACCTCAGCCATGGATGACGAGGAGGAAGTGCTACTATTTTTGAGAAGTTCCGGTATTTCGTTCAAGGCGGTACTTCCAGTACGAAAAACGTACTTTGCGTTCAAAGAAACGACCGCTCCGAAAGAAATCGGCGCGTTATCGCACACGAGCTTCATCGCCGCGCGTTTCGCAACATCTCTCACCTCTAAATCAGCGCTCGGTGTATACGCGATGCGATATTTTCCTCCCTCCATGGCATCGAGCGCTCTCGGAAATGCCCAAGAGGGATCCGCTATCGGCCTCGAAGTAAACAACTGCTCCAGAACGTGCTTTTCCTCTATTAACAAACTCGGAACGACCATCAGCGCGACGAAGAAAACTGGCACTAAGGATTCCATTACGAACCAAAACATCCTCCCTCTCGCTCTTACCTTAAAGTTCTTCGCAATCGCGCATTTAAACGCGGCTCTATCGCTCTCGTTCTCGTTCCTCTTTCTTGGCCTCGAAGTCATATTTTTCGGTACGTTTCTCCTCCTGATGTGATCAAAACAAATACTTTACCTGATGTATAGATAGTTCGGTTGAATATCAAAACATTAACACGAGCGCGACGAGCTGTAACACGAACACCACTAAAGATACAATAACCTTCAATTGCATCATCTAGATCGCGCCGTTGTTGTTTTTTCGTTGTTGTTTTATCGGTAACGGATTTATTTATATATATAATGTGTGGAAGAATATTTCTTTTTGGCAGCCTCTTAAATTTTTTTCAATGTCCCAATCAAGTGCCCTGTGCTCGTTGCAACAAATTCTGCACGTGGTTCCTTCAAAGCAGCGGCACGGGCATCGAGAGCGGCACATATTTTCTAAGCATACTCAAAACGCGAGATGGCAACAAATCTAATTCGTTCGCAGTCTCTGTCATCTCTGTCTGTCTGTCTGTCTGTCTGTCTGTGTCTGTAAAGGATCATGTATATAACTTGTGGAAGAAAAGGAGAGTGTGTTGCTTCATCAGATCAGCGAGTGCTTCTTCTTTTTGAGTAATCAAACGAAGCAACAAATCTGTTTCAAGCGCCTTCTGTTTGCCTCTCTCTCTCTCTCTCTCTGTGCGTGTGTGTGCGTGTCTGTAAAGGATATATACGTATGTGTGTATGTATATACGTAACGCGTGGAAGAAAAGGGAGAGTTTTCGTTTTTGGCAGCCTCTTAAATTTTTTACACCTCGTCAGCAAAACCAGAGCTCTCTTCCAAAAAACAAAACTCTGCATTCGCAAGCGGCACATATCTTCTTTATAAGCAATCAAAACGCGCAGAGAATGCAAACGCAGAATCTGATTCAATCGCAGCAAAGCGAGCGATTGAAACAACCTTTCATCGCAAGTGTTTCGTTCATTCGTAGCTCAAAAAATAATCTCGATCGAAGAACAAAGAGCTTTCGCAAGGATTGGAATTCGCGAAGAACGATGACGGCTAGGTCATCGAAATCGGAGACTAGGTTGCCAAGTGATCGAGCAGTGAAGTTAAAAGATGAAGACGAGGAGGAGGAGAAGAAGATGATGACGACGACGATGACGATGAAGAAGAAGAAGATCTCGTTAGTCGGCCTTGGATGTCCAAAGAACACGGTCGACGCAGAAGTGATCCTTGGGGATATGAAGAGGAATGATTTCGAGATTGTCGAAAATCACGAAGACGCGGATGCGATAATCATAAACTCGTGTGGGTTTATAGACGATGCGAAGAGCGAGTCGGTGCAAGCGATATTGGAAGCTGCGAGGTTGAACGATGGTTTAGATGGGAAGAGGAAGAAGAAGATAGTGGTTACCGGGTGCTTGGCGCAGAGGTACGGCGAGGATTTGCAGAAGGAGTTGCCAGAGGCTGATTTCGTGGTTGGGTTTGAGAATTATGCAATGTTGCCTGATTTAATTGGTGATGCATTAGGGCGTACTAGGAATTCTTCGTCCACTTCTACTACTACTGCTACTACTACTACGTCGTCTACGATTGTGAGTCCGTTTGCGCTGAAAAATACTAACGTCATTACGAATACCGATTTATTGATTCCGAAGAAGAAGACGTTCATTGGGACGAACTCGCCACCGTTTCGTTCGGAAATTGAAAGACATAGGATTACGCCGAAACATTCGGCATATTTAAGAGTCGCAGAGGGGTGCGATCATAAGTGCACGTTTTGCGCGATTCCATCGTTTCGTGGGAAATTTCGTTCCAAAAAGTTTGATCCAATTATCGACGAAGCAAAGGCGTTAGGTCAATTGGGCGCGAAAGAGCTTTGTTTAATTGCCGAAGATACAAATCAGTGGGGGATGGATTTACGTCAGCAAGATGGGAGAGGATTAGCAGAGCTTTTAGAAAAGTTAGCCGAAGTCGACGGTATTGAATGGATTAGGATTTTATACGCGTACCCGAGTTATTTTTCCGAAGAGTTAATCACGGCCATTGCGGATATCCCAGAAGTGTGTAAATATATTGACATTCCTTTACAACACATAACGAACTTATCGTTGTTAAGAATGAACAGACCGCCGAGACAGCACGCGGAGGATTTATTATACAAGTTAAGAGATCGAATACCTAACTTAGCTCTAAGGACGACGTTTATTTCCGGTTTCCCTGGAGAAACTGAAGAAGAGCACGAGGAATTAATGCGATTTTGCCGCGAGTTCAAATTCGAGCGTCTCGGCGCTTTCGCGTACTCCGAAGAAGACGGCACACCGGCGGCTCAATACCCCGATCAAGTCAATAACGACACTCGCGCCTTGCGCAGGGACCAACTCGTCGCGCAACAACAAGAAATCTCCGAACAATTCGCAGTCTCGCGCGTCGGTGAAACCATGAACGTGCTCATCGATAACTGGGACGAAGACATGCAAGCCTGGGTCGGTCGTTCTTCGTTAGAAGCGCCCGATATAGACCCAGTCGTGTTCGTCAGCGAAGACGCTGATTCGAAAACGTCCTCGTCCGCGTCTGAGAAAATTGAACCCGGCCAAATGAGGAAATGTAAAATCGTCGGCAGTAGCTTATTCGACCTCGAAGCCGTCTGTTTGTAATACCTTTCCGTTTCGTTGTTCCGTAATCGTGCGAGAAGAAGTGCGTACTACTACGTTGTAATTTGTATACAATAGGACTCTACTCCCTTCCTCGTCCCTCATAAAAAAGCGCTTCATTATACTTCGCATTATTATTACATTAGGTAAATAAGAACTCATTAATTCATTCATTTCTATATCTGATAAACAAGAACAAAAAAGAAAACTGCAGCATCAGCAATAAAAATGAAACTCTTCTTCCTGTCTTCGCAAGCTTTGATCTTATTCTCGATCTGTGGGTTCTCGTTCACTTCATCATCGCTCGTAAACATGGCCAAATCCCATCCAGATGTACCTTGGCAGAACAAGGAGCATAAACACGAAAGATGGGAGAGCGAGTTCGAGGTATGCAACGCAGAAGGCGAAAAAAAGCAAGAAAAAGCGGTGTTTGATGTCTTAGACGCCGTTGCATCGCCTGGATCGTTCGCTGGGAGAACAGGGCACTCCGGCAGTACGAAGTTCGTGATCGATTGCAATAACTCGAATGTTGGGGAGTATACCAAAGCGAAGATGTTCAGGCAAGCTTTTTTTAGGGCAATTGGAGGGAGGACGGATGCGGACGCGGACGCAGGCGATGATCGAAGGGAAACGGCCGGGGTGAAAGAAGCGATCGCTATGTGCGAATGGACCGAGGACTGTCCAATTGGTGGTCATGGGAGGCAGACTATTAGCGGGAGACGTACGAAAGTTCCATGGTATACGCCGTCGGGGAAGTATCGGTATAGGTACGAATTGAGGGCCGGCGTCGATGGGCGAGGGGAGTTGTTGTTCTGCGCCGACGTGTTCGTTAAAGTCCAGTGTCCGGATTTGACATGTCCTGGGTTACCTATCGTGTAGTTTTTAGTTTTTAGTTTTTAGTATGCGTGTATAGTTGTGTAGTACATAGATGGGCGAGGGCGATTGTTTTGTTCTGCGCCGACGCGTTCGTTTAAAGTCGAGCGTCCGGATTCGACATGTCCTGGGTTAGCTATTGTGTAGTTTTTAGTTTTTAGTATGTCAATATATCAACTCGCGCGTTTGTATTCGTATACTCCGTTCCAAGAGCCGCCCTTTTTGAGCTCGAGGTAGACCTTGCGGAACATCTTTACTTCGCCTGACTCTGTCGATTTTACTAAAGAAAATTCTTCTCTCATTTGCCCTGCTAATGAGTCGTCCCACCTCGATTCTAAGATTATCTTTTCATTCGCTAAAGAGACTTTACCGAACTGCCCACCAGATCTCGCGTCTCGTCTCGTTTGCTTTGTTTCTTCTTTACCGTCTATTGGATACGTTTCGTTCACCGATATTATGCCATAACGCGCACTAATCTTAAATAAATTCTTCGAGGACGTGTCTACGTTCAATTGATTCAGCGCGATATTCGCTGCTCGAAACGCCATGTTCATCTCCATCAAATCCATAGCCTTTTTATCGTCCAACGAGTCAGACCTTTTCCATGTTCCGTTGAATTCGTTCAAAAAGTCCACATTACTGTTGCTACTAGTTGTTTTTGTTGTTGTTGGCCTTGTCGTCGCAGGTTCAACAACGCCCACGCTAGTAGAAGAATAGTACTTCTTTGAGTATTCCTCGATCGTTTTCGGCGGCTCATTAATTTCTTTCATTTCCATCGAACGTTTTTTCGAAGCGGAGATCGTAGCCGTTTCCATGACGACATTTGATAAGTTATCTTCGATTGCAAACTCTGCAGCCTGTGGTGAAAGACCATTAACATTTCTCTGTCTCGATGCGCTTTCGGCGATTATGTTCAATCTCTCTAATTTAATACCGTTCTTATTCATATCTTCCGCTTCTTCTTCTTTGTTATTATTATTACTATATAAATCCGCTAAGTCCAACCCGCTCAACGCATTCGCGACATCATTCGCGGCTCGCTCAACTTCATCATCAACTCCGGTATCTTTACTCGCATCATAAAACCCATCACTGTCACTGTCACCATCATTCGCACCACCATCCTCCTCCTCCTCATCGCGAAACTCGAAATACTTCTCGTAAATCGCCTCGTCCAAAATCGGCTTCACGATTTGCTCCCTCAAAGGCTTCGCATATTTTGCCCCTTTCCTCTCCAATCTCTCAAACTCTCTCTCCATTTCCATCAACAAATCATCGATCTTACCGTCGTTGAACGCCTTTGCTACGTTTTTTTGAACAGAATCGATTAAATCCGAAGCGTCGAAGTTCTTCTCGTTCACTAATTCACTGAAGCCGCCTAGTGCGATCCTCGGGACGCTGACGAACACGCGCGCGATGTCTTCCCCCAATCTCTCTCTCAACGAAGACGACGACGACGAAGACGAAGACGACTCGTTCGTTACTCCTTCGTAATCGTCTTCATCGTTTCGTTCCCTCTCTCGTGACAAGGACGACGACGATTTCTCATCTGTCCTCCCAATCGTTCGCTCGATCGTTCGCCTCGCTCGTTTTTTCCGTTCGCGCCTCTCCACGCGCTCGATCGAGTTCCTCGCTAACAAAACCGACCGTTTCGAATCCTTCGTCTTCTTCGAGCTCGAAGAAGCGATCGTGATTTTCGTTGCACCAAAAATCATCGTCAATCGCAGCCTTGAAGAGGAAAGAAGAAGCCAGAAGAAGAAGAAGAGGAAGCTTCGACCACTGAATACCTAACCTATCAAATATCACGCTCGATAAAGGTCTTTATTCGTGCGCGATTGATGAGAGAGTAGAGAACTTTGTTTTAATAAGATTTGTACTGGTACGTAAAAGATGGAAAATGGAAGCTTTTCGTCTCCCTGAAAACGCGAGCAGTAGAGTAAAACAGAGAGCGCGAAATCGAGATTTTAGTACTCTTCAGGAGCCCTGTGGATTTTCTCTCGATGAGAAGAGAACTCTTGTTCTAGGATTTCGCGCGTTATATAGATATGAGCTAATTAAATACAATTATCATTACTAAAAAAACTCACGAAACCCTAAATTGATGGATTGTCTAGGGTTTCATGACTTTAGATATTTTTTTTAGCCTTGCTGGTAATTCATTAAAAGAACATAAAAGTGATGGGTTTTGTTTGTATTGCTCGTGGCAACGCCGTTACGGCGAAGAGTATCTTTATCAGTAGTAGCAGTAGTAGTCGTGGTAGTAATCGGGGTTCTGCGAGGAGTAGGAGTAGTAGGAGTAGTAGTACGACGACGACGACGACGACGACGGAGAAGAAGAAGAAGAAGAAAAGCTTTGACGATGATTGCGATGGAGATGAAGACGAGGGAAAGGGAACTGGGCGAAGGGTTTTGATATCGAGCGCTGTTTCATTCTCTGCTTCGATGATCTCTTCTTCTTCTTCTTTTTGTGATAACGATAGAAATAATAAGAATAATCGTGACAGTATGTTTGTTGCGTATGCCGATGGATTGGGAGATCAGACGAGCGTTGATGAGGCGGCCGAACTATCTGCATGTAACGGCGTATCGAATACATATAAAGAAGCGTTTCCGAACTTATGTAAGTACAAAGTCACCGATAAAGTATTCTTCGACTGCGCGATCGCAGGCGAATCGATCGGGAGGATAACGATCGGCCTGTTCGGGAACGAAGTCCCAAAAACGGTCGAGAACTTTAAGGAGTTATGCGCGAACGAGCGAGGATTCGGGTACCAAAACTCCGTTTTCCACAGGGTCATCCCGAACTTCATGTTACAAGGCGGAGACTTCGAGCGCTCGAACGGCACCGGGGGGTACTCGATTTACGGTCGGAACTTCCCCGACGAATCGTTCGAAATCCCGTTCACTGGGCCCGGCTGCTTAGCAATGGCAAACGCCGGTCCGAACACGAACGGCTCGCAGTTCTTTCTAACGACCGCGCAAACGCCTTGGTTAACTGGCAAACACGTCGTCTTCGGTAACGTCATCGACGGTTTCGACGTCGTCAAAAGGATCGAGGCGAACCCGACCGGTAGAGGAGATCGTCCGAAACTCGAAGTCTCCATCAATCGAAGCGGCGTCGTCTAATCTTTTCCTTCGTCTACGAGTACTTTAACCAAACTATTTATGTAATCTCATCGCGCACACACGCGCAAGCGTGAACGTGCTTTGATAGCAACAGAGTGCGTCGCAGAACGCCGTCTCTCTCCCTTCTGTCTCTCCTAAAACTCTCTCCTAAAACTCTCTCCTAAAACTCTCTCAAAACTCTCTCCGAGTAGCAATTCTGAAAACCAGTGGCGAAATTCTCTACAACATACTTCCATATGGATAGCTTTTATTGGCCAGAAGTTGTTTGCGATTAATTCTTCTGTTCTCAAAACTCTCTCTGT
>ERZ889217.1457-NODE-1457-length-12013-cov-47.121509_pt1 | contig 12013 bp, 12 predicted proteins | sample MGYA00521098_ERZ889217 | MGnify/ENA primary metagenome ERZ889217 (study PRJEB32303, sample SAMEA104408613) | aquatic metagenome | biome: Brackish water; feature: Pelagic; material: water | place: Baltic Sea | collected 2014-06-10T22:04:00 | depth 2,362 m ...
TTTACGGTGGCGCTGCTCGCGACAAACAAGTTGAGCAACTCGTGCGCGGCGTCGAAATAATTATCGCTACACCATTGCGACTAATCGACTTGATGAAAAACGGTGAAGCCGATTTGAGCGAAGTCGAAATGATCGTGCTCGACGAAGCAGACCGCATGGCCGATGAAGGTTTCATGCCGCAAGTCGAGTGGGTGTTGCGTCACGTCACGAAAGAACATCAGACGATGCTTTTCTCGGCGACTCTTGATGGTCAGGTTGCAACACTCGTCAAGCGCTATATGAAATCGCCGCAAGAGATCAGCATTGATGCGCCAACCGACACTGTTGGCACGATGCGCCACTTATTTTTAGGCGTTCACCATATGGATAAAAACCGCGTGATCGCCGCCATGGCTCGCGCAGGCGGTCAAACCGTCGTCTTTTGCGACACCAAACGCACCTGCGACAAAGTCGCCGATGATCTTGCGGGCCTTGGTGAAAGTGTTTCGGCGCTGCATGGTGACATGGCCCAGGGTGCCCGTGAACGATCGCTGCGAAAATTTGCTCAAGGTGAACTAAAAATTTTGGTCTGCACCGATGTTGCTGCGCGTGGTATCGACATTGACGACGTCGGCATTGTTGTGCATTATGTGCCGCCGCTAGATGTTAAAACTTATTTGCATCGTTCGGGTCGAACGGCTCGTGCAGGCAAAGACGGTTGGGCAGTGACTTTGGCTGAATACAACCAACACACGACTTGCCGAATTATTCAGCGCGGTTTAAAACTCGAGGCACAAGCGCCGATCGAAGTTTTTTCGAACGACAAACGACTTGCCGATCTCGGTTCGTTTTTAAAAACTAACTAAAACCAGCTGGGTCGAGTTTTTTCGAACTGAGAGATTGCGGCTTCGTGCTTCAACGAAATCGCAATGTCATCGAGGCCATTGAGAAATCGATTTTGAGTATCTGGGTTCATGGCAAACTTTTCGCTAATGCCGCAACTTGGCACTTCAACGGTCAGTCTTTCGACATCGACGGTGATTTCAGTTTTCGGGTCAGTTTCGATAATTTGCCAAAGTTTGGCCACGGTCTCTTCGCTCAACTCGACAACGATCAAACCGTTTTTTCCGCAGTTGTTGCGAAAGATGTCGCTGAAACTCGGTGCGATTACGGCGTCGAATCCGCCCTGTTGAATCGCCCAAACCGCGTGTTCGCGCGACGAGCCAACACCAAAACTTTTGCCAGCAACCAAGATTGACGCACCTGCGTATCGCTCGTCGTTGAGCACGAAGTTGCGATCGTCACGCCAAGTTGAAAACAAGCCTTTTTCGAAGCCAGTGCGCTCGACACGCTTCAACCACTCAGCCGGAATTATCTGATCGGTATCAACATCGCTGCGCTTCAACGGCACGCCGCGACCAGAAATTATTCGAACTGCTTTCACTTCAAGTCTTCCGGTGAAGCAAAGTGTCCGGCGACGGCGGTTGCGGCTGCGACGGCGGGCGAGACCAAGTGAGTGCGACCGCCACGGCCCTGACGCCCCTCAAAGTTTCGATTCGAGGTACTCGCGGCGCGTTCTTGTGGTGCAAGTTTGTCGGGGTTCATCGCCAAACACATTGAGCAACCAGGTTCGCGCCAGTCGATGCCTGCATCAATAAAAATTTTGTCGAGCCCTTCGGCTTGTGCTTGCAATTTCACGGCGTGGCTGCCAGGCACAACCATCACGCGTTTTACAGAAACTTTTCGACCACGCACGACGTTTGCTACTGCGCGCAAGTCTTCGATGCGCGAGTTGGTGCATGATCCAATAAAAACGGTGTCGACTTTGATGTCGCGAATCGCAGTGCCTGCTTGCAGACCCATATATTCGAGTGCTCGCGTCACGCTGTCGCGCTCGGTCGCGTCGCTGTAGTCGCTTGGTGTCGGCACGCGACCGTCGAGTGCAACAACTTGTGCAGGGTTGGTGCCCCAAGTTACGTGCGGTGAAAGTTTGCTCGCATCAATCGTGACTTCTTTGTCGAATACGGCGCCATCGTCGGTGCGCAATGTCTGCCAGTCGGCGATCGCTTCGTCAAACTTCGCGCCCGACGGTGCGAACTCGCGACCGCGCAAATAATTAAAAGTTGTTTCATCAGGCGCAACGAGACCTGCTCGCGCGCCCGCCTCGATCGACATATTGCAAACCGTCATGCGACCTTCCATCGACAACGCGCGAATCGCCGCACCGCGATATTCGATCACATGCCCGATGCCGCCGCCCGTGCCGATTTGGCCAATCACAGCGAGGATTATGTCCTTTGCGGTTACTCCACTTGGCGCAACACCTTCAACATTCACACTCATCCACTTGGGTCGTGCTTGAGGCAAAGTTTGCGTTGCTAAAACATGTTCGACTTCACTCGTGCCGATGCCAAATGCAAGTGCACCGAATGCGCCGTGCGTTGCGGTGTGGCTGTCGCCGCAAACAATTGTCATGCCGGGCAGCGTGCGACCTTGTTCGGGGCCAATGACATGCACGATGCCTTGACCCGGATTGCCCATCGGGTAAAGCGTGATGTTGAACTCTTTGGTGTTGTTGCGCAGCACTTCGATTTGTTTTGCTGAAATCGCATCAGCGATCGGCAGATGAATATTTTCGGTCGGCACATTGTGGTCTTCGGTCGCAACGGTTAGATCTGGCCGGCGAACTGTGCGTTGGGCCAAGCGCAAACCATCGAACGCTTGCGGGCTCGTCACTTCGTGAACAAGGTGCAAGTCGATATATATAAGGTCTGGTTGGTTTGGTCCAGAACTGACCACGTGGCGATCCCAAATCTTTTGCGCCAGGGTCTTTGGTTGCGAACTCACCGTTCTATTCTGCCTGTTTAATTCAGCGACTCAACCCGCTTGGTTGGCCAAGCAAGCCGAGTTTGTGCGCGTGGCACACATTCGGGCATGCAAAAACAACTTGAACCAATTGATCTAGCCAAATGCGTCGAATCAAGCCTGCACACATCTCTCGACGGCTTCGATTTGCCGCGTGCCCGTTTATATGGTGTCAGCATTGTCGACGCCGACGGCGTGCGTTCAAATCACAACGGGGCATTGCGCATCAGTTTTCTTGCAGAGCACGGCGATGTTTATGAATTGCTCGACGCACCAAGCAGTGCGATAGCCCGCATGTTTGACGCCGCAGTTGTTCTAACTTGCGGATGGGCTGCGCCGATCGACCGCGACGAAAGCCCCGCAAACGAAGATTCGAGCGAGGTTCCGCCGAGTCAACACCCGCAGCGCCGTCGGGTGCGGTTGGTCGTCAGTGTTTGCGACAACGGTGTGGCATCGGTGTTGCGCTTCGCCGACACGCCCGATGACATTGTCACTGATGCAGGTTCTGCTCGCGGCAGTTTGGCTGATGCAGTCAATAATTTGTGGCGCGACCCGAAAGTTGTCATCAGCCGCGAAACAATCGACTAAAAGTTTTAGCTCGCGCCGGCTCGCGCCGGCTCGCGCTAACTAGCCGAGCGGAAATAAACCGACATGCATGCTTCAACAAGTGTCGGCACAAAGATCTCTTTTTTCGCAAACACCGCGTTGTGTCCGCCGTGTACTTCGAAAACTTCAACATCTTTCAATAACTGATAGAGCTCGGTTTGTCGGCCTGGTGCGACGACGCCGTCTTCAGTGGTTATTACGACCGCAGCTGGTTCGTCGAACTCTGGCAACCAATCGCGCGAGTCGAAATTGCCGATTGCGCTACCAGCCTCGAGAATATGACGCCAGTCGTGTGATGCAATTTGTCTAACCGCCCACGGTGCTAATCCGTTTGACTTGCGTTGCAAATAAAGTTGGTCGGTCAGCCACGTGCGTGCTTGCGCTGACGTAAGCCGCGAAAGTGCGGCGAGACCAGTGAGACCAAAGAAGCTCAGTTTTTCTTCGCGTGATTTTGCAAAGTGGCTTGCAGTACTGCAGAGAACAATGCCGCGAACTCGATGCTCATGGCGTTGCCACAGCAATTGTGCGACCGTGCCACCCATCGAATAACCAACCGGAATAAAAGTTGAAATGCCTAGAACGTCGGCGAGTGCTGCGGCATCATCTGCGCAATCTTCGAGTTTGAAATTTGTTTTTGTGCGAATGCCGCGACCGTGCCCGCGCAGATCGAGCGCAACAACATTAAAGTTTTCGCTCAATGCATCGAAGCACGTGAACCAGTTCAAGTCGGCGGTTGCTGTCCAGCCGTGCAACAGCATTAGCGTTGGCGCGCCAGCAGGGCCTTTTTTCTCGCGATAAAAAGTTTTTCCACGACCTGGCAATTCGATTTCGAAACCGTTTGGCAGGCCAGGTATCTGTGCCACCGAATCAGTCGTCACTGCGATCGCGTCTCTAAAACTTTGACTTTCAACTTGCCGTTAGGTGCGTCGTATTCAACAACATCGCCAGCCTTCGCGCCAAGAAGGGCAGAGCCAAGCGGAGAAGTCGGGCTCATCACAGGCGCCTCGCTGATTTCTTCGATGTGTCCGATCAAATAACTTTCGGCCATTGATTCGTCGTCGCCGTCGTAAAGCACCGTCACGATCATGCCAAGACCCACCGTGCCATCTTTTGAAGGCTCAACGATTTCGGCTTGATCAAGAATTGATTCGAGTTGTCGAATGCGGGCTTCCATGTGGCCGTGCTCATCTTTTGCAGCGTGATAGTCGCCGTTTTCTTTCAGGTCGCCGTGCTCACGCGCACGGGCAATTTTCTCTGCGGCCACAATGCGACCACGAGTGGTTAAGTCTGCGTGCTCTTCACGCAATCTCTCATGGGTTTTTCGTGAAAGCCGATGGATCATGACCTTAAAAATGCTATCTAGGTGGCGCCAAGTTAATGGTCGGCTTTCGCGCGTGTTTGCGCCGTACGATTAAAGGCATGGTTTCGCAAAAACTGAATGTCAAAACACGTGGCGACAAATAATTCTGTGGCTGGTCATCGTGTTGCTGTCATCGGTGGCGACGGTATCGGTCCAGAAGTTCTTGCTGAGGCGTTAAAAGTTGTCGGCGCTACTGGCGTCAAACTTGCGACGACCAGTTTTGATCTGGGCGGTGCGCGATATTTGCGCGACGGCGAAGTTTTGTCAGATGCGACTCTTGGCGAGTTGCGCAAGTTCGATGCGATTTTGCTTGGCGCTGTCGGCACGCCGGGCGTGCCACCAGGCGTGATTGAGCGCGGCCTGTTGTTAAAGATGCGATTCGAGTTAGACCTTTATATAAATCGGCGCCCGTTCAGCGGCACGGCCCCTGGGCACACGAAGCCACACGACTTTGTTGTCATTCGCGAAAACACTGAAGGTCCGTATGTGGGCGAAGGTGGCGTGTTGCGCCGCGGCACACCCGATGAAGTTGCGACGCAGGGCAGTGTTAACACTGCCAAAGGTGTCGAGCGTTGCGTGCGCTATGCGTTTGAACTTGCTCGCACACGAAGCCGCAAGCACTTAACGCTTGTCCATAAAACCAATGTGCTCACTTTTGCTGGCGACTTGTGGCAACGCACGTTTGACCGAGTTGCAAAAGAATTTACCGATGTCGCAACTGCATACAACCACGTAGACGCGGCATGCATTTATTTTGTGCAAGACCCGCATCGCTATGACGTAATCGTCACCGACAATTTGTTCGGCGACATTCTCACCGATTTGGGCGGCGCTGTTTCAGGTGGCATCGGCGTTGCATCGTCTGCAAATTTGAATCCAACTCGCAGTGGTCCGTCGATGTTCGAACCGGTGCATGGTTCGGCGCCAGACATTGCTGGCAAGGGTGTCGCAAATCCTGTCGCGGCGATCTTGTCGGCTGCCCACATGCTTGAATTTCTCGGTGAGACAAAAGCCGCCGAGATATTGCGAGATGCTTGCGCCGAGCCTGTTTCTGGCTCAACTGTCGCAGTCGGTGACGAAATCGCACGTCGTGTCAAGGCGAATATTTAAAGCATCACTCATAGACTGAAAATTAGAAAAATCAGGAGACCTAATGCCAATCACAACCACGCCAAAAATTTGGATGAACGGCTCGCTCGTCAATTGGGACGACGCGAAGGTGCATGTTCTCACTCACACACTGCACTACGGCACTGGCGTCTTCGAGGGCATTCGCGCATATGAGACGGCAAATGGTCCTGCAGTTTTTCGTTTGACCGACCACATGAAGCGTTTGCACAACAGCGCAAAAATCATGGGCATGGAGTTGCCGTATTCGGTTGAAGAACTCGTCGAAGCAACTAAGCAGACCATGAAATCAACTGGTCTGCCGTCTTGTTACATTCGTCCGATTGCTTACTACGGCTACGGCGAAATGGGTCTCAATACTTTGCCGTGCAAAGTCGATGTAGCGATCGCATGTTGGCCATGGGGCGCTTATCTTGGTGACGACGCTGTTCAAAAAGGTGTGCGCATGAAAATTTCTTCATGGACACGTCACGATCACAACACGATGCCACCCGCGGCAAAAACTGTCGGCAACTACGTCAACTCGTCGCTGGCAAAAGTCGAAGCACTTAAAGCCGGCTATGACGAGGCGATCATGCTCTCACCAAGCGGTTTGGTCGCCGAGTGCACGGGCGAGAACATTTTCTGCGTGCGCAACGGTGTGATCTTGACCCCGCCACTTTCGGCTGGCGCACTTGAAGGCATCACACAGTCGAGCGTCACAACTATTGCTCGTGACTTGGGTTTTGATATTCGCGTCGACAACATCGCCCGCAGTGATCTCTACATCGCCGACGAAATTTTCGTTTGTGGCACTGCTGCCGAAGTTGGCTCGGTTAACTCAGTTGACGAACGCAAGATTCCATGCCCTGGTCCGATGACCAAGGCAATTGCAGCAACCTATGCCAAAGCCGTACGTGGTCAAGACGACCGCTACAAGCAATGGTGTGAGTTGGCGAAGTAGAACTCATGTCGCAAAACCGTGAACTCGTCGAAGTCTTCGACACCACACTTCGTGACGGCATGCAGGTCGAAGGTGTCTCGGCAAGCGTGCAAGACAAACTTCGCATCGCTGAACAACTTGATTTTCTCGGTGTTCATTACATCGAAGGCGGCTGGCCTGGTGCCAACCCGAAAGACATCGAGTTCTTTTCGCGTGCTCGCACCGAACTCAGTCTGAAAACTTCGACACTCGTTGCGTTTGGCTCGACTCGTCGCCCGATGGGCAAAGTTGATGATGATCCGACGTTGCGCAATCTGATCGAAGCCCAGACGAGTGCAGTGTGCATTGTGGCTAAATGCTCGGCATATCACGTTGAACAAGCCCTGCAAACCACGCTCGACGAGGGTGTGGCGATGGTCAGCGATTCGGTCAATTATTTAGTTGCTAACAACCGTCGCGTGCTCGTCGATATGGAGCACTTCTTTGATGGCTACAAACACAACGCCGAATTCTCATTGCGAGTTCTTGAAGCAGCCGTTATCGGTGGTGCAACACACTTGGTGTTGTGCGACACAAATGGTGGCTCATTGCCAAACGAAGTTGAAAAAATCGTCGCTGATGTTCGTCGCCACATGGGCAACGACGTCATAATCGGCATTCATTGCCACGACGACACGGGCTGTGCAGTGGCTAATTCACTTTCCGCCGTGCAAAGTGGCGCACGACATGTTCAAGGCACACTCAACGGTTTGGGTGAGCGCACTGGCAACACAAACTTGACGACCGTTATTCCAAACTTGCAACTCAAATTGGGCTACGAGTGTTTGCCCGAAGGTCATCTCGAGCGTCTTACACAAGTCAGCAATCATGTCGCCGAAGTTTTGAATCGCCCCATGAACCCACAGGCACCATATGTTGGTGTGTCGGCATTTGCGCACAAAGCAGGTTTGCATGTTTCGGCAATCGCTCGCGCCAAAGATGCATATGAACATGTGTCGCCAGAACTCGTCGGCAACGGCACTCGCTTTTTGGTTTCAGAAATGGCAGGTCGCGCGACGATCACGATGAAGGCCCAAGAACTGGGCATCAAACTTGACGGTCCGGCAATTGGTCAAGTCATCGACGATCTAAAGCGACTTGAGTTCGAGGGCTACCACTTCGAAGCAGCCGACGCATCGCTAGAACTTTTAATGCGCCGTGCCGCAGGATTTGATCAATCGTTTTTCAAAGTCGAGTCGATGCGCGTTATTACTGACGAAGCAACAACTGGCATATTCACAACAGAAGCCACCGTCAAAGTTTGGGTCGGCGAAACTCGCAGTGTGTTTACGTCTGAAGGCAATGGTCCGGTAAATGCAATCGACACCGCGTTGCGTGAAGCGTTGCGGGCAAGTTATCCGCAATTAGAGCGCGTGCATCTCACCGACTATAAAGTTCGAATTCTCGACTCAGGTTCGGCAACAGGTGCGGTCACTCGCGTTTTGATTGACGCAACCGACGGTGAGCGCACGTGGACAACAATCGGCGTCTCGGCGAACATCATCGAAGCATCGTGGCGCGCACTTGAAGAGTCGCTCGTTTACGGCTTGTTGCATTTGCAATCTTGATCTTGATTTAAATGTTCTAGGCTGGTCGCGACATGGCAGCACCAAAGTTCACGCCGTTAGACCCGACCGATCGTCCGCGAACATATTCTTCGCCTGAACATGTGCCGTCACCGTGGCGCAACGATAAACCAGCGGCAATCGTGGCTCGGCAACCCAAAGGTCAAAAACTCGGTTATCAAGGCCCAGATCAGGGTTATGCACTGAAGCTCGCCGAAGGTTTACGCGATTCAATCGTGTTGCAGCCAGGCGAGTCTGCCGATGATGCAATTCGCGGAGCACTCGCCATCGCTTTGCGTCGTGCCTCGAAATATGGGCGAGCACCTGTGATTCATGATTTGACTGTTGCATTCGGCATTTGGGGTTTCATGTTGCTTGATCCGCCAGCCGATCTTGTTGCACGGCGCAAAGAGTTGTTCGCTGGTTTGGGTGATGCAGCGCATCACTATTCAGAAATTCGCGCACTCGTCGACATGGTGCCAGAAAGCACGATGCTGATGACACCAGAACAAGTGCGCACAGGCATGCCAGGCAGTTGGCGTGCTCTTACTGGCGCTTAAAAATTATTTATCGATTGCGTGCGCTTCAAGACTTTTGAGTGCAACGAATTCAAGTGTGAGAGTGTGAGTTGAGCGCAACTTAACTTTCGGGGCTTTGCCAGCCACAAATGCTTCTTGCCAACGTGGCGCACAAAGACACCATTGGTCGCCAGGCTTTAGCCCGGCAAAACCATATTGCGGCATCGGGGTTGAGAGATCGTTGCCGACAGACTTTGAATATTCGAGAAACTCTGCGGTCATTATTGCGCACACAGTGTGCACGCCGGTGTCGTCGCCACCTGTTTCACAACAACCTGTGCGGTAGTAGCCAGTTATTGGGTCGAAATTGCACGGCTCAAGAGGTTCACCATAAACATTTGTTTGCTGACCAATTGTCATTTTGTCGTCAATTCGTTGCGTGGTTTTTTAGTTGATCGACACGCCGACAAGGCGACCAATGACATATGTGACGCCAACAGCGAGCAACATGATTGCTACTTGTCGAACGGCGCTTAAAGTTTTTGATCGTTCTGCTTGTTGCCCGATCGCATAACCAGCGACAGCCGCTGCAATTACGGCAACGATGACTGACGAATATTTAGCTGAGTTTCCGCCGCTGAAAATCCACGGAATAACTGGCAACATCGCGCCGGCCAAAAATGTTACGAGCGAGATAAGCGCAATCTGAATCGGGTTCGGCAAATTGGCGGCATCAAGACCAAACTCTTCGCGTGCGTGCACGACCACTGCACGCTCGGGGTCACGCATAACTTCGGCGGCAGAGATTGCGGCTTGCTCGCGCGACATGCCATGCTGTCGATACATCGCGGCCAACTCAGAAGTTTCGGCCTCTGGGTGAAGTTTTAACTCTCGCAACTCGAGCGCCATCTCGCGTTTGACCAGGTCGTTTTGTGCGCTAATCGAAACCCATTCTCCAGCAGCCATACTTGCTGCACCAGCAACCGCAGCAGCGATGCCGGCGAGTCGAACAACACTTGAATCAACACCGCCGGCAGCAAAGCCAATTATCAAAGAAACGTTCGAAACTAAGCCGTCACTGAAACCGAACACTCCGGCACGCGCTGAGCCACCGGCGATCGCGCGATGGTCTGGGTGACCTTCATGTTCGAGAGTTTTCTTTGCCACGACTTCAACAATACTTCTGTCTCGGGTGCTTGCGCTCACCGAGATAGCCTGATGACAGATGGCACAGACACCGCGCTACCGATTTGCGCCGTCACCAACAGGTTATTTTCATGTCGGCGGTGCACGAACCGCTCTTTACAACTGGATTCTTGCGCTTCAGTCAAATGGTGTTTTTGTTTTACGGATAGAAGACACCGATGATTCGAGAAATAATCCGCAATGGACGCAGGGCATTCTCGATGCGCTTGCTTGGCTCGGCATAGATAACAAAGATTCGCACTTCGAAGGGCCTTTCTTTCAATCTGCCAATGCTGCTTTGCATGTTGAATCTGCCGAGAAACTTTTCGCCCAAGGTGCTGCATATTATTGCGACTTGTCATCTGAAGACATTCAGAAACGTGCCAAAGAATTGGGCAAACAGGGCTATGACGGCTATTCGCGTGATCGAGGTTTGGGGCCAGGCGAAGGTCGAGTCTTGCGTTTTCGCGTGCCTGAGGGCGCGACAATTGTTCAAGATCAAGTTCGGGGCAGTGTCGAGTTTGATAATTCGACAATCGAAGATTTTGTCTTGTTGCGTGGCAACGGTTCACCCGTGTTTTTATTGGCAAATGTCGTTGATGACATAACGCAAGGCATCACTCATGTCGTGCGGGCCGAAGAGCATCTGCCGAATGCGCCAAAACAACAGATGATTTGGCGAGCGCTTGGCCACGAGCCACCAAATTGGGCTCACGTTCCGGTGCTTGTTAACGAGCAGCGAAAAAAACTTTCGAAGCGTCGCGACAAAGTTGCAGTCGAGCAATATCGAGAAGAAGGAATTCTCTCGCCGGCGATGAAAAATTATTTGATGACCCTTGGTTGGGCACCCACTGGTGATTCAGAAATTGTGCCGTTCGAAAAAATAACTGCCGAGTTTGACTTGAGCAGTGTCAATCATTCGCCGGCATTTTTTGACATCGTCAAATTGCATTCGTTCAACGCCGACTACATTCGCGCGATGCCGGTCGATGAGTTCATTCGCGAATGCGAACCCTGGCTGGTGGGTGCAAAAGCCCCGTGGCAAGCACAAGATTATGACGCAAAAGTTTTTGCAGAAATAGCGCCATTAGTTCAGACTCGTGTGCAGTTGCTGCAAGATGTGCCGAACATGGTCGACTTTTTGTTCTGCGATTTGCCGACGATTGATGATGCTGCATTTGCCAAAGCGTTCGCGCCAGAGTGGGCGAGCGCAACACTGATCGAAATTCGCGATGCCTTCAAGACATGTGAGTTCACACCTGATGCACTCAAAGCCGTGGTCGAAGCGGTTGGCGAAAAGCACTCGCTGAAACTCGGCAAGATGCAAGCGCCATTGCGGGTGGCGATCACGGGGCGCAGTGTTGGTCCGCCATTGTTCGAACCGATTGCGATGTTGGGTCGTGACGCAACACTCAAGCGAATTGATGTCGCGCTCGCCAAGAAGGTTTGAGCGAGTTTTAACCAATGAATTTGCGACGAGTTCTTCAGTCGCTTGGTTTAATTGTTTTAATTGCGGCGGTTTACTTCGTTGTCTCGTTGTTACAAGTGTGGAACACGGGTCGTAGCGCTGATCGCCAACCAGTTGGCGCAATTGTTGTGCTCGGCGCCGCTCAATATGACGGTCGACCATCGCCACAACTGCAGGCTCGCCTCGACCACGCGCTCGAATTATGGAATCTCAACTTGGCTTCGTACATCGTGGTCACCGGTGGCAAGCAAGAAGGCGATCGATTTACTGAGGCGGCCGCTTCGCGCAAATTTTTAGAATCAAGCGGCGTGGCTAGCGACCTGATTTTTGAAGAAAATTCTGGCACGACTACTTATGCATCGTTGTTTGCTGTTTCGC
>ERZ889217.1459-NODE-1459-length-12002-cov-47.382523_pt1 | contig 12002 bp, 7 predicted proteins | sample MGYA00521098_ERZ889217 | MGnify/ENA primary metagenome ERZ889217 (study PRJEB32303, sample SAMEA104408613) | aquatic metagenome | biome: Brackish water; feature: Pelagic; material: water | place: Baltic Sea | collected 2014-06-10T22:04:00 | depth 2,362 m ...
AATGTGGTGACTCACCGGTCTGATTGGGCCAACGGGGTGTTGCTTCGGGCGGCCTGGTTGCCTGAAGAACCAGAGCCGCTGGCGGCCGGATCGGCGCTGCGTTCGCGCAGGCGAGCCTCGAGTTCGGGTTCGTCATAGGCCCTGGCGAGCAGGGTCTTGAGATCGTTGTCAGACACGGCTTGCGGGTGGGCAGTGCCCAGAGGCTGATCTCCGTTTAGCCAGGTCCTGCGCCGCTGGCATCCAGCAGTCCTGAGCTCAGCACCGCTGGCAGCATCTGTAGCCCATCGGCCGCCTCGAGCAGGGCCAGTGCCACGCCCGCTTTGCCGTTGTAGAGGCCGGGCAGGTTGAGTGAGCCGGTGTCCACACTGAAGAAGGTGTAACCGCCGCTGGCCTGGGCCTGCAGAATCACGGCGCTCTCGGCGGCGGCCACTGGCGCCGCCAGTTCCAGGCCGCCGGCGTGGGCATCGAGGCGCAGCAAGCTGGTGAGACCCAGCACCCCGCAGCAGAGGTGGGCTGCGGCATCGCCTGCGCGGCTCTGAAGGTGCTTCAAAGCCGCCAGCGTGCTGGCACGGGCGCTGTGCTGCTCGGCCGTGGTGTGCGCATCGGCCAGCCCCGCTGCCTGCAGCAGGTGGCGCGACAGCAGGATGCCCGGTGCACCGTTACACCAGCTGAGCATGAACTCGTTCGCTTCGCTGCTGCTCCTGAAATCGGGCCAGTTGCCCCTCTCGCCGTCATACACCGAACGCTCGTAGGCCACCGCCTGTCGGGCCCCGGCGGCAAAGCGCTGCTCGCCGCTCACCTGGGCCAGCCGCGCCAGAGCCGCCCCCATGCCGGCAGCGCCGTGGGAGAAGCCGGTGAGGGGGGGCCTGCGTAGGCTCGCTACTGCGCTCGACGACCAGCCGCCGCTCTCGAGCTGCAGACCCAGCAGGCGCACGCCGCACACGGCCGCCAGCTCCTGGGCCCTGGCGGTGCCAGTGAGCAGCAGGGGGCCGATCAGCCCGGTGACGCCGCTGATCACATCGACGCCTTCATCGGCCAGCAGGCGCTCGGGCCGCAGCTGTTCGATCAGCTGAGCGGCCAGCGGCCCCGCCTCTTCAAGACCGGCGCGCTGCAGCAGCAGCAGCGTCAGCAGGGTGCCGCCCGAGCCTGAGATGCCGAAGGGCAGATCGCGCACCATGCGGAACAGCTGATCGTTGCTGTTGCGCTCGGCCAGCTCGGCCAGACCTTCAAAACAGGCCCAGGCACGGTCGCTCCAGCTCTGGGCGGCTTCGCCTTCGCTGGCTGCAGCTAGGCGTGCGAACAACAGAGCGATGCCGCTGCAACCCGAATAGAGCGAGTTGCCGATCAGACCGAAGTGAAACGACTCGCCATCGGCACCCAGGTCCATGCCCAGCCATTCGGGGCGCCCTTTGCGATCGCGAATGGCGGCCTTCCACAGCTCCTCTCCGAGGCGGAAGGCCTCGTTGCGGTAGGCATCGGCACCTACCACCCCACCCTCGCCGCTGAGCTCCTCGGTGGCAGACCCCGCCGGGGATGGGGCTGCGGCGAGGGTGGGGTGGCGGGCCGCGATCGCTCCGCGGATCAGTTGCTGTTGAAACGTGATTTCAGCGGCATCCAGTTCAGACAGGCGTCGGCGGGCGGCGCTCAGGCCACTCGATTTCATGAACTCAGGTATCGGCGCCAGCCCCTCGGGCAGGGGCAGCTCATCGCCGTCGATCAGGTGTTCAAAAAAGGGAATGTCGAGACGTTCCATCTGCAGCAGCTCGGCTTTGAACATCGGCCAGTTCAGCGGTTTTTCGCTGGCCAGCACAAAGCTGCGGCTCAGCTGCTCGAGCTTCAGGCCATGCGCCACGGCATTACGCAGTGCCGCAGGCTCGAGCATCTGCCGTTGAATCGTGAAATAGAGCCGGGTGGCCCGTGCCACCAGCCGCCGGCGCTGGCCGCTGAAGCCATCAAGAGCCGCCAGCAGCAACGGCCGCAGCCGCAGTGCTTCTTGCAGCTGGGCGGCAAAGCCTGTGCACAACTCCTCGATGAAATCGGAGAGCCGCTGGCAACTGCCCAGGCTCACCGGCAGGCTGGTCGGCAGCTCGCAGGGGGTGGTGCTCCGGCCAGCCATCATCCCATCGCTGTTGAGGCCCAGCCAGCCGGGCATCTCCCGCTCGGGCGGGGGTGGCTGAATGCCAAGAGCGCTGATGTCAAAGGCCCTCTTGCGGCCGGCGCCGGCCATCAACCACTGGGGCAGCAGACCCGAGCGCAGCACCGATCCCTGCATCGAGGTCTGCAGGTCTGAAACCAGATCAGGATTGTCGCCGTCGTCGCTGATCCGATCGCGCAGGTCGGCTTCCAGCAGGGTTTCGGTGTCGATCAGGATCAGCTGATCGCCGCTGGCGATCAGGTTTTCGTAGTGGCAGTCGGTGCAGCCCAGCAGGTGCAGCAAGGCCATGGTGCGGCCGGCATTGCTGTAAAAGCGCGCCAGCTCCTCGTCGCTGCCGCAGGGGCGGTGCTCCAACCACTCCATGAAGCCGTAGCCCTCGCGGTTGAGCACCGTCAGGGAGCGCAACGGCTCGAGATAAGAGGCTTGATTAAGCGCCTGCAAGTAGTGCTGGTAGGTGGCATCCACCTGCATGTCCTTGGGCTTGTAGACGACCCTGCGGGGCTCGTCTCCCTCGCCAAAGTTCAAGATGGCCACAGCCCGGCCCCCGCTGTGCGGGTCGCTGAGGCCGAGCTCAATCGCGCTCAGCGTGGCGGCGGGCGCGATGGCGAAGTGGGTTTCGAGCCCCGCGCGGCTGTCGGCCAGGCGGCGCAACATCTCTTCGCTGCCCTCGAGCCACAGCTGGCAGACCACCGCCAGCAGCCGCCCGAGCACGGGGTACTCGGCCAGCAGAAGCCCATAGCCGCTGCCGAGTAGTTCGGCCACGAAGTCGTCGTAGGCCTCGTGCACCAGCTCGCCCGTGCCATCACCGTTGGCACCCAGGTGGGCCAGCAGTGTCTGGCCGGGGGTGCGCCGCTGGTTAAACAGCTCCCACAGGGCCTGATCGGCCGTGTTGCATAGGCGCTCCAGCAGGGCATCAGCCAGATCGAGCCATGCGGGTGGGCTCAGCTGCAGCGCGGGCTCCAGCTTGACGCAGCGTTGCTGCAGCGTCTGCAGTGCCAAGCCCGCGACGGGTCGCCACACGTGCACAAAGGGTTGCCGGCTGCCGCGTTCGGCCAGCTGCTGATGCGCCGCGCCGACAGCTGCGTCGCGGCCCGCCTGGCGCAGGGCCTGCAGCAGTGGCCACCAGTCGGGTGTTTGTGGTGCGGCCTCAGCCGGTGGATCCAGGGCCCAGGCCGCACAACCCGCATCCAGCCCCTCCCAAGCGAGCCGTTTGTCGAAATTGGCCGGACTGTCGGGGGCCACAATCTGGCGCCAGCTCTCGAGCTGGGTGCTGCTGTGCTGCGGGCACCCGGCGGCGACGGCGGCCTCCAGCCGCTGATGCAGGCTCCAGCCCTCGCGGTTCAGCTTGGCGTCGAGGGTGACGACTTCCTGCACCGAGCGACCTGGCTGCATGTCTTGCACGGAGGCGAAGCCAAAATTTAGCGAGAGTTTCGGCTCTCCCTATGCAGCCACGGGACTTCTGCATGCTTGGGGATAACCCTGAATCTCCGCCTTAGCGATCGAGCAGGCCCGCATCGCCAAGTCAAGTCAAGGCATGACATCCCTGAGCGCTTGTATCAGGTCTGGCGATGCCAGCGGGGCAGTCTCGTACCAGGAGCTGAGGAAATCCTGAAGCCTCAATGGCTCGCCAGCATGCGGCCAAGGTAGCCGTGGTTGCTGAGCTCGTGCCAGCTGCCCGATTCGGCTGGGGGCATTTATGTCCAGCACCACGATCTGATCGGCCATCTGGATCGTGGCCAGGCGGTGGGCCATGCTGATGCGTGTCATGCCCAGCTCCCCAATGGTGCGGGTGATCCTTTCTTGGGAGCGGTTGTCGAGAACGTTGGTGGCCTCATCCATGATCAGCACCTTGGGTTGGGTGATCAGGGCGCGGGCAATGGCAATGCGCTGCACCTGAGCGCCAGGGATGTTGCCCCCCGATTCGCTCAGAGCGTCATCTTTGCTGGCATTCACCGAGGGCGCCCACCGAGCAACAAAAGACCCCTGGGGAGACTGGGCGGGTATGTCAATATGGAATTATTAACACTAACCAATGCGTGGATATTGAGCATAATATGGAGTCAGCGTCTCATAAGAATCTGCTCTCGCTGATCACGTAAGGACAACGCTTTGTCTGGCCATTGCGCTGATGCACGGTACAGACCAGCAACCGAAGAGTTAAACTGTCTTATGGAACGGGCATAAGCATTGGCAGCGCTAATAGACTGGTTTAGAGTTTGAACAACCGAAGTCATATCAGAATACCCGACGTTGAACCGCTCTCGGACTGCAGTGGCTGCCTGCTCCGCAGCGGCAGCTTGCTGTTCAGTACTCTGCAACTCAAGCAAGCTGGCTTGATAAGCAACAAAACTGCGTTCAACCTCGGAACCAACCTGTAAACGCTGCAGATCGGCCTGATCATTTTGCTGCCTTGCAACTGCTTTTTGCGCCATAGCCTCAGCAGCAGAAATACCACCATCAAATAGAGACCAGTTGAAGCCAATTCCTACAGACGCATCCAAGGTGGATTGCCGACTTCGTCGAGATTGGGGTTCGAGTGGGTTACTTGCATTGAGACGAAAGAGACCATCACTGTAAAGACCTGTGCCAATAATCCCGAAGCGTGGCCAATACCGGTTGAACAGTGCGGACGCGCGCCAGTTAGCGCTGTTAGAGAGAGCCAGGCTTGACTGAATCTCTTCCCGGAGATTCAAGGCTTGCTGCAGCGTCGCGGGTAATGACAAATCCCACTGACCATATCGATCAAGTTTATCGGCAGGCAACACAAGCTTCCCCGGCGGTAAAGCCATGGCTTGAGCAAGTGCGGCTGCCGCATCTATCAATCCGCGATAGGTAACAATCAACAAGCTGAGAGTCTGAAACTGCTGGGTACGTATCTGCTCTACATCGGCAATACTAACATTGCCGATATTAAAGAGAGCTTCGACCTGGTTGACTTGTGTTGTGGTTGCAGCAAGAATCCTTTGGTATGAAGCAATCAACTGCTCTTGCTCTTGCAGGCTGAAATATGCCAGCTGGGTTTGCAAGGCAAGGTTGCGGGCTGATACATTAAACAACAATTCCTGGCTGCGAAGAACATCGGTTGCCGCATTGATTTCAGAGTTACGGCTGGGATCAAAAAACGTCCAGCTGAGGTTGAGCGCCATACCAACCTGAGACCGCTGCTCGAAGCTCTGCTGCTCGCGTGTTAAATTAGAAAATGTTGTGGACAAGCGGGTCCGTGTTGAGCCGTAACCCAACAGACCACTGTTGGGTCCAGTTCCAAATGCAGTCAGCGAGGGATACCATTGACGACGAACCGCAATCAGCGTCCACTCCCTTTGCTGAATTTGTGAATAAGCGAAAGCTAATTCAGGGTTGTAGAGCAGACTCTGCTCCAATGCTTCAAGCAGTGATGCTCGTTCTGAACGCTCACTAAGCTTTTCTTGTAGCTGCTTGAGCTGCTGTTCCAATTCCTTGGAAAGGACATTCTGGCGAACTTGTGGTGCCCGCAAGCCGCGAAAGATGTAGGGTTGATTGGTGGCTGCATTACTAACAGCGCAACCCATGCTCGTTAGCAGGAACAGCGCTATCGTGCAATACGGTGTTACCCTTTGCAAAAAAGCCACTGTTTGATGAATCGAGACCACGCTAGCCACTCTGACAGGCTTCTCGAAAGTTTAAAAAAGCCTAGCGAGATCGCAACGGATCACTTAGTCTTTACCAACAAACCAAAGGCCCTAGGCCCAAGCAAAGTTGGCTGAGCCTGCAAAATCCAGCTCAGATAACAGTCAGGCAGCAGCCGAACGACATCAGATCTTCGAGCAAATCGCACTTGAGCGCCTGCGCAGTGGTAGTGATATCAGTAAACCCGTAAGCTTTCTGCCACTTTCTGTTCGGCTAACGGCTGTAGCAGCAGCATCTGTCACCGGGATTGGGGTGTTATGGGCTTGCCTAGCACAAGTGCCGGTGCAGGTTAGTGGGATTGGAAGCATCGTGCCACCTCAGATCAGTAGCGCCATCGCAAGAACCGATGGAATCCTGCTCTATCAAGTCAGTGGCGTGGGTCCAGATCGACTCAGCTCTAGCGAACGCCGTAACAACGCAGCTCTCAGAGAGTTTTGGAGAGAAGCGGTAGTGAACCCCACGACCACACTTGACTTCAAAAGATTGAACCAAATCAGCCTAGCAGCAATGATGCCGTCGGAAGGACAAGTCCTTGTTATGCCAGAATCACTCAGCAGTAGATCAGTCGATCGTTTAGAAGCAATTGACGATAAGTTCACTGGTCTTCGCTATGAAGGAAGCACCATGATTGCTCGTATCACCAACGATGCAGCGATCGACCAATTAGATGGAATCCGCCGTATTACCTCCCCCAAACTGAAGATCGACCAATCGATGGTAGCAAGCCGACGTCTACGTTCAGTTGACTACGCAAAAGTGAATACTCTTCTGAGGTATCAGCAAAAACGCACAGAGCAGGAACTGGTAGAGCGAGAAGAGCTATTCAAACGCTTGCAAACACTATGGAAACAAGGATTTGTATCCACTACTCAGCTTCTCTCCGAGCAAGCCCAGATCAATAGCCTTAGAAATCAGCTACTACAAGTCAACCGTGAGCAACTAAATAGTCAATTCGATAGCTCAGAGCAGAACTTACAAGCCGAACAAACCAGCCTGAATAGTGTTCAGACAGAGAACCAACTGCAAGCTGCCCTGTCGAGTTATATGAGCAGAGTTTACCTAATAACCCCCCCAGCTGGTGCCTATATTGTAACTAGAACTATCCGCAACGGCATGGAGGTAAGCACTGGCGATGAAGTATTCACCTACAGTATTGATAGGCCAACGCTTCCTCGCATCATTCCGGTATTTGTGGATGCCGCAACTAGCCAGCAGATAGCTGAAGGCATGAAGGTACTTCTGACACCAAGAGGCATCTCACGCGCACAATTTGGTGGAATACCTGGTGTGGTAGAAGAGGTCGGTAGGCTCCCACTACCATCTGAAGGGTTAGCCTCTTATGCGGGCAGCCGTAGCCTAGGTGCTTCTATTCAGAAACAGATAGGAACTGCCTATCTCGTACAAGTAAAAGTAGAGCAGAAAGAACCGGCTTACTGCCAGCAGATGTTGTCTCTACGCTGTTATCAATGGAGCACCAACCGTCGCCCACCATTCCCAGTACGGATCGGGACATTGGCGGATGTACAGATCAAAACTCAATACTCTCGGCCAATTGAGTTTGTGATGCCAGCACTACGTCAAATCCTTGGCTTAGTGGTCGATAACCGGTGAGATATGCAGTCACCTAAGGACAAGAGGATCAAGGCTCCGACTGTGCTTCAATACGAAGCAGTTGAATGTGGGGCCGCAAGCCTAAAAATCGTGCTCGGATACTTTGGGTGCGTGGTTTCCCTATCCGATTTGCGGGAAAGATGCGGCATCAGCCGCGATGGAGTAACAGCGATCCAGCTCAAGCATGCTGCTCAAAGTTATGGACTAGAGGTGCATGCTTATCGCTGCTCCGCAACGCGACTACGGCAACAAGTGAGACTTCCGGCTGTTTTGTTCTGGAACTTCAATCACTTCTTAGTACTGGAAGGCTTTCAAGGTAGCAAAGCCTATGTCAGCGACCCAGCCAGCGGTCGTCGGAGTATTGGCTGGGATGAATTCGAGACAAGCTTCACTGGGGTGGTACTGGAATTCAAACCCAGTAAGGATTTTATCGAAGGGGGGAACGAACCTAGCCTCTATCACCGGCTGCCCCAACAAATCAGCCCCTATGCGTCTGTGTTGTCATGGCTGCTGCTTGTGGCAGGCGTGGCAGCACTACCGGAATTATTTATCGCTGGCGGTACCGCACAATTCATCGATGCCTTTCTGCAAGAAGGACGCCAAAACATAGCCATACCTGTAATCTGGATCACCTTGATCTCAGCCGTCATACTAATTGCGGTACTTAATCTACAAAAGCTTTTACTCCGGACCTTAAGCAATCTGCTCACTCGGCGCTTGAGCAGCCTTCTCTATGTCTCCCTATTTAGCCTTCCGTATGGCTATTTCTTGCAACGTATGGGAGGAGAACTGTCTCAGCGCTTGCTCTTTCCCTTTTCACTAGTTCAGCTTGGAGTCAGTGGCGTTGGAGACTTCATCTTATCACTGAGCTCTGGAATTCTAGCTCTAGTAATGAGCCTCCTGATTTCACCGGTACTCACATTTACAACGATCATTCTATCCAGCGGCAACGCCATCTTCACCCTCTGGATGCGGCAAGTACGTAAAGGTGATAACTATCGCCTTGCGATGGTACAAGGCAAGGCGATAGGAGTGGGAATTAGCATGGTACAGAGCATAGAAAGCGTGAAGGCGAGTGGCCTGGAAAACGAAGCATTTGTGCAATGGTCGGCTAGTTTTACTGAAGGGTTGGAAGAGCTTCAAAAGCAATCCTTGGCTAACGCATTAGTAGGGCTCGTAAGCACCACATCCTCCTTTCTGTTGAGAATGGGAATAATTCTAATGGGGGGTGTATTGATCATTTTAGGCCAGCTAAGCCTTGGAGAACTAATGGCCTTTCAGTTTCTGATGGGCATGGTTCAGGCACCGATGCAACAGCTGAATCTGCTTGCCAATCAGGTGCAGCAACTTGATGGTGAAATGGGCCGCTTTAACGATGTTGTGGATACGGTTGCAGATCCTACAGTTCGCAGTTTCAGTGTTGTCAGAAGCGGCAAAGAACAACCCGAAAGACAGCTGAAGGGGCTCGTCGAAATATGCGGCATGGCTTTTCAATTCAGCCATACTACACCGCGTCTTTTCGGAGGGCTTAACCTCATTCTGCATCCTGGTCAGCATCTAGCAATCGTCGGGGGAAGTGGGTCGGGGAAGAGCACGCTGCTAAGAATACTGTGCGGTCTGATTCAACCCACTGAGGGATCAATCTTTTACGACGGTCGAACATGGATGGACTGGGACGATCCAAGTCTGCGTCGCTCCCTGTCGCTGATTACCCAGGACATATTTGTATTTAAAGCCAGCCTATTCGAGAACCTCACCCTCTGGGACTCACGCTTCAGCAAGGCTGATGCCATCAAAGCACTACGTGAGGCAGGCCTGTTTGAGGAGCTGGGTGGAGCTGCTGCTCTGGAAATGCCGCTTCTTGAAGGTGGTCGGAATCTAAGCGGCGGCCAACGGCAGAGAGTGGAGATCGCAAGAGCACTGCTCCGCCGTCCCAGTTTGCTTCTCATGGATGAAGCTACAAGCGCTCTTGATGGTCGTCGCGAGAAACAAGTTATTTCAGCAGTAAAGCAGACTACTCGCACGCTAATCACAGTAGCCCATCGACTCCATTCAGCCGAAGTAAGTGATCTCGTTCTCGTGCTGGACCGAGGGGAGCCTGTGGAACAAGGTCATCCAGCTGAGCTTGCAGCACGAGTTGACGGACCCTACAGCCGTCTTTTAGCAGCGGAGCGGGTCACCGATAAATGAACAGCCACAACGATGTCCAAATCAAGGGCGATCTAGCGAGTAGCCGCCAGGCAGCACTGCTGAGAGTGATCGAGGCTCAGGCAGATGGCCTCTCAGGCAGCGAGGAAGTGATTCACGCGCAGGTCAACGATCCACTGCTGAAATGCTTGAGCTATGCGATGGTGCGATTGGGGGATACCAGGCCTTTAGTGCATGTCGAAGGAGGCCTGACGGATGTTCTGGAAGCAAACAGCATCACCTTCCGTGAAGTGCGTACACCTCAGGACCTGATCACGAGCACCCGTGCGCTTCTGCTAGTACTCGCTGAAAGTGATGGTCGACCCATGGTCGTGCATCGCCAGTCGGGGAAGGCCGTGCTCTTCGATCCACAACACGCCTCGCCAGTCCAGCCACTAGCAGCCGAGTTCAAACTCAAGCCCTTCTCATTCGAGCTCTACGCCGCCTGGCCACAACATTTGCGATCAGCGTTCCAGCTATTCGCCTTCGGCTTTCAGAGCAACATCACACCACTGCTAGCGGTGTTGTTCAGCGCGCTGGTTGTGGCGTTGTTCAATTTGAGTATCCCAGCTCTAACAAACTACCTGGTTACCACGATTCTTCCGATCGGGCAGCTACGCCTGATCGCAGAGTCGTCACTGGTAGTGTTGATGGTGTCTCTCTCCACCATTGCTGCTCAGTTTTTCAGCAGTCTGGCTTTGGTCAGGATGGAAAGCCTGTTGAACCTGCGTGTCGAAGCGGCGCTTTGGGCCCACGTACTGCGCCTGCCTCTTGGCTTCTTTAGCCAGCTGGGTACAGCAGATCTGATCACTCGAGTGGGCTCAATCCGACAGATGCGACAACTGGTCAGCAATGGACTGCTTAGTACAGGGTTGGGCCTGTTGTTCTCACTGAGCAATCTAGCGCTGATGCTGACATATCAGTCACAGCTTGCATTAGTCGCATGTGGGTTCAGCCTGATCAGTGGAGTGGCAATGGTATTGCTGCTATGGCGAAATGCAAAACTCGAAGGCCCACTACAGGAGGGGCAGGCCCAGGTGTCAGATCTCGGCCTGCAGGCCATCAACGGCATGGCCCAAGTAAGAGTGGGTGGTAATGAACCATTCTTATTTGAGCGGTGGTACCGAGATGTGGCTCGTCTGGCCTCCTTACAACGCAGAGGAGAGGCTTATGCCAATGCCTTAGAAATTCTTGGTCGAGTCCTCAACCCGCTGGGACAAGTCGTAATCTTCGCGGTGTTCGTGCTTTTGCTCAACCAAGCCAAGGCGGATGCTGCTGCATCACCAGCAGGGATCGTTCAAGGTCCTGGAAGTCTGGGGAGCAACCAACTTGTTGCCTCATTTGTTTCGTTTCAGGCGGCCTATCTCTCTTTCAATAGCCAGCTCTCGAGCATGGCCGCCCAAGTAGCCAGCTCCGTAGCCAGGCTAGTTGTGCTTTGGCAGCGCTCCAAAGTGGTGATGTTTGCAACTCCTGAGGAAGTTCAGAATGCTGCAACGCAACAACACGACTTAGAGGGCGGCTTTTCGATAGAAAACCTCGAATTCAGCTACCCCGGTGCAAAAGAACCAATCCTGCGCGATATCGATCTTGAAATTCCGATTGGCACTTATACAGCGATCACTGGACCCTCTGGTTGCGGCAAAACAACTTTGTTGCGTTGCCTACTTCGGCTGATGGACTATCAGGCAGGCCTAATCAGCGCGGATGGCATCGACATTCGAGAGCTAGCGATGCGCCCTTACCGCCGCCAGTTTGGAGTCGTTCTGCAAAACACTCCTCTGCCAAGCGGCTCGATCTATGAAATCGTACGCGCAGGGCGCGCTTACAGCCGAGACGAGGTGTGGGGGGTTCTGGCGCAGGCAGGCATTGCTGATGATGTACTCAACATGGGGATGCAGCTCGAAACTGTGATCAATGAGGGGGGCGGCAGCATCTCCGGCGGCCAGCGTCAGCGATTAGCACTCGCCCGCGCTTTGCTGGGCCAGCCCCGGGTGCTAGTTCTCGATGAAGCAACGAGTGCTGTTGACGCACCAACTCAGGCAGTAATTACCAGAACACTGGAATCATTGCCAATTACCCGTATCGCCATCGCACACCGCCTTTCTACCATCGAATCAGCCGACCAAATTGCCGTTATAAGAAACGGTATCGTGAATGAATTGGGCACTTACGAGGAGCTCGCACGTAAACCAGGTGGCTACCTCTACAATTAAGAGATCTTGTAATCTAGATTTCAGCCAGGGATTGGCTAGCCGAATCTATCCAAACAAACTAACCACAAAAACTAGAGCCAATGACTCTGTGCTCATGACTGAATCTGTTGCGCTTCACAGATTCATGCCACATCGGCAACGAGGATTACGTTCTATGAGGGAGCGAGAAT
>ERZ889217.1460-NODE-1460-length-12002-cov-10.583661_pt1 | contig 12002 bp, 11 predicted proteins | sample MGYA00521098_ERZ889217 | MGnify/ENA primary metagenome ERZ889217 (study PRJEB32303, sample SAMEA104408613) | aquatic metagenome | biome: Brackish water; feature: Pelagic; material: water | place: Baltic Sea | collected 2014-06-10T22:04:00 | depth 2,362 m ...
TGTTTGATTTACTTACTACGACAACCGTAGACCCAAATTGAAGCTAAGTTTTCACTTCCGCAGAAGCCTTTGATGTTCGCTGAATCAGTGAAGCCAAAAGGGGTCGAGCCCCAAATCGGCGACGGCGCAAATCACCGATAGCTGTGACAACCACCGCAAAAATCAGTACCCCCCCAAAGACTGCGTCATTCCAAAACGTTTGAACATTGTTAAAGGTCAGAGCTGATTGAACGACGGCAAGAAGAACAACGCCAATAAACGTTCCAATCGGCGAACCTCGCCCCCCTGCTAGAGTACCACCACCCAAGACGACCGCCGCAATTGCCTGTAACGCCAACTGCGAGCCGTTACGAGGATCACCCGTCGAGATTCGAGCCATCGCCACCAGGCCTGCGAAGCCAGCCAGAGTACTCGAAATCACAAAACACAAAACTTTAGTTCGTGCAGTTGGAATACCTGTGAGGTACGACGCTTCCTCATTTGACCCAGTCGCATAGACATGACGGCCAAAGCGGGTGTAGCGCATCACTAAAGCAGCGACAACAACGATGATTAAGAAAAACCAAATAGGGGTTTGAATACCCAATAACTTGGCCCGCCCCAACCACTCAAAACGCTCCCTTGCAGGCACTGGTGAACTCTTGGAGATACGCAAGGCGATTGAGGCAAACAAACTTGTGCCTCCAAGGGTGAGGATGAAGGGTGGAATTCGTAGCCCTGCAACCAATAATCCCCAGATGAGTCCGAACAAAGCACAGACCAATAAAACGAGAATGACAGCCCATAGCTCAGATCCGCCGTCTTTGATCCGAGTCGCACCGATCACACCAGCGAGCGCAGCCAAGGTGGCAACTGAAAGGTCAAGTTGACCAGCGGCGATCAGTAAGGTCTGACCAATGGCGATGATCCCAAGCACCGAGACCTGCAGCAGGATGTTTTTTAAATTATCCCCACCAAGAAAATTGTCATTCTTCCCGTTTGTATACAACGAGATAGCCAATATCGCGACAACGAGAGGTGCCATAAACCTGACAGCGTCAGACCTCAGCAGACGTTGCTTCATGGGAGCGCGTGGTGTCTCAGTCATTTTGACATCTCCATTTCTAACAATCGTCTCTCAGTGGCACTTGGGCCATCAATCTCACCAATAACATTTCCGGAACGCATCACTAAGACACGATCTGCTACTTGACCAACTTCTTGGAAATCTGTTGAACAGACAAGAACTGCCACCCCCGAGTTCGCCAAGCGGCGCAATTCGTTATAAATCTCAAACTTCGACGCGATATCAATTCCTGCAGTCGGTTCATCAAAGATCATGATTTTTGTTTTCACGCCCATCCAGCGACCAATCATTGCTTTTTGCTGGTTACCCCCAGAAAGTGTTCCGACCACAACATCAATGTTGGCAGTTTTGATGTTCGCTGCGGGTACCAGAGATTTAGCCAACTTGGCGGCACTGCTAGGTGTGAAAATCGGATGCAAGCCGACAGCTTGCTGACCTAGGACAACATTGTCAACTAAGGTCCGCTCAAGAAGAAGTCCCTGGCGTTTTCTATCCGCAGGGAGAAATGCCAAGCCAAGCCGTAAAGCATGGCGGCGACTGCGAATGCCCTGCATTTTTCGCGATTCATCAACTACGAAAACCTCCCCAGAAGTTTTCAATGACGCACCCGCCGCCACCCGAGCGAGTTCAGAAACACCTGCGCCGATACCCCCGGTCACTGCCAAAATTTCCCCACTAGCAACTGAGAACGAAACATTATTTAAGCGCTCAGTAGAAACACCTTTGAGGACCAACATTGGCTTGCCTGCTTGATCATCTGCACGGTCATTGACACGAGATGAATCAATAATCCGACCGAACATCAACTCGGCGACACTCGCTGGTGTAAATTCCGCAGTTAGTCCCTGCGCCACCACCGAACCGTCACGCATCACGGTTATCTCATCAGCGATTTCGAAAACTTCTTCCAAGTGATGGCTGATAAACAACACCGCCACACCTTCCCGACGCAGACGTTCAATCACGCGGAACAAGGGTTCCAGTTCATGCCTGCTGAGCGAGGCTGTTGGCTCATCCATGACAATTAAACGAGCCTCAAAACTCACGGCCCGAGCGATCTCCATCATTTGCAGTTGTGCGACCGACAGTGTTCGAACTGGCGCATCAATATCTAGATCAATCTCTAATGCCTGCAAACGCTCACTTGCCAATGTCTTGGCTGCGCGCCAGTCAACACGCCCAAAGCGCTTGGGCAAGCAGTCAAGTAAAACATTTTCTGCCACCGAAAGATCTAGAGCTATCTGACGCTCTTGGAAAATCGCCCGAATACCCAATTTCTGCATCACCCGCCGGCTTGGGTGATCAATCTCTTGACCGTCGATTCGAATAACACCACTATCAGCGTTTTGGGCACCTGTCGCAATTTTTATTAATGTTGACTTCCCTGCACCGTTCTCACCGCAAATAGCATGCACCGTTCCAGGCCGAACAACTAACGAAACATCCGCCAGTGCGTGTACACCTGGAAACGATTTGCTGATGCCTCGGAGTTCCAGCGCGTCGATCGTCATGATTTGGCTCGTATCTCCTCGGCGATGACTGGGATCACCTTTTCACCGTACGCCTGCAATGTTTCATCTTTTGCATCATGTTGTAAATAGACAGAGAATTGATCAACACCCATCTCACGCAATTCGTTGAGGCGCTTGACGTGTTCTTCAACCGGTCCGACGATGCAAAAACGATCAACGATCTCGTCAGGAACGAAACTTGTGTGACTATTACCCGCCTGACCGTGCTCGTTGTAGTCGTATCCCTGACGATCCTTGATGTAATCGGTGAGAGCCTTAGGCACTGGTGCTGAGTCGCCATAGCGCTCCACAATGTCCGCTACATGGTTGCCCACCATCCCACCGAACCAACGGCACTGTTCACGTCCATGAACCAGTCCGGCTTGCGTCCCATCGGTGACATAGGCCGGGGCAGCCACACAAATCTTGATACTGAGAGGATCGCGACCCACTGCAACAGCGGCATCGCGCACTGCCTTGATCGTCCACTCAGTGATACTCGGATCTGCCAACTGCAAGATAAATCCATCGCCGACTTCGCCCGTGAGCGCTAATGCTTTTGGACCGTAAGCCGCCACCCACACTTCAGCTCGCGACTTGCTCGCCCACGGCAGACGCAAATCAGCACCTTTGTATTGCACTGCACGACCATTGGCGAGTTCTCTGATCACGTGAATGCTCTCGCGCAAGGTGGCGAGGGTTGTCGGCTTACCGTTGGTGACTCGAACTGCAGAGTCTCCTCGACCGATACCAATCACCGTGCGGTTGCCATACATTTCGTTCAATGTCGCGAACAGGCTCGCCGTCACGGTCCAGTCGCGAGTCGCTGGGTTAGTGACCATCGGTCCGACAATGACATTTCGAGTCTCCGCCAAGATCTGCGCGAAAATGGGAAACGGTTCCTGCCACAAAATATGACTATCAAAAGTCCAGATATGTGTGAACCCATACGTCTCAGCTTTTTTCGCTAAGTCGACCACCCGCGCACTGGGCGGAGTGGTCTGGAGTACAACACCAATGTCCATCTTGCTCTCTACCTATTCTGCGGAAAGCCGAGATCGACTTTGCTGGTTCGGGGATCAGGCCAACGTGATGTCACTACTTTGCTACGGGTGTAAAAAGCGATCCCGTCGGGACCGTACATGTGTAGGTCGCCAAACAAACTGGCCTTCCACCCACCAAATGAGTAATACGAAACCGGAACAGGAATCGGCACATTGATGCCGACCATTCCAACATTGACATCAAATTGGAACTGCCGAGCAACGCCACCGTCGCGAGTAAAGATCGCTGTGCCATTACCGAACTGATTGTCATTAATCAGTTGCAGACCCTGCTCATACGACTTCACCCGCACCACAGTCAATACTGGTCCAAAGATTTCTTCGTCGTAACATTTCATCCCTGGTTGAGCATGATCAATCAGGCTCGGCTTCAAGAAGAAACCGTCACTGGGTGCTCCCTCACGACCATCCACCACAACTTTTGCACCTTCGCCAGCGGCCCCCGCTACGTAACCAGCGACTTTATCGCGATGTTCACCAGTAATAAGCGGGCCCATTTCACTGGATGGATCGCTACCGTTACCGACCACAATGTTGGGGATCCGACTCTTGACCTTGGCTACCAACTCATCAGCAATCGTGTCCACCGCAAGAACAACGGAGATCGCCATGCAGCGTTCCCCTGCTGAACCGTAGGCAGCACTGACTAAAGCATCTGCCGCCATATCAAGGTCGGCATCGGGAAGAACCAACATGTGGTTCTTTGCTCCACCTAAAGCCTGAACACGCTTGCCATTTTTTGTGCCAGTTTCATAGATGTAACGCGCGATGGGTGTTGAGCCAACAAAACTAATCGCCGCAATATCAGGGTGACTGAGCAATCGATCAACGGCAACTTTGTCTCCCTGCACAATATTGAATACGCCATCAGGCAATCCTGCCTGCTTGAGCAATTCGGCAATAAACATTGCTGTTGAAGGATCTTTTTCGGAGGGCTTCAAGATGAAGGTATTGCCACAAGCAATGGCATTGGCGAACATCCACATCGGCACCATGGATGGGAAGTTGAACGGCGTGATGCCCGCCACAACTCCCAAGGGTTGACGAATGTTGTACACGTCAACACCGGTAGAGGCTTGCTCCGAATAGCCACCCTTCAGCAAATTGGGGATGCCACAGGCATACTCAATATTTTCCAGACCTCGAGCGAGTTCACCCAATGCATCCGCAGTCACCTTGCCGTGTTCCTGAGTGAGCAAGGCAGCGATTTCTTTGCGATTAGCCGACACAAGTTCACGCATGTTGAACATAATCTCAGCTCGTCGCGACAAGTTCGTTGAACGCCACGCTGGTAGCGCGGCCTTGGCATTGGCAACGGCTTGATCAACCTCATCAACATCAGCGAAACCGACTGTGCCTTGAACCTGACCCGTAGCGGGGTCAAAAATATTCCCCGTGCGACCTGACTTACTACTGACGGTGTGGCCGTCAATCCAATGATCAATGCGGTACATAACTCTTTCCTAACTTTCTTTTTGGAGGGAAATCTCAGACGAGATATTGCGAGAGGCCACGCTTGATGTATTTACCATGTCCTTTGCGACCGATGTATTGGTCATTATCAATGAGAGCAACACCTCGCGAAAACACCGTGTCAACTTTGCCATCGATAATCCAGCCCTCCCAGGCTGAGTGATCCATATTCATATGGTGCTTGTCGTTAATGCCGATCTTGGTCTTGTTATTCGGATCCCAGACCACAACATCGGCATCGCTCCCTGGAGCAATAATGCCCTTTTGTGGATACATGCCGAACATCCGCGCTGGGGTTGTGCAACATGTTTCAACCCAACGTTCAAGTGACAGTTCACCAGCAACAACACCTTGATAGATCAGTTCCATGCGATGCTCGACACCACCGATCCCATTGGGGATGGCCGAGAAGTTACCAAGACCAAGTTCTTTTTGATCCTTAAAACAAAATGGACAGTGATCGGTGCTGACGACAGCAAGTTCATTCATCCGCAACCCCTTCCACAGATCGCCTTGGTGACCATGACCCATCTGACCGATGTAATGCGGATCATTATCTCGTGAGCGAACCGGCGTACTGCACACCCATTTTGAACCTTCAAAGCCAGGTTGGCCAAGCGTTTCTTCAAGCGTGAGCCACAAATACTGCGGGCAGGTTTCAGCAAAAACATTGCGACCATGATGGCGAGCCGCCGCTACTTCGTTGAGAGCGTCGCCAGCTGACATGTGCACGATGTATAACGGCACATTGCCAGCCACATGGGACAGCACAATGGCGCGGTGCGTGGCTTCTGCCTCAAGCGGCGATGGACGAGTATATGAATGGTAGCGAGGATCGGTATCTCCACGAGCAAGAGCTTGTTGTACTAAAACATCAATAGCAGGACCATTTTCGGCGTGCATCATGATCATTGCGCCACATTCAGCAGCAGTTTGCATGGCTTTCAAAATCTGACCATCGTCGCTGTAGAACACACCGGGGTAAGCCATGAACAACTTAAAACTGCTGATCCCCTCGTGCTCGGTGAGGTACTTCATATCCTTCAATGACTGGTCGTCCACTCCACCAATAATTTGATGAAAGGAATAGTCAATAGCGCATTCGCCTGAGGCTTTGCGATGCCATTCAGCTAAGCCGTCAAAAACATTTTCACCGTAGCGTTGTACCGCCATATCGATAATCGTTGTCACGCCGCCCCAGGCTGCGGCCCGCGAACCTGTTTCAAAAGTATCCGAGGCAAAGGTGCCACCGAAAGGCAACTCCATATGGGTATGAACATCGACTCCACCAGGGATGACATATTTACCAGCAGCGTCGATGACACGATCGCAACCTTGCTCAGAAGAAGCGAACCAACCTGGCGCTCCAACAGCGGCGATTTTTTCCCCATCAATGAGAACATCGTTGGCAATCACTCCCGTGGGTGAGATGAGCAGTCCGTTTTTGATTAATACCTTTGGCATAATGCCTCCCTAAATATTTGAATGCCCCCTAGCGGCAACGACAATCCTTGTTTCACAACTCGGTGAGATCTCCATAAGCCTCTGGACGGCGATCTCGATAAAAAGCCCAGCGATCACGCACTTCGCGAAGTTTTTTCATATCCAGATCGCGCACAATCAGTTCCGGTTTATAAGGATCCCCCTGAGCACCAACAAACTTTCCTTCAGGGTCAACGAAGTAACTCTGACCGTAAAAGTCATTTTCCCCTAAAGGCTCAATACCGACACGGTTGATGGCACCTACATAATAAATGTTGGCAACCGCAGCAGCGGGCTGCTCAACTTTCCAGATGTACTCACTGAGACCGCGATGCGTAGCCGAGGGGTTGAAAACAATCTGCGCCCCATTGAGACCGAGAGCCCGCCACCCCTCGGGGAAGTGGCGGTCATAACAGATGTACACCCCGACTTTTCCGACTGCGGTATCAAAGACTGGGTAGCCACCATTGCCCGGCTTGAAATAAAACTTTTCCCAGAATCCCTTCGTCTGCGGGATGTGCTGCTTACGGTACTTGCCTAGATATTTCCCATCAGCATCAATCACTGCGGCGGTGTTGTAATAGACACCGGCTTGGGTAATTTCATACATCGGCAGTACAAGAACCATGCCAGTTTCCTTGGCAATACTTTGAAAACGTTGAGTCGTTGGCCCATCAGGGATGTACTCGGTGTAGCCGTAATACTCAACATCTTGTACTTGACAAAAATACGGACCGTAAAAGAGTTCTTGAAAACACATCACTTGAGCACCTTGAGCAGCCGCCTCATGACAGGCAGCCTCGTGCTTGTCAATCATCGTGTCCTTGGATCCCGTCCAGTCAGTCTGCAATAAAGCAGCACGAACATTATCTTGTGAGCCTGTCATCTGTCCCCCTATTTATTTAAGTGTTGTTTCCCTGCCCCATTGATACACACTAACTAGTAACCGCCACCAATCTTGGTGTGGTCCCATGAAACAATCTGCTCAACATTTATTTGAATGCCCAAGCGCTTTTTCGCCTGTGCTTCCAAGAAAGGCAACGCCGCGTCACTGATGGCTCCATCGCCGTTGTATTTCAAGCCGACTGCTTTGCCGATCGCTAAGACCGTGTCATAGTCGTCAACGATGGTGGCTGAACCGACGAGTTCAAGACCTTTGAGTTGATCGTAGGTGTCTCCACTTTCAACCAGACCGGTGATTTTGTTGTCACGGCGCAAGTTGACAATTTTTTGGCTCTTACCAAAAGTCCAAAAGGTGACCTTCTCATCCATCACGACGTACCACATCGCAACCATATGGGGGTGACCCGTGGGTCCGATTGATGCGATGTTGAGAATCGTCTGCTCCTCAAGGTAGGCCGCAATTTCAGAATCGGTCATGGAGATAGATGCACGTTTGTTTGCCATATCACGACAACCATAGTTCCTTCCACCAACCCCTCAAGGGTGCTGGAAAAAGAGCCTGTTTGCGCTACCGTTTACTTTGTGGCATTGACACCTTCCCCGAACCTGATCCTGAGTCCCTTGGCGCTCGATACAAAAGCCCACCCAGCCCGTGCTCTCGGCGAATGGTTGACCACTTTTCATCTGGCAGCGGTCGTCCTTGACCCGTACACCAACGAAAGTTCTTGGATTCTCAATACCGCCGTTCGTATCTTGCGCTCATTCGGTGATTCGGCCACGCGAACCAGCCTGATTGTGACTGCAACCGCCGAGGAAACCCGCTCATTTCTCGGTCCGTTGGCAAAAGAGTTCTTGGTTTTCACCGACCCCGAGCGAGCGGCCGTCAAAGCCTTTGAACTCACCACTCTCCCAGCCTTTGCCTTCATCCGCTCCGATGGCACGATGCCTGCCGTGGCGCAGGGGTGGAATGCTCTTGAGTGGCGCTCTGTCGCTCAGACGATTGCTGATACAACTGCATGGACAGCACCGCTCATCCCCGCGACTGGTGACCCAGTTTCATTTAGCGGTACACCCGCACTTGGCTGATTCTGTTTCCTACGACCGATCTCCCGATTGAAGACGTCGTCACTGAACTGCGCGCCGCATTAGCAACACGTCTCACCGCCGTTTTGGTCGCCCCGCCTGGCGCGGGTAAGACGACTCTCGTCCCGTTGCGGTTGATCAATGAAAGTTGGTTGAACGGGCAACGCATTGTGATGCTGGAACCGCGACGGCTTGCGGCGCGTGCCGCAGCGCGACGCTTGGCTTCATTAATCGGACAAGAGCCAGGTGAACTTGTGGGATACCAGACCCGCGATGAACGCCAGATCGGGCCCAACACGCGCATTGAAGTCGTCACCGAAGGAATTCTCACGCGCCGTTTGCAAAATGATCCAGAACTTCCTGGTGTCGGCTTAGTCATTTTTGACGAAGTCCACGAAAGGAATCTGCCTACTGATATCGGACTCGCACTATGTCTTGATGCGCGCAAGAATCTGCGACCCGATCTTCGAGTACTCGCAATGTCGGCGACTGCTGACACACATCGCTTCGCCAAACTTCTTGGTGATACTGAGCCAGCTCCAATTATCTCAAGTGTTGGACGACAACATCCCGTTGACATCATCTGGGCCCCAGCGGGCAAGCAGCAACGCCTCGATGAAGCGGTCACCGCGGTCACGATCCGTGCTTTACAAGAAAACGTCGGCGATATTTTGGTTTTTCTTCCCGGCATTGGCGAGATCAATCGCGTCAAGCAAGAACTTGAACGTCTAGTCAAGCCCGATACCGATATTTACCCACTTGCTGGCGCACTCTCACTGTTCGATCAAGACCGTGCACTTGCCCCATCACCAAGTGGTCGCCGCCGGGTGGTGTTAAGCACCGACATTGCTGAGACCAGCCTTACAGTTGACGGCGTCAGTGTCGTTGTGGATGCGGGACAAGCACGAGTGCCGCGCTATGACCCACGCACAGGAATGACGCGCCTGATCACGATCCCCACTTCGCGTGCATCGGCCGAACAACGCTCTGGTCGCGCAGGTCGATTAGGTCCCGGCTTTGCTTATCGCCTGTGGAGCAAAATCGAACACACCACACGCCGCTCACATCTAGATCCAGAGATCACCCAAGTGGACTTATCAGGCTTTGCTCTCGAACTTGCCGCATGGGGAACGCCAATCGCAGAGTTGTCATTTGCCGATCAACCACCCCAGGGTGCCCTCCAACAAGGAATCGAGCTTTTGCAAATGCTCGGGGCGCTTGATGAACATGCTCAACTAACGTCAACTGGTCGCCGCATGCTGACTGCCCCAGTTCATCCGCGCTTGGCGCATATGGTCACCGCGGCTCACGCCAAAGATCACGGGTTGGCCTGCGTTATCGCAGCCCTGCTTGATGATCGCGATGTCATGCGCGGTCGTCCCGATGATCTACCTGTAGATATCTCATTGCGCGTCCAGTTAATCACCCGCGAAATGTCTGATGATCGCGCCGATCGACGCGGCATAGATCGGGTTCGCCAGCAAGCCGAAGATATGGCCCGTCGCACCGGCCAACGTTTGGATTGGGACACAGTCAATGCAGATCACGCTGGATCAGTTTTATTACTGGCGTACCCAGATCGCTTAGCAATGCGTCGCCAGCCAGGCCAATACCAAATGCGTAACGGTTCAGCAGCTTGGTTCCGCCCCACCGATGCCAGTGCCAGCGAAATGTTTGTCGTCGCTGCTGATCTTGATGGTGATCGCAAGAATGCTCGCATCCGCTTATGTGCAGTTGTTGATGAAGCAACCATCAACGATGTCCTGACGCACGATGTGTGCCATGAAAGTCTCACATTATGGGACAAAAGTCGTCAAGACTTTGTCGAGCGCCACACCGTGAAACTCGATCGCATGCGGCTCAGCGAAAACATTCGCCGACCAAGCCCAAGTGAGCAGACCGTCATTGCCTTGATGGAATATTTAGTGCAACAAAGGCTCAAGCCATTGGCTTGGACAGCCACAACGAACGAACTGCGTTCGCGAGTCTCATTTCTGCGACGCGAAATTGGTGAGCCGTGGCCCGACTGGTCCGACAAGGCCCTGATCGCCTCATCTAGCGAATGGTTACAGCCTTATTTGGTAGGCATGACATCAATCGCTGAGATTGAGTCACTTGATATCGGCACGCTGCTACGTTCTCAGTTGCCGTGGCCCGCGGGTGCAAAGATCGACGAACTGGTTCCGACTCATCTCGAACTTGCGTCCGGACGCTCGCTAGCGATTGATTACAGCACAGCGATGCAAGAAGGAACCGCTCCCATAGTGCGAGTTCGAGTGCAAGATCTCTTTGGCACCAAAATCCATCCGACCGTTGCCGATGGACGCGTGGCCTTGGTCTTGCACTTGTTATCCCCCGCCGATCGACCGATACAGGTGACTGCTGATTTAGTAGGTTTTTGGTCGGGCTCGTGGAACGAAGTGCGAAAAGACATGGCTGGTCGCTACCCCAAGCACCAGTGGCCTGACGATCCTGCCAACGCGGACCCTAAAAGAATGAAGGACCGCTAAATGTTCACCGCGACAGAGATCGCTGGTCTGCCGATCTACATGGTCGTGGTGTGCACCCTGCTCGCACTTATCGGCTCAAGCGTGCAAGGTTCGCTCGGCTTCGGACTCGGTATTCGGCATCGTCGCTTTACGAGCGATGAATAAAGACGCCCTTTCATATGCCATTGCCTCATCGGTGGCCATCGCCGTGATTATTTCCATGACCACCCCAATCACACTCAGCAGTGCTGGACTCGCAAGCGGATTTATGGGCACGGTGACGTCGATCGGTGGTCCAGCGATGGAACTGGTGTACAAAGACTGAGAACCGAGCACGATTAGCGCCACCTTGGCTGCTTTCTTCAGCATCGGCGTAGTGATCACCGTCGTCGGCTTTCTGCTGTCTAGCGAAATCGGGCGACGCGAATTGGCCCTGACACTCGTCATTTTACCAGGCATCTGAGGCGGTCTACCAGCATCGAGTCTTCTCGGAGACCGTCTCCCTGCGTACATTATGCGTCCACTCATCTTGGTGATCTGCGCAATGTCGGCAAGCTTGCTTTTCTTACAGACCGCTTTATAAATCCATGCTCAAAGGCTAGGTATGGCTGACTCCGTAGGCGTAGCGTGAAGGTATGTCCGAGTTTGAGTTCACAGAAATCCTTCCGTTAGGCAAAGACGAGACCGAGTACCGTTTCGTCACAACGCAAGGTGTCAGTACTTTTGAAACACCACAAGGAACTTTCTTAAAAGTCTCGCCAGAAGCCATCACGCGAATCACCCAAGAGGCCATGCGCGAAATTGCACACTTCTTGCGCACAACTCACCTGCAACAACTACGAAATATCCTCGACGATCCTGAGGCCAGCGACAATGATCGCTTTGTCGCCTTGGACCTCTTGAAAAACTCTGCCATTGCTGCTGGAGGTGT
>ERZ889217.1461-NODE-1461-length-12001-cov-15.756069_pt1 | contig 12001 bp, 2 predicted proteins | sample MGYA00521098_ERZ889217 | MGnify/ENA primary metagenome ERZ889217 (study PRJEB32303, sample SAMEA104408613) | aquatic metagenome | biome: Brackish water; feature: Pelagic; material: water | place: Baltic Sea | collected 2014-06-10T22:04:00 | depth 2,362 m ...
TGTGAATCAGCAAGCCGCGGGTGTGAATCAGCAACCCGCGGGTGTGAATCAGCAAGCCGCGGGTGTGAATCAGCAACCGGCGACGCCAGCGGCGGAATCCCAGGTGCGGACGACTCCGGGCGAATCGCGGCCGTCAGCGGAGTTGCCGGCCCGCCGTGATGACCCGTGGGCTCTCCTTGCCTTCGCGACCAGCCGCACGGGCCCGCCCCCTGCCTCACTCTCACAGCCATCCGTGATCGACTTTGCTCCTCATCTCTGGCGGCAGGCGGCCTCCTTCGTCGCCACCACGACCGCCGACGAGGAGATCGAGGGCCCCGGCGCGGAGCGGGCCGGGGCAGCGTTGCAGCGGTTCAAGCAGGCAATGGCCCGGATGGACGATGCATCGCCGACTGGTTTCGCGGCCCGGTCCGGATCACCACCGGCCGAGGCTCTGGCCAACGCCCGCCGGGCGGCCGACGCTGCCGGCATCCCGCAGGCATGGTCCGACTCCCCCAGGCCTTTTCAAGCGGCCATCGCGGCCCGCAACGACGCGGTCGAACTCGCCTGGGCCATGCTCGATGTGATTGGGCGGCTCTCAGGCGGTGCCGGGCCCCAGTTCATCGCGCCCGGGGTGATCGAAGGGTTCATCGACCGCATTGCCCGTTTGAGTACCGCAATCGCGCAGGCGCCCGCGATACCACCAGCCGACACTGACACCGCACGCCTCGATCCGCTGATCACCGCCACCCAGAACATGCTCGCACAGTCGTCTCTGCTGCGGTCCCTCCGGAATCAATTGCTTGCCAGCATGAGAGCCGATGGAGCCTTGTCGGCTCGGATTCCGCTCCACGACCGCATGATCCTGCTCCGCTCACGGCTGCCGGACGCCACCCAGCGGTCGATGTTGTTGCCGCTCACGGCTGCCACCACGAAAGCGGACTCGCCGCCAGGCGATGGCGTCGTCGCGGCGGATGCGGGTTTGGTGCTGAGGGCGGAGGGCCGACCGCCGCTGCCGTCCGGTTCACCCCGAACCATCGACAGCGCCGGCTGGAAAAGCTGCGTTTCGCTTGCGACGGCCGTCGTCGATCTCGTTGATGCCTCGGGAATCAACGCCACCATGGGCCAGACCCAGGTGCCGACGATCCTCCAGCCGACGCTGGACGACATCGCCGCCACCCGGCGGGCAATCGCCGTGCTCGACAATGCGGCCGGTGACGACGCTACCGCCGGCGAGGCTGCGGCAAAACTGTCGGCCCGCCTCGCGCGGCTGTTTGAGCGGGCGGCCATGGCGGCCGCGAGTGCGGCCGATACCGACAAGGGACCGGCCAACGTCGTCGATTCCGACCGTGTTGGCGGCTTGCTGCGGATCCTGGATCCACGCGACGCCGCCGTGGTGGGCGATCGCATGATTGCCGGCCTGACCCGCAGGAACTCCTCCTTGCGGTATGGACTCAGGGTGCAACGGCCCGATCCCAAGCCTCCCCGCCTCGGCATCACCACCGAGATCCAGATCTCCGTCTCGGATGCAACCCGCCTACCGGCCGCGGCAGCGTTCACCCTGGGGTTCGATCCAGCGCAGCTTGTCGTGCGGCTGCCGGACGGCACGAGTTTTGTCGAGGGCGTGTCCATGCCAGCGCGTGACCTACCGTGGCGTGGAGGTACTTTTGTCGTGGAAGTGGTGCCCATGCAACGGCCAGCCATCAGTGATAAACGCAGCACGGCGGTGCTGACGGCAACGCTGAGCGGAGATGATTATTACGTCGAGAAATCCCAGCTTTCCCTGCCGCTGCCGTCGGAGCGTGACCTCGTGGTGGCGGTGCGTGGCCGCGCGGGCAGCATCTCGGGAATCGTCGGCGAGGATGGGTGGGTGCGGGCCTCTCGTGCCGCACGTTCCACGCGGGCCGGGACAGCCGCTGACACGGCGACCTCCCTCCTTTCGCTCACCGGCCAGTCAACACGTGTGACAGCGTGGCAACTGGGGCTCGTCAATCTCTCAGGTGAAGCCCGCACACTCGACGTCGCCCTCCATGCGATCCCTGGCACATCGTCGAATCCTGGCTCGGGGTCACCGAACGACCGCGAGCGGGCCTGGTCCGATGCCACGGCGACGTTGCTCGCTGGCACATCCACCGCAACGCTGCTTTCGCGTGCAGCCGGCGTGAAGCTCGGGGTGGGCAGCCAGGTCGCGCCGTTCGTACTCAAGCCCGGCAATGGCGATCCGGCGCCGCAAAACCAACCCAACCAAGACAAGGGCGTTGAATCGGTAGCGTCGGCTTCGACCGCTGCAGACGCTGGAGCCTTAGAACTACCCGCACCTCAGTCGGCAGGCCAGGCCGGCCGCACTGTCGGGCAGGATCTCGCGTTGGTCGTCCACGACACACAGGCACCGGCGGGCACACCCCCCACCATCACCCGGATCTGCCTCGAAGCCCAACACCCGCGGGACCTGATCGTGGCCACCGCGGGATACGACCATCGCGCCCGCACCATCACCGTGTCGCTCGGACCGGTGCGCGGAAATGCCGCGTTGCTCCCGCCGGAGGGCGTTCGCGTGACGCTGCGGGACTCCGGCGGCGAGGCAGCTCCGGCCGGAACACCAATGGCGGCGATCCGCCCGATCGTGCCCCGCAAGCCCCTCGCAGTGCTGACGCCCTCCGCACCGACCGACGACGTTACTGCCTCGTGGAATGGCCCAGATCAGGGTACGGCCCGCTTTTCTCTCGACGTCGACGGGTATCCCCGTGCGTTGAACTTTGCCGTCGACTGTTCACTGGCCGCAGATGGGCAGCCGCAGGGGCCCCAATACGATTGGCGACAGATCCGGATACTCGCGCCCACGGCCAGTACGACGCTGCTCAAGGCCCCGGTCGTCGCGGTGCCGATGCGGCTGGCCGTCGATGCCCCCGCCGACACCTTCCTCGCCGGAGAGAGCCTCGGCGGTTCCGTTGCCATCGTTCTGCGACAGATCGGTGCCGGCCTGGGGGATCGCGGCCAAGAACGCACCGTCTGGACGGTAGCCCACGATCGGCAGCTGACGTTCACACTCGAACCGCCCCCGGCCGGAGCATCGCTGGCGATCAAGACCATCGTCGACGATTGGACGATCGCTGCATCGGGAGAGGGATTTGCCAACGTCGACGTATCGGCCGAGGCCCGGCTGGTGATCGCCGGCTTGCAGTCACCGCTGACCGATTCCCGCCTGCTTGTGTTTGACGGTCAGGCACCGGTCGTGGATGTGCCGCCGGCCGTGCAGGCCACCGTGGGCAAACCGCTCGTGGTGCCGATTCAGGCCTCCGACGATTCGTCCGACGGCTACCTCATCCCGCCCGAGCGCCGCCGGCCCGGCGTTTCCGGCCTGAAGTCGGTGGAGTGGGCGATCGACGTCGAGGGGAACGGCATGCCGAAGGAGTGGCAGCCAGCCGTCTGGCTCGGCGGCACAAACTATGAAGTACGGATCGACACTGCAAAGCTCCCGTTCGGGATCCGCCTGCCAGTGCTGGTGCGGGCCACCGACGCGGTGGGGCTCTCCGATCCACCGGCACGCATCTGGCTGGAGGTGGCGGCGGAGCCGGCGAGCAGGCTGAACTCCCTGACCGGCAAGGTCGTGCTCTCGGGCCGGGGTGAACCCAGCCTGCCCGTCGTGCTCAGCGGTCCGGGGGGCGATCGGACCACGCGCACCCGCGCGGGGGGCGTGTTTCGCTTTGATGACCTGGAGCCCGGGCAATACAAGGTTTCGGTGCAGGCAGCGGTCCGAAACAAGATGCGGAAAGCAGAGCCGACGCCGGTCACCATCGAGGCTGCCCCCGCCCCAGCGGGCAGTGTGACCTTGGAGCTGAAGTAGCTCGGGCAGGCCGGGACCGCGGTCACGGGCGTCCATCAGCCCGCCGGTACGACCGGAACATTCATCGCTACCGCTGCGTGACGGACAATTACGACATCGACTCCAACCGCTCCAGCCGCGCGGTGCAGGCATGACGCGTGCCGTTCGTGCCGATGGAGACAGAGGGCGGTGTTCCGGTGTGGCGGCAGGCCTTGCAAACGCGTTGCGGGACCGGCCCGACCCGCACCGTCGGAGGGGAATGGAACCACATGCGATTGCCAGCAGGTCTGCGCCAACGTGGCCGGACAACGCCCTCCATGCGCTCCTTCGTATGCGTGGCCGGGCTGGCCATCGCGATTGTGCAGGTGACGCTCTGCGCAACGCCCGCGGATGCCCAGACCACTGGCACGCCGACGACGATGTGGAGCTTCCTCGGAGTGCCCAATCCCTTCGGAATGAACGCGGCCGCGCAGCAGTCGGCCAATCCGGCGATTCAGGCCGCCGCCAAGGCGAAGGCCGCCAAGCATGAGATCTGCAAGAAAAAAGCTGCCATCAAATACCTCGCCGGCCTGGGATGCACTCCGGAGCATCCTGAAGTCATGCCGGCGCTCATGGCCGCCATGGACGACCCCGACGAAATGGTCCGTTACGAGGCCGTGAAGGCCGTGCTGCAAACGGCCGAAGTCTGCCAGTCAAGTGATCAGAAGAAGGAGACACGCAAGACCAAGGGCCTGTGCGAAACCTGCAAGGACTGGAAGAAGGCGTGCGAGAAAGAGTTCTGCGATGCCCTCGATCGCCTCTGCGGCAAGGCACCGCCCAAGGAGCACAAACACAAGCTCAAGCAGGCCATGAAGACCATGCTCGGCGGAGAGTGCGAGGATCCGACCAAGGAGGATTGTCCATGCGCCGACAGGCGCGGCTCGTGCTGCAGCCCCGAGATGCGTGAAAAGCTGATGAAGCTGGCCTACGGTCGCGACGACATGGGCTGCTTTCTCGAGCCGAGCGAGCGGGTGCGCGACCTTGCCGAACAGGCGTTCAATGCCTGCAACGCCTGTGCGTGCGGGTGTGAAGGGACCATGGGGACGGAGTCGGGTATGGATCACGTTGTGCGGGAGATGCCGCCGGTTGATGACCGCGAGACCCACCCCTCTGACGCGACACCTGTGCCGCTCGGCGGCCCCTGTTATGAGGACAGGCTCGTCGTGCCTCCGCAGATGGATCATCGCGAGATGATGCCGACGCCCGCTCCCATGGCCGAACCTGAGGCGATTCCGACTCCCGCGGCAGCGGCACTCCTGCCTGGCACCCAGAGTGTGCTGGTGCGGGCGCCTGAGACTGCGGGATCCCGCTCAATCGCCGCCGATCGTGGGGCAGCAATCTGGCAGCCGCTGGATCCTGCTACGCCCTTCGCCGAGGCTGATGCAGCAGCCGTGCCGGGCTTTCTCGCCGGCATGGAGCGGCGACAGCCATCCACCCGCATCGCCGGCCAGCCGGCGACGATAGCACCAGACCGCCGGCACGCGGAGTCGCGGGTCGCCCTCGCACCCGCCGCCGGGGCCAAGAATCTGCCACAGCCGATCGTCTCGCCTGAGGGGCGCCGGCGGCATGCTACGCGGCAGCCAGCCACGGGTTCCGTCGCCCGCATCGCCAGCCTGTGGGCTCCTCTTGGCCCCCGAGCTTTTATGGCCAGCGCCGCAGATCGGCCACCTCCCTATGACTGGGCATCCCCGCTTCCTGCCGATCCGCTCGACGTCGTCCGCCGCCTGACCGGCCAGGGATTTCAGCCACTGATGGAGGCCGTTTCACCGCCAGCTACCTCGCCGCCAGGGCCGCCTGATCACCGGGCGATGCGATCGACCGCCATGATCCCAGTGCCGCCCCCTGCCTCGCAGCCAACACCTATCAACGCAGCGGAACCAGACTGGCTTCGTTTGCTGGCGCTCGCCTGCTTGGCGTCAGCCCTGGCCATTGCCATCTTCGGCTGGCCGTGGGCGACGCAAGCAGCCTCGAGCAGGCCCGAGGCGGCCGACGCGTTATGATGCGGGTACCCGGTGGCCATCGTTATCCCGATCGAAAGACCCGATGACGCGTTCTCCAGACGAACCACACGACTCTGATGCCGATGCCGCCGCGAGGCCCACGATGCGGGTCGATTCCTGGCGTTCCCGCGGCGGACGAAATCCACGGCGGGCTTCGGCTCATGACGTGCAGCCCGTGCCGGCATCAACGAGCGCGGCGCCGGCCGCCCAGGCATCCTGGCGCGGCGGGATCGATCCACAGCACCGCTTGCGATCCCGCTGGTTGATGGCGCGACGGATCATGCTCACGGCAGCATCGCTCGCCCTGATCCTGCTCCTCGTGCGAATGCTTCTCACGGTGCGCCGGCAGGTGCCGATCGTCGTAGGCTTCGTGTCCAGCTACCGCTTTCCACTGGCGCCCATCGCACTGGCCGACGAAGACCGCGCGTTGATCGCTTCCCTGGGGACCCCCAGCAAACGTTTCTACGAGCCGGGAACGGCGGTCATCTTCGATGTCAGTCCCGCACTGGCATCGGCCAACGCCGACGAGTTGCTAGCCACGCTCACAGCGACGCTCCGCCGCGTAAAGCCCGGTGGCCCCGATGCCGACATGGCGATCGTTCACCTGACCGCTATTGGCACACTCGACGACAAGGGTCGCCCCTGCATCGTTCCACCGGGCACATCCGCAGACCCAGCAGCATTGGAGGAAGACTCCTACCTCTCCGTCGACCGCCTCCTCGCCGGCCTCCGCGACGCCCTGCCCGAGCGGGTTGGCATTCTCGTGGTCCTCGACGCCTGCAGGCCATCAACCGACTGGCCGCTGGGCGTCGACGATGGGGCCTTCTCGCCGGCCGTGGAGGCCCACATGGCTGTCTCCAACCTGAAGCGGATGTGGGTGTTGGTGCCCGCATCCACGGGACAGAATTCCTATTCCAGTGCCGCATTGGGAGCGAGCGGTGCCGTCCTAGAGTTCGTCCGCGGCATGCGGGGCGCTGCCGATGCCAGGCCCTGGGGCGACGCCGACGGCCGCGTCGAGCTTCAGGAATTGTCGGCCTACCTCACCCTGCGGGTCGATCAATGGGCGCGAGCAATGCTCGGTGATCGGCAGACTCCCATCCTGACGTCGACGTCGTCCGATCTCAACGCCGATGCTGCCCTCGCGTGGACGGTCTCGCAGATGCCGGTCACCGACCTGCGGAGCGATGCCGACGTCTCCGAAGACGCCTGGCTGGCCGACCGCTGGCGGGCGGCAGAGCAACTGCGGCCCTCGGCGATCCGTGAACGACCACTGACCTGGGCAGCCTATCAACATACGCTTCTGCGCGCGGAGAAGCTTCGCTCGGCCGGTGCGGCCTATCGCGAAGAGCTCGTCGAAGTTGACACGGCCGTCGAGCGCATGGAAACAGAACTCGGCCTCTCGCTCATTTCGAGCGCGCAACTGCTGCCCGGTATCCGACTGGCCTACAGTGAACCGGGGCCACTTGCAAAACGCAACGATGACGATCTGCAACGCTGGCTCGCGGCGGCCGAACGGTTTATCGCGATCGGCCAGCCGCGGGACGAGACCGCGAAACCGCCGGCTCGTAGCGACGAGGTCGATGTGTGGATGCGCAGGGCCGAGGCCGCCTGGCTGTGGCTGGTGAAGCAATGCGAAGCACCCGCGAACATTGACAGGGCCGCTCTCGTCCGCTGGCTGGAATGCGTCGGCCCGAGGCCTGAGGGCCTTGCGTTCAATCCCGCGCAGATCCACCTGCTGCGGATGATGGTGCGGTGGGCCGACCCAGCCGACTGGCAGCGGCAGCCGGAGGCTTTTTGCAACTTCATTCGCATGGTGTCGAAGTCACGTGAGTCTGTCTACGCGTACGATGTGCGGGCCGACCGGATCGTCGAGGCCACTCTGTTGTCCAGCCGGGGAAATGCCGCCATGCGAGAGGCACTCGACCTGGCATTCGTCGGCGGACCGGCGAATCTCGCTGAAGCCGTCCGTTTCTCGGGCCAGAGCCAGGACGCATTCAACCAACGCATGACGCTTGCGCAGCAACGGCTCCAGGCATTGGAACTGCTCGACGTGGTGCGGGCGGAAATCCCGTATTTGGTGGCTTGGTGGGTCGAGGAATTACGACATGCCGCCCGCGAACCGACCGACGCGGAGAGTGGGAGCCTGCTCACGAAGCCCGCCGACATTGTCGCCTTGCTGCTCGCGGTCGAACAGCTTGAACTGGCCGTCGAGGCGGCCGTGGCGGCCTCGGGCGACGCCGAGACAGCGACCACGCCTTCGGCCAGCGCCATCGATGAGGCGCGGGCCCGGTGCGAGTCGACTTTCACCGCCATCAAGGCAGTCTTCCTGGCGAGTTGTGCAGACCTGGCGACGCAAGCCCCCGACAGCCCGCGGACGCACGGTGCCATCCGCCGTGTGCTGACGCTGCCGCTGGCGCAAGGCGACCTGCGAATGCGGCTCTTGCGGCGGGCGGACACCCTGGATCGTCGCCATGCCGCACTGGTGGCTCGTTCACCTCCGCAGAACGACGATCCGCTGCCCCCGGCCGACGCAACAGCTGTCGTGGCGGGCTGGGTGCCGTGGCGGAACGCGCTCGTGAATCCGGTGCTTCCCACCATCGTGGTAAACCCATCCGGTTCACCGACGCTGCCCACGTCGGCGGCAGACATAGCCGCCAACGTCGGTCGCCAGGTGACGGCTGTTCGTTCGGCCGCACGATCACTGCCTTCGATTATCGCCGGCTTCGACCGCCAACGCGCGGAGCTCGAGATCGGCAGCCGCGACAGCGATGCCCGGGCGCTCGAGCTGCTGGCTCGCGGCAGCAATGTGAGCCGTCGTCTCGCCGTCGTTGCAGGCCAGCGTCCGCACATCCGCGATAGCTTGACCCCGACCAAACGCTACTTCGCCGCGGCGTGGCATGTCCGGCTGATCCAGCACGCTGAAACGACGCTGGACGAGTTTTGGGCGGGTGTCGAAGCGGATGAGCCGATCTACTGCTTCCACAAAGCCCGCGTTTTGATCGAGTCGGCGGCGGAGATTGTGCGGAGCAATGCGATCGTTTTCGGCGACCGCGAACGCGCCCGCCTGACGGCAAGAATCGACAGCCTCGCCGCGGAGTGGAGCAGGTTTGCCGACCTGGAGGTGAATCCCAACCGGCTCGTCCTGCCGTCGGCCAGTGGCGTTGAGCCCCCGCGAAACACGGTGAGCCTCGCCGCCCGCCCGGGCGTGCCGGCCGGCCGGGCAGCGGTGTGGCTGTCGGAGTCGGTCGATGGCAGGCCGCTCGAGCTTCTTCGCAGCCCGGCTGGTACCGGGCCAGATCAAAACGCCGGCAGAGCCGTCGCCAGTCGCGCCGGTGTGCGGGTCGTGTCACCGCCGGAGGAGTCCTCCTGGCAGCTCGATCCCACGGCAGCCCGGAGCATCGAATTAAACCGCACGGCCGTCCTCGACCTGACGGCGTGGTATCGCGGTCACCGGCTGGTCGTTGGTCTGCCGGTTGCGGCGGCGGCGGCCTCGCGGACGACTGAGTGGGAGGCCTCGCCCCAACTCTCGACGCGGGTCACGGTTCGTGGTGACCTCCCGCAGGCGCAGTCGGTGGCGATCGTCTTCGACTGCTCCGGCAGCATGGGTCAGCGACTGGCCGACGGCCGAACCCGGCTCGATGCGGGCAAGGCCGCAGTGGCCGAGCTTCTCACGGGCATGGCCACATCTGGCCGTTGGGACGTGTCTCTATGGCTGTACGGTCACCGCACCAGGTGGTCACGTGGCAAGGACGGGAAGTATGTCGCCGGACTCACGCCGGCTGGCACCATCGCCAAAGCGACGGCTGGCCGCGACGGCCAGCCCTTTACGCTGGTTCCTGGAGAGGACGTTGAGCAGGTGCTGCCGATGCAACCCCTCACGCCCGCCCTTGTGGAACGGATGGGCATGACGCTGTCGCCGTTCGAACCCGGGGGTGAGACACCGCTCTATCTGGCGATCTCGGAGGCGCTGATTACGGACTTCGACGGCGGCCGGACTGACCGGCCCGGTCATGTGCTCGTGGTCACCGATGGCGCAAACGACCAGACGGGCGGACGTTACGTGACCGCATCGGCCCTGGAAGACCAACTCGCCCGCAAGAACGGCGGGCGGCGAGTGCCCCTGCGAGTCGACGTGATCGGCTTTGGATATGCGGCCAATCCCACGGACCGTGCCTCACGGATGGACGAGGTGCGGAATCTGGCCACCAGTTCCGGCGGGCGTTTCTACGAGGCCGCCAATGCCGAATCTTTGGGCAAGTCGCTTCGCGAATCGATGCGGCTCTTGCGCTGGCAGGTTCGGGGGCCGGATGCGCCCCGGGAGAGCGTCGGCCTTGGAGCGTCGCTGACACTGCCCGCCGCGCTCGTTGGTCGACCGCGAGCCTATGAAGCGGTTCTCGAGTCTGGGATGAGTCCGCCGCGGCGCGGCTTCGAAACGGAGGGCGGTGAGGCGATTGATCTCTATGTCCGGGGCGGAAGAACCCTGGAATTCCGCCGCTACGATGGCGGTACGGAGCAGGGGCTCCGAGACAGCCGCACAAACCTCTTCGCCCCCGCTGACCCGCAGCGACTGTTTTTCGTGGGAGCGCATCTGGCCTCACGGTTCGGCGACTCGGTTCGTTTTCCACTGTCCATTCAAAATGCGAATGCTACGGAGTTTTCACCGCGGCCTGTCGAGAGTTGGGTGGAGGTCGCACCCCGTTCCGGTGACGGCGCGGTCGGCGGACCATTCGTCTTCTATGACCTGTCGTTTCAGCCCAATCGACCGGTGCCAGTGCTTGATCTCGTGGCTGCCCACTGGCCGCAATCGGCCGACCGGGCCGAGATCCGCGGCTGGTTTCGCTTCACGAAGACACCGCCGGACGTCGCCGTGCCGCTCGCCGACCTGACGCCTGGCGTGGAGCGCCAGCTGGAACTGACCGGCCTGCCAGGGTCCGATATCCGGGTCACCGTGGCACCTGCTGACGTTTCTGACCATGTGCAGGTCTTTGTCCTGGAAAGCCATCCGGCGACGTTGGCCGACAGGTTGCCCTGCGTGCGGGTGTGCGTGACCCCGACCTGCCTGCGGGCAATACACATCATCGAACCGGAGACGGGCCGGGTGCGGCATGAATTTACGGTGCGAACGGAGGGCGGCCGTCTGCCGCCGGACGTGCAGATCCTGATCACGGACAAGCAGCGGGTGCTGAGCGGAGCGGTCAGCCTGACAGCCACCGGCGAACCACCACTCGCGGTACCGGTGCCAGCGGAGTGACGACCCATCCAAAGCCTCGCTCTTCGTGCCCGGCGTTGGCGTTCAGCACCGCTCAGGGGCTGTGGATATCGTTCGCGGGCTGCCGCGCGGCGGTGCTATCGCCGACGGGGGCGTGCGGCAGTGGCACGAGCAGCAGGCACCGCTGCTGACCAGTTTGCGCCATAGATCGCGAAGGCCGAGGCCCGCGCTGCGGCTGCGGTGTCGCGGAACCCAGCGATCCTGACACCGGCATTGGCAGTGGCTCCCGTGAGGGCGAACTGCACCTGGTAGACGCCCGTGGATCCAGCCCGACCCGACCCGGCCCGCGTGGGGTTGTAGCCCGAGTTGCCGTAGCCCGAGATGCCGACGAAATAGGTGCCGGCCGTGCTGGCCCGGAACCTGAGCAGGCTGTCGAACGACGACCCATCGTCGTCGTTGGCGGCAAGTTGCCGGCCGGCTGAGTTGAAGAGCCGGAGGTAGCTATCGAGCGACGAACCACCGGAGAGGGTCTTGGCGTCGATGTCGATCGTGATCGTCTGGCCGGCGGCGAGCGTCACCCGGAAGAGATCCACATCCCTCGTGCCGCGGGAGCCGTCGCCGACGCGGCCGGAGAACCGAATGTCACCGGATGTGATTCCGAGCACCGCCGCCGTGGCGAGCGTGTCGCCGGCATCCTCGAGCGTGGCCGCCTGGGTGGTCCAGGCATCGGAGGCCGAAGCGGCAAGTGCCGCACCCCCATCAACCGCGACGATGCCACTGCCCGCGGCACTGAGTGTGAGCACATAACTGCCGGCCGAAGCCGTCGCGGCGGCGAGTCCCGCGACCGTCCAGCGGATGTTGTCGCTGGTGGTCACCGAGGCACCGGCCAGGGATACAGCGGTGCCGCTACGAGTCAGCGAAAAGTCGCCGACATCCACACCGCTGACAGCCCGG
>ERZ889217.1465-NODE-1465-length-11982-cov-10.451497_pt1 | contig 11982 bp, 12 predicted proteins | sample MGYA00521098_ERZ889217 | MGnify/ENA primary metagenome ERZ889217 (study PRJEB32303, sample SAMEA104408613) | aquatic metagenome | biome: Brackish water; feature: Pelagic; material: water | place: Baltic Sea | collected 2014-06-10T22:04:00 | depth 2,362 m ...
TGCATCCTTTCTCAAGGCTCAACTGAATCAAAACTCGCTCTTCGCAATTAAGATGGTTCATTAGTGTCCGGTTAATTTCCAAATAAATTCAGTTGGTTAGCGGAGTCGAGTAAATCAGTTGTGAGTTCGTTGCCTTGAAAGGCGCTTGAAAGCTCAGTTTTCTCAAATACCGACACCGATAATATCTGTAGCAAAGTGTATAGCGAGGCATTAATTTGAAGTTCCTTTTTGACGATGGCAATCAGCACGCAGGTCGACACGGCGCACCAGATTTGCGTCTTTACGGCGTTCTCGCTATTGCCGAGGAACTTCTTGATTCGCAGGTGCTGTTTGATCCATTTGAAGAACAATTCGACTTGCCAGCGGTTTTTGTAAAGTCCTGCAATTGCCAGTGCTGGCAAGAAAAAGTTGTTGGTCAGAAAGATCAATGTCTTGCCTGTCTCTGGGTCCTTGAATCGAATCCGTCGCAAGTTCTCTGGGTAGTGTTGCGTGGCATAGAATCCTCTGAGCAGCACCGTCTGGTCGCAAATGATGCCGGTTGTTCTGTCTGTCGGTGCGGAGTAAATCCGCCGCGCGTTCATGTTTACTTTGGCCCGCGTGACGAAAAATCCACGCGCTCGATGCATCGCATAGAGCCGAGCGAAGTCCAAGTAACCACGGTCCATCACGTAGAAGGCGCCAGCCTCGACTGGCATGAAGTCGAGCACGTTGACCTCGTGCATCTTTCCGTCGCTGATGTTGATAAACGCTGGGATTGCGCCCCGCAGGTCCAAAAGCGTGTGCAACTTGACTGCGCCTTTGGCTTTGCGAAACGGAGCCCAATCGAACAGGCTCAAACACAGATCGATCGTGGTTGCGTAAAGCGCGTAAACGGTGCTCTTCAAGTCGAGTCCGACCAAGTCCGTGTCGCTGTAGAGCTTGCGTGCGCGACGAATAAGCAGTGCAGCGACGTCCGCCCAAATGCGCCAATTGCGCGCTTCGTTGGCATCGGCCAGCGTCGAGCGATGAATGCTGTGACGCAATCCCATCGCATAAAGTTTGCTCGCATTGGCCCCAAGCGTTACCTCGATATCGCGAGGACTTTCGCGCCACGTCAACTGCGCAAAGGCCATCACGCGAAACTGCTCGGCGCAGGTCATGCGACGAACGCCCGCGTTGCCACTGTAGCGATCGACGATGCGACCAAAGCTCGTCCATGCCACGAACTCCATAACTTGCGCAAAAAGCGTCTTGCCGACATACATGAGAGATCCCCCAGAGGCTAACCCCTAGGAAAATACCCAATAATGAAGAATCTGTATTCAAGTCGGCACCAAATAAAATCGACCGTTAGGCCACGCCAGTATTGGCTTTTACTGAAAAACAACCCGGTTTAACCGGACTACTGAAGATGTTTAAATTTGGTTTTCATCGCAACACCGTACCTCAAGGGTAGCTTTGCACTTAAATTATGAGCACATCATGAATACAATCAATCCGAAATACTCATATAAATTTGTAATTGCATTTTTTATTATATTAAGCGTCTATTTAATATGGATCACTGCGAAATTTAGCAGTAATGTAGCGTTTTCAGATCAAATAGACATTTTTTTTGGTTATTTAACAAATCAAAATCTAACAAGTCTTTTTCTTCAGCAGCATGGGCCTCACAGGCAAGGATTCGGTACAGCATTGATGCTCCCGACTCTTTGGCTTTCAAACTGGAATTTTTCTGTTGTTAGCTATCTTACTGCGCTCATTATGATATTGAGCGCTTATATTCTAATAATATCACTACGTATTAGTCAAATTAATCAAGTGACAGCAATAGCATGTGTTTTACTAGTATTATCATTAGGCGCAGCAGAACTTTTAATAGTCACGCCTAACATTTCACATAGTAGTTTGCCGGTATTATTTTCTTTAATGATTTTTTGGTTGGCACTTAAAAACACATCCAACTTAATAACCATCGGTTTCTTAAATTTAATTATTGTAATATTTTCGCTTTTCACCGGTTTTGGTATTTTTTTATTTTTATCTTTTTTTATCATTCTAACAATAAGACTAACACACCAAATACTTTTCACTAATAAAATAGATCAAAAATTTTTCTTGTTATATATTTTTTCATGTTCTGTTGCTTTTGTTAGTGTTTTTATTTTTTTTGATGGCTATAGCAAAGCGACCGCTGAAGGGTGTGCTCCTTCAGCAATAGATAATATTTGGGAAGTACTTGTCTACTCACTTTCAGTTGCTAGTGTTTCACTAGGGGGTAGCAAACTCGGACTTTTTTCAATGCCCGTTGGCTTGTTTGCAGTTATCGGTCTTTTTGTTATAAGCTATGTCTCTACAAAAAGATTGATTTATTCAGATGATAGATCTGCCGCTGGTGTTTTACTTTTGGTTTTATTTTCTTTGTTTTTTATTTTCAGTACAGCTTTAGGCCGGCACTGTCTTGGAGATAATTCTGCTTTTTCCCAACGATATTATCCAATAACTTCAATTGGTTTAGTTGGGGCACTTATTGGATTTAATAAATGGTACAGAAATTATTTTTATTCTTTAATGAATAAAATTCTTTCAATCATTGTTATTTTATTATCAATATCTTTAGTTTTCCCATCAGGTTATAATTTGATATTACAATACAACGGACACAAAAATAACTTTATACTTTGTTTGAAAAACATTGGATCAGTCAAAGATTGTAACGAAAAATTTTTTATTTATCCCGATTACAAAAGACTTGATGCGTTTTTACATTTGATTTCCCGTTGAATTTGGTTTAATCATTTTCTAATATTATGGTTTTAAGTGGGGTTGTCAGTGCGAGGCTCAAATCCACAGGCTTTTCAAACATAGATAATTGCCATAGCAAACCACAGGCTTGTCCCTATAGTCTTACGGTTTTGTTGATTATCTAGAACTATCGGTCACGTTTACATTTCACAGTTGAAAATAATATGAAAATAATTCTTCTAGGTGGCGCCGGTCTTGTCGGTCAAAACCTCGTTGCACGGCTCAGCGAGCGAGGCTACAAGAACATCATTGTTCTAGATAAACATCGTATTAATTTGGAAGTCCTGAAAAAAGTTCAACCTGACATTGTTGCGGAGTATGCTGATCTATCAGAGCCTGGACAATGGCAAAGTCATTTTGTAGATGCCGATGCCGTTGTCATGTTGCAAGCGCAAATTGGAGGTGTTGTATATGACGACTTTGTCCGAAACAATATTGACTCAACCCGGTTAATTTTAGACGCAATAAAAGCGAACGACGTCCCCTATCTGGTTCACATCAGTTCCTCAGTCGTCGAATCAGTTGCAGATGACTTTTACACTGAAACTAAGAAAACTCAAGAGAAGATGGTACTTGAAAGCGGAATCAATTGCCCGGTATTGCGCCCAACATTGATGTTTGGTTGGTTTGATCGCAAGCATCTGGGCTGGCTTTCACGTTTCATGCAGCGTGTCCCTGTCTTTCCAATCCCTGGCGACGGGCGGTATATGCGACAACCTCTATATGTAGGGGACTTTAGCAACATCATCATCAACTGTATTGAGAGAAAAATCACTGATGGTGTTTACAACATCTCTGGTCATGAAAAAATCGATTATATCGACATGATCCGCGAAATTAAACAAGCCACGAGCGCACGCACTGCCATCGTCAAAATTCCTTATGCAGTCTTCTATGCTCTCCTGTGGACTTGGTCCCTGTTTGACCGTAACCCTCCATTCACCACGCAACAACTTGAAGCTCTCGTCGCTAAAGACGAGTTCGAAGTAATAGATTGGCCTGGAATTTTCGGAGTGCCATACACTCCATTCAAACAGGCTATCCACGAAACCTTCAATGATCCACGCTACGGTAATGTAGCTTTGGAGTTTTAATATGCCACTAGAGGTTGCAGTACTTGGTGCTGGTCCAATGGGACTTGCAGTCGCTTATCAATTAGTAAAGGACGGGTATCGACCCGTTGTCTTTGAAGCTGACGACCGTGTGGGGGGTATGACAGCAAGTTTCGATTTCAGTGGCCTGGAGATCGAGCGCTATTACCATTTTCACTGTATCTCAGACCATGCATTCCTTCAGTCGTTGGATGAATTAGGCATTACGAGCCAAATGAACTGGGTAGAAACCAAGATGGGTTACTGGTACCAAGACAAGGTTCAAGCGTGGGGTAATCCAGTTGCTTTGCTAAAGTTTCAGGGGTTGAGTCTGGTGGCTAAAGTGCGTTATGGCCTACACGCTTTTCTTTGCACGAAACGCGACCATTGGATACCGCTTGATAATGTTGATGCCTCTTCGTGGATAAAACGCTGGGTTGGTGCAGAGGCTTGGGAGGTTCTATGGCGGCGTCTTTTTGATTACAAGTTTTACGACTATGCAAACAACCTGTCAGCTGCCTGGATCTGGAGTCGTATCCGACGCATAGGACGCTCGCGCTACAGCCTCTTCCGAGAGAAGCTAGGTTACCTGAATGGCGGCTCGAACACACTCCTTCAGGCACTTAGAAAAGCAATCATTGAGGGTGGTGGTGAGATTCGCCTAAGCACACCGGTTGAAAAAGTCCTTATGGACAATAACCAAGTCATTGGCATCCAGGTTCAGGGCGAAATCCAAGCATTTAATAAAATTATTAGCACGATACCCTTACCCTATGTGCCTCGAATTATGCCCGATCTTCCTTCAGATATTTTAGAAAAGTTCAAGGCTATTAAAAACATAGCGGTCGTTTGCGTTATCGCCAAACTTAAGCAAAAGGTGACAGAAAACTTTTGGCTCAACACCAACGACCCAGACATGGATATACCCGGATTAGTTGAATACAGCAATCTGCGACCACTTAAAGACCTGCATATCGTTTATGTACCTTTCTACATGCCTGGTGAACACCCAAAGTTTGCGGAGCCGGACCAAGCCTTCTTAGATAAAGTCAAAAAATATCTCAAAAAGATAAACCCGAGCTTGACTGATGCCGACTTTCTAGACCTACGTGTTAGTCGTTATCGATTTGCACAGCCTGTCTGTGAACCAGAGTATCTCAAAGACCTTCCCCCCGTTGATTTACCAGTTAAAGGTCTATGGGTAGCTGACACATCCTATTACTACCCAGAAGATCGTGGTATCTCAGAAAGCATCCAATTTGGTAGAGCCATGGCAAAGCAAGCGATAATGCCTCATGGTTGAAGAGAAATTGGTCATCCATCCATGAATAGGCAGTTTGCCAAGTTCCTTGTTGCCGGCGGATTAGCTGCCGGATCCAATTTTGGCTCGCGATTTATCTTTAGCACATTCATGCCATATGGTTTATCGATCGTCTTTGCTTACTTAGTTGGCATGTTAGTTGCCTTTTTACTAATGCGTGGTCATGTTTTTGATGCTCGCAACGGTCATGTTTTGAGCCAGGTTGTCAAATTTACGGTGATAAACGCTCTTGCCGTTTTACAAACGCTCGCGATTAGCCTTTTGTTGGCCTCTTGGATGTCACAATGGGTGAGCGTTGATGAGTCCGAGGCGCTTGCCCATCTAGTTGGTGTTTTGGTGCCCGTAGTGACTAGCTACTTTGGTCACAAATACCTGACATTCAAATGACTAGCTCCAATGGTACTTTTCAAAAGCCACTCATATCGACCAAAGTCGTACGAGCGACCGCTTGGTTTGTTGGCTTCGGCGTTATGCTGTATTTGGGATCTGTACTCTTCTTTGATCGGCAAGCAACACTCGAATCATTAAGTACTCTAGGCATATCAACCTTAATCGCTGGTGCCCTGTTGTCGTCTACCAGCTACCTCTGGCGCTTCGCTCGATGGTTGACTATTTTGCGAACGCTCGAGTACAACATTCCCATCTTCCAAAATTTCCTAATTTATCTTTCTGGACTTGCTTTAACGGCAACGCCTGGCAAAGCGGGGGAAACCTTTCGATCTGCGCTACTACTACCCTACGGCGTGCGTGTGCCGCACAGTCTAGCTGCATTTGTAACTGACAGGGCAACGGATGTCCTAGGCGTTGTGCTGCTCGGTTGTATAGCTACTGCGTTAGTGTCTCATCAACACTTAGGCATTTGGACCTTAGCTTTCATCGGCCTGTTAACTGTAAGCATCTTGTTCGCAAAAATTGTCCTCGGGTCCAAGGCTCACTTGCTATGGATCTGGCTAAACGAAAATCTACACTGGATACCCACCACCAGTAGCCGAATGATGCTTGAAAGTTGGGCCCGGTTATGGGCATTTCCAAAAACGATCGGCTTCACGATCTTGGCCATGATCGCCTATGGCACTCAAGCCTTGATATTTGTATGGTTTTCTTGGTCAGTTGGCGTTCAGTTACCCATTGCCCAACTAGTCTTGATCTTTGTGCAGGCCACTTTATTTGGCGCAGTAAGTATGTTGCCCGGCGGGCTTGGCGCAATGGAGGCTGCTCTAGTCTATCAACTCATGGATCACGGCGTTCAGAGTGGCACTGCCATCTCACTAGCCATAGCCATCCGCTTGGTAACCCTATGGTTTGGCATGTTTTTGGGCGGAACAGCGATGCTGGCAGCGACAAAACGACGCCTGAGCACTTCATGAGCAACAGACCACTGCAACTATCTATCTTTATCGTTTGAAGTTACCGTTAAATGCAGTTGCTGAATCCAAGCTAAATGTTCATCTTATTGAACACAAACCTCGGCAAGTGCCTAATAATCATCATGATAAGCGCCCATTTCTTCGGCGCATAAATCAACAACTTGCCTTGTTCAATACCCTCAACAATCAGTCCAGCCACTTCGTCGGCTGACGCCAGCTTGGCACCAGAGGATTTCAGCTCAGCCGTCATTGGTGTATCCGTCGGACCGGGTTTCACCAAAACGATAGAGACACCCGAACCAGCGAACCGATGTTGCATCCCTTGCGCGTACCGAGTCACTAAACCCTTCGCTGCCCCGTAGACGTAGTTCGATTTACGACCGCGGTCGCCTGCCACTGAGCCGATAATAGCAATCGCACCTTTGCTATTATTTTGCATTTTATTGGCAAAGGCCTCAGCGAATAGAACCGGTGACAAGCCGTTAATATTAAGGCCTTCGGCTACTTGCTCTAAATCAGTCTGGCAGGCCTGTTGGTCTGGTAGAGACCCATGTGCAATGAGTACGATATCTGGTGAACCGTGCTGATGGCATATCGCATCCACAAACGATTGGATGGCTAGTAACTCAGTGAAGTCCGCGACTTGAATACTCACCACGGATTTTGGTGAGCGAACACGCAAATCAGCCGCAATGACCTCTAATTTACTCAGATTGCGACCAACCAACACCAAGTCTACTGTTTGTTTAGCAACCCAAAGTCTGGCGCATAGCTCAGCAAGACGTGAGGTGGCACCAACAATAACAATTCTCTTCGCAGTCACATCAACTCCCTAACAATCGTCTTGACATCTGTGAGGAGATACCGGGATCCCGATAGGCTTTAAATTCTTCAAAAAGCGGGTAACCCGCTTCAAATATATCGCGAGGCATCCGAGCATCTTTGGCTAGATAAATACGACCACGAGCCTCACGAACGATGGCATCCAACCGAGCAAATAACTTTTCAGTGACCGCGTCCTGATTTGGAAAGTCAAGAGCCAAGGTAACACCAGGCATGGGAAAGCTCATCATCCCAACCGATTCACGCTGTCCAAACGTCTTAAGAACAGCTAGAAAGGATCCCGTACCAGATTGCTTGATCGCACGCAGCATTTCGGCAGTTGCATCCTGTCCTACCTCACGCGGAACCACGCTTTGATATTGATAAAACCCTTTTGGACCATACATACGATTCCATTCCAGTATGTTGTCAAGCGGGTAAAAGAACGGCTCATAATGGACCAAACGCTTTCCAGCGCGTTTTCGGTTCAATTCGAAATACAAGGTATTGAATGGCTTTAACGTTAACTTGTTGACCAAAGAGACTGGCGGTACGAGTGCCATCTTTAGAGCTTTTTTACGATTCGGTAATTTGGCAGTCTGCAAAGATGGGGTCGCCCGCATGAAGATCCCTCGCCCATTTGAACCAGCTAGGCAATCAATCCAAGACACCGTGTGCTCCCAATCAGCCTCCGAGCCATCGGCCAACTTGAAAAACTCCTCAAGGCTTTGATAGGGAATCGTCTCAGTGTCTAACCACGGTCCAGCCACAGGCTTTAATCGTATCGTGGCTTGCGTAATGAGCCCAGTGAGCCCTAGCCCTCCAACGGTTGCAGCGAACCATTGTGGCTCAATAGATGGGCCGCAGGATATGAAGGTGCCATCGGTTCGAGCTAGTTCAATTATCTGAACATGATCACCAAAAGATCCAAATCGGTGGTGATTTTTGCCGTGAATATCGTTTGCAATCGCACCGCCAACAGTCACCATCTGGGTGCCTGGCGTCACGGGGAGGATCCATCCCTGCGGAATAAATAACCGCTGAATATCTCGTAAAAGAACACCTGCCTCGCAAGTCAGATCGCCCGTCTGGGCATCGAATGCGATGAAACGATCCAAGCCAGAGGTGGACCAAACAATGCCGCCAGGATTGAGACAAATGTCCCCGTAGCTGCGACCCATTCCAAAGGCTATACCTGGTTTCGCTCCTTGAATTTGAGCAACAAGACCTTTTGAGGCATCCAAAGCAACTAGCGAGTGATTTTCTAGGGATAACCTGCCCCATGAAGTAACGGTTACCATGGCAAGCCCATTGAACCGAGCACCAGCACAATCGCAAACACGAAACCCGCTAATAGACTTGCACCATCCTTCACAGCAAACACCAAGGGATCATCATGCATCTGACCTCGATGTGCCTGCAGCCACATCCAGCTTACCCAGAACAACATCACAGGTACGGCTCCCATGACAATTTCCGGCCGAGTGTATAGCTCAACCACGGCAGCACTATTCAAATATAAAGCTAGCACTAGCACCGATACGTAACCAGACACAATACCCATGGTCTGCACCAAAACGGCATCGGCCGTGTGATAACCACGACCATGAAGTTTTTGATTACCATCCAGTATCTTGATTTCTAGCTCAGCGTAGCGTTTGATAAAGGCCAGTGACAAAAATAAGAATACTGAAAATGCCAGCAACCAAAAGGTCAGACCTAAACCAATCGCTGCTGCACCAGCAACAATTCGTAGGGTGTAAAGCAACGCTAACACTAGGCAATCAATCAATACAAGGCGCTTCAGATAAAACGAGTAAGCAACGGTCACCAAGAAATAAAAAAGTAACCAAGATAAAAATGGCCATCCCACCACCCAAGCAAGTAAAAGGCTGACAACTAAGAGAAGCGGCGCAATAATAACGCCCATCCAGATTGGCACAAGACCAGAGGCAAAGGGTCTGCTTCGCTTTCTCGGATGAGCTCGATCACTTTCGAGATCCAGCAAGTCATTGGTTATGTAGACAGAGGAAGCACAGAGCCCAAAAGCAAAGAAGCTTAAAACCAATGCAATCCAGCCGTCGATGTTCTCCAGTTGATGGGCTGCCAATAGGGGCACAAAAAGTAAAAGGTTCTTTAGCCATTGATGCACACGCAAGACTCGAGCCCAAGTAGACGCTCGAATTGGCTTAGGAGGGAATTCTTTTTCAAGATCGCAAACTTCGGCTGCAAAACCAGCCAGATTTCGCTTGCCGTTGACGACGACTGCACGATTGGCTTTTTCCCAGACCAGCAGGTCTTTACTAGAGTTCCCTGCGTAATCAAATCCAGATTCGCCGAAGCGCTTGACAAGTGCATCTGCTTTATGACCACCAGCCAGATTCATCTGACCATCGCTAGCGATCACTTCATCAAAAATTTGTAAATGCTCTGCTATCTTATGTGCAATTGTCTGGTCCGACGCCGTGCATAGTATCAATCGACGTCCGCTGGCACGTTCCGACTTTAACCACTCAATTAACTCGACGTTGTATGGCAAGGTCTCAGGTGAAAAGTCTGTCGATGCCGCTAACTTAGCCTTTAATACGGCTTTGCCCCTTAGTAACAAAAAGGGGATCCCAAGCGCACGGACTGGCTTATCACGCAAGAGCCACATGCTGGACTCATGCAGCATGTCTGTATGAATAAGCGTTCCATCAAGGTCAACGACCAGTGGGTGGTTAGGCAGCACTAAATTTCCGACTCTAAAGTAAACTATAGGTGTGCATTGTATCCACTTTAGCCGCAAAACTTCCCAAGGTTGAATCGAGCTCCAAGCTATCGTCAAATCTAGACAATATGTATTGACCTGCCACACCTCAAGCGACGTGGATTACGCTGGAGGTTGGACAACCGAAGGCGCAGAGCCACATTGAGGGAGCAGGTCATGAAAGAGTGTACCAAGTACGTAGGTCTAGACGTTCACAAATCCACGATCGCTGTTGCGATTGCAGAAGCCGGTTCTAGCGAGGTTCGCTACCATGGTGAGATCCCGAACACGCCTGAGCAGGTTACCAAGACTTTGCGCAAGCTCAGCAACTCGGGTGCCAAGTTGTCCGTCTGCTACGAGGCGGGGCCATGTGGCTACGAGGTTTATCGTCACCTGACCGATCAGGGCATTGATTGCATGGTGGTGGCACCGTCCATGATCCCGCGCAAGCCAGGTGATCGGGTCAAAACAGATCGTCGTGACAGCGAGATGCTAGCCAGACTTCACCGGGCGGGTGAACTCACCGCGGTTTGGGTGCCCAGTGCTGACCAAGAGGCCTTGCGGGATCTGGTGCGCGCTCGAGCCGACTTTGTGCTTTTGCAAACCCAAGCGCGCCAGCGTCTCAATGCGTTCTTATTGCGACATGGAAAGAGGTTTGCAGGCAAGAGCAAGTGGACACAGGCTCACTTTCGCTGGCTTGAGACGATTAAATGCGGCTTCCCCGTTCAGCAGATCGTCTTGCAGGAGTATATCGATGCGGTCACGCATATGCAAAAGCGGGTCAAAACTTTGGATAAACAAATCGAGTTGGCTGGCAACGAATCGACACTCAAACCCTTGATCCAAAACTACATGGCACTGCGGGGTATTAGCCGCTTGGTTGCCACGGCACTGGCTGCCGAGCTCGGTGACATAACCCGGTTGCCAATGCGCCACAGCTGATGGCCTATCTGGGACTCGTGCCCAGTGAGCACTCCTCGGGCTCGAGCAAAGTCAGGGGTGGCATCACCAAGACGGGTAATGGCTATATACGACGATTATTGACTGAGGCGGCATGGACGTATCGACACTTGGCCAGAAAGAGTGCTTGCTTACAGCGACGGGCTGAGCAAACATCCGACTCAATCCAAGACATTGCCTGGAAAGCGCAGCAACGACTCTGTACGCGGTACCGCGGCTATATCCAACGCGGCAAAGTCTCAGTGCAAGCCTGCACAGCGGTGGCGCGTGAACTCGTGGGCTTTATCTGGGCTATCGGCCAAGCCACGGGCCCCTTGCATGAGATCTCAGCAAATGCATAAGCCAACTACCAATCAAATCGCGAGTTACCCACCGCGCTGCTCGCCTTGCGCCATAGAGGGGCGCTGCGGCAGCGCCGTGGATAACTCAACCCAGACATCATTTAGACCTAAGGAATGACATGAAAATCACACAGCATGCAGGTAGCGAAATGAGCAACGGTAGGAGAACCCTCGGGAACACTATGAGGCGCTCAGCAATGGGATGACCCTCGATTCTAGAGAGAGGCAGCTCCGCGACGAATCGCTTGTCATGCGGTACTCAACCCGCGAATATCAGATTGATCAACCGTCGGAAATGCCGCTCGTTTCGCTACCTGCACGTTGTGTGCCAACGATTTTTAACCATGAAACAGAAAATGATTTAATACAAACACTTGACAGGGTCAATACATATCAGTGTTCGGCAGGCTGTCAAGCGGTGTGGTTTGGTTTAGCCTGCCAAAAGAGCACTAAGATAGCCAAGTTAATTTAAAACACACTGCATGAAATTCGGAGGTGGATTCAAGTACGAAGTGCAACTTTGATTAATCAGGTGGTTTGGCTGAGA
>ERZ889217.1467-NODE-1467-length-11978-cov-5.068188_pt1 | contig 11978 bp, 11 predicted proteins | sample MGYA00521098_ERZ889217 | MGnify/ENA primary metagenome ERZ889217 (study PRJEB32303, sample SAMEA104408613) | aquatic metagenome | biome: Brackish water; feature: Pelagic; material: water | place: Baltic Sea | collected 2014-06-10T22:04:00 | depth 2,362 m ...
AGGGTAATATGTAGGCATAAGTTTTTATTCATTATATTATTATCTCATTGATTCCTCTATTTCTGCTTTTATGAAAAACCTATTTTTTACTTTAATGCTTTTTTTGTTTGCAGCTTGCAGCCAAAATAGCTCTAATACAGTTAGTTCTTTTGGTGACTTTATCAAGCCAAATTATTTGAATTTAGTCTCCACAATGCACTGTCGGTTGAAGCCCCTAAACTCTTTAAATTCACTAGAGAAATTCATTCCTATCTTTGTAAAGAATTTTGCAGCATCAAACATAGATGATAGTGAAGTTTATTTCTATTTTCCTTTATCAATAGATGAAAAGACAAATACATCTGAATTCAAACTTGTTCTTCAGCATTCAACCGAAGCTTCGCTGGACAATATGACCCAAAGGCTGGATGGTTTGGAATTTTCACAGATAGCTGATTGCACTCAAGACCAACCATCCCAAAATTTAGCTAGATTAAAAAAGGATAATTTTCCGCAGACAGAGACTCTGCTTGAGACTATGACTTGTGAATACCATGAGAATTATAATTTCGCCACTTTAAATCTTGTCTTTGAGCAATTAATAGATGCCTTATCTGATGTAGCCATGGCATTGGAGTTTCAGTACTTAGGTGCGGAATTCTCAGATCGAACGTTTCAGTGGATCACAATTTTTTCTTCAGCAGAAGATCGAAAATCATTTCTCAATCACTGGAGATCCTTGCAAGTTAGCAATGAGATGCAAGCCTTGCTAACGGAGCAGGCTAGTTGCAGTGCATCAGAAGTCTTTAGAGCGTATAAAGTAATTTAGAAGTGAGCTATTTCGTCGGCTAGTTTCTTAATACCCTCACTCACGGTTTTTAGCATAATCATTGGAAATACGGCGTGAATGATTCCAGCGAAACCCAGTAGAATTAGCTTAGATGATACGATCATCAGCCTTGCCCCATGACTAAAATAATTTATATTAGTTTTTTTAAGGTGGTTAAAGTCGATATTCATATAACTATTCTAGTTGAAATCACATAAAAAGAGCAATGAATTTAGATTGCTACCCACGAAGTTAGTGTAAAATAATTTTCTGAAAATATGCGGCATTAGTATAATGGCTAGTATATCTGCCTTCCAAGCAGATGGTCCGAGTTCGAATCTCGGATGCCGCACCATTACCTGAACCTAATTGTATATATCTCATATACCTATTTTGACAATTGATAGATATATGGATGTTAAAATTTGATCCATGAAGATTAAAAGTATTAAGACTCCAATAGGAAATTTTAATTCTTTCTATGATGGCGTGCAGCTCGCTAAGCTTGAGTTTTTAAATTATGAAGCATCCTCTCATTCAATAGATCAAGAGCTCCAGAAATCTATTAATATCTTTTTTGACAACACTGCTTTATTAGAGAACTTTCCATCCTATGCACTTAAAGGAACAGCGTTTCAGTTAAGAGTATGGAATGCGCTCTCTCAAATACCTCGAGGCACCACAGAATCTTATCTTTCTATAGCGAAGAAAATTGGTGCTCCACGCGCCTCAAGAGCTGTAGGCACTGCGTGTAAGCACAATCCGATACCATTATTTATTCCATGCCATAGAGTCGTTAAGCACGATGGATCAATTGGTGAATTTGCTCTTGGAGCCCATAATAAAAAATATCTTTTAGAGATGGAAAGAAAATGAGCTATAACGAGACCATTATTTCTGATTTGCATCAAGCCTTTGCAATAGAACACATTGCTCTAAAAAATGAGAGCTTCATGCATAATGTTCCTGCAGACTCAGAATCTCACTTTAAATTAATTATAGTATCGGATGACTTTCTTGGGATCACAAAAGTAAAACGTCATCAAAGTATTTATAATGCATTATCCGAGACTATGAAGAGCATTCACGCATTATCAATTCAAGCTTTTACCGTGGCCGAGTTCAACCTTGATCCCATGATTCTTGACTCACCAGATTGTTCAAACAAATAAAAAAATTATGAAGAATATTTTTAATAAGATCCTCGAAAACCCTTGGATGGTCATGTTGCTGATAGGTCTTGTGTTTCTGGGAACTTCCTCAGGACTCCAGAACTTTAAGCTTGATGCCTCTTCTGATGCTCTGGTCATTGAGGGTGATGAAGCATTTAAAGTTTACCGCGAGACAGGAGAGATTTTTGGTAATTCAGACTTTTTAATTATCACATTTACCCCAAATTCAGATTTATTTTCTCAAGCTTCGTTGAATTCCATTCGATCTCTTGAGAGCTCACTGGAGCAGTTGCCTGGAGTGGAGTCTGTTCTTTCTATTCTTGATGCCCCAATTTTCTTTCAACCAAAGGTGGCCCTATCCGAGCTCATGGATAATCTAAAAACCCTGGAGACGCCGGGGCTAGACATGGTTGCTGCCAAGGATGAAATTTTAAATAACCCAGTTTACTCAGAGCTAATTATCAGCCCATCTGGTACCACTACAGCTATGCAGGTAACTCTTGTTGAAAACCGGCTGTATAGAGAATTAATTACAAGAAGATATCAGTTAAACGATGGGTCTGCACTTAATACTCAGACCAAAGAAGAGCTAAGAAATATTAACCAACAGATCTCCCAGATCAATGAAGAGGAGTCAGGCCAAAGGACAGAATTAATCTCTCAAATCAGAAAGCTTTTAGCTTCTCAAGCTGCGTCAGGAACATTATTTTTAGGTGGCGCCTCAATGATCGCAAGTGACATGATGTCTTTCATCAAATCAGACCTAGCAGTTTTTGGGGTCGGCGTAGCACTAGTATTTTGTCTAATGTTATATCTGTTCTTTCGGAATATTTGGTTTGTATTGCTACCACTTGCTAACGCATTTATAACTACTGTTTTTACCGCTAGTATTCTTGGTCTCATGGATTGGAAAATCAGTGTTATTTCTTCGAATTTTATAGCGCTGCTTCTCATTCTCACCATCTCTTTAACAGTGCATGTATTGGTGAGATTTATTGAAGTCTCCAAAACTGCTAGTTCTAACAATGAAGCTATAAATTTAACCCTGAATCAAATGGTTACGCCCTGTCTTTTTGCTGCCCTTACGACCGCCATAGCATTTTTATCTTTAATGATGGGTGACATTAAACCCGTTATTGAATTTGGTAAAATGATGTCCGTTGGTATGCTTTTTGCTTTTATCTTTACATTCACCTTCTTGCCGGCTGCTATGAAGCTTGCGATTAAATCCCATAATGCTAATTCTTCTTCATGGGTGAATGAAATTCCTTTAAAGCTTGCTAATTTTACCTTGCTTAGAGGAAGTCAGATTGGGATATTTTTTGTTCTAGCCTCAATGACCATGCTCTACGGCATTTTTAAGCTTGATGTAGAAAATAGATTTATTGATTATTTCTCACCTGAAACAGAAATTTATCAAGGCATGCTGTTGCTAGATCAAGAGCTCGGGGGCACCGCTACCCTGGAAATATTAATTGATCAGCCTCCACAGGATCGGATGGAGGATTTAATATCAGCAGATGACGATTTATTTGAAGATGATTTATTTGAGGATGACTCAAGTGCAGCCTCTGGTTATTGGTGGAATGCTTCGTCGCTATCAAGATTAGAAGAGATCCATGACTATTTAGATAGCATCCCAGAAATGGGGAAGGTGCTCAGCGTTGCGAGTGGAATTAAATTGGCCAGAATGATAAATGATGGCGAGGATCTCAATGATTTAGAGCTAGCCTTACTAAGAACAGTATTGCCTGAGGATATTAAAGAGACTTTATTGTATTCATATATTAATGAGGACGATTCGAGAGTAAGAATTTCTGCAAGGGTGCTAGAGTCCGCCGAAACTCTTAATAGAAAAGCTTTACTTCAAAAAATTAACTTTGATCTCATACATGATTTTAATTTAGAGCCAGAGCAATTCAAGATCACAGGCCTTGCAGTTCTTTATAACAATATGCTCCAATCACTTTTTTCTTCCCAAATTAAATCTTTAGGGCTGGTGTTCGGAGCAATTGGTTTGATGCTCATGTTATTGTTTAGATCATTTAAAATCACTGTAATTGCATTGGTGCCAAATCTGGTCACGGCAGGATCTGTTCTTGGGATGCTCGGACTTCTTGGAATACCTTTAGATATGATGACAATCACAGTGGCTGCTATTAGCGTTGGGATGGCTGTTGATAACACCATCCACTATTTATTTAGGTATAAAACAGAGGCGCAGATCAACAATGCATCTCGCAATGATAGAGTTCTTAACTCTCACGCTTCAGTTGGCCAGGCTGTCTTTTATACAGCCACAACAATTGCTGCAGGTTTTACTGTCTTTGCCTTCTCTAATTTTGCCCCCACTGTTTTATTTGGAGTCTTTACAGCCTTTGCTTTGATAGTGTCATTCTTTGCATCATTAACTTTATTGCCTTATCTTTTATATATCTCTAACGCATTTAACATTAATACAAGGCAGTCATAACATGAGTGGACCACTAAGCGGAATAATAATCATTGAATTTGCAGGAATTGGGCCAGGTCCTTTTTGCGGCATGATTCTTGCTGATCTCGGAGCAGAGATTATTAGGATCGATAGGGCTTCTCAGCATGGCCAAGGAAATACTTTGGATTTTCAACATAGATCAAAATCATCTTTATCTGCTGATCTCAAAAATCCAGCCACAATCATAGAAATTAAAAAATTACTTGCCCGAGCTGATGGTCTCATAGAGGGTTTTCGTCCTGGTGTGATGGAGAGGTTAGGTCTTGGGCCTGATGATTGTTTTGTCATCAATGACAATCTAGTCTACGGCAGAATGACAGGATGGGGTCAGGACGGTCCGCTGGCTAAGACGGCAGGGCATGATATTAATTATATAGCTCTCACCGGAGCTTTGGAGGCAATGGGCCGAAAAGGTGAGACTCCAGCTCCTCCCCTTAACTTAGTTGGTGATTTTGGTGGCGGCAGCATGTTTTTGGCTTTAGGTATTGTGTCTGCATTGCTAGCTATTAAAAATGGTGGCAAGGGTCAGGTTGTAGATGCCGCTATGGTGGATGGCGCTTCGGTCTTAATGTCTATGTTTTATGCTTTTCGCGCCTCTGGGTTTTGGAAGGATGAAAGGGAGTCCAATATGCTGGATGGCGCTGCTCATTTTTATGATACCTATGAGTGTGCAGACAAGAAATTCCTATCGGTTGGTTCTATAGAACCTCAATTTTATAGCATCCTTTTAGAGAAACTTGGCATAGACGACGTACGTTTTGCCAATCAACTTGATCGCAGCCAATGGTCTGAATTAAAAGCTATCATGCAGGAGAAGATCAAACTCAAAACTCGAGATGAATGGACAGAAATTTTTGATGGATCGGATGCTTGCGTTGCCCCAGTCTTATCCCTTGCTGAGGCACCTGAGCATCATCACATGAAAGCTCGAGAAACCTTTGTTGATTATGATGGTGTTATTCAGCCAAATCCTGCCCCGCGTTTTTCTGTATCTAAAACAGAGATTAAGCATGCATCAGTTAAAGCAGGCCAGAACAATGATGAAATTTGTGAGAAGTTCTCATTAGACAGATCTTGTTTTAGTTAAAAAAAAACTCAGTATTTTTCAGGGTTGCTTCTCGCAATTTTTCAATAGAAATATTCATGAGCTGACTAACTTCATTGGCGATATGGGGAAGAAATTGCGGCTCATTAATATTTTTTTTTGGTTTATTTGGTAGGTTTTTTGGAAGAAGGTAGGGGCAGTCTGTCTCAAGCATTAATCGATCCAAGGGAATAGTTTTAATTGACGCACGAAGATCTTGGTTTCTTTTTTCATCACAAATCCATCCCGTTAAGCCAATATAAGCACCGAGGTCTAGGTACGCATCAAGTTGTTTTTGCGTGCCTGTAAAGCAATGAACAACAAATCTTGGCAGGCCTCTTGAATGATTTTTTAGAATCTTTACAAAGTCGTCGTGCGCATCTCTTTGATGTAAGTAAAGCGGTTTTTTAAGATCTTTGGCAATGTCTATATGCATAGCAAATGATTCTCTTTGTATCTCTGGGGGTGATATATTTCTAAAGTAATCTAAGCCCGTTTCACCAATAGCATCTGGCTGAATTCCTTGAAGCACATCAGTCAAAGTCAAGCCATTTAAATCAAGTATTTCATTTGCATGATGGGGGTGAATGCCTGCAGTTATAAAAAATTTTGATGGGTCTTTAGCTTTAATGCTTTGAATAGACTCTAAATCTTTTAAGCTAGCACACAGCAATACAAATTTCTTCACATCAACAGTCTCGGCATCGAGCAATACACGTTCTAAATTGTGCGCAAAAGAAGGGTGCGTAAAATTACACGCAATATCTATAAATCCAGCCATTTTTAATTTCTATCAATTACAATATTGCAATTATCTATCAATATGAACCAGTTTGACCAATTTCAATACGCTTTAAGCCTTACCAAGGTTTCAGAGAATATTTTTGCTTTCACCCCTGATTCAAGGTACTTTGTTGGCAATACCCCTCATGGTGGCTACCTAATGGCAATAATGAATAAAGCGCTATCAAGTGTAATGCCACACCCCAGCGCGATTAATTCAAATATTTATTATTTAGATAGAACAGAACCCGCAGAGGCTGAAATTCACATTGAGATCCTTAGGACTTCAAGAGGTTCTACGATGGGTCAAGCGAAGTTAATTCAGGATGGAAAGATCAGATGTTTATTCTCAGGTCTTTACTCAGATTTCACATATATGAAAGGATACTCTGGATTAGGCACGCCCTTACCCAGCATTATGCATTCGGTAGCCGAGGAAGAATACAAAGTGATGAGTTATGACATTTTAAAACCTGGCTCAACACCATCATTCATCCAGCAGCTAGAATTATCTGTTCATCCTCAACATGCATGGTGGGATCGAGAGATAGCGTCAGGCGATGCAGAGGCTAGATGCTCGGGGTATTTAGAGTTAATTGGCGGACCAGCAGATGAGTTCGTGCTCTCGTATCTTTCGGATATTCTGCCGCCAGTGGTTCAAAATAAATATGGATCTTTGGGCTGGGTGCCAACCCTCACTTTAACTACTAATATTCGGCAGCTGCCCACTACAAACAAATTATTTATTGACGGCCTTGCAAAAGATATTAGCAATGGCTATTTTGAGCAAGATTGTAATATCTGGGACATGAATGGTAACTTGGTTGCCACTAGCCGACAGCTCGCAAAAATCTTAAAATCAGAAGAAAAAATTTCTTCATAATAAACCAAGGAAAACCCTATGAAATTCACCGGCACTAAAACCTATGTTTCAACAGAAGACCTCAGCATGTCCGTTAATGCAACGATAGCTTTAGAGAGACCTCTTATTATCAAAGGAGAACCGGGCACAGGAAAAACTCTTTTAGCCATTGAAGTTGCTGAATCTCTAGGTATGCAGCTAATAGAATGGCATGTTAAATCTACGACCAAAGCATCACAAGGACTTTATGAGTATGACGCAGTAACCAGACTTAGAGATTCTCAGCTGGGTGATGAGCGGGTTAAAGATATTAAAAACTATATAAAAAAAGGAAAGCTATGGGAGGCGTTTGAGTCTGAAAAACAGGTAGTACTTCTCATTGATGAGATCGATAAGGCTGATATTGAATTTCCTAATGATCTCTTGCAAGAGCTAGATCGGATGGAGTTTTATTGCTACGAGACAGGTGAGACCATCAAGGCGAAGAAGAGACCATTGATTATTATTACTTCCAACAATGAAAAGGAACTTCCCGATGCTTTTTTAAGAAGATGCTTTTTTCATTACATTCAATTCCCGGATAGACCAACTATGGAAGACATAGTTAAAGTTCATTATCCGAAGATTAAAAAAAATCTTGTGAAAGAGGCTTTAGATGTATTTTTTGATCTTAGGAAGATTCCAGGAATGAAAAAAAAACCTTCGACCTCAGAACTAATTGATTGGCTCAAATTACTCATGTCAGATGAGCTGCCAGATGAGATTTTAAAAAATGCTGACACATCAAAAGCCATTCCGCCACTCTATGGAGCTTTGCTAAAAAATGAACAAGACGTTCAGTTGCTAGAGCGACTAGCCTTTATGTCTAGAAGAGATAAATCAAAGTAAATTAATGTTAATTAACCTCTTTCATACAGTACGCTCAACCGGTGTGCCATGTACCTTAAGAGAGTTATTGGATTTACTTGGCGCACTTGAAAAAAAAGTAGCCTTTGCTGATATGAATGATTTTTATTTCCTCTCCAGAACAATCCTCGTCAAAGATGAGAAGCACTATGATAAGTTTGATAGAGCCTTCGAGATTTATTTCAGAGGTATCGAAACACTTGAAGATATATTTCAAGCTCTTATTCCTGAAGATTGGTTGCGTAAGGCTTTTGAAAAGGAGTTAGATCCAGAAGAGTTAAAAAAAATTAAGTCCCTGGGTGGTCTCGAGAAGTTGCTTGAAGAATTTAAAAAGCGTATGGAAGAGCAAAAAGAAAGGCATGAAGGTGGTAATAAGTGGATTGGAACCAATGGAACTTCACCTTTTGGAAATAATGGCCAAAACCCCGAGGGCATAAGAGTGGGGGGAGAGGGCGGCCAAAAGAAGGCGGTCAAAGTATGGGAGCAGCGTCAGTATCAAAATCTAGATGATTCAGTTGAAATTGGAACTCGTAATATCAAAATGGCACTTAGAAGGCTAAGAAAGTTTGCGAGACAAAGCAATGATTATGAATTAGATATGGATGGGACCATCAAGTCTACTGCAAAAAATGCAGGTATTTTAGATATTAATATGATTCGGGAGAGAACCAATCATGTAAAAGTCTTAATATTTTTTGACGTGGGCGGCTCAATGGATCCATACATCAAACTTTGCGAAGAGCTTTTTTCTGCTCTTAAGACTGAGTTCAAGCATCTAAAGTATTTTTATTTCCATAATTGTGTCTATGAATCTGTTTGGGAAGACAACAGAAGGCGAAGCCAAGAAAGATTTTTAGTTCAAGATATCATTAATAAATATACATCCGACTACAAGGTTATCTTTGTGGGCGATGCCACAATGGCCCCCTATGAGATCACAAATTCTGGCGGAAGTATTGAACACTGGAACGAAGAGCCAGGCAGCGCCGTAATCAAAAAACTATGCAAACATTTCACTCGCGTGGCATGGTTAAATCCAGTGCCGGATGATCATTGGGATTACACCTCTTCTTTATGTATTATAAAGGAGCTGGTGGAGCACAGAATGTTTCCACTTACTTTAAAAGGATTAGAAGAGGGGATGTCTGAGCTATCAAAATGAGTACAATTAATACAATTAAAAGGAAGAGCGATGGGATCAAATGGGGTCCTTTCACTCTAAGAATTCCCTTTATACATATTCAATTTAGGTCCGCAGAATTTTTACAAGGCCTAGTTATTTCTGGTGCTACGGCCTTTGCTGCGGCTCCTCTTGCAATGAAGCTTGGCCTGACATTTGAAGAGGCGGTTGCGGTCAGCATGGTTGCTGGGTTTTTTATCTCTTCTGGGCCTTTAATATTTGGTGAGCCTATGGCTCCGGGATGGGTAACGCCCGCTGTTCCGATTGTAATGGGAGCCCTTGCTGCCGCAGGTTTTTATGGAGTCCCACCAGATGGTTCTGATACATGCATTGACGGTGTCTGCAAATATCACCCTGAAACTTTTCAATTTATGGCAGCCATGTGCTTTGAATTCACGGCATTAATTCTCATCTTAGGCTTAACAGGGTGGGGTAAGCTTTTGGTTGAAAAGATTCCGAACGGTCTAAAGGCTGGAATTATACTAGGTGCAGCTCTTGCTGCTTTTTATCAAGTATTTTTTGAAGACTTTGATTCGTATTTAGCGCAGCCTATCTCCATGAGTATTGCCATAGTACTTTGCGTTATTACAACTTTCTCTAACCCATTTAAACGCTTAGCACTAAAGAATAAATTTTTTTCAGTGGTCGGCTCATTAGGGTTGCTTCCGGGCTTTGTAATTGCTGCATTTGCAGCGTTCATGTTCGGCGAAGTTAATTTTAATATTGAATGGGGCTTTAAGATCCCTGACATTATTGGTCTGGTTGAAAAAACTTCTCCCTTTTATCTTGGCTTGCCTACAATGCAAATGTTTATTGATGCACTGCCGCTAGTCATCATTGGCTACATGTTATTATTTGGTGATTTAGTTACTGCGACCGAAGTATTAAAAGATGCTCAAAGACATCGTGATGATGAAATTTTACCCATTGATCTTAATCGCTCTCATTTATCCGTAGGAATTAGAAATCTTCTAGCAAGTTTGATTAATCCATTTTTTCCAACTCAAGGAGCCTTATGGACAGGCGTTCATGTGGTCGTTGCCGAGCAATGGAAAAAAGGACCAAACACTATGCCCTCTATTTTTGATGGCATCGGCTCTTACTATTTAATGGGCATTCCATTTTTATACTTTACGTTGCCTTTTGTCACTCTCATGCAGCCCTTAATGGTTATGGCCTTAACCCTGACCCTTATCCTTACTGGTTTTGCTTGTGCTTATATTGCTATGTCTATTCCTAGAAAAAATTCTGAAATGGCCACAGCATTATTGGTCGCCTTCTTTATTACTTTTTATAGCGCCTGGGTTGGTTTAATTATTGGTATCTTGCTAGCAGTGTTTGTCGATGGCTTGGAAGAAGAGCAATCATGAATCAATATGCACTAGAGATCACTGGTCTCAAAAAAGTTTATGCCTCTGGTGTTGTTGCCTTAAAAGGCATAGATTTAACCGTCAACCAAGGTGATTTTTTTGCCTTGTTAGGACCCAATGGTGCCGGAAAATCTTCAACCATTGGCATCATTGGATCTTTGGTTAATAAAACTGCCGGGAAGGTAAAGATTTTTGGCATTGACACTGATGTTGACTTCCCAGAGGCCAAGCGTCTCCTTGGGGTCGTTTCCCAGGAAATTAATTTTTCTCAATTTGAGAAGGTGCTGGACATTGTTGTAACTCAAGCAGGCTTTTATGGAATTTCAGCCTCCGAGGCTAATGTTAAGGCGGAGACAGTTCTGAAACGCTTAGGCTTGTGGGATAAAAGAGATAGTCAAGCTCGAACTTTATCAGGCGGATATAAGAGGCGACTAATGATAGCAAAAGCTTTAATTCATGATCCCAAGTTACTTATTTTGGATGAGCCAACTGCCGGAGTTGATATTGAGCTGCGTCGAGAGATGTGGGATTTTCTGAAAGAAATCAATGTCAACGGCACCACCATTATTTTAACCACTCATTATTTAGAGGAAGCTGAGCAGCTTTGCAAGAATATTGCCATCATTGATCATGGCGAGTTAGTTGAGAACACAAGCATGAAAAACTTACTGAGCAGACTTGATGTTCAAGGATTTGTCTTAGATGTAGATCAGCCCTTAGAGGCTGCTCCGATCATTGACAGCTTTACTCTGACGCTTGAGGATGCAAATACTATTAATGTAGCAATCTCTAAAGGCCAGTCTATTAATGAGCTTTTTGTAAAACTTTCAGAGCTAAACATTCAAGTAAACTCAATGCGTAATGAATCCAATCGACTGGAAGAAATGTTTATCGAGATGGTTAAAAAACAAAAATCATGAGCAGAAAAAAAGAAATATTTATAGCTTTAGTCACACTGACTAAAAAAGAAATACGAAGATATTTACGTATCTGGGTTCAAACTCTTGTGCCGCCGGCTGTAACCATGTCCCTATATTTTGTAATTTTTGGTACCTTAATTGGACCAAGGATTGGTTCGGTCGACGGGCTTGATTACATCCAATTTATGATCCCAGGCCTGATCATGATGTCAGTCATTACAAATTCTTATTCCAACGTCGTTTCATCTTTTTACGCGGTAAAATTTCAAAAATCTATTGATGAGTTGCTTGTTTCCCCTATGCCCAATTGGGCCATCTTGCTTGGCTTTATTCTGGGAGGTGTTAGTCGAGGAGTATTGATTGGCTGTATAGTCTTTTGTGTGAGCCTCTTCTTTTATC
>ERZ889217.1468-NODE-1468-length-11972-cov-8.585634_pt1 | contig 11972 bp, 4 predicted proteins | sample MGYA00521098_ERZ889217 | MGnify/ENA primary metagenome ERZ889217 (study PRJEB32303, sample SAMEA104408613) | aquatic metagenome | biome: Brackish water; feature: Pelagic; material: water | place: Baltic Sea | collected 2014-06-10T22:04:00 | depth 2,362 m ...
CACTCCTCACTGCAGGTGCGGGGCTGGCCGCCACCTGCTCAGGCGCGGGTCTTCCCGCTACCTCGGGTGCGGGTCTTCCCGCCACCTCAGCCGCGGGTCTTCCCGCCGGCTCCGTAGACGAAGACGCGGGTCCACCCGCTGTCTCCCCAGGCGCGGGTCCTCCCGCCGCCTCTGCTTCCGCGGTCTCGGCGACCGCGTGTTCGGCCCGGCGCCACAGGCCGCGGCCCCACCTAGAGAGGGTCCGCACCTTGCTGCGGGTTCCTCTCTTGTGGCTCTTGCCCATTCAGCGGCGGCTCACTGGCGCCGCTGCTTCGCTACCATGCGGGTCGATTATGAACCGGGCGGTCCTTTTCGCTCGATCCACAAAGGCTGCGGTGGTATCTTCGTGTCACTACGCTCACACGCTCAAATGCATGCGATTCTGAACAGCCCCCTCGCACGGGTGCAGTGCGGTGCAACCCGCCACCTGGCTCCCAGTTCGGGCAGGGAGCACTACGGAGTGTGGCGCTAGCGGGCGGGTGCCCACCTCACTGTGCGCGTGCGCGCCTGGCGGAGCCAAACCAAGACACGTTGGAAAGCCGACCGGTCTGTATTACCGTAGCTTAACTCATGCCTTTTTCCGGTCTAGTCTCAGCTCGCTCACCATCGGCGCTAGGGCTGCGGTCATCTTAAGCTGACCTCAGTCCACCGCTGGATACGGGACTTCCCGCTATCCCATCCATCGGTGCGGTGCAACCCGCTGCCGTGCGGTGCTCCCCGCGGTTAGTGCGGAGCTCCCCGCTGGCGCGTACTGCCCGCGGCCGTTGCGGTGCTGCCCGCCAAAGTGGCGGTGCTGCCCGCTTGCTGGTGCGGCGCTGCCCGCGTCCGTAGAGGCGGTGCTGCCCGCGTCCAGGCAAGTGCGGCGCTGCCCGCTGCTGTAGTAGCGGTGCTGCCCGCTCGGAGTGGCTAATGCGGAGCGGCCCGCGACTGCGTTCGCGGTGCTGCCCGCTGGTGGTCCACGCGGGGCTTCCCGCTCGTGGTACCAGGTGCCCTTCAGAGGGCGGCCTTCAGTGCCAGCTTGCTGCGGCCCGCTGCGGCGTAGATCCCCATCTTGTTGATGAGCTTCCACATCGTCTGGGCTTCGACGTGCTTCGTCCCCAGGTCAGCGATGTTGTCCTCGCCCTTCTCCTTGTGCAGGGTGAACCTCTTGTCCTTGATCGCCTTCTGCACCCAGAGAGTAGGTGTCTCGAGGTGACGGACTCCTCCGACTCCGCGTCGCGAGGCCATCCCTTTTGCTGCCGCAGCGTCGGTCCACAGCCTGCCCTTCGTGTCCGGCTTGCCCAGGTCCTTCAGGAGCTGCTGCAGGCCGATCAGGCGGCTGGCCGTCTTCACGATGCTGTAGAACTCCGCCTCTCCGCTCGAGAGGGAGATCGGGACCTGCGTCGTACTGGACGTGGAGATCAGGTGTTGTCCGTACCTGAACGCCGACGAACTAGTAGACTTCCGGGTCCGCAAGCATCCGGCCCAGTCGCTGTCACTGAAGCCGTCTAAGAAGCTGCGCTCAGGCTGGCGAGGGAAACGCCAGACCATCCGCCGGTGTCCGTGGACGAACCGCGCGGCTCGCTTCAGGACTTCGTAGTGTCCTTCGGTTGGCACAGCCATACCGCGAGCGCACTCCTTGGCCACGTACTGGAGCTCGGGCCGGTCCATTGAAAGGTAACCGAGCCTCATGCACGCCGATCGGTAGAAGGCGGCATCCTTGTCCTTCAAGGGCTCCAGCTGGCTCTCCGTCATCTTCGTTCTCACCCCCGGCGTGGCTACCGTTTTGCTCGTGTCGGTGAAGCCAAACTGGGCAGCCAGAATGTCTGCGTGGCGAGGATCGGCTTCGTACTCGATGCACTCGCCTCCTGGTGCCCCCTCCGGGATGAAACGCAGGATGCGGTTCAAGACGACTATCTCCTGGACGTCGCCTAAGTCGGGTCTCGGACCCAGGACTCCTCGGTCCTTGACGATGAACGTCTGCTCGACATGGCCTCGGAGCCACGCCGACTGATCACGCCCTCCGGCGATCACGTAGTCGTCGCCATGGATGTAGATCCCTAGGCGCTTCAAGGGGTGGAACCACACGCAGGGACTGAACTGGCCTTGTTCACAGCCACCGTCCTCGAGGACGTCAGTGGTCTTGAACTCGAAGTTCTGGCCAGCATCCCTGGTGCCGTAGAGCGCCATGTTCAGGCGTCCACACATCGCACGGTCTCCGCTGCTAGGGTCTTCCTGCGGCAAGCGGATGTAGACCTTCCGGTGAATCGGGCAGTGCGGGTGCGCACGGGAGATGTCCAGGAAACGCAGGACGATCTCGGACCCAGGGTCCCCCGTCATCACCTGGCTCACGAGCAGTCTCAGCGCCTCCAGTGGGGGCGTTGCTGCGAACGTGGCCGCGATGTCCCCAGCGGCTATCGTGCCACTGGTGCGCGTCTCCTGCACTACCAGCCTCGAGCGGTAGTCAGGTCTCGCGTCGTCCCCCTTGTTCTGGTCGATCCAGCGCGTGCCGATCGGAGCTCGTCCCGTCTCGGCCCAGCACTCGTCGACTGGAACCACGTCCCACACGTTCAGTGTGGTCATGAACTCCATCTCCACTCGGTGAGCTTCGAAGACCTTCTGGGGGTCAAGCTTGGCGCCCGTGATCTCGTCGTAGTAGTCACGGCCCTCTGACCTGCACCAGTCGTCTAGGGTCACTTCGACCTCAGGCTCTTCGACAGTCACTCCGGCGTCTAGCGCCCCGAGCGAGATCCTGCGGCTCGTAGCCGTCTGCGGTGCGGGACTGCCCGCTGCCGGCGCGGTCCTTTCCGCGTCTTCGTGCTGAGCGGCGCTACCCGCTTCTGTCTGAGCGGTGCTGCCCGCTCCCGTCGGTGGGTTGGCTGAAGCCGTGCTCCCCACCAGTGTCGCGAGTTCGGCGCTGCACGCCGCCAACGCCTTCGCTGGCGTCTGGAGGTGCCTCCTCAGGCCTCTCAGGATGGCCTTGATCAGGCGAGGGGGGTAGCGCTCTGCCGCGCTCGCCCTGCCGCCTATCAGCTGCACGTGTCTGTGGTGCTGCGCCGCTGGTTTGCTCTTGTTCGAGCACTCGACAGCCACGGCGTCCAGCACTTCACTGCAGTTGCTCATCCAGCCTGTGGGCTTGGCCACTAGGCCTTCCCCTGTTGCGTCCGTAGACGTCTGGCCGAAAGGACATTGGTGTCCCTTTCTTACCTCCACGCCCGGCATTGCCGCGACTTTCTGCACGAAGTCTAGCTTCCACGAGGTCGCACTCCAGGGGTGTTCGTGCAAGAACTTCTTCCCTCTGGATGCCTGCCACGCGTAGACGTCCATGCAGAACTTCAGGTGATTCAGCCCGTGCTTGAGCGTCACCTGGTAGTTCTCTGAACCTTTGTTCAGGCTTTGCAAGACACTGAACGCCTTGCACATCGGCGAGCCGAGGATGAAGTAGGGGTCCTCGCGCTCCAGGTGCTTCCAGCACTCTCTCTGACCCTCCTGGGTCGACAGGTCCCAACCTGTCCTCAGGTCTGCTGCAAGACCTGGCGTCAAGCCAAACAGATGCGCGTGCTCTGCAAGGCGTCCGGGGCAGAAGACCTCCGCCACATCGACGGCGCTCGGATTCGTTCCGAAGCCCATCAGTAGCGAGGCGATGTCCCTCACATCTCGGTGATCCGGTTGATCACCAGCCCCCTGAGCTGCGGTGCTGCCCGCTGCTCCTGCGGTAGCGAAGCCGGAATCTGCGTCCCGCGCGGTGCTACCCGCATCTGGCCCCAGGCACCTCTGCAAGTGTGCCTGCGAGTCCTCCTCGGCGAGCTCGTCTGGCCGCCGCTTCCGCCCCTTGGGCAGGGTGTCCACTTCCATGCGAGGCCCAGCGTCGCGTGCGCTCGAGCCCCCTGGCAAGTCTCGCAGTGCGGTAGCTGAAGCTGCGTCTCGCGCGGTGCTACCCGCATCTGGCTGAGCGGTGCTCCCGCCTCCAGCCCTTGGCCTTGCATCCGCCCTGATGAGGGCCGGCATGTCAGAGGGCCTCGGCCTTGCATCCGTCCCCCTCGGGGCCGGCATGTCAGAGGGCCTTCGCAGTGCGGTAGCGAAGCTGCCTCCCGCCACTGCTCGCGCGGTGCTGCCCGCGTCCGGTGCTCCCGGCGCGGCGCTGCCCGCCGCTTGCTGGGCGGTGCTCCCGCTCCCAGCTCCTGTCTCTGTGCGACGCTCCGTCGCCGCGCGGATCCGGTCCGCGCCCTGCTCCTCTGACGCCATCAGCCGCGTGATGCGTCTCCTGCACATCTCGTTGTGTGCAACGGCCTTCTCGTTGGTGCGTGCGGCGAGGCAACCCGCACAGCCCTCCGTGAAGCCGTGTTTGAGCAGCTCTACATTTCTGCGAATGTAGACTTGTCGGGGGGCTCCGCCCGACTCCCCGTCCAGCTGCGGTGGAAGCAGCTCCTCAGGGACCACTGGCCCCGCATCCGCCCTTATGAGGGCCGGTATGTCGGATGCCGTCTCGTCGTTCGCGTCTCCGGGGACAGGTCGCCAAGGGACGCCTATCACGGCCCGGAACGCCGCAGGGTCAGCCCGGCCGTCTGCCGGCAGTCGTTTGAAGGAGCGCGCCTTCACGACACCCTGGTCTGTTCCAACCAGGATTTCCTCGCTGCCCTCCACTACCCCGAAGAAGATTCCGGGGATGAACCTCGGGTCCAGCCTGCTTGGCCTCTTGCCGGCTGGCTGGTAGAGGATCTTCTCGCCGAACACGGCGAGCTCACGCCGATACGGTCGGCCGTGTCTGAGCTCCCAGGCGGTGCGGCCATCAGGCCCCTTGCGGCCTCTGTTGATCATAGCCACTGCGTGCTTGACCAACCACGGGAGGACCGTGCTGTCCTTCCCGATACGGACTCCCACCAGCTCTTCTGTGTGAAGCTTTAGGGTCCGTGTCTTGGCTTTCACCTCGCGCACCGCTTGCTCTGCCAGGCCGTTTGCCTGGCTGTCGCCCACCGGCGACGTCTCTACGACCGTCTCTTGGCCGTGCTCTGCTGCGAGCTTTGCGCACACCAGAGTGCGCAGGGCCTGGATAGCCGGTTCGCCATCCGACCTCAGGACGAAGCGCCTGTGTCCTGCCAGCGAAAGCTCAGTCGTTGTTTGCTTCGCGCAGTAGGCGTCTTGCGTTCCTTTGCACGGCATGAGGATGCCGTAGTACCACCGCGAGTCGCGGTCCTTCCCGCAGAGGATGGGGCTGCACTCCTCTTCGCGGTCACCGAGGTACCCGTAGTCGAAAGCCACCGTAGGCAGGGCTACCTCGGAGTGGTCTGACTGGACGTGCTTGTCCGCCAGGCCTCTTCCAGCCACGCACGCCCTGCACCAGTCGCGGTAGGGCTCGTGCGTGATCTCGTGGGCCGCAACCTCTGCTTGGGTCGGCATGTGCGGGGCTCGCTTCGGCCTCACTGCCGGTTCCTCCTGCAGAGCTGCTTCGTGCTCGGCCCTTTCGTTTGCAGCGCGGGTCGGCCCGCTGCTCTCAGCGCGGTGCTGCCCGCCTCCGTCTGGGCGGTGCTGCCCGCTGCTCTCAGCGCGGCTCTGCCCGCCTCCTTCTGGGCGGTGCTGCCCGCTGCTCTCAGCGCGACTCTGCCCGCTGCTGTCAGCGCGACTCTGCCCGCTGCTGTCCGGGGTGCGGCTCTGCCCGCTGCCCTCAGTGCGGCGCTGCCCGCTGCTCTCTGCGCGGTGCTGCCCGCTCCCGTCTGAGGTGCGGCGCTGCCCGCCCCCTTTCGGCGCTAGCGCGCCGATTGCCCTCGGGCTTACGGCTCTCCTGCCTGCCGGCTGAAAGACGTCTCGTCTCCCGGCCCCGGCTGGTACGGCAGGATGTCCCAGTCTATCTCGTAGACCTTGTTCCGGCGGCGGAACTCGACCCTCTGGCCGTTGCTCTTACGCACCATGTGGCTGATGTCGCGGCCATTCCGGTCTGTGTCGAAGACGACACGGAAGCCCTTGTCAACCACCTCTGCGACTGAGAGCAGTGCTTTGTGCACGTCTGCAACTCTCGCGCGGACGCCCATCACCTCTCCCTGACCGTTTGGTCGGCCGATGAGCTCCCGCAGGCCTTCGTCCTTGACGGCCTGGTTCGTCGCGGTGCGGTAAGTCGCTCCGGCCCCGTCGCCCTTCACGACCGGGTAGGCATCACATGACCACCTCGGGATCACTGTGACCGCCGCGCCCGAGTCGACGCCCATCGTGAGGCGATCGGACTGGCCGAACGAGTTCAGGTGCGGAGCTGCCCGCTTCTCTGGCGGTGCCTTTCCGAGCGGTGCTGCCCGCTCGCTGTTGTCGACGCTGAACGCAGTGATGAAGAGACCCTCCATCGCCAGGCTGTCCACGCCCGGCACTGCGATCGGCTCTGGCTCCGCGGCGCTCGCGTCTAGCGCGTTCACGCCCTTGCCGCCCTTCTTGCCCCCTGCCTTCGTCCAGCAGTTGGCAACGGTGTGCCCCGTCCTGTGGCAGTGCGAGCACACCTGGGCGTTTCCGTTTCCGCCGCCTTTTCCCTTGCCCTTGCCCTTTCCGCGCCCTCCTTTTCCTCCTTTGCCGCGTCCGGCTCCGCCGCCGCGGCAGTCGCTGGATCGGTGTCCGGTCTTGCCGCACGTCCAGCAGACGGTGCTAGAGGTGGCTCCTTTGCCCCCCTTGCCGCCTTTGTTGAGGGCGCCGATGTCCATGGGCATGTGCAGGGATGCCTGTGCCCGCCGGATGTTCACGATCTCGTCGCGGAAGTCCGGCCACAGCTGCAGGCGCTCTGACTGCATCAGGAGGTGCTGCTTCAGCGGTCCCTCCGTCAGCTGCCTCAGAACGATCCCAATCTTGATCGGGTCGCTCATCTTCTCCTTCGAGTCGTTCTCGAAGCGCGCCAAGTGGCGCTCGAAGAGCTCCAGCCTGCCTTGCAGGTCGCCGTCGAACGACCAGCTCAGAAGCTCTAGCATCTGGCCGGCGAAGCGAGTCTTCGCTTTCGGCTCGTAGCGCTGGTGCAGTCTCCGCCACGCGATACATCCCTGCAGCTCGCCTGCGTTCACGACGATGTTCAACGCCGTGCTCTGGCAGAGCATGAGCAGAATGTAGTAAAGCTGACGGCTCGCGTCAGCGTTCGCGCCATCCAGCCCTCCGAGCGGGATGTCTGCGGCTGTGTTCTCTACCTGCGCCATCAATGCACCCAGCTGGGGATGCGTGATAGCGCAGTACGCGCGCGTGACTACCGACCAGTCCGTCCATTTTGCTTCCGCGCCATCGAAGTTCGGCGGCTTGCCTAGGAGTCGCGTGTCTACGCCTAGGCCGTTCGGCGGGGCTGCCCGCGCCGGCCCGTTCGCCTGAGCTCGGCGCATTGCCTCCGCCAGCTCGCGGTTCTGTTGCGTCACCACCGTGAGCTGCTGCTCAAGTAAGGCGAGGCGCTCTTCCGGTGTAGCCATCGCTCGGATGGTCGTACAAGTACGTCTTCAGGGTTCGCTCCAGATCCGGGTCTGCGAGCGCCCAGTGGCCAGGCTCGAGCCGGCCCTCTCGCCTCTTCACGAGGCTGTGCGCGGCTGCGCCCGCGGCGTAGTCCGCGTACCCTTCGTGCAACCTCCAGCTGAGGGTGCGGTAGACCTCGTTCAGGGTCTTCTCGGCGTCCTCAGTGTACACCCAGTACTCTGGTGCACACCACGCCGCAGGAGCAGGTCTTCCCGCTTCCTGCCCAGGTGCGGGTCTTCCCGCTGCCTCGGGTGCGGATCCGCCCGCTGCCCAAGCTGCGGGTCGTCCCGCCAGCTCCGTCGACGACGCGGATCCTCCCGCCGTCTCCTGAGGCGCGGGTCCACCCGCCTCCTCTGCGACCACGGCCCTCTCGACCGCGGCTTCGGCCCGGCGCCACAGGCCGCGGCCCCACCGGGCGAGGTTCCGCTCCTGGCTGCGGTAACCTCGCTTGCCCATTCAGCGGCGGCTCACTGGCGCCGCTGCTTCGCTACCATGTGGGTCGTTTATGAACCGGGCGGTCCTTTTCGCTCGATCCACAAAGGCTGCGGTGGTATCATCGTGTCACTACGCTCACACGCTCAAATGCATGCGATTCTGAACAGCCCCCTCGCACGGGTGCAGTGCGGTGCAACCCGCCACCTGGCTCCCAGTTCGGGCAGGGAGCACTACGGAGTGTGGCGCTAGCGGGCGGGTGCCCACCTCACTGTGCGCGTGCGCGCCTGGCGGAGCCAAACCAAGACACGTTGGAAAGCCGACCGGTCTGTATTACCGTAGCTTAACTCATGCCTTTTTCCGGTCTAGTCTCAGCTCGCTCACCATCGGCGCTAGGGCTGCGGTCATCTTAAGCTGACCTCAGTCCACCGCTGGATACGGGACTTCCCGCTATCCCATCCATCGGTGCGGTGCAACCCGCTGCCGTGCGGTGCTCCCCGCGGTTAGTGCGGAGCTCCCCGCTGGCGCGTACTGCCCGCGGCCGTTGCGGTGCTGCCCGCCAAAGTGGCGGTGCTGCCCGCTTGCTGGTGCGGCGCTGCCCGCGTCCGTAGAGGCGGTGCTGCCCGCGTCCAGGCAAGTGCGGCGCTGCCCGCTGCTGTAGTAGCGGTGCTGCCCGCTCGGAGTGGCTAATGCGGAGCGGCCCGCGACTGCGTTCGCGGTGCTGCCCGCTGGTGGTCCACGCGGGGCTTCCCGCTCGTGGTACCAGGTGCCCTTCAGAGGGCGGCCTTCAGTGCCAGCTTGCTGCGGCCCGCTGCGGCGTAGATCCCCATCTTGTTGATGAGCTTCCACATCGTCTGGGCTTCGACGTGCTTCGTCCCCAGGTCAGCGATGTTGTCCTCGCCCTTCTCCTTGTGCAGGGTGAACCTCTTGTCCTTGATCGCCTTCTGCACCCAGAGAGTAGGTGTCTCGAGGTGACGGACTCCTCCGACTCCGCGTCGCGAGGCCATCCCTTTTGCTGCCGCAGCGTCGGTCCACAGCCTGCCCTTCGTGTCCGGCTTGCCCAGGTCCTTCAGGAGCTGCTGCAGGCCGATCAGGCGGCTGGCCGTCTTCACGATGCTGTAGAACTCCGCCTCTCCGCTCGAGAGGGAGATCGGGACCTGCGTCGTACTGGACGTGGAGATCAGGTGTTGTCCGTACCTGAACGCCGACGAACTAGTAGACTTCCGGGTCCGCAAGCATCCGGCCCAGTCGCTGTCACTGAAGCCGTCTAAGAAGCTGCGCTCAGGCTGGCGAGGGAAACGCCAGACCATCCGCCGGTGTCCGTGGACGAACCGCGCGGCTCGCTTCAGGACTTCGTAGTGTCCTTCGGTTGGCACAGCCATACCGCGAGCGCACTCCTTGGCCACGTACTGGAGCTCGGGCCGGTCCATTGAAAGGTAACCGAGCCTCATGCACGCCGATCGGTAGAAGGCGGCATCCTTGTCCTTCAAGGGCTCCAGCTGGCTCTCCGTCATCTTCGTTCTCACCCCCGGCGTGGCTACCGTTTTGCTCGTGTCGGTGAAGCCAAACTGGGCAGCCAGAATGTCTGCGTGGCGAGGATCGGCTTCGTACTCGATGCACTCGCCTCCTGGTGCCCCCTCCGGGATGAAACGCAGGATGCGGTTCAAGACGACTATCTCCTGGACGTCGCCTAAGTCGGGTCTCGGACCCAGGACTCCTCGGTCCTTGACGATGAACGTCTGCTCGACATGGCCTCGGAGCCACGCCGACTGATCACGCCCTCCGGCGATCACGTAGTCGTCGCCATGGATGTAGATCCCTAGGCGCTTCAAGGGGTGGAACCACACGCAGGGACTGAACTGGCCTTGTTCACAGCCACCGTCCTCGAGGACGTCAGTGGTCTTGAACTCGAAGTTCTGGCCAGCATCCCTGGTGCCGTAGAGCGCCATGTTCAGGCGTCCACACATCGCACGGTCTCCGCTGCTAGGGTCTTCCTGCGGCAAGCGGATGTAGACCTTCCGGTGAATCGGGCAGTGCGGGTGCGCACGGGAGATGTCCAGGAAACGCAGGACGATCTCGGACCCAGGGTCCCCCGTCATCACCTGGCTCACGAGCAGTCTCAGCGCCTCCAGTGGGGGCGTTGCTGCGAACGTGGCCGCGATGTCCCCAGCGGCTATCGTGCCACTGGTGCGCGTCTCCTGCACTACCAGCCTCGAGCGGTAGTCAGGTCTCGCGTCGTCCCCCTTGTTCTGGTCGATCCAGCGCGTGCCGATCGGAGCTCGTCCCGTCTCGGCCCAGCACTCGTCGACTGGAACCACGTCCCACACGTTCAGTGTGGTCATGAACTCCATCTCCACTCGGTGAGCTTCGAAGACCTTCTGGGGGTCAAGCTTGGCGCCCGTGATCTCGTCGTAGTAGTCACGGCCCTCTGACCTGCACCAGTCGTCTAGGGTCACTTCGACCTCAGGCTCTTCGACAGTCACTCCGGCGTCTAGCGCCCCGAGCGAGATCCTGCGGCTCGTAGCCGTCTGCGGTGCGGGACTGCCCGCTGCCGGCGCGGTCCTTTCCGCGTCTTCGTGCTGAGCGGCGCTACCCGCTTCTGTCTGAGCGGTGCTGCCCGCTCCCGTCGGTGGGTTGGCTGAAGCCGTGCTCCCCACCAGTGTCGCGAGTTCGGCGCTGCACGCCGCCAACGCCTTCGCTGGCGTCTGGAGGTGCCTCCTCAGGCCTCTCAGGATGGCCTTGATCAGGCGAGGGGGGTAGCGCTCTGCCGCGCTCGCCCTGCCGCCTATCAGCTGCACGTGTCTGTGGTGCTGCGCCGCTGGTTTGCTCTTGTTCGAGCACTCGACAGCCACGGCGTCCAGCACTTCACTGCAGTTGCTCATCCAGCCTGTGGGCTTGGCCACTAGGCCTTCCCCTGTTGCGTCCGTAGACGTCTGGCCGAAAGGACATTGGTGTCCCTTTCTTACCTCCACGCCCGGCATTGCCGCGACTTTCTGCACGAAGTCTAGCTTCCACGAGGTCGCACTCCAGGGGTGTTCGTGCAAGAACTTCTTCCCTCTGGATGCCTGCCACGCGTAGACGTCCATGCAGAACTTCAGGTGATTCAGCCCGTGCTTGAGCGTCACCTGGTAGTTCTCTGAACCTTTGTTCAGGCTTTGCAAGACACTGAACGCCTTGCACATCGGCGAGCCGAGGATGAAGTAGGGGTCCTCGCGCTCCAGGTGCTTCCAGCACTCTCTCTGACCCTCCTGGGTCGACAGGTCCCAACCTGTCCTCAGGTCTGCTGCAAGACCTGGCGTCAAGCCAAACAGATGCGCGTGCTCTGCAAGGCGTCCGGGGCAGAAGACCTCCGCCACATCGACGGCGCTCGGATTCGTTCCGAAGCCCATCAGTAGCGAGGCGATGTCCCTCACATCTCGGTGATCCGGTTGATCACCAGCCCCCTGAGCTGCGGTGCTGCCCGCTGCTCCTGCGGTAGCGAAGCCGGAATCTGCGTCCCGCGCGGTGCTACCCGCATCTGGCCCCAGGCACCTCTGCAAGTGTGCCTGCGAGTCCTCCTCGGCGAGCTCGTCTGGCCGCCGCTTCCGCCCCTTGGGCAGGGTGTCCACTTCCATGCGAGGCCCAGCGTCGCGTGCGCTCGAGCCCCCTGGCAAGTCTCGCAGTGCGGTAGCTGAAGCTGCGTCTCGCGCGGTGCTACCCGCATCTGGCTGAGCGGTGCTCCCGCCTCCAGCCCTTGGCCTTGCATCCGCCCTGATGAGGGCCGGCATGTCAGAGGGCCTCGGCCTTGCATCCGTCCCCCTCGGGGCCGGCATGTCAGAGGGCCTTCGCAGTGCGGTAGCGAAGCTGCCTCCCGCCACTGCTCGCGCGGTGCTGCCCGCGTCCGGTGCTCCCGGCGCGGCGCTGCCCGCCGCTTGCTGGGCGGTGCTCCCGCTCCCAGCCACTGGCCTTGCATCCGTCCCCCTCGGGGCCGGGATGTCAGAGGGCCTCGGCCTTGCATCCGCCCTGATGAGGGTCGGCATGTCAGAGGGCCTTTGCAGTGCGAGGCTTCCCGCCACTGCTCGCGC
>ERZ889217.1469-NODE-1469-length-11971-cov-145.620007_pt1 | contig 11971 bp, 8 predicted proteins | sample MGYA00521098_ERZ889217 | MGnify/ENA primary metagenome ERZ889217 (study PRJEB32303, sample SAMEA104408613) | aquatic metagenome | biome: Brackish water; feature: Pelagic; material: water | place: Baltic Sea | collected 2014-06-10T22:04:00 | depth 2,362 m ...
ACATCGGCGATGTCGCCTTCGCTGAGCTTGCCACCGAAGGCAGGCATGGCGTTTTTGCCGTTGGTCACCTGGTAGGCAATGGCGGATTCATGGTCGCTGGCGTAGTTGGCCAGGTAGGCCTCGAGGGCATCCTGCTTGAGGGTGCGCTCGGCATTCACCACGTTGCCGCCACCCATGTGACAAGCCGCGCAGTTGGCGGAGAAGATCTGGCCGCCGTGGGCCGCATCGGCGGCGAAGCTCGGGGAGGCACCCAGCACGAGCGCCAGGCAGAGGGCAATCAAAGAGAGGAGTCGGCGCATGGGAGGGCGCTTAAAGCATGGGCTACTTGTCGAAATTAAGTGGTGATGGGGCCTGTTGTGACCCCAGGCAATCAGGTTCGCAACATTTGCAACCCAGGGCCGGCTCAGGAGCCTGGCCGCCCCCGGTGGGGAAGCCGGGCCTGCTCAAATACCGCCGCCAGGCTGGCGGCATGGCTCACCAGGCCGAAGCGCTCTGGCGGACTCACCGGCTCGTGAACGAAATGGCGCTGGCGAATCGAGAAGCGATCCCAGGCGTTGACCTCGATGCGCAGCAGCTTGATCAGGGCCTCGATCAGCGCCCCCTGGAGATTGAGGCCCAGGGGCGGCAGCCAGCTGCGGCGCCAGCGGCACAGCTGGCTGACCGTGGCATCGACGCTGATGGCGGGCTGGCCCAGCACCAGGCGCCGCAACGCACCCTGACCCGGCTCCGGGTTGCTCTGGTGGGGCCTGGTGGCCAGATGGCAGCACACCTGGGCGATGTCGGCGGCGTGGATGAAGTGGAAGCTGGCATCGGCCCGCAGCCATTTCGCCAGCCACAGCCAGCGACAGGCCTCGCCCAGCCCCGCCGTGAGGTAGCTGGTGGGGAAGGGCCCCTTGCCATCCACCGCACCGCCGAACACCAGGGTGGGAAAGACCGCCACAATCCGCTCGGCCAGGGGGTGCTGCTCCAGCTGCTGCAGGCAAAGGGCCTTGGTTTGGATGTATTCGGTGCCCTCGCTGAGGGCCTCGGGCAGCAGCTCCAGCTGCCGGTTGAGCAGGGAAGCGGTGGAGAAATAGATCACCTGCTCAAGCCACTCCGGGCTGGTGAAGGCCAGCAGCTGCTTCACGGCCACCACGTTCACCGCCATGGCCCGCTCCGGGTCGCCCCAGGCCGTGGCCGTGTGAATCACCCGGGTGGCGGTGGCGATCGCCCCGGCGTGGGGGGTGAGCTCCCGCAGGTCTGCCACCAGCAGGGTGATGCGGGGATCGTTGGCCGGAACGGCGGTGAGCTTGGCCGGATCGCGCAGCAGCAGCAGCAGCTCGGCGTCGGTGTCGCGGTAGAGCTGGGCGGCGATGTGCTGGCCGACGCAGCCCGATGCCCCGGTGATCAGGATGCGGGCTGGGGCGGCCTTCAAGCCAGGGCTCCGAGGCGCTCCATCACCGATTTACCTGCCTCAAAAAAGGCGCGGCCATTCTCTTCCGGGGTACCCGGCAGGATGCCGTGGCCGAGGTTGAGGATGTGCCTGCGGCCGCGGGCCTTGCGCACGGTGTCGTCGATGCGATCGCGGATGGCCTCTGGGGTGCCAAACAGCAAGCCGGGGTCGACGTTGCCCTGCACTCCCAGGTGCCCGGGGAGGCGGGCCAGGCCCTCAGCCATGTCCACGGTCCAGTCCAGCGAAATAATGTCGACGCCCGTGCGGGCCATGCGCTCAAGCACGCCGGCGCTGCCGGAGATGTAGAGGATGAAGGGGGTATCGGGATGGGTCTGCTTGACCAGATCCACCACCTTCTTCTGGTAAGGCGCCGCGAAGCTGTCGTAATCCATGGGGCTGAGCTGGCCGGCCCAGGAATCGAACATCTGCACCACCTGGGCGCCCGAATCGATCTGGAAGCGCAGGTAGGCGGCGATCGATTCGGCGAAGTGGTCTAGGAGCTTGTGCAGTAGCTCCGGCTCCTGGAAGGCCATGGCCTTGATCACCGCATAGTTCTTGCTGCTCTTGCCCTCCACCACGTAGGCGGCCAGGGTCCAGGGGGCACCCACAAAACCGAGCACGGCGGCCTCATTGCCCACCGCCTGGCGCAGGCGCCTCAGCACATCGCCGACAAAAGACATGCTCTCGGCCGGCTGCAGCGGCCGCAGGGCCTCCACCTGGGCCAGGCTGCGGATGGGCTCCTGGATCAGGGGGCCCTGGCTCTCGACGATGTCGAAGTTGATCCCCATGCCCGGCAGCGGCGTCAGGATGTCGGAGAAGAGGATCACGCCGTCGGGTTTGAAGGCGTGGAAGGGCTGCATCGAGATCTCAAAGGAGAGATCGGGGTTCTCCGAGCGCTCGCGGAAGCCGGGGTGGCGGTCGCGCAGGTCGCGGTAGACCTTCATGTAGCGGCCGGCCTGGCGCATCATCCACACGGGCGGCCGCTCCACCTGCTCACCTCGGGCGGCGCGCAGCAGCAGGGGGGCGGTTTCGGTCATGGCTGAAAGCGGCACGGAGCGCGAACCTACCCGAGCGAGTTGACGCTGCGTTTTTCGTCGCGGCGGAACACCAACACGCTCAGGGGCGGCAGGCAGAGATCCAACGACTGTTCGTAGCCGTGGATGCCCCACTCGTCGGTGAACTTGCCGCCCAGGTTGCCCAAGTTGCTGCCGCCGTAGCGCTCGGCGTCGGTGTTGAAGGCCTCCTCGTAGAAGCCCTCGAGCGGCACGCCCACCCGGTAGTGGGAATGGCTCTGGGGGGTGAAGTTGGCCACCACCACCAGCCAGGAGCCGGTGGCGCTTTCGCGCCGCATAAAGCTGATGATCGAGTGGCGATTGTCGTTGCAATCGATCCACTGGAAGCCGAATTCGCTGAAGTCATCGCCCCAGAGGGCCCGCTCCGACTTGTAGAAGACGTTCAGGTCATCCACCAGGTGCTGCAGGCCCTGGTGGGCTTCGTGTTGCAGCAGGTCCCACTGCAGATCCCCCCACACATTCCATTCGGAGCGCTGGCCGAATTCCATGCCCATGAAGATGGTCTTCTTGCCCGGGTGGGTCCACATGTAGGCCAGCAGAGCCCGCACATTGGCAAACTTCTGCCAGTCGTCACCGGGCATCTTGTGCAGCAGGTGGCTCTTGCCGTGCACCACTTCGTCGTGGCTGAGGGCCAACATGAAGTTTTCGGTGAAGGCATACCAGATCGAGAAGGTGACGTTGTTCTGGTGGAACTGGCGGAACCAGGGATCCAGCTCGAAGTAATCGAGCATGTCGTGCATCCAGCCCATGTTCCACTTGAGGTTGAAACCCAGGCCGCCGATGTTGGTGGGCTGGGTCACCATCGGCCAGGTGGTGGATTCCTCGGCGATCGACAGGGCGCCGGGGAAGTGCTCAAACAGCACGTGGTTGGCCTGTTGGAGGAAACGCACCGCTTCGGTGTTTTCACGGCCGCCGTGTTCGTTGGGCAGCCACTCACCATCGGGGCGCAGGTAGTCGCGGTAGAGCATCGATGCCACCGCATCGACGCGGATGCCATCGATGTGGAATTGCTCGAACCAGAACACCAGGTTGGCCACCAGGAAGTTGCGAACTTCGTTGCGGCTGTAGTTGAAGATCAGGGTGCCCCATTCCTTGTGCTCGCCGATGCGTGGATCGGCGTGCTCATAGAGGTGGGCCCCATCGAAGAAGGCCAGGCCGTGGGCGTCCTTGGGGAAGTGGCCGGGCACCCAGTCGAGGATCACGCCGAGGCCCTCGCTGTGGCAGCGGTCTACGAAGGCGCGGAATTCATCCGGGCTGCCGAAGCGGCTGGTGGGGGCATACCAGCCCGTCACCTGGTAGCCCCAGGAGCCATCGAAGGGATGCTCGGAGATCGGCATCAGCTCGAGGTGGGTGAAGCCGCGGGCTTTGACGTAGGGGATCACCCGATCGGCGAGCTCCGGGTAGGTGAGCAGGCGGGCACCGGGTTTGAGGTCGGCGGCGGGAACGGGCGGGCGGGGGGTGCCGTCGGCTTCGATGTAGGGCTGGTCGGCTGCGCCGTGCATCCAGCTGCCCAGGTGCATTTCGTAGACGGAAATCGGCTGATCGAGGGGGTTGCGGCTGTCGCGCTCCGCCATCCAGGCGCCATCGGCCCAGCTGTGGCATGAGGGCGCTTCGACGATCGAACCGTTGTTGGGCCGCACTTCATGGCGGCAGCCGTAGGGATCGGCCTTCTGGTAGCAGTGGCCGTTCTGGGCCCGCACTTCATATTTATAGATCTCGCCTGGCTCCAGCCCCGGGATGAACAGTTCCCAGGTGCCCCCCAGCCGCGATTGCATGGGGTGGTGGCGCCCATCCCAGCTGTTGAAGTTGCCGAGCACCGCCACGCTGCGGGCATTGGGTGCCCACAGGCAGAACTGCACGCCGCTGACGCCGTTCTGCTCCACCACATGGGCGCCCATTTTGCGCCAGATGTGATGGTGATTCCCCTCGGCGAACAGCAGCCGATCCAGTTCACCCATCCACTCACCACGGAAGGACCAGGGATCGTGCTGAACATGTTCAATGCCGCCCCGCACCACCCGCACCTGGTAGCCCATGCCCGGATCGCTGCCCAGTTCGACCTCATGGATCCAGGGATGGTTGGGGGTCTGCATCGCCAGGGCCTGGCCGTCGAGCAGCAGCTCGACCATCTCGGCCTCAGGCATCCAGATCCGCACCACCCAGGCTTCGCTCTCCAGGGGCTGGGGACCCAGCACGGCGAAGGGATAGTCGTGGCGGCATTCCGCCAGCCGCTCGGCGTCCTGCACCATCCAATCAAGGCTGAGCACGGACATGAACCAGCAGCGAGCGATCAGCGAGCTTAGGCCGCAGGGGGTTCAGGGAACTGGCTTGGGGCTGACCGGGTCACTGGGGAAATCGACGCCAATGATCTGATTGTTGTTGTCTAGAATCACAAACAGCGAATCGCTCAGTCGGTTGAATTCGGTGTAAACCAAAACCAGGTGCTGGTCAGCGCTGCTGCCCGCTTCAACGGCCTTGTTGATGCGCACAAAATCTCCGGTCTGGCGCTGGAGCTGCTGCCAGCGAGCCTGCAGGCTGGCAACGTCGATCTCCCTCTGCAATTCCAGGCTGAGAAAGCCGCGGGCAGAGATGAAGTGGCCAGTGCTGAGGGCCGTGACAAATTTCCTGGCCACCAGACTGGGGGCCTGATCGGCCAGATCGATGTGGTAACCGCTGATCTGTCCGGCACCATTGAGCACTAGGAACACCTCTCTCTTGCCATTGCTCGTGTTGAGACTGACCTCCACGGTGGTGCTGCGCAGGCCGCGCTGGACGCTGAGCAGCTTCCAGCTCAGCAGTTGGGGTTGGGTACGCATGGTGGCAGCCACCATCGATGGGCTGCTGGCTGCCTTCAGTTCAGGGGAGAACTGGCTGTAGCGAAGGTTGGCATCCCGACTCTGCACTGCCTTCAGGATCCGGTTCGCAGCCGCCCGCGCCTCCTCCACGCTGAGGCCCGGCAGATTCCCGTCAGCAGCCTGCTCCTGGGCGGCCAGCCCGGTTGCAGGAAGGCCGGGACCAGCTCCCATGCAGATGGCGGTGGCCAGGGCCAGGAGAGCGAGGCTGGCTGGGCGGCGAGGGGAGCGCAGGTAGCGCATCAGCATCGGGGAGACAGTGGAAGAGGCTCAGTTTGCCCCAGGCTCTCCATTTGGCCCAAAGTCTTCTTCAGCACCAAGATCTAGATCCAGCAGCGGCATCAGTTCCAGGCTCGACCCCTGGAGATCCAGCCTGAGGCTGATCACCCGGTGGCCGGGGCCGCTGGGCCCAGGGGGATCGTCGCCATTGCCAGGGTTGACGGCGATCTGGGGCCAGGCCGCCCCCGCCAGGGAGAGCCGCAGCCGCTGGCCGGCGGCCAGGCTGGCCAGCAGGGGCTGCAGTTGTACCAGCAGCACCGAGCTCCGGCCGGGCTGCTGGTGGCAGCGGGCCATGCCGGTGCTGAGCTGGAGGACGCCGGCGTCATTGCTGTCCAGCACCGATAGGGCTGCGCAGAGGTCGAAGCTCGGCTGATCGGCCTCCACGGCAATGCTCAGCCGCGGCCGGCCCTCAAGCCGCAGCGGCCGGGGCAGGGGCGCGCTGGTGAAGCAGGCCACATCCCCACGTTGGTCGATGTCGCCCCGCTGGCAGGGTCCCGGGTCGAGCCCCAGGTGCCCCCCCCTGCCCGGAACTGGTCGCCAGGGATCGTGCACCAGGGTCACCTCCCCCCAGCTGGCCTGGGGGGAAAGCAGCTGGCCCTCCTGGGAATCGATGGCGGCGAGTCCGCCGCTCGCCAAGCCCCAGGCCGGCTGGATCGATGCTGCTGCCGGCGCCTGCCAGCGGTGGCTGCTGGCGTCTTCCAGCAGGGCTGGGGCGCCCAGCTCAGGGGGGAGGGGCTGGCGCTGCAGATGGTGCTGGAAGAAGGCCAGCTGCAGCCGATCGATGCCCCCCTGCCAATTGGTATGGCTCCAGGCGCCGATCCGCAGGGTGGGCAGGCCGCCGGCGAGGCGGGATTGGGCCCAGAGGTCCAGGATGCCGCCCAGGTGGGGGTCCCACCAGCCTCCGATCAGCAGCATCGGCTGGCGCAGCAGGGTCGGGGGCGGCCGATGGCAGGTCCAGTTGCCGTTTGCAGGCTCCAGCAGCCAGCGCCTGGCCATGCCCTCGGGATCATGGCGCTCCAGCAGTTCCAGCCCCTCTTCCAGAAAGCTGCCCGTTTCCAGGCTGCGCCTGATCGCGCGCCAACCGCTGCCATCGCCCCGCCTCTGGCAGCGCTGGGCCGCCAGTTGCAGCCCCCAGCCCAGGCCCAGGGCCCACCAGTGGGCGCCCCCTGTCACGGCCCAGTCGCAGCACTCGTTCAGGCCGGTCATGGCCGGCGCCAGGCAATCGGGGATTGCCGTGGGGTCGTCGCTGAGCAGCTGGGTCAGGCCCTGGTAGGAAAAGCCGTAGCAGCCCACCTGGCCGTTGCTGCCCTCAAGCTGGCGGGCCCAGCGGATGCTGTCCGCCCCATCGGCGGCTTCCTGGGCAAATCCCCCGAACTCGCCGCCGGAGTCCCCCTTGCCCCGCACGTCCTGCACCACCACCAGGAAGCCGTGGGAGGCATACCAGCTGGGGTGGGCGTAGGTGATGGTGGAGGCGATTGCCCGCCCGTAGGGCTGGCGCATCAGCAGCACGGGCCAGGGGCCTGGTGCCTGAGGGCTCCAGATGCGACTGGCCAGGCTGGTGCCATCGCGACAGGTCATCTCTTGGTCCTGCCAGCGCACTTGGTCCTGCCAGCGCACCCCGTAGCGGCCAGGGGGCGGGGCCTTCACTCAGCGCACATCGGGGCAGTGGAGCCCGATCACATAGGTGGTGAGCACCTCGGCGTCCATGGGGCTGAGGTTTTCCTGTCGGGCAATCTGGGCGACGGCCTGCTGGGAGGTGGCTGAGAGCCCCTGGGCGTTGAGGTTGCGCAGCTGGGCGCAGAGGGCCTTGGCCCGGGCGGGGTTCTGCTTGACGGACTCCAGCAGTTGGGACTGGGCCTGGGCCCCAGGGGCAAACGGGCTGGCCGCCAAGACCAGCGCCGCCGCCACCCAGGCGAGCTGCCCGGCTTGGGGGCGGGATTTCACGAGCAACAGTCGGCTAGTCCCATTTCAGTTTGCTGGGATGGGCGATTGCGAGGGGGCTGGATCAGTTTGTGGGGCGGCGTTGGGCCCGCTTGATCCAGCTGCGCAGGGTGGGGAGGTCAAGGGTTGGGGCTGCCCTGCCGGTGAGGCTGCGCTGCAACCTGCCCATCTGCACCAGTAGCTGCTGGGGATCGGCCGTCGCCAGGCCCTTGGGGCTGGCAATGCCGGCATAGAGCAGCAGGGCCGCTTCGGCGGGTTGCAGATCCACCTCCACCACCAGCCGGGCCTGGCCGCGCAGCTTGATCAGCCTGGCCTCACTGGCCCCGCCCCTGGCGCCGATGCGGCGCAGGTCTGCGTCTTCGAGCCCTGCCAGCTGGGCCCAACCCTCGATGCCAGCTTCCCGTAACTGAACTTGCTCGCGCTCAAAGTGGGCCGGCAGCTGCCACATGGTCAGGGCTGGAGTTCCACCGTGCCAGTGGCCAGGCTGCGGCTGGCTTCAGCCAGCACGACTGGCTTGCTCAGCCCCGGCGCCACCGCTTCCACCCGTCGCAGCCGCACGTGCACCAGGCCATCGGCGCTGTTGCGGCCACTGGTTCGCAGGTTCTCGGCCAGCTGCTGCACGCTGGGTCCTGCGGCGGCCTCGGGGAGATCGGCCGGGGCGGCCGCCACCAGCAGATCGCCGCCATTGTCATAGACAACCGGCACGGTCACAGCTCCCTCCAGGCTTACCCGCTGGGTGTAGCTCACCGAGAAGGCCAGGCAGGAGATCGCCAGCAGGGCCGTGAAGCTGGTGATGCCCACCAGGCGGAAGCGAACCCCCCAGCGGCCCAGGTAGCCGACCACGGTGGTGATGGCCAGCAGGCCGCTGGCGGCGCCCAGCCATTGGCCCGCTGTCAGCAGGATCGGTTCAGCGGCCATGGGGGCTGGCTCTTCGCGTCATGGCTTCTATATTGCGCCAGACGCAGCAAGGGGCAGCCCAGGGCAATGGCGGTGTTGCCCCAGCAGGATTCCGGCCCCCCCCAGTCGCCTCACCCCTTACCAAAGCTGGGCCGGATCGGGGCGGCCCTGGCCCTCAGCGGCGCCGGCCTGGCCCTGCTGGCCTGGGGGGGTGACCAGGCCCTGCGCCGGCTCTACCAGCATTGGCAGCCCCGGCTGGAGCAATCCCTGGGCAGGGTGCTGGGCCATCCCCTTGAGCTCGGCCCCTACCAGGGGCTGGCTTGGGCCGGGCTGCGGCTTGGACCCAGCCGGATTGGGGCAGGCCCCACCGATGCCTCCAGCGTGGCGGTGCGATCCGTGGCCGTCAGCCTCGATCCCCTGGCCAGCCTGCGCCTGCGCCTGCCCGTGCTGCACGTGACCCTGGCGGGGGTGCGGGCCGACCTGCGCCGCAACCGCCAGGGCCAGTACTGGGTGCCTGGGCGTCTGGCACCGGGTGTCTCCCCTCCCCGTCTGGATCTGCGCCTGCGCCTGGCCGATCCCGCCCTGGTGACGCTGGCGCAGGGGGGGCAGAGCTTTCGCCTCGCCGCCCGGCTTGGCCTGAGGCCCCATCGCCGCAGCCTGGAGCTTGATGGTCGGCTGCGTCCCGCCCGCGGCGGCGGCCAGATGGCCCTGCGGCTGGAGGGCAATTGGCAGGAGCGGCGCTGGCAGGCCAACCTGCGCAGCCAGGCCTTTCCGCTGGCGGCCCTGCAGGGCCCCTTGCCTGTCCCAGGTCAGCTCTCCGGTCGCCTCGATGGTCGGGTTGGCCTGAGCTGGCGCGGTGCCCAGCGCTCCTGCCAGGGCCAGCTGCAGCTCGGCCAGATCCAGTGGCGCCCGGGCCCGGGGGGCACCCGGCTGGAGCTGGCTGCGGCGCCGCTGCGCTGCCAAGGGCAACGGATGGATCTGGCTCGCAGCAACTGGCGCTGGGCCGGGCCGGGCGCCCTCAAGCTCCAGGGCACGGTCGAGGCAACTGGCCTGGTGGAGGCCGGTGGTCTGGCCCTGACCCAGCTGGAACTGCGCCGCGGCGCCTCCTGGGTGCGATTGGGCGGCCGCCTCAATCAACGACTTGACCTGAGCGGCCGCTGGCGCCTCAGCCCCCGCGATCTGCCGCTCCAGGCCGGCCGGCCCGCCTGGCTGCTCGACCAGCTGCTGGACGGCAGCTTGGAGGCCAGGGGCCCCTGGCGCCAGCCCGAGCTCCAGGCCCGTTTCGGCCAGTCTGAAAACCCCCTTTTGGGGCCCTGGAGCGCCAGCCTCGACTGGCGCCAGGGCCGCCTCGCCCTGCAGCAATTCAGCAATGCCTACCTCCGGGCCCGAGGCGTTTTGCCCCTGGCCCTGCGCCAGGGGAAGGGGCTGGTGCCAGGGGTCCTGGATCTGCAGCTGGACCTCCAGCGCTACCCGCTTTCCCGCCTGGGCCTGCTGGTGGGCAGTCCGCTGCAGGGGGTGTTGGGGGCCTCAGGCCGGGTTCGCGGACCCCTTAGCGCCCTCACTCCCGACCTGGATCTCCGGATCGACCAGCCCGGAGCAGGGCCGATCAGTTTGCGGGAAACCTGGCAGGGCCAATGGTTCGGCGATCGGGCCGGCGGCGGCAGGCTGGCCATGGAGGCCCTTGGCCCCGCCCCAAGCGGCGAGTTGGTGGCCCGCTTCGATTCCCGTTGGGTGCCCCGCCAGGTGCGCCTCGAGCGAGATGGCGGCTGGCTGGAGCTCGTCGGCCGGCCCCGGGGCTATCGCTGGCAGGCCAGCGGCCTGTCCCTGGAGGGCCTGCAGTTGGCCCTCGGTCCCAGGGGCCGCCGCCAACCCTTGCAGGGGCAGCTCAGCGGCCAGGGCCAGCTTGAACTGCAGCCCCTGGCCTTCAGTGGCGATGTGAGCCTGGATCGACCGGTTTTTCTTGGCGTCTGGGGGAAGACGGCCCAGGCCACCTTCCGCTACAGGAACCGCCGCTATCAGGCCCAGGCAGCCCTGTCGCCCCTGGCGGGAGGACAGCTGGAGCTCGATTGGTCGGGACTTTGGAACGGGCCGTTCAGGTCCCGGCTTGAGGGCCGCCAGCTGTCGACAATTTTCTTACAGCAGCTGGGCCGTGCCTGGCCCCAGTGGCGGGGGGAGGGGCCGCCAAGGGTCGGCCGCGCCAGTGACATCGGCACCCTGCTGATCGACACCTTCGGCGGCACCCTGGGCGACCACCTGCAGGCCCTGAACCTGGCCCGCCAACGGCTGGCGCTCGATCGGGCCGAGCGGGAGCGGCTGCGCACCCCCCTGGAAAGGCTGCAGCGCTTGGCCGGCAGTGTCGATCTGGATCTGGGCCTGGAGGGCCCCACCCTGCTGGCGGCCCGCGCCGACCTCGATGCCCGCGCCCATCTCTGGTCAGCCGGCACGGATCGGGACCAGGCCCTCACCCAGCAGCCCCTGCAGGCCCGTTTCCAGGGCCCCCTGCGCCAGGGCACCGGCAGCTTCAGCCTGGCCAACCTGCCCCTGGAGCTGTTGGCCTTGCTGACGCCTGTGCCCGCTGGCCTCGGTGGTTTGGCCTCCGCCCGGGGGAGCTACAGCCTCGGCGGCTCCAGGCCCGAGCTCAGCCTCAACCTGGCCCTGGAGGACGCCAGGCTGCAGCAAACCCCCCTCGATTTGGAGCGGGGCCTGATCGAGCTCCAGCAGGGACGGCTGCTGGTTGACCTCTCACTTCGGGCGGCCGGGGCTGCCAGCAGTGTGGATCTGGCCGGCACCGTGCCCCTCGATCCCCGCCAGGAGGGCGTCGAGCTGAGGCTGGCCAGTCGGGATGATGGCCTGCGCTTCCTCACAGGGCTGGCCCAGCCTGCCCTGGAGTGGAAAGAGGGCAGCGGCGACCTGCAGCTGCTGGTGCGCGGCAGTGTGGCCGAGCCCATTGCCAACGGTTTCCTGCGCCTGCGTGGCGGCCAGCTGCAGTTCATCGGCCAGCGCTTGCAGGAGGTTGAGGCGATCGTGCTGTTCGACTTCGAGCAGCTAGAGCTGCAGCAGTTCAGCGCCAGGGTGGGGGAGAAGGGCTCGGTGCGGGGCAGCGGTTCGCTGGGCCTGCTGCGGCCCGGCAAGATGACCGATGGTCAGGAAGCCAGCCTGGCCGTGGAGCTGACCGCGGTTCCCTTCTCGATGCCGCGGATCCGGGCCGTGGCCGCAGGCCAGCTCCGCATCGGCGGCAGCCTCAACGCCATGGATATCGGCGGGGAGCTTTCGATTGCCCGGGGCAACATCAACGTGCAGCCCGGCCGGCTGGCCAGTGAGAAGGCTCAAGGGGTGAGTGTGGCCAGCGTGCCGGAGTTGATCGAATCCAGCTGGAACTTCCAACAACCGCTGGTGCTGCTCGGGCCGGAGGTGGAGAGTGATGCCAGTGGGCTCCTGCGCGCCAGTGTCCCCAACGTCAGGTTTGTGGGCTTTGACAACCTGCGGCTCAGCCTGGG
>ERZ889217.1470-NODE-1470-length-11953-cov-5.643217_pt1 | contig 11953 bp, 6 predicted proteins | sample MGYA00521098_ERZ889217 | MGnify/ENA primary metagenome ERZ889217 (study PRJEB32303, sample SAMEA104408613) | aquatic metagenome | biome: Brackish water; feature: Pelagic; material: water | place: Baltic Sea | collected 2014-06-10T22:04:00 | depth 2,362 m ...
AGCACACCCGCGTGCACCACGATCCACGGACGATCCTGGAGGTGGAGCGAATCCTCCGCCAGCACCTGGCCGAGTTCGACGCTCCGGCATCTGGCCGCTAGCTGGGCGTGGCAGCGGATACCGTCCACCAGTGGGGCTTTGGCCCAGCCGTGTTGCCGACGCTGGGTGGTACGGCGGTTCGGGCGGCTACTTGGGCAATGTTCGCCGCACGACCCGCGGCCGCCGCCGACTGGCCTCGGGCATCGCCTCCTCGACGAGGCGGGTCATTGTGTTCAGGTGCACGCCGAGGAGATTCGCGGCCTTGCCCTTGTGGCCATCGGTCATGGCGAGCGCCTGGCGGACGGCCATCTTCCGCAACTCCTCAAGATTGACCACCGGAAGCGGCGCGTCGAACGTGAGCGGGAGCGCTGCCAGTTCCTCAGCGCCGAGGTCCTGCGATTCTGGGGCTGGGACATCATCGTCGTCCGGCAGCACGGGAGGCAGGCCGAGGGCGTAGACCCGTTCCACGATCTGCGAGAGTTGTCGGACGTTGCCCGGCCAGCGATACCGCATGAAGCGGGCGAGCGTCGTCGCATCGGGGTCCCATGCGGCCACGTCAAACTTCTCGGCGAAGTGCCGCCGGAAGTGATCAACGAAGAGTGGAATATCGGCCACGCGGTCGCGGAGCGGAGGCACCGAGAGTTCGATCGTGTTGAGCCGGTAGTAGAGGTCTTCGCGAAACTTCCCCTCCCGAATCTCAGCCGTGAGGTCGCGGTTGGTGGCAGCGATCACTTGCACATCCACCGGGAACGATTCGGTTGATCCGACGGGAGTCACCTCCCGCTGCTGGAGCACGCGGAGCAGTCGCGGCTGAAGGTCGAGCGGCATCTCACCGATTTCGTCGAGGAAGACAATGCCCCGTTCGGCGGCGCGGAACACGCCGCGGGAGGGGCCGACGGCGCCAGTGAATGATCCCTTCTCATGGCCGAAGAGCTGGCTTTCGATCAGCGTGGCTGCCATCGCCCCGCAGTTGACCGCGACGAAGGGCTTGTCTGCGCGGGGGCCGTGAGCATGCACCGCCCGAGCGATCTCTTCCTTGCCGCAGCCGGTTTCGCCTGTGATGAGCACCGTCGATTCGACGACCGCCGCTCGCCGAAGCGTTCCCTCGAGGGAGATCGCGGCCGGCGATTCGCCCACAAGCCGTTCCCAGCGGCGGGCATTGGACTTCAGCCGGGAAGCAAACGGAGAGCCGCTGCCATTGCTGGCGCCAGCAGAGTGTCCATTCGAGGCAGCGGCTGCGTTGGCAGTTGCCATCTGAGCACTCGATTCTTCGTTCACACCGCTGTTCGGGTCCATGACGGGCCTCTGATCCAGAGCTGCCGCGAAACCGGGCTGACGGTTGGGTTTCCCAAGAAAAGTGAAATCATCCTACGGATTTGATTTTCTCCCTCGGAAATGATTTGTCCACCGGTTTTTCGGCAAAATTTTTCGATCCAGGAGAGGAGCCAGCCCCACTGAGGGGGTCGTTGAGGGGTGGCCGCTCGGCCCAAAACCTTCCGATCATGGGCCCTTCCCGCAGAAAAACGATTTTCTTGCAGGGTAACCAGCCGGTAGACGACCGGGCAAACAACCGGCACGTCCGTTGTAGGTGGACCGGCCTGGCTGGTGGGGCCGCTGGCCTTGGCGGCGGCTTTCTCGTCCGGACGGGTGAGGCTCTGGTGGTTATCAGAGGCAGCCACGGCTCAAACGCCGTCCGCATCGCAAGACCAGCGGCTTCCCTTGTTGGGCGGGGACGATCTCCCGCAGCCGGTGGTTGGATTCCACCGGCTGCGGGGTCATCAGAATCGCCCGCGTTGGCTCAGCGGCTCGAACGCGACCGCCGCCGCACGATGCCCGTAGCCGCCAGGCCCGCAGCCGCCAGGCCAAGGACGACTGTCGAGGGCTCGGGCACAGCGGTAAGGATCGAGCTCTGGCCGCTGACTGAGCCGCCCGCAAAGGCGGCCGTTTGGGCAATCGTGGAAAGCCCCATTTCCATTGCCGGGTCGGCACCGGAAGCAGTTTTCCAATTCGAGAACGAGTAATAGCTCTGGCCGTTGAGCGTTGCATCGGTGCCGGAGCCGTCGCCGAGAACGTAATAGTTCAAAGAGGCATCCGTAATCGAGGCCGCAAAGTCAGCCGCTGTGTCGGTGAAAAAGCCTCCCTCGAAGGTGTTGCCCATCGCGATGGTCGTCACGCCCAGGAAGAAGTCCACCGTGTTGGAAGCAGTCATGCTTGAAACAAAAGGCGAGCCTGCGGTGATGCGAACCACGTCGTTGATGCTGGCCGCAGCGTTCGCGTAATCGGGAGCAGCGCCGGTGAACTCGAGCACAAAATCCGTGCCACCAGCTGGGTCGAGCTGACCGGCAGCGAGAATGCCCGGACTGGCACCCGGCTGGACGCTCCCGGCACCACCGACGATCCCGCCAATCGAGCCCGTCCCGGTCAGAACATTGGTAGCTCCCAGCGTTACGTTGTTGTTCGTACTGCCCGTGATCTCCAGGGTGACGGAGTCAGCGAGTGTCAGCGGAGCGGTGAAGCCCGCACTCGCGCCGGCAAGTGTCAAGGTTCCGCTGCCACCCACCGTCCAACCGGTGATCGTACCGCTCGTGGCGAGGGTCACAGCGTCATTGAGGGTCGTGTGGTTATTCACGTTGAGCAGGATGTCGCCCGACGTGCCCGAGGGCCCGAAGAATCTGGCGGTCGTCAACGTGAGATCGGCATTGCCCCCGGCGCCACCGATCACGGCTGCCGTCCCCGCACGCCCGGAAATGGATGCCCCAATGGTCGTCGTGATCGGCACGGTCGGCTCGATTGTTCCCCAGTTGAAATACATTTCCTGGCCGCCGAGGTCTGCCGCATCGTCCACCCGCAGGACACCGCCGTCGGTCGGACTCGAACCGGCGAACCCCAATTGGATTCGGCTGATCTGCGAACCGCTTCCCGACAGGATCAGCGTGCCGTCACCCGCCTTCGTGATCTCGGTGCCGCTGCCGGAGGTCTGGGAGATCGCGCCGGAAATCTCTAGCGTTCCGGACGCCACGGTGATCAGGGCGTCGCTGGTGCCATACGCCAGGTCGCCCGCGACCGTGACCAATCCAGGCCCAAAACTCGTGGTGATGTTGCCCGGGTTACTCGCCGGGTTGTTAAAGGCCAGGGTGCCGGTATTCGCGAGAGTGATGCCCGTGAGTGCCGAGACTCCGTCGATCGTGAGCGTTGTGCCCGCAGCGATGTCGAGCGTGCCCGTCCCGGTGAGGTCGCGCCCCGCACCGAGCGACAAGGAAGCGGTTGTCTTGAGCGTGCCGCCCAGGGCGAGGTCGTTTGTGGCGTCGCCGAGGGCCGCGTCACTCGCGATCTCAAGCGTGCCTTCAGAGACCGTGTTCGTGCCGGTGTAGGTGCTGACTCCGGAGAGCACGAGCGTGCCGGCGCCTCCCTTGACAAGGCCAGCCGTGCCCGTGAGCGGGGCTGAGATCGTCGCCGACGTACCCGGGGCAGACGTGATTGTGCCAAACCCGAGCGTGACGCTTCCGCCAGCGAGCGTGTAGCCGTCGCTCAGGAATTGAATCTGGCCCGCGGTCACCCCCGCACCAGCCACGGTGATCGTCTCGCCGGTCCCGGTGAACTTGGCCAACGCATCCGTGGCGTCGGTATACGTGCTGTTGAATTGCCCCTGCTGGCCATTCTCCCAGGTGCCGCCCGCGCCCGTCCCGGTCCAGGTGTAGATTGTGCCCACGGGAAGTTGCAGCAGTCCGGAAAAGTCCAGACTCGTCGCCAAGCCGCCGGTCCCACCCGTTGACTCGGCTGCAGACCCGTAGAACCGGAGCGTCACTGTCGAGATTCCATCGAACGAACCGCCCCCCAAGTCAAGGACTTGCCCGGTCTGATTCTGGCTTGAATCGGTGAGGGTCAACACGCCGCCCGTGGCCGTGGTGTTTGTTCCCACAGACGTGTAGGGGCTCAAGGCGGCAGCATAGGAATCGAGCGAACTCCGCCACTCGAAGTCCACGGGGCCCGTGGCACTGCGACCAATGCCGAAATTGAGGTCGGCGAGGTCAAACGTGTAACCGGACGCAGCCGTCAGGGTGAACTCAAAGTATTTGCCGGCATCAATTCCCGGTGCGGTGTTGAGGGGCCAGTTGCTTGCCCGGAAGTTTCCGGTGCTTGACCCCGTGGTGACACCAACTTTCGTCAGAGGACTCACCGTCAGGTTGGGGATTCCAGTTCCGTTGTAGGGAAAGGAAGTAACGTTATTTCCGCCGCCTGCGAATGAAAAACTGCCGGTGAACCCGGCCGCCGCCGCAACCCGCGGAAAATTGGCTGCCAAAACGCAGACCGCCAAAGCGATCGCCAACCCTGAATTGAGCGACAAAAAACTCGAGCCGAGCCGAGCACCTAGAGCAGAATGGCGAATCACTGGTTGTTGTTCCTTACTTACGGGGGAATCCAATTTTTCCCGGTCACCCGGGCCATGCCGCCTCGACGGCTGAGAACAGAGCGAATTGCGTGCCGAAACTGTCATGATCCTGGATTGCTGGTGAAACCAATCGCAGAACGCATTTCATTTGCCAGAAAAACTGGCTCTTGTGCAAAAAAAAGGACAGCAGAAGTCAGGGTTTGTTGCCAATCAACCGCGAGAACACAGTGTGAATTTCCTCGGATGTGTGAATCGGGATTCACCGGATCGATGAATTCACATCTTTGAAGAACTTCAGAAGGAGTCATGCTTCTATGCGGAATCCTGATGGGTTCTCTGGGGAGCGTCAGCGACAGATCACTCCGTGAGCATCAGGTGGACAAAGTCTCCCGCCGCAGCCGGCGGCGGGCGGCGAGGCCGGCAAGGCCGATGCCGGCGGCGGCGAGGACAGCCGTCGAGGGCTCGGGCACAACTGCGGCCGACCCAGGGGAGCCGATGTTCTGCGGGAGGGCTGAGGTCGACAGGTACGTCACCTGGCTGCTGCCGCCGTTGTCGCCGGGGATCGTGCCCACGGTGCTCACGAGGCCAGCGGATGCGTTGCCATACACGAACGAACCGGTCGGATCGTACGACCAGTAGAACGACGAGCCTGTCGTGGCCGCTGGGAAAGAGGTCTGGGGCGTCACTTCAACTCCCAGACTGTCAAACACCACCACGCCGTCACCATTTGAACTGAAGCCGACTCCACTGCCGGTGTAGTAGCCGATTTGGGCCGTCGAGCCGCTGCCACCCCAGAAGGTCTGGTAATTGGCAATGTCGGCTCCTGCGGCCGATTCGAGGAACACAACCGTTTCTCCCGCCGCGATCGAGGAGATGCCCACGAGGTCAACGGCATTGGCGAACGTGAACGAGTTGTCGTCCATCTTGAGGCCTGTGGCTGTCACGGGCGATAAACCGTAGTTCGTCACCTCAAACCAGTCGGGGGTGCCTCCGACACCACTCGAACTCATCACTTCGGTGATCCGCAATTGGGCCGACGCGGGGGCAGCCAATGCGAGCATGGCGGCAAACCCGTAGAGGGACAGGCGGACAGAGGAACGAGAGATGATTGGCCGAACCATGGCGGGGGGACCTTTCTAGACAGAGCGGAAGGACGAGGCGGGGAGTTCTGCACGGCACCGCACATGGCGTTGCCACAGGGCTGCAAGCAGAGCGAACGCGATGCCATAGTCCGTGAGGATTGCGTGAGTTCGTGAATCGCCTGAAAAACAGCCGGTTCACGGGCTGTTCAGGTTTTTTCCGATCGAACGCTCACGCAACGCTCATCACTTTCACTCGTTTTGCGAAAGTCGAATTTCACCACCATGGTGAAGGTTCACGCTCACAGTGAAATCCTGATTGGCCCGTATTCGCTCGCTCATCAAAACCACACAAATTGTTCGTATGGTTTCGATCGCTTGCACGCATCGCCGTTCGGAACGGACGGGTCGGTGCCATAAGGCTTTCACTGATCGACCGTTTCCTCGTGTGGAAGGATTCCATGCACCACGATGTTGGTTCTGAGGCACGGTTCGTGCCGCCGAGACGTTTGTTTTTCTCCTCGCAGCAGCCGGCCGCTTTCACGCTCGTTGAACTGCTCGTGGTGATTGCGATCATCGCCACGCTCATTGGGCTGCTGCTGCCGGCCGTGCAGAGCGCCCGCGAGAGCGCCCGCCGCACGCAGTGCATGAGCAGCATGCGGCAGATCGGCCTGGCGTTTCAGGTCTGCCACGATGCGCGGAAGTACTTCCCCGCCGCGATGTTTTCGGCCCGAGCCGCCACGCTCCAGCCCCCGCCGCCGGGCAACCCCGCCGGCAAGGAGCACTCCTGGCGGGTGCTGGTGATGCCGTTCATGGAGGAGCAACAGGCGGTCGAGAACTACACCATGAACAAGGACTGGTTTGACACCACGTCGAATACCTCCCCCGGCCAGCCCGCGACACCCGCCCTGGGTATCCGTCCCGACTCAAACCTCGCCGTGGCCACGAAGCAGGTGGCCGTGTATCGCTGCCCGTCGGTGCCCACCCGCGGCGATACCACCAGCATCCCGGCTTCAAGCGACAGCGACAGCGACCGCAAGGCCATCAACTCGCTGCGGTTGCCGCTGGGCTACACCGACTACGAGGCGATGACCGGCGTCAAAAGCGGCGTTCTGCCCTCACCGGATCCCTACGTCACAGATTCGGTATCGGCCGGGCTGCTCACCAAAGACGCCGTCACCCGGCAGCGGCAGATCACCGACGGGCTCTCGAAGACATTCCTGATCGTGGAGTGTGCCGGCCGGCCGCTCACCTACCGGATGGGCCGCCCCTGGTCGAAGCCCGCGACCGGCCAGCCCTGGATCTACGACCAGGGCGTTGGCTGGGCCGACAGCCTCGGACCGTTCAAGCTCGACTCGATCGATCCGACGAAAGCCACGGCCACGAACATGAAGGGCGCCGCCCCGGGAACGGGCACGCCGGTGAATGCCACGAACGAGGGTGAGTGTTACTCCTTCCACAACGGAGGGATCGTGGTGGTCTTCGGCGACGTCTCAACCCGATTTGTGTCGGAAAACATCGACCTGCGGACGTTCTGTGCCCTGGTGACCCGTGCCGGCGGTGAGGCCGCGGCGGTGCCATGAATCTGATTTGCTGGGAATGTGCAGTTGCCGCCGGGCTGCTCGCGGTGGCCGGAGTGTCGGCCGTGGAGTTGGCCGCGCGGGAGGAAACTCCCGAAGTCCTCGCCTGTTACGTCGTGCCGGCGGTGGACCTGCCCGGGAACGACGGCGTGAGGCTCGGTGGCCTGAGCGATTTGTTTGTGGCTGCCTCCGACAAGAATGGGATCGTGGCCTGGACCATCACCGACCGTGGCCCCAACGGCACGGTCGGCACCGGAGCAGACAAGCGACGGACGCTCCTCGTTCCTAATTTTTCCCCTGCGATTGTGCGGCTCCGGCTGACTGCGGCTGGTGGTGACGCTGCCGCGACGATTTCGGCCATTCTGCCCTTGGCAGGGCGTTCAGGTAGGCCTGTCAGCGGGAGGCCCAACGGAGTCGGCCGTGACGAGCCAATCCTTGACGCGGCCTCGGGAGAGCCAGTGCCGGTCGATCACGGCGGTCTCGATACCGAGGGGCTTGTGGTGCTTCCCGACGGCTCATTCTGGGCCAGCGAGGAGTATCGACCGTCGCTCGTGCGGATCTCAGCGGCGGGCCGGGTGCTCGAGCGGCATCTGCCCGCTGGCGTGGCGCTGCCCGATGCCGATGCACGGGTGATCGACGATTTGCCGGCCGTGTATGCCGACCGGCGGGACAACCGCGGATTCGAAGGGCTTGCGGTCTCGGGTGATGGCACGCGGCTGTTCCTGCTCCTTCAGAGTCCGCTTGACCATCCGCAGAAGGGAGCGGCCAAGGAGACGGGGAACGTCCGGATGCTTGTGATTGACGCTGTCTGCGGCAGCCCACTCGCCGAGCATGTCTATCGGCTGGGCAATCCGACCGATCCTCATTGGGCGACTGCCGGTGCAGCCCCTGGCGACGGCAAACTCTGCGCCCTGACGGCACTGGGCGACGGCACGCTGTTGGTGTTGGAGCAGGCCGACGGTGGGCTGGCGCGGCTCTATCGGGTTGACCCCAGAGCTGCCAGCGACACACTCCCGCGAACGCTCCAGGCTGCCGACGAGCCTCTGGAAACGATCGGCGACCTTCGGGCCGCCGGGATCGAGCCGCTGCCCAAAGTCCTCGTGGCTGATCTGGCCCCACTTCTCCCCCGAATCCGGGCCGACATCGGCCACCCAGCCGATGCGCCGGTGAAACTCGAGGGCCTGGCCGTTCTCGACGAACGGCGGGTGCTGCTCGTCAACGACAACGATTTTGGCGTGGCGGCGGATCCGGCTGGTCCGTCGCCACGCTCCTGCCTCTGGATTGTGGAACTGCCCTCGGCTCTGCCGGGTCAGAAATCGTTCGCCGTCGATCGCTAACGCTCTCCTCTGCTTGTTTCGCCTCTCTCGGAGACCATCCCGATGCTTTCCCGCCTCCGTGCTTCTTCGCTAATGGCCACGCTTGCCTTCGTTGCCTGGGCCTGCTCCGGACAGGCCGCTGGGGTCCTTCGGATTACCGAGGTGATGAGTTCCAGCGGTGTGGGGGGCACCAACGATTGGTTCGAGATCACCAATTACGGCGACACAGCCGTGGACGTGACCGGCTGGCGGATGGACGACAATTCCTTCAACTTCGCCTCGTCCTACGAACTCGTCCCCTTCACGCTCGGCCCCGATCCCGCCTGGACGATGCTCAACCCCGGTGAGTCGGCCGTGATGTATGAGGTGACCTCACTCACGCCGGCAGATCAGGTCGTGCCGTTCCAGACCTTCTGGAGCCTGGGAACCGCCGCCGGAGACGTACGGAATCCGAAGATCGCCACCTATGCCGGTTCGGGCATCAGTTTCAGCTCCGGTGGCGATGGAGTCGTGGTGTTTGACTCGACTGGCACCGAGGTGACCCCGCGGACAACCTTCGGCGCAGCCACGGGGGGCTCGAGCTTCTATTGGTCGTATGACGCGCTCGGCGACCTGGCCACGGCTGCGACCGGCACTGTCAGCGTGCCCGGCATCGCGGAGGCCTACTCGACCTCGAGCACGCCCACGAACATCGGTTCGCCCGGGATCGCCGTGGTGGACACACCCAGCAGCACGCTCTACTGGACGGCCAACGGCTCTGTCCTGGGGGGCACTGGGAGTTGGGCCGTGGCTGGGTCGAACTGGTCGGCCGCGGACGCGGCGGTGAGTGGTGGCCCGTGGGTGGACGGGAGCACGGCTGTGCTCGGTGGAGCAGCCGGTACGATCACGGTCGATGCCGACGTGGCCCCGCTGGGCATCACATTTGCCGCCGACGGGTTCACGCTCGCCGGAGGTTCGGGGAGTGTGACAACAGCCACGGTGCAGGTCGATCCCGGGCTCACGGCGACCGTCTCCGCCAGGTTCACCGGCGACCAGGGGCTGGCGTTGATCGGCAGCGGCACGCTCGTGCTCTCGGGCACGGCCAACGACTACACCGGCTTCACGAGCATCGCCAACGGCGTTCTGCAAGCGGCGGCCAGCGAGGTGATCCCCGATGCCTCCCGGCTGACTGCATCGCGGTTCATGACTGCCGACCTCACCGGCTACGACGAGACCGTCAACGGCATCGGCGGTCTGGGCACGATCACACTCGGCAACTCGCTGACGGTGAACATTACGGGCGACACCGACGTGGTGCTCGATGGCTTTCTCCGCGGGGCAGGCGATCTCGTCATCGACTCCTCCGGGGCGGGCGCCCAGCGGCTCGATGCCTCGACCCAAACGATCAGCGACGGGGCGGTGAAGGACTACTCCGGCCAGACGATCGTGCGGCGGGGCACGCTCGCGGTGCACGCCGACGGTATTCCGACCCAGACGAGCGGCGTCAACGTGGAGGCCGCCGGCACGCTCCGGCTTCAGACCTCTGGGCAGAGCTACGCCTTCGCCCAGAATCCTTCCCTGCCGATCAATCTGAATGGCGGCAGGCTCGGCCAGGGGGAGGGCGACGATGTGGAACTCCTCAATGCCGTGAACGTGGCGGCCGACAGCACGCTCTCGATCCTCAATACGGCCAATCCCGACCCGCTCAATCCCACCACGGAGCAGATGGTGCTTTCCGGCAGCCTCACGGGCACGGCTGGCACCACGCTCACGATCACGGCCAGCAATACAACCCCCGGGGCCGACAAGGGCCGGGTGGCCTTCACGAGCCTGTTTGGTAACACCTTCTCCGGCACCGTTCGGCCGCAGGTGAACGCGGTGGCCCGGTTCAACGGTGACTATCCCGGCGTGGCGGTAGGGCTCGACCAGGGCAAACTCGACGGGTATGGCACCGTTGGTGCAGTCAGCGGCACCGGCACAGTCTCGCCTGAGGGGGACCTCGGCCCCGGCATTCTCACGGCCGCGAGTGTGACCACCTCGGCCACCGCGGGCTTTGATTTTGACTTCAACTCGGCCAACACCGAACCGGTCTGGTTCTCCCCCTCGGCCAGCGAGAATGACGTGCTGCGGCTCACGGATGCCACCGGCCTGCCGACCCCCCTGACCTCCGGCAATCGCGTGCAACTGTTTCTCAACGTGGCCTCGCTCACCAACACCGACACCTTCACGGGCGGCTTTTTCACGACGACCGATTCGACGGCGTCGATCACTGGGGCCACCTACGACACCTACGTCTACGGCGACGGCTTCGGTACCGATTACTCCCACAATGATGTTGGGTGGTACAGCCTTGTCACTTGGAACACCCAGCAGAGCACGTCGCTTTCCACCGGGATCACGATGGTGGCCACGACGGCCCTGTTTGACGGGTTCACGCCCACGGCCGGGTATGTCATGCAGGCCAGCTACGCCCCCTCGAGCGACATCGTGATCGACGTGGCGAGCGGCACGGTCACGCAGGCCCAGGCGGGATATGCCCAGATTCTCGTGGCCGACTCGGTGACCAAGACGGGCGCCGGGACGGTGATCTTTGACGCCGCCAACCCCTACACGGGCCCGACGCGGATCTCGGCGGGCACGCTCCGGGTGGCCAACGCCAACGGTCTGTCGGCGTCGAGTGTGATAGTCGATACCGCTGCAACCCTGGCGGTAGCCTCGGGAGTGACCATGAAGGCCCCCTCCGTAATCGTGGACGGCGGTTCGCTTTCGGCGGCGACGCTGGCCGTCAACGCCACGACCGGAATCGCCGCGTTGGCGATCAACGCAGGCACACTGGCGGGGTCACCGGCCACAGCCGTGGCGGCCGGCGGCGAACTCTCGCTCGCTCAAGACGCCCGGGTGACGGTCGCGGTGGGGTCGCTCGACGTGGCAGAAACGACCGGCGGTGGCCGCGTCGACCTGGGAGGCGGCGAAGTAGCCGTGGCGGCCGGCGGAATCACGGCCGCGGCTCTGCGGGCCGACATCCTCGCGGGCCGCAACGGCGGCGGCTGGAATGGCGCGACGGGAATCACATCGAGTGCGGCGGCTGCGGCGGGTGGAACGCGGGCCGTAGGCTATGTGGTGGCCGGCGACGGGTCGGCTCGGGTGTCGTACGCAGCGCCGGGCGACACCAATCTCAATGGTCAGGTGGATGTGTTCGACCTGGTGTCGGTCAACAGCGCCGGAAAGTACGGCACCGGCACCGCATCCGACTGGAGCCAGGGCGACTTCACCTATGACGGGGTGACAAACGTCTTCGATCTCGTGTCGGTCAACAGCGCCGGTGCCTACGGCCAGGGGAACTACTTCCCGGCGGCCCCGTCAGCGGCGGGGCAGGGCAGCGTGGCCGCCGTTCCAGAACCGGGCACGCTCGGCCTGGCGGCGCTGGCTGTAGCTGGTGCCGTCATGGTGCGTTGCCGCTGCCGTCGCTCGCGCACCGAGCTTTCATAGGGGTTGCGCACCGCCTCCGTCCCCCAGCCAAATGTTTTCTTTCTGTTTGGCACGGGATGTGCATTACTTTTCTCACGGACG
>ERZ889217.1472-NODE-1472-length-11937-cov-25.058576_pt1 | contig 11937 bp, 12 predicted proteins | sample MGYA00521098_ERZ889217 | MGnify/ENA primary metagenome ERZ889217 (study PRJEB32303, sample SAMEA104408613) | aquatic metagenome | biome: Brackish water; feature: Pelagic; material: water | place: Baltic Sea | collected 2014-06-10T22:04:00 | depth 2,362 m ...
TCGACCGAGAAGAAGCATCACACAGTTTTGCGCGCATTTTGCGCGCACCTCTCAGACACGAAACTCAAAAGCCCTTACTGCAAAAGGTTTTAGAGGTATGCAAATCCCGCTTAAACCAAACGACCTGCAACCCCTCCATGGGCGCGACCCTAGGGAGTTTGGGCCTGCTCCTATGGCCGGCTTGGGGTCATTCCCAAAGGGGGCCAGCGCTGATTAGACCCGCTCGAACTCAATCAGGCGGGAGAAATAGAAGGGGGCCTGGTTGAGGCTGCGGCGCACTAGGCGGAAGCCGCTGCGCTGCGCCGCCGCCACGATGCCGCTTTCGCGCAAGGTGTAGGCGCGGGTTGTTTTGCTGGGGCCGGGGAACAGCTCGCCGATGCGCTTGAGCACCGCCAGCAGGGGCGTGTAGGGCGCAAAGCTCACCAGCAGGCGCCGCTCCGCCAAGGAGGCCAGATGTTCCACCATCTGTTCGGCCGGCTCCTGGGGGTAGTGGATGAACACATCCAGGCAGATCACCGTGTCGTAGCGGCCCTCCAGGCTCTCCAGATCTGAGGCGCTGAACTGCAGGCGAGCTGGATCAATCCCCTGCTCGCTGGCCCGGCGGCTGGCCTCGTTCACCATCGCCGCGGAGAGGTCGCTGGCCTCGATGCTGCCGGCCCCCAGGGCCGCCAGGGGCAGGCTGAGGCTGCCAACACCGCAGCCGGCATCACAGAAACTGCGCTGGGCCAGGTTGCCCTCCTCCTGCAGCCAGGCCAGCACCTGGTCCACCGTTTTCTGGTGGCCGATGCGGATGTTGCGCTGAACCTTGTTGACGTCTTCGCTGTCGCTGTAGATGCGATTCCAGCGATCAAAACCGGTGCTATTGAAATAGGCCTCTACCACGGACTTCTCGCTGTCCTTGGCGGAGGGGGTTGGGGCTGTCGGGGATGGGGCTCCCTGGGGTGTGGCGGTCTCGGAAGTGCTGTCCAGGAGCTGCTCGGCGGCCATCGTTAAAGCGGCTGGTGGGACAGGGTTGGCCGGGATCCTAGGCAGGGTGGCTGCTGGGCCCGCTCCGCTGCCAGGCCAGGGATTGGGCCGCTCCACTCCAGCGCAGGGTCTCGGCGAGGGGCAGGCCCACCAGCAGGCTCTCGATCGGCCGGTCGTCGCCCAAGACCCGCCGGGGCGTCACCGTGGCGGCGGCGATGCTGGCTTCCGCCTCGCCACCCCAACGGGCCAGGCGCCGCACCCCCTCCAGCAGGGGCAGGGTCACTCCCGCCAGGGTGCCGTCCGGTAGGCGGCAGGTGCCCTGCTGCACCAGGAGCTCCCGCTCATCCCAGCGGTGGCGGCCATCGGCCAGGCCGTAGGGGGCGAGGGCATCGCTCACCAGCACCAGCTGCTCGCCCGCCAGCCGTTGCAGCAGCACCGCCATCGTTGGGGCCACATGGACGCCATCGGCGATTAGGCCCAGGTGCACCCCGCCCGCCAGCAGGGCCGCCGCCACGGGCCCGGGCGCCCGGTGGTGCAGGCCGGCCATGGCGTTGAGGCTGTGGGTGAGCATCGACACCCCGGCGCCGAAGGCGGCGCTGGCCTCGGCCTCGTTGGCCTCGCTGTGGCCGAGGCTCACCACGATCCCCAGCTCCTGGAGGGCGCCGATCACCGCGCCGGCCCCCGGCAGTTCCGGGGCCAGGGTGACCAGATCGATCTCCTCTTCAAAGCCGGCGATCCGCTCCAGCAGGGCGGTGCGGCTCGGCGCACAAAGGTGGAGGGCGGGATGGGCGCCGCGGCGGGCGGGGGCCAGGAACGGACCCTCCAGGTGGGCGCCCAGCAGGCGGCAGCGGCCGCTGCGGTGGCGTTGCCGGGCGGCCCGCAGCACGGCCAGGGCCTGGCGCAGGGGGGCCACGGCGCAGGTCACCAAGGTGGGGCAGATCGCTTCGACGCCATCGCGCCAGAGCAGCTCCAGCAGGGCCTCCAGCTGGGGTAGGTCGGCCCCGGTCAGTTCCGGGAAGGCCAGGCCCAGGCCGCCATTGATCTGCAGGTCCACCCCACCGGGACTGAGCCAGTCCCCCTGCCAGTCGGTTCCGGCCGCGGCGCTGCCGGGGGCCAATGCCTCCACGACGGCAATTTGATCCTGGCCATCGAGGCCGATCCTCCAGAGCTGGGGGCCGCCCTCGGGCAGGCGGAGGTTGCTGAGCCAGCGCATCGAGACAACTCCCGCCGGGGGAGGGCGAAGGGGTGCAGAAGCGGGAGAATGCCATCCTCGCCGCTCCATTGCCCTTTCATCCCATGGCCGTTGCCCCGCGCGACTCCGGCGCTGCTCCCGCGCCCGGCACCCAGGCTCCTGGCCCCCCTGGGGCGCCCCTCGTGGCGGTGGTGATGGGCAGCGATTCGGACCTGCCCACCATGGAGCCGGCCGTGGCGCTGCTGCAGCGGTTCGGCGTTGGCGTTGAGGTGCGGGTGCTTTCGGCCCACCGCACGCCCCTGGAGATGGTGGCCTTTGCCCAGGCCGCCGCCGGCCGGGGCCTCAAGGTGGTGATCGCCGGCGCCGGTGGCGCCGCCCACCTGCCCGGCATGGTCGCCTCGCTCACCACCCTGCCGGTGATTGGCGTGCCGGTGCAGAGCCGGGCCCTCTCCGGCGTGGATTCCTTGCATTCGATCGTGCAGATGCCGGCCGGGATCCCGGTGGCCACCGTGGCGATTGGCAATGGGGTGAATGCTGGCCTGCTGGCGGTGCAGATCCTCGCCACCGCCGACGCCGGCCTGGCCGAGCAGCTGCTCGCCTATCGCCGCGATCTCCAGGGCCAGGTGGTAGCAAAAGATGCCCGCCTGCAGGAGCTGGGCAGTGCGGCCTACCTCGAGGCCATGGCGGGGCCGCGATGATCGAGCGTCTCGTGCTGCCGCCCTGGCTGCGGCTGGGCTTGATCCTGCCCCTTTTGGTGCTCAACCTCTGGGTGTTGCGCCAGTTGCTGCTGCCCCTGGCGCCCTTCCCAGCCCTGTTTATCGGGGCGGCCCTGATCGCCTTTCTGCTCGATATCCCGACCCGCTGGCTGCACGGCCGCGGCCTGCCCCGGGGCCTGGCGGTGTTGGTGGTGGTGGGTCTGGGCCTGGGCCTGCTGGTGCTCTCCGCCTTCTGGCTGGTGCCCCGGCTGGTGGAACAGCTGGTGGGATTGATCAATGTCCTGCCGGGCTGGCTGGCCGAGGGGGAGCGCTGGCTGAATGTGCTGCAGGGGTGGGCCGCCGATCGGGGTCTGCCCACCGAATTCGGAGACCTGAGCAGCAGCCTGTTGACCCGCACCAGCCAGGTGGCCAGCCAGCTCAGCCAGCGGCTCCTCAGCCTGCTCGGGGCCACCGTGGGCCTCACGGTCAACACCTTGATCGTCACGGTGCTGGCGGTGTTTCTGTTGCTCGGCGCTGAGGCGATCGTGGCGGGCCTGGCCCGCTGGCTGCCGGCGGCCTGGAGTGGCCTGCTGCTCACCACCTTGGGACGCACCTTCCGGGGCTACTTCGCCGGCCAGGTGGTGCTGGCCCTGATCCTCAGCGGCGCCCAGATGGTGGTGTTCACCCTGCTGGGCATCCCCTACGGCGTGTTGTTTGCCGTGCTGATTGGTTTCACCACCCTGGTCCCCTACGCCAGTGCCGTCACGATCCTGCTGGTGAGCCTGCTGCTGGCGTTGGAGGATCCCCGCACCGGCCTGGAGGTGCTGGCGGCGGCGATCAGCGTGGGCCAGGTGGTGGACCAGGTGATCCAGCCCCGGCTGATGGGCAGCATCGTTGGCCTCCAGCCCGCCTGGCTGCTGGTGAGCCTGCCCTTGGGGGCCCGCTTCGGCAGCCTGATGGGCCTGGGCGAGCTGCTGGGCCTGCTGCTGGCGGTGCCGGTGGCCAGCTGCCTGAAAACCTTCCTCGATGCCTGGGCTACCCAGCTCGGTTTGCCCGAGGTTCCGGGCTTGATGCAGGCACCTGGTTTGGCGCAGGGACCCGGCCAGGCCCTTGGCCCCAGCCCTACGCCGCCGCCGCCGGAATGATCCCCTGCTCCTGCAGGTGAGCAATCACTTGGTCGACGCAGTCATCTAGGGACTGGCTGCCGGTTTCCACCCGCAGTTCCGGCTGCTCGGGCTCCTCGTAGGGGCTGGAGATGCCGGTGAACTCCTGGATCACCCCGGCCCGGGCCTTGGCATAGAGCCCCTTGGTGTCCCGGGTTTCGCAGGCGGCCAGGTTTGCGGCGCAGTGCACCTCGATGAAGTCCCCCTCCGGCACGAGTGCCCGAACCCGATCGCGGTCGGCTTGGAACGGCGACACGAACGCGGTCAGCACCACCACCCCGGCATCGACGAACAACTTGGCCACTTCGCCGATTCGCCGGATGTTTTCGGTGCGGTCGGCGTCGGAGAAGCCCAGGTCCTGGCAGAGGCCATGGCGCACGTTGTCGCCGTCGAGCACGTAGCAGGCCAAACCCTGTTCAAACAGGGCCGAATTAACCGCGTTGGCCAGGGTGCTCTTGCCGGCGCCCGAAAGGCCCGTGAACCAAAGAATGGCGCTGCGGTGGCCCCGTTGATGGGCCCGGGCCGCCCGATCCACCGAGGAGTGGTGCCAAACAATGTTGGTGGAGGCGCCCTTGCTGGTGAGCGGGTTAGGGCTGGAGGCTGGGCTTGGGTTAGAGGTCGGGTTAGGGCTGGAGGTCGGGCTGGGGGCAGGCATGGGCGCAGGCGACGGCCGGATCGATGCCGGCCATTCTCGCCACCGGGGTGGGGCCAGCCCCCGGGCCGGCGGCAACTGAGCAAGGCGCTACGGGCGCAGGTAGCGCCCCGGGCTCAAAAACTCTTGACCAGCAGCGAAATCCCCATCAGCAGCGAGAGCACCTCAAAGGAGCGTTTCACCAGCCGGCTGCCCTTGGCGATCGCCAGGTGGGCCCCCAGGTAACCGCCGGCGACGGATCCGGCCAGCAGCACCGGCACCCAGCTCCAGGCGATCTGGCCCTGGAGTCCCAGGGTGAGGGCGCCGGCGCCGTTCCAGAACAATCCCACCAGGATCAGGGTGTAGGCCACGGCCCGGCCGTAGTCGAGGCCAAACCAACGCACCAGCCACAGGGTGACAAACAGGCCGGTGCCGGAGGTGAGCGAGCCGTTGAGAAAGCCGATGGCAAACAGCCCTGCGCCGCCGATGGCCAGGCCGCGCCGATCCAGCTGGCGCACCACGCTGACCCGGCCCAGTTGGGGTTGGGCGATCGAATAGAGCCCCAGGGCAATCGTGAGCACCCCCAGCAGCAAGGTGCAGAGCTTCGGAGGCAGGGCCAGCACCACCCGGGCCCCCAGCACCACGCCCGGCAAGCCGCAGGCCAGCACAAAGGCCGCCAGCCGCGGATTGAGCGACCGCTCGCGGGCATGCCTCAAGGTGGCGCCCACGCCCAGGGCGACGCTGGCCAGCTTGTGGGTGGCCAGGGCTAGGGGAAAACTCAAACCGAGCAAAATCAACACCGGCAGCTGCACCAACCCGGCACCGCCCCCCGCCAGGGCCGACAGCAGGTTGGCCAGCAACGAGGCCGCGAATAGGCCCAGCTGCAGCAGCAGATCGGCGGGGGTGATCACCGCTGGCAGCGTCATCAAGAAGGGACTCATCCCCCCGCCTGCTTGGGCCGATACCCCGCCTGCTCCAGGGCCGCCAGGGCCGGGGCCACCTGGTCGCCCTGGAGTTCGATCACGCCGTCCTTGAGGGTGCCCCCGGTGCCGGCGTGGGCCTTGAGCTGTTTGAGCAGGGCCTTGAGCTCGGCCTCGGGGGCCTCCAGGCCAGTGATCGCTGTCACAAGTTTGCCGCCCTTGCCGGCCTTGGTGCGCTGCACCCGCACCCGTTGCTGGGCCTGGGTGCTGGGCCCGGTGCCGGTGCCCAGGCCCGGGCCAGAACTAGTCCCGGGCCCGGGGCTGCGTTGCAGGCTTTCCGGTCTGCTGAATTCCTGCCAGCCGCCCTTGGCCATGGTGGTGCCCGTTGCTGGCTCCAGTTCAGCGCAGGATGGGCCCCCTAGTCAGCAGCGAAGTCAGAACCGACCTACCCCCTAGGCCTGGCCATCCAGGTCGGCCCGGATCAAGCCCACCGGCCCCTGGGCACCCTTCGCCCTGGTCCCTTCCTACGCTGGGACCCTCTTGCACCGCCGCCGGTGACCAGCACGATCCCTGCCCTCAGCGTTGATCCCGCAGCGCTGGAACCGGCCGTCCGCCCCAATGCCCTGGGCCGCTTTGGCCAGTTTGGCGGCCAATACGTGCCCGAAACCCTGATCCCCGCCTTGGCGGAGCTCGAGGCCGCCGCCGCCGAGGCCTGGCAGGACCCGGCCTTCACGGAGCGCCTCAACCACCTGCTCAAGCATTACGTCGGCCGCCCCACCCCCCTCTATGAGGCCGAACGGCTCACTGAGCACTACCGCCGCGCCGAGGGTGGGCCCCGCATCTGGCTGAAGCGCGAAGACCTCAACCACACCGGCGCCCACAAGATCAACAACGCCCTCGGACAGGCCCTGTTGGCCCTGCGCATGGGCAAAAAACGGATCATTGCTGAAACCGGCGCCGGCCAGCACGGGGTTGCCACGGCCACGGTCTGTGCCCGTTTCGGCCTCGAATGCGTGATCTACATGGGCGCCGAGGACATGCGCCGCCAGGCCCTCAACGTGGTCCGCATGCGCCTGCTGGGCGCCACCGTTGAATCCGTCACGGCTGGCACGGCCACCCTCAAGGACGCCACCAGCGAGGCGATCCGCGACTGGGTCACCAATGTGGAGACCACCCACTACATCCTCGGCTCGGTGGCCGGCCCCCATCCCTTCCCGATGCTGGTGCGCGATTTCCATGCCGTGATCGGTGTGGAGACCAAGCGCCAGTGCCAGGAGGCCTTCGGCCGCTTGCCCGATGTGTTGGTGGCCTGCGTCGGCGGCGGCTCCAACGCCATGGGCCTGTTCCATCCCTTTGTTCAGGACACCTCGGTGCGCCTGATTGGCGTCGAGGCAGCCGGCGATGGCGTCGCCACCGGCCGCCATGCGGCCACGATCACCGAGGGCCGGGTGGGGGTGCTCCATGGCGCCATGAGCCTGCTGCTCCAGGACGACGACGGCCAGGTGCAGGAGGCCCATTCGATTAGCGCCGGCCTCGATTACCCCGGGGTTGGTCCGGAGCACAGCTATTTCAAGGAGATCGGCCGGGCCGAATACGGCGCCGTCACCGACAGTGAGGCCCTGGCGGCCCTGCAGCTGGTCTGCACGCTGGAAGGCATCATCCCGGCCCTGGAAACGGCCCACGCCTTCGCCTGGCTCGACAGCCTCTGCCCCACCCTGGCCCCCGGCACCGAAGTGGTGCTCAACCTGTCCGGCCGCGGCGATAAGGATGTGAACACCGTGGCCGACAAGCTCGGCGACCAGCTGGGCCGTTAGGGCAGGCCTGCCGATCGGCCCAGCGGTGTCAGAGCGGGTTCGCCTGAGGGCGAGTCAGCCCAGCAGCTGCTGCAGGATCGTGGCCACCGACTGCACCGCCGCCCGGGCCGTGGCGTAGGCCATGCGCATCGGACCGACCAGGGCCACCTGGCCCTGGCCGCCGCTGCCGGTGCGGTACGGGGCCTGCACCACGGCGCACTCGCGCAGGGCCGGGTGGGGATGTTCCAGGCCGATCCAGACGCCGCCGATTGCCCCGGCCCCATCGGCCTGGAGCAGCTGCTGGGGGTCCTGCTCCACCAGCTGCAGCAGGGGCCGCAGGCTTTCGCTGCGGCTGAATTCCGGCTGGCTCAGCAGGCCCCCCAGGCCAAGGGACACGGCGCCGTCCTGTTCCTGGGGCCGGGCCTGGCGGTGGCTACGCAAGCCCTGGCGCAGGAGGGAGCCGCTGCTGCGCAGTTGGGGCGGCAGGGTGCTCCAGTCGATCCGGCCGACGTTGCCTTCCTGCTCCAGTTGGGCGGTGGTCCAGCGCTCCAGGGCCGGTAGTTCGGCCCGGCTGGCGGCCGGTAGGCGCAGGTTGAGGCTGCTGGAGGCGGCGGCGCTTTCCACTAGGAACACCAGCAGCCGGTCGCCGCTCGGCACCAGGCGCAGGGCCTGGAGCTGGGGCTGGTGGCGCTGGGGACGGGTGATCAGGCTGAGCAGGCCCGTGAGATCGGCCAGGCGGCGGGCCAGTTGCAGCAGCAGGTCGTCCAGGGCGGCCCATTGCAAGCTGAGGCCGGCCAGTTCCCGTTCCAGCTGGCTGGCGGCGGCCCCGGGGGCCGGCAGCAGGCAGTTCACGTAATGGCGATAGCCCAGCTGGCTGGGCACCCGGCCGGCGGAGGGGTGGGGCTGGGTGAGCAACCCTTTCAGCTCCAGGGCCCCCATGGCGGAGCGCACCGTGGCCGGACTGGCCGGCAGGCCAAAGCGGCGCACCAGGATGGAACTCCCCACGGGCTCCATGGTGTCGACGTAGTGCCGCACCGTTGCTTGCAGCACCTCCTGTTGGCGGCGGGGCAGTGCTTGCAAGGGAACTCGGGACCTCTGACGGTCGTTCAAGCGTAGGCGGGCTGCCAGGGTCTGCGGCAGTCGCGGCCGCATGAAACACGCGTTAGCAGGAATTCTTCTTGGCGTTCAGAACGCTCAGTAGCGCGGAACGCTGGGATCGACTTCGACGCTCCAGGCTTCGATGCCCCCCTCCAGGTTCCAGACATCACTGAAGTCCTGGGCCTCGATCAGCCAGGAGGCGAATTGCCAGCTGCGCATGCCCGCATGGCAGAGCACCACCACCGGCCGCTGGCGATCCAGCAGCTCCGGGATCTGATTGAGCCACTCCTGGGAGCGGCTTAGGGGCAAGTGGATCACGGGATGGTCCAGGGAGGCCAGCTCCAGCTCCCGGAGCTCCCGCACATCCACGAGCTGTAACGCTTCACCCTGCTGCAGGCGGGCTTGCAGCTCAGGGGCCCGCAGGGGAAGGGGGCTGGCCATGGAGGAAGGGGGTCTGGAAGGAGGTTGCTCTGGGGCCATGGGATGCCAAAGATTGGCCCGATGGATAAAGATGAGGCCACTCCTGCGTGCGGCGCATGAAGGCCCGCCCTTTTTTGGCGGCCGTGTTGGCGGCGGCGCTCCTGCTCTTTGGTCTGGGGATCGGGGGCTGGTGGCTGCTGCTGCAACGCAGTCCCCTGGCCCTGCAGCAGCACCCCCTCAGCTTGCCCCTGGCGGCCCGGTTTGTGCCCCGCAACGTGCCCCTCAGCCTGCACTGGCTGGTGTCTGCCGACGAGCCGGCCGCCTACCTGCGGGCCGTGGCCAGGCCTGGTGAGCGGCGCCGGGCCGCCGCCGCCGCCGATCGCCTGCGGGATGGCGTCTTTGCCACGGCCGGCCTGGATTACGCCTCGGAATTGGCCCCCTGGCTGGGGGAGGAAATCAGCCTGGCCCTGTTGACGCCCCCGGCGCCAGACCATCCGCCCGGCTGGGTGCTGGCCCTGCGCAGTCGCGATCCCGAGGGGGCCCGTCGCTTCCTGCAGCGCTTCTGGCAGACCCGCAGCCTGGCCGGCACCGACCTGCAAATCAGCAGCTACCGGGGCATGGGTTTGATCAGTGGCCGCGGCGCCCTGATCGGCCAGCACCCCCAGCCGATCGCCACGGCCCTGATCAACGACGACCTGGTGCTGATCGCCTCCGGCCGTGGCGCCCTCGAGCAGGCCCTCGACGTCTCCCAGATCGAGGACCTGAACCAGGCCGGCAGTCCCCAGTTGCAGCAGGCCGTCCGGCGCCTCGGCAAGGGCGTGGTGCTGCTCACGGCCAGGTCTGGAGCCCTGGGCGGCTGGATGGGCTTGCCGAACCCTGGCGCTGGAGCCGCCCCTGCCCCCGGGGCGGCTCCCCGCACGGCCGCCGTGGAGGAGCTGGTGCTGGCCCTCGCTCCGGCGGGCCGGGGCCTGGAGTTGGCGGGCTTGCTGCAGCTAGGCCAGCCCCTGCCCCTGACCCCCCTGCGGGATGGGGAACTGCTGCTCGAGCAGATCGCCCTGCCCGCCTCCAGTTTGGCCCTGGTCCAGAACCCGGCGGCCCTGCTGGCGGCCGACTCCCCCTGGCGTCCCCTGGCGGCGTCCCTGCTGGCCCTAGCCCTGCCCCCCACGGCGGGGCCCTTGCCGGCCCTGGTGGCCGGCGCCGATGGCGGCCCCTTGCTGGGGGCCCGCTCCGACCAGGGCTGGCTGCTGGGCAGTCGCCAGGACCAACCCGATCCCGCCCTTCTGGCGGCTCCCCTGGCCGAGGCGGGCTACGCCCCGGCGCCGCTGCTGCTCAAGCAACGGCCCCTACTGGTGTGGTCCCAGCTGCTCTCCAAGCCCGTCAAGGGCAACCCCGACCAGCTGCAGGCCCGCCTGGCCGGGGCCCGGGCCCAAGGCCCGATGACCGGATCCGGATCCGGCCCTGGCACCGGCCCTGGCCCTGGCTCGGATCTGGCCTGGTGGGCCGAGGGCCTGGCGGTGCTGGAGACCCAGCTGGAGGGCCACCAGGCCCCCAAGGAGCGGCTGCGGCAGTTGGAGTCGCTCCAGTCGCCCCAGGCCCCCCTGCAATGGGCCATGGATGGGGCCACGGCCCGCAGCCTGCTGGCGACCTGGCAGCCCTGGCGCTCGCTGGTGGCCCTCTCCGGTGAGGACGGATCCCTGGCAGAGAGTGTGCGCGGTGCCGCCCTTAGCCTCCAGGCCGATCTGGGCGCTCCTGCTTCAGCCAGCAGGGACAGGCTCCTGCGGCTGCGGGGCCAGCTGCAGTTCCAGGGTTAATCCAGCGGAGCGAACGATGGCGCCACGGGAACTGCTGCTACTGCGCCACGGCATCGCCGAGGAGCGCCGCATCGACCTGCCCGACGGCAGCCGTGCCCTAACGCCGGAGGGGCGTCAGCGCACCGAGGCGGTGCTGCAGCGGTTGCTGGAGCTGGGGCTGGGCTGCGACCTGCTGCTGAGCAGTCCCTTCACCCGAGCCCGCCAAACGGCGGACCTGGCCCGGCTTGCTGGTCTGGCTCCCGACCTGGAGCTGGCCGCCGCCCTGGAGCCAGCTGGGGAGATCGGGCCCCTATTGCAGCTTTGGCTGGGGAGCAGCTCCCCCCGGCCGGGTTGGCGGCGGCTGGCCCTGGTGGGCCATGAGCCGGACCTGGGCCAGCTGGCGGCCCGCCTGATCGGCGCCCCCGCCGGCGCCGTGACCCTCAAGAAAGCCGGGGTGGCCCTGGTGGCCCTGCCGGAGGGCGGTGGCCCGGCCCGGCTCAAGTTGCTCCTGAGCCCGAGCAGCCTGCTGGCTGGTCGGTAGCGCTACGGCGCCGTGCTGGGGGTGGGCCTTAGCGTTTGGGGATCGCTGCAGGAACGCCACCGTGGGAGAGGCAAGCTTGGGAGCCGGGACTGCGGCCGAAACTCCCACCGCTCCGCCGTTCCGTCCGGGTCTGGAAGGGGTACCCGCCACCCAGTCGGCCATCTGCGATATCGATGGCCAGAAGGGAATCCTCAGTTACCGGGGCTACGCCGTTGAAGACCTGGCCGCCCAGAGCTCCTTTTTGGAAACGGCTTACCTGCTGGTGTGGGGCGCCTTGCCCACGGCTAGCCAGCTCGAAGACTTCCAGCAGGAGGTGCAGATGCACCGCCGGGTGAGCTTCCGCATCCGGGACATGATGAAAAGCTTCCCCTCGGCGGGCCATCCCATGGATGCCCTGCAGAGCAGTGCCGCCTCCCTGGGCCTGTTCTATTCCCGGCGGGCCCTGGATAACCCCGAATACATCTACGGGGCCGTGGTGCGGCTGATCGCCAAGATTCCAACCATGGTGGCGGCCTTCCAATTGATTCGTAAGGGACAGGATCCGATCCAGCCCCGCGACGACCTGCCCTACGCGGCCAATTTCCTTTACATGCTCACCGAGCGGGAGCCCGACCCCCTGGCCGCCCGCATCTTCGATGCCTGCCTGATCCTGCACGCCGAGCACAGCCTCAACGCCAGCACCTTCAGCGCCCGGGTGACGGCCAGCACCCTCACCGACCCCTATGCCG
>ERZ889217.1474-NODE-1474-length-11926-cov-5.214978_pt1 | contig 11926 bp, 11 predicted proteins | sample MGYA00521098_ERZ889217 | MGnify/ENA primary metagenome ERZ889217 (study PRJEB32303, sample SAMEA104408613) | aquatic metagenome | biome: Brackish water; feature: Pelagic; material: water | place: Baltic Sea | collected 2014-06-10T22:04:00 | depth 2,362 m ...
TTTGCCACCAGCGAACTGATGATCTTGCCGAACGCGGCTCCGATCACGACACCGATGGCGAGGTCGATCACGTTGCCCCGCATCGCGAACTCACGAAATTCCTTGATCAATCCCATCCTTCATGTCTCCTGAGCTGAAAATCGTCCGGTTCAGAACACCGGTCGAGGTTCGGTTCCATCGACCCGGTTCCAGGCCAGGGTGTGGCCCATCACCACGAAACCAGACACCCGTAAGCGCGGCAGTCTACCCAAACTGCCTGATCGAGAAAGCCTGCAGGGCCGTCACAATCCGGACCGATAACGCAGAGTGAACGCCTCGGAGGGCCTCGCGTCCTGGTTCCCTTTTCCACCAGCAGCCAATGCCCCGATGCCCGCACACCACAGGCAGAAAGCGGGCAGCCGCGCTGATCGTGGCCGTGGGTGTCGCGTGGCTGGCAGGCCCGACTCCCGCGGCGACTGCTGCTGAGCCGCCAGCCGCAATCCTGGCCGCTCCAGCCGCCGAACTCCCACCCCCGCTCGAGGGTATCGGCCTCCCAGTGCCACCGGAGCCCGTGGAGGAAGAGCCGCCGGCGGCCGAGCACCGCTTCGACCCGACCGAGTTCCAGGAACTCGTCCAGGCGGAGGTCCGACGCCAACTCGCGGCCTCCCGCAGAACTGCCTACACGCCTGCCACCGACACAGCTCCGCCCAAGGGCCTGAGGCTCTACGACGCCAGAGAGTCGGGCGGCTTCCCCTTCTCGGCCAACATCGAGGGCTTCATGCAGGTGCGGTGGTTCGAGTTCGCCCGCGGCAGCACCGGCTGGCAGAACGCCGCCGGCCAATACTCGCCGATCAGCAACATCAACTCCTTCAACATCAATCGCTTCATGCTCACGCCTTACGGCTACGTGGCACATGAGCAACTGATCTGGTCGCTGACCCTGTTCGGCACGACCGACAACGGCAAGAACGACGCGATCGTGCCGCTGGGTGTCGTGGGCTGGAAGTTCACCGATGATCTCTCGATCACCGCGGGCACCACCTTCGTGGCCGGAACCCGTGAATGGATCATCTCCAACCGGTGGATGCAGGGCGTCGATCGGAGCATGGCCAACACCTTCTTCCGCCCGAGCTACTCGCCCGGCGTCGAAGCCAACGGCACTCTGGCCGACGGCCTGCTGACGTACCGAGCCGGCGTCTGGAACAGCATCCAAGGAGCCACCTCGGGCGTGCTTCGCAAGGGCACTTCGATGGCGTGGGCCGGCAACATGTGGTGGGAACCGACCGGCCCATTCGGCCTCGGCTATTCCGACATGGAGTTCCACGATGCTCCCGCCTGGCGGCTCGGCTGCAGCGGACTCACCGCCCGCACCGAGGCCATCGACAACCCCGGTGAGAACCCCGAAGACACGATCGTGCGACTCTCCGACGGCACTCCGATCGCGTTGACCGGAGCGCTCGGGCCGGGCACGACAGTCAATGCATTCGACCTCTCCCTGGCCACGGTCGACGCCGGCTGGAAATACCGCGGCATCGCCCTCAATGTCGAATACTACTTCCGCCTGATCGACAATCTCGTCGGCAGCGGCAGCTTTGATCGCTCGAGCATCTTCGATCAGGGAGGCCAGGCCTACGTGGCCTGGTGCGTCGTGCCGCGGCAGTACGAGTTCTACGGTCGCTCGAGCGCCGTCACCGGCCCCTACGGCACCGGCCAGGAATACGGGGGCGGCTTCAACTGGTATCTGTTTGGCTCCCGCCAAAGCCGCTTCACCTTCGAAGCGCTCCACATCCTCCGCAGCTCCGCCGACAACATCCTCTACCCCTACCGCGCCGGCTACACGGGCACCGCGATTCAGTCGCAGCTCTGCCTGATTTTCTAGCGGGCAGTTTGAGCGCCCGGCGGGCCTGCTTTCTGCACTTCGATCACCGCCCGCAGGTCGGGTAATCGCGACCCCAGAGTTGACGCTGCTTCGAGTCCGCGCCCGCTTGATATCGCCTCGAGCTCCAGGGAGCCGAGCCGGCATCAGAGCCCGGCCTTGATAAGCAGGCCGCAGGCCAGGATCGCCAGGCCGGCGAAGGCGTGGGCGAAGCGGTCGAGGCGTGGCAGTCGGATGAGATTCCCGCCCGATCGCAGCACGAGCACGGCGGCCAGCATCGTGCCGACGGTCGCCGTGGTGAAGGCCATCACCACACCGGCCACCGCCCAGGGGCTCGCCTTCGCCGCCGGATACATCAACAGCGGGATCAGCGGCTCACAGGGCCCGAAGGCGAACAGCAGAAACATGATCCAGGGCGCCCAGACGGCGCTGGCCGCGGGAGCTTCGGTGGTGGCCTTGTGGACATGGAGGTGCTCGCCGTGGTGGTCGTGCTCGTGGGCGTGCACCGTGCCGTCGGCATGGACATGCGCATGCACATGCCCGCGGCCGCCTGTCCGCGACCGATAGGCCCGCACGAGTCCCCAGACAAAGTAGGCCAGGCCGAAGCTGATCAGGAGCCAGCCGGCCGTGTCGCCGCGGAAGGCCTCCAGATCTTCCAGCCGCATCAGTCCGATCCCCAGAGCGATACCCACCAGACCGATTGCCACGCTGCCGGCCACGTGCCCGAGGCCGCAGGCCGTCGTGACGGCGAGGGTGCGCGGGATCGACCAGTCGCCCGCCCGGGCCATCGCCGCAAACGGCACATAATGATCGGGGCCCAGACTCGTGTGGACGGCGCCCACCGTGGATGCCGTCGCGCAGAGCGTCAACGCCTCGGAGGAACCGACTTCAATGGCCATCGACGCCTCGCTCCCCGGCCTGCCGAGCCGGTCGGTCGTTAACTGAAAAAGTACAACTGGTTGAGCGACAGCGACGTTGCCGGCGGGGCCGTGGCATGGACGCCGTTGACCTTCACCGCGAAGGTCTGCGGGTCGACCTCGATCTTGGCGAGCGTATCGTTGCGGACCATGTCCCGCTTGGTGAGCGTGCGGGTGCCGCGGACCGGCATCACTTTCCGCCGCAGCCCGAGCCGCTGGGCCAGGCCCCGCTCGTGGGCGGCCTGGGAGATGAAGGTGATGCACGTGTCGGTCATGGCCGTTCCCAGGGCTCCGAACATCGGCCGGTAGAACATCGGTTGCGGCGTGGGGAGCGAGGCGTTGGGGTCACCCATGCTGGCCCAATTGATCATGCCCCCCTTGATCACGAGCTTCGGCTTGGCCCCGAAGAAGGCCGGCTCCCAGAGCACGAGGTCGGCCATCTTGCCCGGGGCGATCGAGCCGAGCACGTGGGAGATGCCCTGGGTGATCGCCGGATTGATCGTGACCTTGGCCACGAACCGGAGCACGCGGAAGTTGTCATTGCCGGAGGCATCTTCGGGGAGCGGACCGCGGACCTTCTTCATGTGGTCGGCCGTCTGGATCGCCCGGAGGAAGCTCTCGCCCACCCGGCCCATGGCCTGGGAGTCGCTCGAGATGATCGAGATCAGGCCCATGTCGTGGAGCACGCCCTCGGCTGCGATCGTTTCGGCCCGCACCCGGCTCTCGGCGAAGGCCACGTCGGAGGGAATCTTGGGATTGAGGTTGTGGCAGACCATGATCATGTCGAACAGTTCGGCCACGCTGTTGATCCCGTAGGGCAGCGTGGGGTTGGTCGAACTGGGAAGCACGTTCGGTTCGCCGGTCACCTTGATGATGTCGGGAGCATGGCCGCCGCCGGCCCCCTCGGAGTGGAAGGTGTGGATCGTGCGGCCGTCGATCGCGGCCAGCGTGTCTTCCACGAAGCCCGACTCGTTGAGCGTGTCGGTATGGATGCTCACCTGCACGTCGTAGTCGTCGGCCACCGAAAGGCAGGCCCGGATCGCCGCGGGCGTGGAGCCCCAGTCTTCATGGATCTTGAACCCGGCCGCCCCGGCCAGCACCTGCTCCACCAGCGGCGCGGCCCCCGACGAATTGCCCTTGCCGAGCAGGCCGAAATTGATCGGCAGCCCCTCGATCGCCTTGAACATCATCTCCAGGTTCCACGGCCCGGAGGTGATCGTGGTGCCGTTGGTGCCGTCGGTCGGCCCCACGCCGCCGCCCCAGAAGGTCGTGATGCCGTTGGAGAGCGCGGCCTGCACCTGCTGCGGGCAGATCATGTGCACATGCGCGTCCATCCCCGCCGGCGTGAGGATCAGATGCTCGGCCGAAATCGCGTCGGTGGCCGGGCCCACGCCCAAACCCGGGGAGACACCCTCCATCGTGCTCGGGTTTCCAGCCTTACCGATCCCGACGATCTTCCCATCCTTGATCCCGACGTCGGCCTTCACCACGCCGATCGTGGGGTCGACGATCGTGGCGTTGGTGATCACGAGATCGAGGGCGCCCGCCGCGCTCGTCAATTGGCTGTCGCTTCCCATGCCGTCACGGAGCGTCTTGCCGCCGCCGTAGACCGCCTCGTCGCCGTAGACACGGAGATCCTTCTCGATTTCGATCACGAGGGAGGTATCGCCAAGGCGGATCCGATCGCCCACCGTGGGGCCGAAGAGATCGACATATTGCTTGCGGGAGATCTTCGACATGGCTGCTACTTGGTTTCCGGGGGCAGTGACTTGAATCCGAGCTCGGCGGCCTTCTTCACCGCGACGGTGAGGTTGGGGCGGTAGTCGGGGGTGGGGCCAATCCCCACCCAGCCATCGACGAGATTGGCGAACCCGTGGGCATACCGCTTGCCCGCCAGGGGCACCAGCGTCACCTCCTTCTCGTCGCCCGGCTCGAAGCGGATCGCCGTGGTAGCCGGGATATCGAGCCGCATCCCGAAGGCGGCGACCCGCTCGAAGGCAAGCTCGCGGTTGACCTCGAAGAAGTGGTAATGGGAGCCCACCTGCACCGGCCGGTCGCCGGTGTTGCGAACCTTGAGCGTGACCGTCGGCCGACCGGGATTGAGCTCGATCTCACCGCGGGCCAGGATCACGCCGCCGACCGGCACGTCGTGGAGGTCTTCACCGTGGGGCGCTGCGTGTTTGTGCCGCTGCCAGTCTTCGGCTTCAGGCCGGGGCTTCACGCTCGTCTTCTTGGCCATCGGGCGGGCTCCTGAGGAACGACACCGGGACACCCCGGGCTATCGGATCGGCTGATGGACGGTGACGAGCCGGCTGCCGTCGGTAAACACGGCCTCCAGCTGCACGAACGGGATCATGTCGGCCACTCCCTCCATGACATCTGTCTTCGTGAGTGCGTCGGCGGCGATCTTCATCACCTCCTCGACGGTCTTGCCCTCGCGGGCCCCGTCCATGGCCGTGGCACAGATCACGGCCATCGCCTCGGGATGGTTGAGTTTAATCCCCTTGGCCTTCCGCTTGTGCGCGACGTCGGCCATGGCATAGATCATGACCTTTTCCATCTCACGGGGCGTCAGGTGCATCGGCGGTGATCCTCTCGCTGCATGGATAGTGGCGGGGTCGCGGGCTCAGGACGATCGCTGCCCGAAGGCGGCGTCAATCGCCATGAAGACCAACACGATCCAGGCCGCCATGATAAACGGTGCGGTGAGCGCCGGCACGCCCAGGGTGGTTGGAAAAAATTCGACCAGCGGCACACTGGCAAAGGCGGCCAGTGCGGCCGGCACGAGTGACGGCCGGGCCAGATAGGCCGCTAGCGCCGCGAGCGAGGCGTTGTAGCCATAGATTCCAAGGGCGACGGCCCCTGGCGGATCACCGTGATACATCGCTCCCAGCGTGCCCAAGGCGGCCCCGAGCACGGCCACCACCGCCTGCCGCCAGGAACTCAGCGCGATCCCGACCAGAAAGCAGATCCCGCTCACCGCGTTGGCGGAAAACATGACCTCGGCCACGCCGGTGAAGATCTCGTCTGCCACGCCCTCCCAGCCGGGCTTGGTCACGGCCGGGGCAGGCGGCGGCAGCGGTTTATCACCGAGCAAGCCGGCGGTCAGGAGCATCCCCCAGGTCGCGAGCACGAAGGAAGTGGTGTAGGTGGGAAAGTGGAGCTGCCGTCGCAAGAGCCAGGTCAGGGGTGCGGCCAGGGCCGCCGCCACGACGGCCAGCCCCCAGGTCATCATGGTCGGCGGCAGGAGCGCTGCGGCAGCTGCCCCCACGAGGGCCGAGTTGTAGCCGTAGATGCCATCGTCGATGTCGGCGTGAGGAAACCGGAGGGCAGCCGCCACGAGGGGCCCGATCACCCCGCCCAGCGCGGCGCCCGTGGCGAGCCAGGGCGATGCAATCGCCATCCCAGCAAGAAACAGGACCCCGGTCAGGGCATTGCGTTGAAACATCACCTGCCCGAGGCCGCGGAGCACCACGAGCAAGGCCTGGCCCGCCACCGGGCTCGATCCGGCCGCGGACGGGGTGGTGGAGCGTTGGGACTTGGTGGCCACCGTGTGCGATATCTCCCGTCAATAACACCGTTGCCTGTGACCTGCGACGGCTTTATACCAAAGTAAAGTCTGTTGCCTCTCGTCCCACCCACTCACTCCGGAATCAATCCTCCCCATGCACGACACCTCTCCCGAGCCGACTGTCGCCAAACCGACCATCATCGAACGGATCCTGGGCAACGCCGCAGATGAGGCCTGGCGACAAAAGCTGGCAGCCGCGACGGTGGACCAGCTTCGGCTCGATCAGTGGCAGGCCCAGAAGAACCGCCTCCGCAAGGCTACCGAGGCCGGCGTGGAACTGGCCCTGTCGCTCGACCGCAGCAGTCATCTCCATCACGGCGACGTCCTCGCCTGGGACGAGGCGAGGCAAACCGCCATTCTGGCTCACATCGATCTCGCCGACGTGCTGGTGATCCGACTCGATCCCCTCGTCGGCCAGCCATCGGAATTCGTGGTCCGCACCTGCTTCGAACTTGGCCATGCCCTCGGCAACCAGCACTGGCCGGCCGTCGTGAAGGGCACCACCGTCTATGTGCCGCTGACCGTCGATCGGAAGGTCATGGCCTCCGTGATGAAGACCCACGCCTTCGAAGGTATCGTGTACGAATTCCTTCCCGGCACCGAGGTGATCCCCTACCTGCTGCCGCACGAGGCCCGCCGGCTGTTCGGTGGCGCCGACGCCACCCCCCATTCACACCTGCCCGGCCACGAGCACGACCAGCACCATCACCATTGATGACGGCCCCTCCCACTCCACCGCCGACCTCGGTCGGCGAACTGCTTCGCGTGCTCCAGTTCGGTGATTCCGTCCTGCCGGTGGGAGCGTTTTCCTTCTCTGGTGGCCTGGAGTCGGCAGTGCAGGCGGGCATGGTGCGGGATCGCGACACGCTCGCGGAGTTTGTCCGCACAGCCACCCGGCAGGCAGCCACCTGTGACGGGATCGCGCTGGTTCATGCCCACCGCGCTGCCCAGATCGGCGACCTGCCGCAGATCCTGGCGATCGATCGGGCGGTGATCAATCGGAAGCTCAACGAGGAGGTCCGCACGATGACCACCCGGATGGGCCGCAAGCTCGCCGAACTCTGCGAACATGTCCGCCCGTCCCTGCTGATGACCGGCTGGCTGGCGGCGATTCCCGCGGGTGACACGCCGGGCACCTATCCCGTCGGCCAAGCCCTGGCGTTCGCAGGCCTCGGCCTCGGTGAGCACGACGCCTTCGCGGCCCATCAATACGGCGTGGCCTCGATGCTCACCAGCGCCGCCCTCCGCCTGATGCGGATCGACCACCTCGACGCCCAGACGATCCTCTTCGACGTGAGCGCTGCGGCCGCCGCCGACTACGCCGAGATCCACGCAGCCTCCCTCGACGACATGCAGACATTCGCCCCCGAAACCGAAATCGCCGCTGCCCTCCATCTTCAGGCACGGGTGCGGATGTTCATGGGTTGACCGCGATTCGGCGGTTTTCTCATCTGCTACAACCTTGACAGATAGACCTCCTTTTTTCCTCTCGAGCAGAGCGAGTTGTCGGCATGAAGAAAATCTCCCGGATTGGTGTGGGTGGCCCCGTGGGCTCGGGCAAGACGGCGATCATCGAGGCGATCACACCAATTCTCGTGACGATGGGAGTTAAGGTGCTCGTGATCACCAATGACGTGGTGACGACCGAAGATGCCAAGCATGTCCAGCGCACCCTCAAGGGGATCCTGCTGGAGGAGCGAATCCTGGGCGTCGAGACGGGTGCCTGCCCCCACACGGCCGTCCGCGAGGATCCGAGCATGAACCTCGCGGCCGTCGAGGACATGGAAGCCCGCTTCCCGGACACCAATCTCGTTCTGATCGAGAGCGGCGGCGACAACCTCACGCTCACCTTCAGCCCGGCTCTCGTCGACTTCTTCATCTATGTGATCGACGTGGCGGCCGGCGACAAGATTCCCCGCAAAAACGGCCCGGGGATCACGCAGTCTGACATCCTCGTGATCAACAAGACCGATCTGGCGCCCTACGTCGGGGCGAGCCTGGAGGTGATGGACCACGATTCCCGGCTGATGCGGGGCGGCAAGCCGTTCGTATTCACCAACTGCAAGACGGGCGAAGGAATCGTTGAGCTCACAAAGCTGGTCTGCGATCAGGCGTTGTTCGACATGAACCTGCCGGAACCGACGGCATGACGCTCCGCGGAGACACCACGGGGCGGGTGCCCCGCGAATTGGCGGCCTACCTCGATGAGCCACCCCAGCTGGCCACCGGCTCACCGGGCAAGAACGGCTACCTCCGGCTTGGATTCGAACGCCGGGGCCCAAAGACCGTGCTCGTCGACCTCGATCGCCGGGCACCGCTGCTCGTCCAGCAGGCGCTCTACTGGGACGAGGCGATGCCGGGGCTGCCCTGCGTCTACATGATTTCCAACGCCGGCGGCGTGCTCCAGGGCGATCGCAACCGCGTCGAGATCCAGCTCGGCCCCGAGGCCCAGGCCCACCTGACGACCCAGTCGGCCACCAAGATCCACGAGATGGACCACAACCATGCCGTGCAGGAACAGGAGATCGTGCTGGGCGATGGCAGCTACCTCGAATACCTGCCGGAAGCCACGATCCCCCATCGGCACTCCCGTTACCTGACCCGCACGAGCATCGAGATCGCCCCCTCGGCGACGCTGCTCTACGCCGAGATCCTGGCGGCGGGCCGCAAGCATTATCGCGACGGCGAGCGATTCGCCTACGACGTCTTCTCCTCGACCGTCACCGCGGCCCGCCCCGGCCCGAAGCCCGCCGCAGCCAGCGAGCTCTTCACTGAGAAGTTCGTGATCGAGCCTGCGCGGCAGCCGCTGGCCGTCGCGGGCCTGATGGCCGACTACCACGTCTTCGGCAACGTGCTCTTGCTCACGCCGCCGGAACAGGCTGCGGCCGTAGCCGCCCAATTGCCCGCGGGTCGAGTTGACGACCGCTCCTGCATCGCCGCCGCCAGCCGCCTGCCGAACGAGGCAGGTCTCGTCTATAAGGTGCTCGGGCTGGAGACCCAGCCGGTTCGGGCGCTGGTGCGGCGGTTCTGGGAGGTGGCCCGGCCGATCATCACCGGCTGCCCGGTGCCCCCCGAATTTGCCTGGCGGTAGCCCAGCCGACCTATCCTGCCTATTTTTGGTGGCTGGCACCAAAACCAGGCAATCTTTGCGGGTCGGGTTGGGTTTGAGGTCGGAATACTGCCGATGGGAAGGCTGAGGCAGTCTGCCCGTTTGCAACCCCGGTGCGCCGGTTCATGTCCGTTCGCCACGGCATCGCGAGTCGCCTTTCCCATATCGCTTGGTGGCTGCTCGCCGCTGCGCTGCCGGTCCAGCCGCTGGCAGCTGCCGACCCGACGGCCGATGATGCCCACGCCACGCCGATCTCGATGGCCGCCGCCGAACTGGAGGCGCTTCGGCAGGAGGTGGCCGAGACGGCGTTGCTCAAGGACGAAGTCGAGAGCCTCCGCACCCAACTCCAGCGACTCGAGGAGCGGCTGCCAGACCACGACGCCGGGCCGCGGCTCGCCCAGGTGCCGATGCCCTCCGAGGATGCCTATGTGCCGAGCGTGCCCTTCGCGGCTCCGCAGGCCGCCGCACCGCCCGCCGGCCTGCCCTCGGCTACTCGGGGCTCGGATCTCGTCGGTTCGTACAACTACAACTTCGGCGGCGGCTACCTCCAGCTCCAAAAGCGGGATGAGGAATTCACGTTTCAGATCCAGAACCAGATGACCTTCGACGGCACCTTCTATTCCTTAGAAGACGCCAACACGTTCGAGAAGGGCTTCAACATCCCTTTCTACCGCCTCTACTTCATGGGCAACTTCCTCGAGAACTGGGAGTATCTGGCGTCGGTTCAGGCCCTGCTCGGCAGCTTCAACATTCTCGACATGTATTTCGGTTACAAGTTTTCCGATGAACTCAACATCCGCGTGGGGCACTTCCTCAGCCCGTTCCTCTACGAGTATTGGGCCTTCTCTCCCGCCTGGGAGCCGGTGATCACAAATTCACCGCTGTTTCAGCTGGCCGGCAAGCGCCAGACCGGCGGCATGCTCTGGGGCCGGCTGTTCGACAATGTCGTGCAGTATCAGGTGGGTGTCTTCGATGGCGCCGACGGGGCGTACTTCGACGTCGACTCCCACGTCGACACGATCGCCGAAGTCACCTGGACCCCCTTCAAGCCCAATGGCGTCGAGAGCTGGGACAGCTTCGGCGTGGGCTTCAGCATCCAGAACGGCACGCAGGACTACCTGCTCTCCGACGGCTCGAACTTCAACTTCCCGTTCGGCAACGGCGAGCCGACCTTCAATCAGAACTTCGTCAACTCGTCGGGCGTGCCCTTCTTCACCTACGCCGACGATGTGGCCGCCAACGGCAACCGATTCAAGATCGCTCCGCAGATCTTCCGCTTCGGCCAGTTCAGCTTCCTGGCCGAATACGTCCGCTGGACCCGGGCCCTCACCAACGGCAGCACCGAGATCGAGGAGCAGATCGACGCCTACTACGTCAACACCTCCTACTTCCTCACCGGCGAGCGGTACACCGGCGACGGCCTGCTCGGCTACACCACGATCGAGCCGCTCCACGACTACGGGGCGATCGAAGTGGTGAGCCAGTTTTCCCAGCTCGAACTCGGCAACCAGTCGCTCACCCCCGGCTTCGCCCAGCCCGGCCAAGACGCCACCCGCCTCCAGCAACTGATGGCGGGCGTCAATTATTGGCCCAATCGCTACGTCCGCCTGAGCTTCGACTACGTCAACGTCTGGACCAACCGCTCGGTGGAGGTGGGCTCGGGCCAATTCGCCGACAACTACGGCATCTGGTGGGGGCGGGCGGCTGCGTTCTTTTGAAGCGGCTTCGCGGCCATCCATGGCCCCGGCGAGCTAGCCGGGCCTCCGCCCGGCCGGCCGCCATCCGGGCGGCCGATGACGTGCGGCCTGCGCGGAGTGGTGGCCCTGTCTGCGCGGATTGGCGTCGAGGCAGGGCGACCCCGATGGCACGCTGCGCGAGGCTGCGCCTCGCTGCGTGCCTGAGGGTGGAACGCCGAGCGAGGGCAACCTCGCACGCAGGGTACGCGGCGGAAGGGGTAGCTTCGGGCACTTCAACCACCGTATTCAGGTCGGGGTTGCCCGTGCCCCGAGAGCCGGCGTAGGAAACCGAGCGCAGCAAGGATTGCGCAGCGACGGTTTCCTCCGAGTGAGCGCAGGGCAGGATGCCCGCAGCGAACGTCCGGCGACGGGGCATGGGCAATCCCGACCTACCCGTGGACGTCGCATCCGCCCCTTCATACGCCCCCCTCCGCCACGCCACGTCCGGCGACAGGTCATGGGCAATCCCGACCCACCAACCGACGTCGCTTCGTCCCCGTCACTCGGCCGGCAACTCGCGGAGCTTGATGTCGCGAAACTCGACCCACATCGGCTTGCCGGCGTGCAATTGCAGCGCGAGGATGCCCTCGAGGAGGGCATGGGCTTCGCCGTCGGTGAAATCGAGGATCAGGGTGTCGTTGAGATAATGACGGATCCGATTGCCTTCGGCGAGGATCCGCACCTTGTTCCAGTCGTCGAGCCGGAAGAGCTTCTCGAAGGCGGCAGCGTCGATCAGTT
>ERZ889217.1479-NODE-1479-length-11901-cov-5.425882_pt1 | contig 11901 bp, 8 predicted proteins | sample MGYA00521098_ERZ889217 | MGnify/ENA primary metagenome ERZ889217 (study PRJEB32303, sample SAMEA104408613) | aquatic metagenome | biome: Brackish water; feature: Pelagic; material: water | place: Baltic Sea | collected 2014-06-10T22:04:00 | depth 2,362 m ...
CGAACCATTTGCTCACCGTGCGGGGAGCAACCTTACAGATCTTGGCGACCTGGCCTGTCGTAAAAACCTTCATCACTTGGACTCCATGTGGATCATTCGTGTCCGAAATCGACATGGCCAGTTCCCGGCCTTGCGGCCGGCGGAACACAGCCCCCCTGGTGGTGCGACTCGTTGTGGTCGCGGGGGCGTCGCACCGTCTTCCCCCGCGATGAACGGTCCGTGGCCGCGGGGGGGGCGTGAGAATGGCCGATGATCGATCTCCGCCCATGGACGAAGGTCGATACCAGCCTGGATTCCCAGGATTCCCCCCCTGCGGCACACCGTGCCGTGTTCAGGGTTTGAATCCCCGGACACGGACGCGGTGTGACCATCCAGCCATGTAGATCGAAAGAACGTGTCGTGAGACTTGAGACGTTCTTCGCGAACACGCCGGTGGCACCGTGTAAACCGGCTGCAGCGGTGGTGTGAGGGCCACGACCGGGAGGGCCGGGAAGACTCTCCGGCCGGTCGGCCCAATCTGGAAGAAGGCCATGCAGGGCTTTTTCCGCAGTCTGCTAGGCCGCCCGGCTCACCCCGCGGGCTCCCGCTCCCTCCGCGGCAGCTTCAAACCGCACCGCCACCCGCTTGGACACCCCCGACTCCTCCATCGTCACGCCGTAGAGGGTGCCAGCGGCGGCCATCGTCTTTTTGGAGTGGGTCACCACGATGAACTGGGTGGCAGAGAGGAAGTCCCGCAGCACGCCCACGAAGCGATCGACGTTCGCCTCGTCGAGGGCCGCATCCACCTCGTCGAGCACGCAGAATGGGCTCGGGCTGCTCCGAAAAATCGCCAACAGGAGGGCCACGCAGGTCATGGTTTTCTCGCCACCCGAGAGGAGCGAGATGTTTCGCGGCTCCTTCCCCGGCGGCCGGGCGAGGATTTCCACTGACGTTTCCAGGAGGTCGACACCGGGCTCGAGCACGAGGTCGGCCTGGCCACCACCGAAAACACGTTCGAAGAGTTCGCGGAAGTAGCCGCGGACGGTCTCGATCGTCTCACCGAGGAGCCGCCGGCTTTCCTCGTCGATGCGGGCAATGAGCTGTTCGATCGCCTCGCGGCCCGCGGTCACGTCGGCCAGTTGGGTTTCGAGCGTTGTGAGCCGTTCGGTGAGCTGTTCGGCCTCGGTCAGGGCCTCGAGGTTCACATTGCCCATGCCGGCAATCTTGCGGCGGAGTTCCTCGATCAGCGATTCCAGCTCCGCACGATCCTCGGGCACGGGCTCTCCGTCTTCAAGAGGAGGCTCCGTGGACAAGAGAGCATCGATGTCGAGGTCGTATTCATCGCGAATGCGGTCGACAATCCGAACGCGGTGATGCCGAGCATCCCCGGCCTCCAGCTCACGCGAGTGGATTCGTTCGGCGAGGGTGGCGGTGGTATCCCGGGCCCGATCCTGATCGCGGGCAGCCAGCCGCTGCTCGTTGTCGCGGATGAATGCCTCTCCTTCGGCGGTGGCAAGGGAGGCGGTCGCCCGTTCGGCTGCCCAGGCGGCCTCGGCGACTGCGGCGCCAGCTTCCAGGAGATGCCGCTCCCAGGCCTTCACCTTCCGGGCCGCCGCGGCCGTTCCCAGTTCGGCGGTCGTCACCTCTTCCCGCCGGGCCGTGGCCGCCACGGTGGCCGAGGCCGCCACGGCGCGGGCGTGGTCGAGTTTTTCGAGACAGGCCGCCCGCTCCACCCGCAGCCTGTGGACCTCGTCGATTGCTTCGCCGCGGCTCCGTTCCAGGGCCGCGATGGTGGCGGCTTGGTTGGCAGCCTGCTCCTGGCGAGCGGTCAGTGCCTGGCCCGCGGCGGTGACTGCCTCGTGCGCTTCCCGCTCGGCTGTCTCCGCCTCAACGGCCCTCCGCTCGGCATTCCGCACGGCCATCTCGGCAGCCTGGACAGCATCGTCAGTGGTTCGTTCATCACGGGCAATCCGATCGAGGTCGCCCCGCGCCGCCACGATCGAGTCGGCCACCCGTTGCCGCCGGCCGCGGGCGGCCTGAGCCTCGTCGCCGAGTCTTGCCAGTTCCGTCTCCAGGGTCGCGACATGGGTGGTCGCGGTCGCCACCGTGGCGGCCAACTCGGCTGCTCGCTGTTCTGCGGCCCGGAGTTCGCTCCGCCTAGCCACCTGACCATCGAAGCTGCCGCCGGTCCCTGCCTCGAAGCCCCCAGTCGCAGACAGGCAGGCCCCATCGCGGGCAATGAAGAGGGTGCCCGGCGGCGCGCTGGCCACCAAGGGAACGGCCTGGTCGATTCGCTCCACGAGCCACGCGTGGCCGAGCAGGCGTCGAGCGAGGGCCGGATCGGGAGTAGATGCTCCCGCAAGCCGATCGAGCCGTCCGATCAGGCCCGGAGCCTGACTGGGATCGAACTCGGCGGGCTCGGGAAGCGACGCGATGGCCACGAATCCAATCCGGCCGCCACCACCGGGCTGCTCGTCAGCCCCCGCGCCTCCTGGCCCGCGATGATGCCAGGCGATTGCATCGTCGAGCGACTCCACGAGGATCGCCTGTCCGAGCCGGCCGAGTGCCAGATCGACGAACCCTGCGTAGTCGACCGAGGCTACGATCTGGTCAGCCAGTGGGCCCAGGAGTCCGGGAACGATGGTGCTGTGGGTGAGGAGCAACTGGCGGGCGGCGTCGGAGAGTCCCTCCTGCTGCATGATCATTTCCTGGAGCACATCCCGGCGTTCTCTGCAGGCCTCAGCAGCGGCGCGGCCATCGGCAAGGGCCCGCCAGGCCTCCTGGAGGCTCGTCGTCATCTCGCGATGCGCGTGATCGGCAGCCTGAAGTTCACGGGTCGCTGCGGTGAGTCGGGCCTCGAGCGAGGCGAGGTGACCCTCTGCAGCAGACCGAGCCTCCTCCAGCCGGGCCCGCCGGCCATGGGTAGCAGTTGCATTATCCCGCGCCTCGTCGACAACCGTGGTGGCGGTGGCTGTGCGGGCGGCCGCCGTGTCAGCTGCCGCTTCCAGCCGCAGGTGGCGGTGTCGCAGATCTTCTGCGCTCGCCACAGCCTCCGCGAGCGCGGCCCGTGCCGAGGCTGCGGTGTCGTGGGAACCGGCGGCGGCATGCTCACACGCCGCGAGGTTGGCCTCGATTGCGGCCCGGGCTTGATCGACGCGGGCCACGGCCGCCTCCGCCGACTCGGCGTCGCTGGCGGCCTGTCGAGCCTCCCGAATCGCCCGCAAGAGCGCGTCGCCTGCACGGCGGATCTCTGTCTCGAGGTCATCGCGGCGAGACCGCTGCATAGCCTGGGTCGCTACCGTGGCGGCCTCCCGCTGGGCAGCGGCCGCCGCCTCGGCCCGCAGGGCCGCGAGCCGTGGCTGGAAGGCCTCAGCCGCAGCGGCCAACTCGGTTAGCCGTTGTGCAGCAGTCGTGGCCTGGTCTTCGGTTTCCCGCATAGCCTGGCGGTCGGCCACGAGCGCCGCTTCAACGGCGGCTACGTCGGCGTCGACGCCGGCCAGGTCACGGCGGGCCGCAGCGATGCGGAGCAGCCGAAGCCGGTCCGTGAGATTCCGCCAGCGGCGGGCCCGGGCAGCCTGGTTTCGCACTGTCTCCAGCCGAGCGGAAACCTCGCCCACGATGTCTGCGAGCCGCTGCCGGTTCTGCTCCGCCCGTTCCAGCCGGCGGAGCGATTCGGCCCGGCGGGTCCGGAAGCGGGTGATGCCCGCCGCCTCCTCAAAGACCATGCGCCGGTCGCGGCCCGACGCTACCAACAGCGCGTCGACGCGGCCCTGCTCGATCACGCTATAGGCCTCGGTGGCGGCGCCGGTGCCCGAGAAGAGTTCTCGGATGTCCTTCAGGCGGGCTGTCTCACCGTTGACGAGATACTCACTCTCGCCGCTGCGGTAGACGCGGCGCATGATCTGCACATCGTCCATCGGGAGCGCCAAGGTGCGGCTGCTGTTGTCAAAAACGAGCGACACCTCGGCCATGTTGAGCGGACGCCGGCCCGCTGAACCGGCGAAGATGACGTCCGTCATCTCCTTGCCGCGGAGGCTGCGGACCGACTGCTCCCCGAGCACCCACTTGATGGCATCGACGACGTTCGACTTGCCGGAGCCGTTGGGTCCAACGACCGCTGTGACGCCCGCTGGAAACTCGAACCGTGTTCGATCGGCGAAACTCTTGAACCCGAAGAGTTCGAGCGCCTTGAGGCTGATCATGAGCGTTCGCCCGCCCGCCGGGCATCGCCCGACGCGGCGGTCGAATCCTCGCTCTCGCCGTCGTCGTCGGACCCGCGGGCCGAGGCCTCCTCATGGATCGCCGGTCGGCCGTCGAATTCACTGGGGATTGCATCGAATGCCAGGCGGCTCCGGAGAAAGCGGCCCGACGTGGCCTGTTGGAGGAACTGCACGGCATCGGGGTAGCCGCCGCCGAGTTCGACGATGGCCCGGACGATGGCCGGTGCGTCGGGCGTCACTTCGGCCTGGCGATCCGTTTCCCCAGGCACAAACCGGCTCACCGTGGCGGTGGGGCCATCGACGACCACCACGATCGCCCGGCCTGCTTCGGCCCGCAGCCCGCGGCCAATCCGATGGTCGGTCCCAAAGAACACGATCTCAGGCCGATCGCTCCGGGTGGCGTGTACCAGCGGCGGCCCGTCAACGTCGAGGACATGGAGCGAGCAGGCGTCGCGGAGCCGTTCACCGCGGACGAGCGGCATGCCGGGATCCAGCCGCTCGAGGGCCCGGAAGGCGCCGTAGCGGGTTTCCGCACTGGGGCTGGTGAGCAGGCCCTGGAGGGCGTCGATGCCGTTGGCATCGTCGAGCACAGCGAGTGCAGCCAGGGCCGCCCGTCGTGCGCTCCGGAGGGACGACGCAGCCTCTGCCAAGTGCGGCGCCGCCACCGATTCGCCGAGATAGGCGAGGGCCTCAGCCGCCGCGAAACGAACCTCGATGTCTTCCGCGTCAAGCGACTTGCGAAGCACCGGAATCGAATCCTTACCAATGGCCTCGAGCCGCAGTGAAGCTGCGGGAGCAGTGACGGGATCGTCAAGCTGCCGGGCGAGCAGTTGGATTCGCGCATGCCGGCCTTCGGGCGGCTCGATCACTGCCACACACTGCACGACCCGCATGTAACGGGCCAGGTTCTCGCGATAGAGCGGCGGCACTTCGAGTTCGATGAACCGGTCGGTCTTGGGGGTGGCCACGCCCCGCTTGGAACCGCGGATGACCGCGTGAAACCGGCGGTTGATCCAGTCGCCAACCCGTTTCGACATCGCCGTGGAGCGGTGATCCGAGGCGAGCACGAGGCCCAGTTCCCGGTCGGTGAGCACCAGGCCGCCTCCGGGCACCCGAGCCCGCACCTTCGACTTTGAGTCGAGCGTGCCGCTCGCCACTGGATCGACGAGCAACGGACCTTCCGCGATGCCCAGTTCGTGGCCGTCGCGGATGGTGTTGCCGATCACCGCCATCTCGGCGAGGCGGGTCTCCATCAGCCAGCCACCTGCCAGACTTGTCGTGTCGTTGTTCGATGGCACTTCCACGAAGATATCGAACCGGTCGCCCTTGCGGCAGCCTGGCGGAAGATAGCCGTGCGCCCAGGCAAGCGCCGTCGATGGCGACGCCATCAAGGTGTTCGGCTCAAGCACGCCGCGGGCCTGAATGTCGGCCAGGAGCGTGCTCCGCTGCGGGCCGGGAGGCGGATCGCTGCCGGTGTCGGCCAGTCCGGTGATGAGGGCCGGCCGCTCGATCCGCTTGGGATTGAGCCCCCACGGAATCGTGTAGTCGCCGACCAGCTTGGTGCCTTCGTCGAGCTGCGAGAGCGCCTCGAGTTCAGGGCTCTGGCTGCGGATCGCCGGCCCCGCGCAGCCCGCTGTCAGGGCGGCTGTCAACAGGATGGCCACGGCAACACTGGGGATGGCTGCCGTAGTGGTCAGCGTGTTGCCGCAGGAGCGGCACGAGGACGGAACGGAGTACTCGGCCATGGGCGATCGTCCGGCGTGTCGGTTGAGAGCTCGGGTGTCGAGGGCAGAGGCCAGGCACCGAGCGGGGCGGGAGGGTAGGGCTGGGCGGCGCGGGGGGTCAAGGGTGTTTTCCGGTCTCGGGCAGGCCCAGGACATGACCAGGGTGACCGGCATCAGGGGCGAAAAACCTCGCCGAGGTCGCCTTGGCCGGCCGGGCTGCCCTTGCTACGGTCTGCCCTCGCCGCTGGGCAAGGTGCCGGCGTCGTGGCAACAAAAACCGGGTTGGAGAGCATGCGTGGCGACGTTTGAGGAAAGTGCGTTGAGCGTACATGTGCGGTGGATGATCCGGCGGGATATGCCCGAGGTGGTCACCATTGAGCGGGAGGCCTTCGAGTTTCCCTGGTCGGAAGAGGACTTCACGCGTTGCCTCCGCCAGCGAAACTGCATTGGCATGGTGGCTGAGATGGCCGACTCGGTTGTGGCGTTCATGATCTACGAACTCCACCGCACGAAGCTCCACATGCTCAACTTTGCCGTGCTTCGCTCCCATCGGCGGCTGGGCATCGGCACGCGGATGATGGAGAAACTGCTCGCCAAGCTCACACCCGACCGGCGTGGACGGATCATGCTCGAGGTGCGGGAGACAAACCTGCCCGCGCAGCTCTTCTTTCGGTCCCTTGGCTTCCGCGCCACAACGGTGCTCAAGGACTTCTATCAAGACTCCACCGAAGACGCGTACATGATGCAGTATGGACTCGAACCGCTGCCGGCCGAGCATCGGTTGGCAGGCTGACATGCCCTCATCAAAGCCCTCGACGCACGTCGGGGGACACCGCGTCGGCGGCGTTCAGCAGACTGCCGCTGAGAGGGCGGTCGTCCGCCGAATCAGTGTTCGGAGCGAGTCTGGAGCGGACTGGCCACGGGCAAAGATCGTGCAGACAGGTCGGCCCGCGGCGATTGTCTGAGTCGGCATCGGCACGTCGGCCACTGCCGGCCAGCCGTCGGCGGCGGTCCAGGGATTCCTCAAGCTCGCGACAACCTCGGCCGCATGATCATCGAACCGCAGGCTGCGGGGTGTGAATAGGACCGCCTTCGACCAGATCTCCTGACGGGAGTAGATCGGCTTGGCCGAAGGCGAGTTGTCGCCGCACCCGGTCAGCTGCGCAGCGACGAGCGAAAGCCCTGTACTCCGCTCGATGAGTTCCATCGACGCGGTCGGCCGCGGATTGACCTCGATGATGTGCCCGCGGCCGCAGCGGTCGACCACGAAGTCAACGCCGATAAGACCAGTGAGGCCGCAGGCCATCCCGAGCACGTCCCCGAGCCGATCGAGTAATGCCAGGCGACTCGGCGAAAGGGTTTCCGGTGCCAGATCCACTCCGCCACTCCAGCTGAATGGTTTCGCATGACACCAACTGCAGCCAATGAGCTGGCGGCTGACACCGATGAGTCGGTGACTGCCTGAGCGGATCAGGAACGCGGCCGACCAGGGCTGGCCGGGGATGAACCGTTGCCACACCCAGCGGTTGCTGGTCTGGTCTCCCTCCTGCCAGCCAAACCAGCGCCGGATGCCGTGTCCTCCGGCCGATGCCTGCGGCTTCAGTAGCCACGAGCCATCGGTCGCCAGGCCGTGAGGCGAGCAGCGTGTTTCCGGAACAAGCAGCCCAGCATCCTCCACCATGCGGGCGAGCAGATCCGGATGGCGGACGAGCGCCAGGCTCTGGGGAGAGGAGCCTGCCAGTGGCCTGCGTTGGGAGATCGCCGCAATGATCTCGGGGTGGTTCTCCAGGGCCCCCGTGTAGATCCACGCCGCGGGGGGGAAGCGATCCACGAGGTCAGGCAGGGCCTCGGGGTAGGGCATGGCGAGGTACCAGTTCTTCGCCGCTGCCAGGAGGTCACGGTCACCGAACAGATCGGCGGCATACACCTCAATGCCGAGCCGGTGGGCCGACTCTGCAAGAGCCCTCGCACTCGCCCCTGCGATCACGACCCGCCGGGGCATCGGTTGCTTGTCGGTTTCGTCGAGAATGGTATCCTGCTCCCCGCGGGTTTTAGGTTATGTCATCCACTTCGCGGGAGATACAAACGTATGTCGATGTTCATCGGGGAAGCTCTGGCAGGCGACGGAAACGAGATCGCACACATCGATCTGCTGATCGGCAGCAAGGATGGCCCGGTCGGTGTGGCGTTTGCCAATGCCCTGGCTCGGCAGAGCGAGGGGCACTCGAATCTGCTGGCCGTCCTCACGCCCAATCTCGCGGTCAAGCCCGCGACGGTAATGATCACAAAGGTCACGATCAAGGGAGCCAAGCAGGCGGTGCAGATGTTTGGCCCAGCCCAGGCCGCCGTGGCCAAGGCCGTGGCCGACAGCGTGGCTACTGGCGTGATCCCCAAGAGCGACTGTGAAAACATGGTCATCGTTTGCGGTGTGTTCATCCACTGGGAGGCCGCCGACGACAAGAAGATCTACGACTACAACTACCAGGCCACGATGGACGCGATCTCAAACGCGATGACTGGCAAGCCGACCGCAGACGAGATGATCGCCGGCAAGGATAAGGCCGCGCACCCGTTTCGTGGGTTCTGAGTTCACGCCCGCCGGGCCATCCCTGGCCCCGGCGGGCTTGGCGGGGGCGGAGGGCCGGAGTGAACGTCCGGGCGAGATAACGCGGGCCACCTCGGCCGTCACGTAGTCACCAGGCTTCGCTGAGTGACTGGCGCATGAGGAATCGCTGATGCCAAAACGCGTCTTGATCCAACTCGACTGTGATCCGCAGCCGGGCACGTTCGATGCCGTGGTCGCGGTCGATGCCGGGGCCGACGTCTTGCTGCGGCAAGGCGGCGTGACCCCCGAGAACGTGGTGCCGCTCGTTCATGGAGCGATGTTCACCAGGGGTGGGAGCGATCTGGCCAGCACGGCGATCTTTATCGGCGGAGGCGACGTTGCCGCCGCCGAAGCCGTGGCCGCTGAGGTGCGGAAGACATTCTTCGGGCCGGTGCGGGTAGGCGTGCTCGTGGATCCTTCTGGAGCCAACACCACTGCAGCAGCTGCCGTCGTCTCAGCAGCCCGCCATGTCGACTTTGCCACCGGAGCCGTGTCGGCAGTGGTGCTCGGAGGGACTGGGCCAGTGGGCCAGCGTGTTGCCCGGCTGTTGGCGGGCAAGGGTGTGCACGTCATGCTCGCCTCGCGAAGTCTGTCCCGAGCCGAGGAGGCCGTGGCTCGCCTGCACGAGCAGGTTGCGGCCGCCACCATCGAGGCCGTCGCATCGGCAGCCGGCGGTGAGGCAGCGAGTCCATTCAGCCGCGGGGTGGCCAACGCCGATGTAATCGTGGCAGCGGGAGCGGCCGGAGTGACGCTGCTCGATGCGGCCGGTCGGGCTGCGGCCGGTAAGGCACGCGTGCTCATCGACCTCAATGCGGTGCCACCGGCTGGGATCGCTGGCGTTGCCGCGGCGGATAAGGCCCGAGCCGATGGCGCTGCGGTCTGCTACGGCCCGCTCGGGGTGGGTGGACTCAAGATGAAGATCCACCGGGCTGCCGTCGAGCGGATCTTCACCGACTCCGCGGCGTTCCTCGATGCCGAGGATCTGCTGGCGATCGGCGCGTCGCTCGGTTGAACTGGCGGCGGGACTCGTCGCCGCTACAGGTTGCGGGCTGCGAACCGGTCGATGACGCTGGGGAAGAAGCGGGCAAGCAGGGCGTAGCCGCGGGCCCGCCAGCCTGGCATGACTTCGGGCCGCCGCCGTTCCAATCCATCGAGGATCGCGGTGGCGACAAACGCAGCGGAGACGGGCTTGCCGCGGGACCAGGCTGGTCGCTCTCCCGCCACGAGCGAGTCCCAAAACTCCGTGGCCACTGGTCCAAGGCTGGCGAGCATGACATCGATGCCCTCGGGGGCCAGTTCGAGCCGCAGGGCCGCCGCGAGGGCGTGGAGTCCACTCTTGGCAGCGGAGTATTCGCCGTGGAGGGGCAGCGGATGCAGGCCGAGGATCGATCCCACGAAGACCACGGCTGGGTCGCGGCCCTGGGTAAGTTGCGGCAGACAGAGACGGACGAGTTCTGCCGGAGCCACAAGGTTCACGTCGAGGATCCGGGCGAATGTTGCGGCATCAGCATCGGAGAACGCACCAATCGCCCCGCTGCCCGCCGCGGCGATGATCAGATCGAGGCCGCCGAGTCGTTCCTCAGCGGTTGCCACCAGGTGCCGACGGAAGGCCGGATCGCACAGGTCGCCTGCTTCGTGGTCGATCGGCTCGCCGTCGGCGGCGCTGGTGAGTTCAGCCAGCCGCACTCGCCGCCGGGCAGTCGCCAACACCCGGACTCCGCGACGGGAGAGTTCAACGGCGAGCGCCTGCCCCACGCCTGAGGAGCCACCCGTCACGACCGCCCGCATCCCAGTCAGCTGCCGGCGCGGACGCTTCCAGCCAGGGAACAGAGCCGCCATGGCTGTCACTCCTGCGTCGTGGCGGACGGTCGCGTTGCCGAGAGGTCGGCGTCGTCCGCCGGAGGCCTGGCATGCGGCGAGACCTGCGCCTCGGTGGCATCGATCCTGCCGACCAGCGCGGCGGGAATCCGACAGTGCACCGTGACCCGTTCCGCCGTGAAATGCCGCGACAAGACCTCCCCGTGGCGGCCGAGCCAGGCCAGGAGTCGGCCGTTGCCCGGATCGGTTTCGATGTCCAGATCGCGGAAGCTTCGCCCCAGGCAGTCGCTCGCCGCTCGGGCAAGGGCAGGGAGGCCGTCGCCGGAACGCGCCGAGATGCCGACGGCATGAGGATACCGCGCCAACAGACGGTCGCGGTCGGCCTGGTCGGGGAGTCGATCGATCTTGTTCAGGATGAGGAGGGTGTCTTTGTCTTCAACACCCAGCTCCGCCAGCACGTCGCGAACGGCCGCAACCTGGGCGTCAACCAGCGGGCTCGAGGCGTCGGCCACATGGAGGAGTAGGTCGGCCTGCCTCGTCTCCTCGAGCGTGGCCTTGAAGCTGGCGATCAGGCGGTGGGGCAGGTCGCGGATGAAGCCGACTGTGTCGCTGAGGAGCACGGGACCCCAGCCGGGCAGCCGCCAGCGGCGGGTGCGGGTGTCGAGGGTGGCGAACAGCTTATCGGCGGCCAGTTCGCCCGAGCCGGTCAGGGCGTTGAGCAGCGTGCTCTTACCGGCATTGGTGTAGCCGACGAGCGAGACGGTCATGTGGCCACTCCGGGCTGCCACCTCACGTTCACGCCGGCCGTGTACCGTGGCCAGCTCCCCCTTCAGATCGTGGATGCGTTTCTCGACGAGCCGCCGGTCGACCTCCAGCTGCTTTTCGCCCGGGCCGCGCATCCCCACGCCCATCTTGAGCCGGGAGAGGTGGGTCCACATCCGCTTGAGACGGGGCAGCGAATACTCGAGCTGGGCGAGTTCGACGGCCAGCCTCGCCTCGTAGGTCTGGGCCCGCGCGGCGAAGATATCGAGGATCAACTCGGAGCGATCGAGCACCTTCACGCCGAGGGCTCGCTCCAGGTTGCGGGTCTGGGCTGGCGAGAGATCGTTGTCGAAGATCACGACATCGGCGTCATGCCGTTCCACGAGCCCAGTCAGTTCGGTCACCTTGCCCTTGCCCAGGTAGGTCGTCTGATCCGGATGCTCTCGGCGTTGCACGACTTCCGCGACGACCTGCGTGCCCGCTGTGGCCGCCAGGCCGGCTAACTCGTCGAGCGGGTGCTCAGGGTCGACGGGAGGGCGAAGCAGAACTCCCACAACGATCGCTTGTTCGGCCGCTTCGCCGTTGAGGCGGGTGGGCTCTCTCATGGTTCTGACTCCTCGCGGGCATCGCCGCCGGCCAACTGGCAGCAACTCTCCCACCGCCGGGTGTCGAGGAGCCCATCAGCCACCGCATCTTTGACGGCGCAGCCAGTTTCGTGGCTGTGCGTGCAGTCGGGGAAGTGGCAGAGGTTTGCCAGCGGCCGCAGGTCGCGGAACGCGGCTGACACCTCGGC
>ERZ889217.1480-NODE-1480-length-11889-cov-17.111881_pt1 | contig 11889 bp, 4 predicted proteins | sample MGYA00521098_ERZ889217 | MGnify/ENA primary metagenome ERZ889217 (study PRJEB32303, sample SAMEA104408613) | aquatic metagenome | biome: Brackish water; feature: Pelagic; material: water | place: Baltic Sea | collected 2014-06-10T22:04:00 | depth 2,362 m ...
CAATTGTGCCCACGTTGACGTGTGGCTTGGTGCGTTCAAATTTACTCTTTGCCATGATATTTAATTCCCTAAATTATTTGCCACGCGCGGCGATGATTTCTTCGGACACATTTTTTGGTGCTTCAGCGTAGTGCTTAAATTCCATTGTGTATGTTGCACGTCCCTGCGTTAATGAACGCAAGTTTGTGGCATACCCGAACATTTCAGCTAGCGGTACTTCGGCTCTAATGACCTTGCCACCACCAACCATATCGTCCATACCTTGAACCATGCCACGACGTGATGACAAATCACCCATCACTGTACCTGCATAGTCTTCCGGCGTTTCAACCTCAACGGCCATCATTGGCTCTAACAAAACGGGACTTGCTTTACGCATGCCGTCTTTGAATGCCATTGAAGCGGCCATGCGGAACGCGTTTTCGTTTGAGTCAACGTCATGGTATGAACCAAAGAACAACGTTGCCTTAACATCGACGACCGGGTAACCCGCCAAAATACCAGCAGGTAATGTTTCTTGAATGCCTTTGTCGACAGCAGGAATGTATTCGCGAGGAACAACACCACCTTTAATGGCATCGACAAACTCGTAACCACCACCTGGTGGCAACGGCTCAAGCTTCAATACAACGTGGCCATACTGACCACGACCACCCGACTGCTTAACGAATTTACCTTCAATTTCTTCACAAACTTTGCGAATGGTTTCACGGTAAGCAACTTGTGGCTTGCCCACGTTTGCTTCGACGCTAAACTCACGGCGCATACGATCCACGATAATCTCGAGGTGAAGCTCACCCATACCAGAAATAATCGTTTGTCCTGACTCTTCATCTGACCGAACACGGAATGAGGGATCTTCTTGCGCAAGTCGCGACAATGCAATACCCATTTTTTCCTGATCTGCCTTTGTTTTTGGCTCGACCGCTTGTGAAATCACAGGCTCAGGAAAAACCATACGCTCTAGCAATATGTGCGAGTCTAAGTCACACAAAGTCTCGCCAGTGGTTACGTCTTTTAGTCCAACAACCGCAGCAATGTCACCAGCGATAACCTCTTTGATCTCTTCGCGGTTGTTCGCATGCATCTGCAAGATACGACCAATACGTTCCTTTTTACCCTTTACTGGGTTATAGACCGTATCGCCTGACTTAAGAACACCAGAATATACACGCACGAAGGTCAGCTGACCAACATAAGGATCTGTCATTAACTTGAAAGCCAAAGCAGAAAATTTCTCTGAGTCATCCGCTTTACGCGAGCCTTGTGAGCCGTCCTCTAACTCACCCGTGACTGGTGGGATATCGATAGGCGAAGGTAAGAACTCAATCACCGCATCAAGCATGCGCTGAACGCCCTTGTTTTTAAAAGCGGTTCCGCACAACATGGGATGGATTTCGTTGGCAATCGTCCTCGTACGGATACCAAGATTGATTTCTGCCTCAGACAATTCACCCGTCTCGAGATACTTGTTCATCAACTCTTCTGAAGACTCAGCGGCCGATTCGACGAGCTTTTCGCGCCATTCATTGGCTTGATCTTGAAGTTCTGAGGGAATATCAAGGTATTCAAATTTTGTACCGTTACTGGCTTCGTCCCAGATGATCGCCTTCATTTTGACCAAATCAACCACGCCCGTGAAGGTTTCCTCAGCACCAATAGGTATAACGATAGGCACTGGATTTGCTTTCAAACGTAATTTTAGCTGGTCGTAAACCTTGAAAAAGTTTGCCCCTGTACGATCCATCTTGTTGACGAAGGCCAAACGTGGCACGCCATACTTATTGGCCTGACGCCAAACCGTTTCAGATTGGGGTTGAACACCACCCACAGCGCAGTAAACCATACATGCGCCGTCCAAGACTCGCATTGAACGCTCAACCTCAATCGTAAAATCGACGTGGCCTGGTGTGTCAATAACGTTTATACGATGCTCTGGCATGTCATTACTCATGCCCTTCCAAAAAGCTGTCGTTGCAGCAGAAGTGATAGTGATACCACGCTCCTGCTCTTGCTCCATCCAATCCATTGTCGCAGCACCATCGTGCACTTCGCCAATTTTATGGTTAACACCCGTGTAGAAAAGGATACGTTCTGTCGTGGTGGTTTTTCCTGCATCGATGTGCGCAGAAATACCGATGTTACGGTAGCGCTCAATCGGGGTTTTACGGGCCATGATAATGACTTCCTAAAGTTACCAGCGGAAATGGCTAAATGCTTTGTTAGCTTCAGCCATCTTGTGTGTGTCGTCACGTTTTTTCATTGCTGCGCCTCTGCCTTCGGCAGCGTCGAGCAATTCACCTGCGAGCCTTAAATCCATGGACTTCTCGCTGCGTTTTTTAGCTGCTTCACGCAGCCAGCGCATGGCCAATGCCAACCGGCGCACAGGGCGCACTTCAACAGGAACCTGATAGTTAGCACCTCCCACTCGACGGCTTTTGACCTCAACCAGTGGTTTGATGTTGTTGACTGCAAGATCAAACACTTCCAATGGGTCTTTGCCAGACTTGCTTTGAACCTGTTCTAAGGCACCATAAACAATCCGCTCTGCAACAGCTTTTTTGCCGGCGAGCATAACGACGTTCATGAATTTAGCAAGTTCAACGCTGCCGAACTTGGGATCGGGGAGAATTTCGCGTTTGGGTACTTCGCGACGACGTGGCATTGCAGTTCCTTTTATCTCTATTCAGTTGAGGCATATGCCTCTCGGTTCACCAAAAATGAACCACTTACGTTTCCCGGTTAACCGGTCGGTTGGCTAGGCACTTTTAACATCGTGCTTCGCACTTTCACTGTCACAAACGAGTTGCGTTAGACAGCTAAAAATTACTTCTTCTTAGGCCGCTTAGCGCCGTACTTAGAGCGGGACTGTTTACGGTCTTTAACGCCCTGTAGATCAAGTGATCCGCGAACGATGTGATAACGAACACCCGGCAAATCTTTCACTCGACCACCACGCACTAGAACAACAGAGTGTTCCTGTAGGTTGTGACCTTCACCACCAATATAAGAAATGATCTCGAAACCATTCGTTAAACGCACTTTTGCAACCTTTCGCAAGGCTGAGTTAGGTTTCTTTGGTGTTGTTGTGTAAACGCGGGTGCAAACGCCACGGCGCTGAGGGCATTCCTCAAGCGCTGGACTTTTACTTTTAATCGTGGCGACAGCTCTAGGCTTACGCACGAGTTGATTGATGGTTGGCATACCTCTTTCCTATAAAACTGCTGAGATTGTTCCCAGTCAGCGTTCTTAAATCCGTGGGTTTACTTACCGCAACATAACCACCCCGGACGGAGAACCGTAAAAGAGCGGATATGCCATGAACAAATGTTAGAGGCGGAAATGCCTCAATATTTGTCCAGCAACGCGTTAATATTTATTAACAGTTGTTGCTTAAAACCTTACTAATTTGCGAACTTGTCATTTGCTCGCATCTGTGTGGCCTTTTGCGAAGCGCCACAGGATCAGATTTTCTAGAGCCAATCAGCTTATCCTACCAAACTTGCCTTGTCAACTGGCTAGAAACAGATGAAGGTGGCGAGCATCAAATTACGTGCCCTCAATACTCGCCACTCGCTCACTGTTTAAGAAGCGGGTGAATCGTCTACAGATACACCATCATCACCAATAGCATCGACTTCATCAACCGTCACTGGTGCGTCCTCAAATGGATTGGCCAGTATTTTGGCTGCTTCACGCTCAGCTGCCTCAATGACTTCTTTTTCACGACGGGCATCATGGTAAGCCATACCAGTACCAGCCGGAATAAGTCGTCCAACGATAACGTTTTCCTTCAGGCCTCTTAGTGCATCACGTTTGCCCATGATGGCAGCTTCAGTCAACACACGGGTCGTTTCTTGGAACGAAGCCGCTGAAATGAAGGAGTCCGTCGAAAGAGAAGCTTTCGTGATACCAAGCAACACGTTTTCGTGTGTCGCAGGTAATTTTCCTTCAGCCACCATTCGATCATTTTCATTGAGCAATTGCGAACGCTCAACCTGCTCACCAGCGATGAAGCTTGTATCTCCAGCATCCATAATCAAAACGCGACGTAGCATCTGGCGAACAATGACTTCGATGTGCTTATCGTTGATCTTCACACCTTGCAGACGATACACGTCTTGAACTTCATCGACGACATAAGTGGCAAGACGCTCAATACCTTTCAGACGAAGGATGTCATGTGGGTCGGCTGGGCCGTCGACAATTGTCTCGCCCTTGTTAACAACCTGACCATCATGGACCAGTACCTGTTTTTCTTTGGGTATTAAGAACTCATGAGAAATGCCATCAAGATCCGTAATAACCAAACGCTGTTTGCCCTTTGTGTCTTTTCCGAAGGACACTGTACCGGTTACCTCGGCCAACAAACCAGCATCTTTTGGCGAACGCGCTTCGAACAGTTCGGCAACTCGAGGCAAACCACCTGTAATATCTCGGGTCTTCTGCGACTCTTGTGGAATCCGAGCCAACACCTCACCGATCTTGACCGATTGACCGTCACGGACAGTAATCAAAGCACCCACAGGGAAAGAAATGCTGACCAAGTGATCGGTACCGGCAATCTTCACCTCTTCGCCGTTTTCACCGACCAATTTAATTTGTGGTCTTTGCACCATCTTACCGCCACGGGTCTTTGGAGTAATAGCCACCAACGTCGACAGACCAGTCACTTCATCAAGCTGTTTGGCGACAGTAACGCCTTCTTCAATGTTTTCAAAACGAATGGCACCAGCGTACTCAGACACGATTGGTCGAGTCAGTGGGTCCCAAGTAGCCAAACGTGATCCCGCTTTCAGTGCATCGCCATCGTTTACTTGCAGCGTCGCACCGTAAGGGACCTTGTGACGTTCGCGCTCACGCTCGTTTTCGCCATAAATGACAATTTCGCCAGATCTCGAAATCGCCACACGCTCGCCTTTGGGATTTGTCACATAGCGCATGGTGCTGGCAAAACGAACCGTTCCCGCCGATTTCGTTTCAACGCTATTGGCCATCGCTGAGCGTGACGCTGCTCCACCGATGTGGAATGTACGCATCGTTAGCTGGGTGCCCGGCTCGCCAATCGATTGGGCAGCAATAACGCCAACTGCTTCACCAACGTTAACCAATACGCCTCGGCCCAAATCGCGACCATAACAGTGGGCACATAAACCATGACGTGTTTCACATGTCAGTGGCGTACGAACCTTTACCTCATCCACACCAAGCTTGTCGATCTGATCCACCAAGTCTTCATCAAGCAATGTGCCTGCGAAAATAGCGGTTTCTTGCGTATCAGGATTGACGATATCAAGTGCAGCAACACGACCCAAGATACGTTCGCGCAATGGTTCAATCACTTCTCCACCTTCAACCAAGGCTTTCATTGAATAGCCTTGTGATGTGCCGCAATCGCTTCCCGTGATAACCAGGTCTTGCGTGACATCAACCAAACGACGTGTCAGGTAGCCTGAGTTTGCTGTTTTAAGCGCCGTATCAGCCAAACCTTTACGTGCGCCGTGTGTGGAAATAAAGTACTGCAATACATTAAGGCCTTCACGGAAGTTCGCGGTAATAGGCGTCTCAATAATCGAACCATCTGGTTTGGCCATCAAACCACGCATACCTGCCAGCTGCCGAATCTGCGCGGCTGAACCCCGCGCACCAGAGTCAGCCATCATGTAGATCGAATTGAATGACTCCTGCTCTGTCGTCTTTCCATGGCGATCGACAACCGGCTCAGTTGCCAGTTGCTCCATCATGGCCTTACCGACTTTATCACCAGCCTTGCCCCAAATATCAACGACGTTGTTATAACGCTCTTGAGACGTAACCAATCCCGACGAATACTGCTTATCAATCTCTTTAACTTCTGAACTGGCTTGGGCCAAAATATCAACCTTAACCGCTGGAATCAACATATCGCCCATGGCAATCGAAATACCACCACGTGTGGCCAAACGGAAACCCGATTGCATGAGCTTGTCAGCGAAGATAACCGTATTTCTAAGGCCACAGCGACGGAATGACTGGTTGATAAGCCGTGAAATTTCCTTCTTTTTCAGCGACCGGTTCATCAGCTCAAAAGGTAACCCTTTTGGCATGATTTCAGACAAAAGAGCACGGCCAACTGTCGTTTCAACGCGGTTGATCTCCGAAACCCATCCGCCATCAGCGTCACGCGACCACTGCTCTAAACGAACAGTGATTCGCGTCTGCAGTTCGACCTGTTTATTGTCGTAAGCGCGTTGTACTTCAGGCACATCAGCAAAGAACATGCCTTCGCCTTTACCGTTTATACTTGAACGACTGGCATAGTACAGGCCAAGCACAATGTCTTGCGAGGGCACAATGGATGGCTCGCCGTTGGCAGGGAACAGTACGTTGTTCGAGGCCAACATCAATGTGCGCGCCTCCACCTGGGCTTCGAGGGACAGTGGCACGTGAACGGCCATTTGGTCACCATCAAAGTCAGCGTTAAATGCTGCGCACACAAGCGGGTGTAACTGAATGGCTTTGCCTTCAATAAGCACGGGCTCAAAAGCCTGAATGCCCAAACGGTGAAGGGTTGGCGCACGGTTCAACATGACTGGGTGTTCGCGAATAACGTCTTCAAGAATATCCCAAACCACGGGTTCTTGACTTTCGACCAGTTTCTTAGCTGCTTTTATGGTCGTTGCCAAACCCATCATTTCTAAACGATTAAAAATGAATGGTTTAAACAGCTCGAGTGCCATCAACTTTGGCAAACCGCACTGGTGCAGTTTGAGAGTTGGTCCCACAACAATGACTGAACGGCCAGAGTAATCGACACGTTTACCGAGCAAGTTTTGGCGGAAACGGCCGCTCTTGCCTTTGATCATGTCTGCCAATGACTTCAGCTGGCGCTTGTTTGCACCAGTCATGGCCTTGCCACGTCGCCCGTTATCGAGCAATGAGTCAACGGACTCTTGCAACATCCGCTTTTCGTTGCGCAGAATAATATCTGGGGCTTTTAGCTCCAATAATCGTTTCAACCGGTTGTTGCGGTTGATGACGCGGCGATAAAGATCGTTCAAGTCAGATGTCGCAAAACGACCGCCGTCTAGTGGCACCAAAGGACGAAGGTCTGGCGGTAAGACCGGCAAAACTTCCATCACCATCCAATCGGGCTTAATACCTGACTTCTGAAAACCTTCCAGCACTTTCAAACGCTTTGAAATTTTCTTGATCTTGGCTTCAGATGACGTTGCTTTTAGTTCCGCGCGTAAGGTCTCAACGTCACGATCGATTTCGATTGTACGTAAAAGTTCACGAACAGCTTCTGCACCCATAAGTGCTCTGAACTCGTCGCCATACTCTTCGGTCTTGGCCAAATAATCATCGTCAGACATGATTTGACCACGCTTGAGCGGCGTCATACCAGGCTCGATAACGCACCATGCTTCGAAATAAAGCACGCGCTCAATGTCGCGTAGCGTCATATCGAGCACCATGCCCAAGCGGGAAGGTAGGCTCTTCAAAAACCAAATGTGCGCGACCGGACTTGCCAGTTCAATGTGGCCCATCCGCTCGCGACGCACTTTTGCTACCGTCACTTCGACACCGCACTTCTCGCAAATGACGCCGCGATGTTTCAGTCTTTTGTACTTGCCGCACAAACACTCGTAATCTTTGATTGGGCCAAAGATTTTTGCGCAAAATAACCCATCACGTTCAGGTTTAAACGTTCGATAGTTGATCGTTTCTGGCTTTCTGACTTCGCCATACGACCACGACCGAATTTTCTCGGGAGACGCAATGCCAATCTTGATGGCATCAAACTGTGTGTCTTGCGAGACTTGCTTAAATAAGTCGAGTAGCGCTTTCATTATTTACGCTCCAAATCCATGTCAAGGGCAAGAGACCGAATCTCTTTAACCAACACATTGAATGATTCCGGCATGCCGGCTTCAATGGTGTGATCGCCCTTCACAATGTTTTCATAAAGTTTGGTTCGTCCGCTTATATCATCGGATTTAACGGTCAGCATTTCCTGCAAGGTATAAGAAGCGCCGTAAGCCTGAAGGGCCCAACATTCCATTTCACCAAATCGCTGTCCACCAAACTGGGCTTTACCTCCAAGCGGCTGCTGTGTGACCAAAGAGTAAGGGCCTGTAGAACGAGCATGCATCTTGTCATCGACTAGGTGGTGCAACTTCAAGTAATGCATGTAACCAACAGTCACTGGCCTCTCAAATTGGTCCCCAGTCCGTCCATCTACCAACCATGCTTGTGTGCGACTTTCCGTTAATCCGATTGCTTTCGCAACCTCATCGGGATAAGCCATTTCGAGCATTTTGGTGATTTCAGACTCTGCCGCACCATCGAACACTGGCGTTGCAAATGGCACACCATTTTTAAGATTAGATGCCAACTCAATCAACTCGTCTTCATTGAGACCATCGATATTGGCACCAGCGCCTGTCTCGTTGTAAATCCGGTTGAGATAAGCGCGTAAGGATTTGATTTGGGTTTTCTTTTCATCGCGCATCATCTCTTCGATGCGCTTACCCAAACCTTTTGCTGCCCATCCCAAATGAACCTCAAGCACTTGTCCAACGTTCATTCGTGAAGGAACGCCCAGTGGGTTCAAAACAATATCAACAGTCGTACCATCGGCCATGTGTGGCATGTCTTCGACGGGCACAATACGCGAAACCACACCCTTGTTTCCATGACGACCAGCCATCTTGTCGCCAGGCTGTAAACGGCGCTTGACAGCGAGGTAAACCTTAATCATCTTAAGCACGCCTGGTGGCAACTCGTCACCCTGCGTTAGCTTTTTACGTTTTTCTTCGAATGCCAAATCAAACTGATGTCGTTTGCCTTCAATTGATTCTTTAGCTTGCTCAAGAATCAATGCGTGCTCTTCGTCAGAAAGGCGAATGTCAAACCACTGCCAGCGATCAAGATCAGCGAGGTAGTCTTTGGTCAAGGCGGTGCCTTTGGCCAACTTTCTTGGGCCTCCGTTCACCGCTTTGCCAATCAACATTTTCTCAATGCGGTCAAAGGTATCGTCTTCAACAATACGCAGCTGATCGTTAAGGTCCAAGCGGTAGCGACGCAACTCGTCATCAATAATCGATTGTGCACGTTTATCGCGAGTAATACCTTCGCGAGTAAATACTTGCACATCAATGACCGTACCGACCATACCCGAAGAGACACGTAGTGATGTGTCTTTGACGTCTGATGCTTTCTCACCAAAAATGGCTCGCAACAGCTTCTCTTCTGGAGTCAGTTGCGTTTCGCCTTTGGGCGTTACTTTTCCGACCAACACGTCATCAGCACGAACCTCTGCGCCGATGTGAACGATTCCTGACTCATCAAGACGATTGAGCTGGGTTTCAGCCAAGTTACTGATGTCCCGAGTTATTTCCTCAGGCCCAAGCTTGGTGTCACGCGCAACAACTGTTAGTTCTTCGATGTGAATAGAAGTGTATCGGTCATCTGAAACAACCTTTTCGGACAAAAGAATGGAGTCCTCAAAGTTGTAACCATTCCATGGCATAAACGCGATGAGCATGTTTTGACCAAGTGCCAATTCACCCAAATCTGTTGATGCACCGTCTGCAATCACGTCGCCTTTTTCCACAGTGTTGCCACGACCGACAATTGGACGTTGGTTAATATTCGTGTTTTGGTTCGATCGTGTGTACTTAGTCAGGTTGTAAATATCAACACCAACCTCACCAGCGACGTTCTCATCATCATTGACCCGAATCACGATACGATCGGCATCAACGTGATCAACCACACCACCGCGTAGCGCTTGAACAGTAGTGCCGGAGTCAACAGCCACGGTTCTTTCAATGCCTGTCCCAACCAATGATTTCTCGGGACGCAAGCAAGGCACGGCTTGTCGTTGCATGTTGGCGCCCATCAGTGCGCGGTTTGCATCGTCATGCTCAAGGAACGGAATTAACGAGGCAGCGACAGAAACAATCTGTGAAGGTGCCACATCCATAAAGTTGATTTTGTCAGGTGACGTTAAAAGCGTTTCACCCGCTTGGCGGCATGCAACCAAGTCATCAACAAAAACCCCGTCTTCATTCAGTTGTGCATTTGCCTGCGCAATGATGAAGTTACCTTCTTCAATTGCCGATAAATATTCAATTTCTTCACTGACTTGCCGATCGGATACTTTCCGATACGGTGTTTCTAAAAAGCCGTATTCATTCAATCGAGCATAAAGCGCCATTGAGTTGATCAGTCCAATGTTTGGACCTTCCGGTGTTTCGATCGGGCACACACGACCATAATGTGTTGGGTGTACATCACGAACTTCAAAGCCTGCACGCTCTCGCGTCAATCCACCCGGTCCCAGTGCTGAAACGCGGCGTTTGTGTGTGATTTCTGACAGCGGGTTGGTTTGGTCCATAAACTGAGACAACTGGCTGGAACCAAAAAACTCTTTGATGGCTGCCGAGATTGGTTTTGAATTAATCAAATCATGCGGCATGAGATTTTCGGTTTCAGCCTGTCCCAATCTTTCTTTCACGGCGCGTTCGACACGGACTAGTCCCGCCCTGAACTGGTTTTCAGCCAATTCACCAACGCAACGGACGCGTCGATTGCCCAAATGGTCGATGTCGTCAATGTTTCCGCGACCATTTCTCAACTCAACCAAAACCTTGATCGTTTCGAGAATGTCTTCGTTTGTCAACGTCATGGGGCCCGTGATGTCATCACCGCGGCCAAGACGACTGTTGACCTTCATTCGTCCAACACGAGACAAGTCATAGCTTTCTGCGTTGTAAAACAACCGGAAAAACAACGCTTCAACCGCATCTTCTGTTGGTGGCTCACCTGGACGCATCATGCGATAGATCGCTACTTTTGCGGCCAACTGATCAGCTGTCTCATCCGTTCGCAGTGTTTGCGAAATATACGGACCTCGATCCAAGTCGTTGGTAAACAGCGTTTGAATCTGCTGAACGCCCGCTGTGCGAATGGTCGCCAACAAGTTGTCGGTTATTTCATCATTGGCTGAGGCAATTAGCTCACCTGTGTCGACGTCAACGACTTTGGCTGCCAATACCCGGCCAATTAAAAAGTCGTCTGGGACTGAAACACGAGTGATGCCGGCTGCTGCCATATCACGCAAATGTTTTGCATTGATGCGCTTGTCTTTTTCGACAACCACATTTCCTTTCTTATCGGTTATGTCGAAACGAGCAACTTCACCCTTCCAGCGCTCAGCAACAAAATCGATGTATGCACCATCTGTTTGCAATTCAAATTGATCAAACTCAAAAAAGTTTGCCAAAATTGCTTCTGGTGTCATTCCAATTGCTTTGAGCAAAATCGACACTGGCATTTTGCGACGGCGATCAACCCTGAAGAATAGGATGTCTTTCGGATCGAATTCGAAGTCAAGCCATGATCCACGGTAGGGAATCACACGCGCTGAGAACAGCAATTTACCCGAGCTGTGGGTTTTGCCGCGATCATGTTCAAAAAACACGCCTGGTGAACGGTGTAATTGAGAAACAATAACGCGCTCAGTACCGTTAATCACAAACGAGCCCGTACTTGTCATGAGCGGCATTTCGCCCATGTAGACTTCTTGCTCTTTTATTTCTTTGACAGTCGGTTTGCTAACTTCACGATCCATCAACACCAAGCGCACTTTCGCTCGCAATGGTGATGCGTATGTTAAACCACGCAACTGGCATTCTTTAACGTCAAACACGGGTTCGCCTAGCGAATAGCTGACAAACTCGAGTCGTGCCATACTGTTATGACTAACAATAGGAAATATTGACGAAAAAGCGGCTTGAAGGCCTTCTGGCTTGCGCGTCGAAGGCAAACTGTCTGCTTGCAGGAATGTTAAATAAGATTGAAGCTGTGTTGCCAAAAGGAAAGGAACGTCCTGCACGTCCT
>ERZ889217.1481-NODE-1481-length-11888-cov-9.690611_pt1 | contig 11888 bp, 6 predicted proteins | sample MGYA00521098_ERZ889217 | MGnify/ENA primary metagenome ERZ889217 (study PRJEB32303, sample SAMEA104408613) | aquatic metagenome | biome: Brackish water; feature: Pelagic; material: water | place: Baltic Sea | collected 2014-06-10T22:04:00 | depth 2,362 m ...
GGTAGATGGCGGTGGCGGATTTGCTCATCCGCCCGCTCATGCCGTAGACCATGCCCCGGTAAGGATTTCCGCCGTTCTCGTAGTTCAGCATTTCGCTGTAGAGACCGAAAGGAATGCCGGAGATCTCCGTGAGCCAATAATCCGGCGGTCGGTTGTAATCAAACATCTCACCGAACCACAACTCGGTGATGTAGGGGAGGTGTGCCATGGTATTGCCAAGAGCGTTGACCCTTAGATTCATGAAGTCGTAGTTATTGCCGGAGTGGAACTTGATTCGGTAATCGGGAGTGTTCGCGAGCATGACTTTGGCAACGCGGGCCATGATGAGGTCATCATAACCGATACCATCGAGGTAGAGGCCATTGATGCCTGTTTGCTTCATGAGATAGTCGAGTCCTTCGAGGTAATAGTTGTGCCAGCGGGAGAGACCGACGGTCGCAATGGAGGCGTCGGTCTCCTTGTCCCAAAGTGGTTGACGCCAAGCTGGCACATAATTGTCGACCAAATGCTCCCGCAACCAGGGATCGCCTCCCCCGGAGGTGGCCACCTCTGTCTTTTCGACGGAATAGACCAAGGCCGCGTCACGCCGGAAAATTTCGGTGCCAAGTGAACGAAGCGCCCACAGTTCGACGGCCCGGTTGGCCAGTTCGCGCACGGTGTAATAGATGTCGATCTCGGACTCGATGGTCTTCTCCTGTTTTTTATTCGAGGTAAATCCATCGGCATGGACGACGTCTCCGCGCACCTCAATCTGCGAACCTGTCGCCGATGGAGCCTCAAACAGGATGGTAGCGGAGTCTTTCAGCGTCGGGTTTTTCGCGACTTCTGCCGTGAGCGGGGCGTTGCGCACGCGGATCGGACCATAGGCAAACCCAGCGCTGTCCAGCGGGATTCGCGCGCCACCATCCGTGCCTTTGTGCCACGGTCCGTCAGTCAGCGGGATATCAACGACGAGCGATCCATCCAGCCAGATGGCATAGCTATTCGCGGTCCAGGAGAGCCCCACCTGGTGGACCTGACCTTCTTTCCATTCCGGCGTCGGGTGCTGAAGCGTCACAACAGGCTGGCCGGTGCCACGCTTGTGGAAGGCGCGAAGACCTTTGTCATCGACATTCCAATACACGGAGAGGGTGTCTCCATTCGGGTGATCTACTCGCAGGAGATTCTGGTTGCCGCTGGCATCGCCGGGCTTTGTTTTTGACGGATCAAAAGCCACCCTCACTTGCGCTTCCACGCTCCCCTGCTTGGTGTCGAAGTTGGCCGGCAGAGCATACTCCATGCGGCCTTTCATCAGAGAGGCCGTTCGAACGGCCCCCTCCTGCATCGCCTTCAATTCCTCGATGTGGAAGAACGGATAATTGATGTAGGGATTCATCTGGAGGCTGTGGTGAATGTGAATGCGATTGCTGAACAGGCCGCCGTAGTCGTTAGCCCAGTGATTGCGGTCGGCCGCAATGGGTTTGGAGGGAGTGAAGAGCAGTCGGAACTTGAACGTGAGCTCCTGCCCGGCCTCGAGGGTCCGCTCGCCAGTGAAGGCACTGAGAAGGACCGTGCCATCAGATTCTTTGACTGAGCCTCCGCCTTTATTGTTGTTATACCAGCCATCAGGCAGGCCCACAGGACCAAGAGAACTCGCGTCCCAATTGTCGTTGGCACCGGTGAGTTTGAGTTGGATGCCGCTTGTTGCATCACCCAACCAAACGTAGTTCTCGGCGCGGTCACTCCACTTCCAGTCGAAAGATTCCGTGAAAAGGCCGCCTCGCTTGCCGAAGCCCATCAAATAGGATGCCGCGTCCTTGACCATGGGGATTTCGAGCCGCATATCGCTCAGGGCGATTGGCTTTTCCGCTTTGACGGTGAGCACGTAGGTAAGAGCTCCGACATAGTCGAGTTGGCTGGAGAGGGTGTAGGAAAGCCCGTCGCCCGTGGCAATCGTGCGGCGTTCCTGCACATCATCCTTGTCGCGTGTGAGGGATGTTTTCTTGTCGAATTTCAGCTCGTCCCCTTTGGCGGAGAGAAACCGAAGCGAAACCGGAGCCGCGAGGCTTTTGCGATCGCCAGCGGTGAATTGCTTCGGGAAACCATTTTCCCCAAACTCCACTGCGGTGCAGGTGAGTTCCACACGGTTGCCGTCCCGCTTCATCGCCTTCATCGGCGGCACGATCACGTCTTCCAAGCCGATGCGGGAGTTCAGCCAGCGCAACCGGGAGAGACGCCAGAGGTCGGAGACACCATGGTCGGCAAGCGCCTCGCCCTTCACCTGCAAAGTCACCGCCACCGTCTGGGGTGGCGCGTTCTCAGGCGTGATGGTCACGGTTCCCTGATACTCCCCAGTAGCGTCTGCGGGCATCTCGCCCATCAGCCAGAGCGGTTGGACAGCGCCCGGCGGAACGGTGGGGGCTGCGGTAAATGCCTTGCCACGGGCATCCACGCCCTCGGTGTTAAAACACGTGAAGGCGGACTTCGGGATGACGTTCCCCGCCGCGTTTTTGAAATCACTGATCTCCACCTTCAGGTTTTTCAGCTCCTTCTCGGGAGCCCAGACTCCGATTTGCCATGGATACCATTCGTTGGGCTGCACCTCGCCCATGAACTTCTGGCTCGGTCCGGAATGGACCCATCGCACTGGCACGCTGTCGAGCATCCGGATCGAATCCCGTCGGTCCTCAGGAAACAGGAGGAATTTCTTGTCACCGACCTGCTTCGCGAGTGCGGCCACTTCGTCCTTGCTCGGCATGACCTCCATCGGATCAAACCGGTGAAACTCGCCGTTCGCCTGGATTTCCACCAACTCCGCAACTGAGGGCTTGGACTCCGCCCGTGCCTTGGCCAGCCAATCCGCAGCCGCCGTCTCCTTGGGCTGGAAGTAGGTGCCCGGATCATCAAAGTTTCCCACGCCGGGATTGTAGGGCAGATAGTAGAGGAAATACCTTCCGGATGTAGCAGCCTCGAACAGGATCTCGCCCCGGTCATTATTGAGTTCCAACACCTTCAAGTTGTTAACCCGTTCTCCCTTTTCATTGAAAAGCATAACCGCTTTCTGCTCCGGATTGGCATCGCGCCGCCGCCACGGAATATTGGCTCTGGCGGCTACGCTTGGCTTGGTCACTTCGAGGACAGCGCGATGGTTGCCGTGCCCCTTGGTTTCCCAAGAGCCGACGCTGTATTTGGCGACCGGCAATTGGGTCGAGGCGTGGATGGTCAGGACGCCGAGGAGAAAGGCGGCGAATGCAAGGGCGGTGGCAGGAAGTTGTGGATGCATGAGGAAATGGTTTTGGAAGGTCGAGGAACGCAGCCTCGCTAGAAAGCACGCTACGGCAGGCATAGCAGCCGGAATTCATTCGTCAATTGGTTTTTGTGTATTTTTAAGCTTCGGGACAGCTGCTGCCGAGAGTGGTGGCTGTCTGCGCCGGTTGACCCGAGCACCTCAACAAAAGATCGGGACAGAACTATAATAAACCCCTCTGCGCTTCGGGGCGATGAACCGGCGTGGGGCCGAGCGCGCAGAATTTCCTGCCGTTTGCTTTCTGCCTGCCCCTGGCGGGACGTGCACCCGCGATACGTGCTGATAAGATTTTTGAAGTGACGGTTTCCGGCGCTGTCGGCAAGGTCAGTAGTGAGTGCGCGGTCGCGAACTCCAGCCTCCGCGCCGGAAACACGTTGAATGAAAAAACGAGAAGAACATTTCAAGGACCTCCTTAATCTGCAACTTACGGGCGAGCTGCCCGCCTCCAAGGAAATCGGGGCGAAGATACGCACCCTCATCAAGAGCGGAGCACTGCCACGCAACTCACAGCTGCCCGCGACCAAGATACTGGCGCAACTATGCGGCGTTTTTCCCAACACCATCCAACTGGCACTTGAGCCGCTTGTGCGAGAGGGTTTGCTGGACCGACGCCAGAATCGCGGCACCGTGGTTCGCGGGGGGCGCAGGCGCATCGTGCGGTTGGGCTTTTACGAAAACTTTGACGCCATCGCGCCTGGGGACCGCGACTTCTTGCTTTCGCTGCAGGTTGAAATGGCCAGGGTGCTGGGTGAACAGAACGCAGAACTCAAAGTCTGGGTCGGCAGCGGACCCATACCGAAATCGCTGCCCAAGAACCTCCGGGAGGCCTGCCAAAAGCGGGAGGTTGATGGGATCGCCATCACTCAGGGCAACCCCAGTCTGGTGAAGGCCTTGATGAATCTCCCGGTTCCCATCGTTGCCTATCCGGGCCTGCGCTTCTGCAAGAGCAGGGTGGAGTTTCGCCACGCTGAGCTTGTCGATCAAGCGGTGCGCCGGCTGAATGCCCTGGGAGTCAAGCGCCCGGCCTTTTTGTCCAGCGTCACCCACGAAACCCAAAGCGACATCAGAGACGACAGTTACTTGGTCTACGAGTATTGGAACAAGTCTTGGGCGGAACTCGGAGTCAAAGCACCTCGTGAGTTGCTCATCCGACCTACGGCCAAGAAGCCCGCCAAGTTCATCGAGCAATACGGATACGACGCAATGAAAGCGCTTTGGAAAACCAAGAAGCGCCCCGACGGACTCTTCATTTTCCCCCACACCGCCGCCCGTGGAAGCCTGACCGCCCTGCTCGAAATGGGGGTGAACATCCCCACTGACCTCAAACTCGTCGCGCACGGCAACATCGAAACGCCCATCCTGACCCCCTACCCGGTTGATTGGATCACCTCCAGCAGTCGCGATATTGTCCAAGCCATGGTTCAACAAATCCAGAACGGTCTCGACGGGCTTCCCGTCAAGCCGATCTGGCTCAGGCACAAAGCCAACTGGTAGTCCGTGCCGGGCTGATAACGGCAGCCAGGCTTTCGCCGTTAACTCCCCCAGTAGGTTGGGCGGAAGCGACTCCGCCCACCGATGATCTCCGTGCAGGTCTGTCCTCGCATACGCAGATGATTCCCCGCCGCACCGGTTCTCGCTGCCATCCCAGCTCCGTGACTCAGACAGCGAAGGGGAAGCCTCCGATAAAACATATTATACAATTCTCTTGCGTTCACGCGTGCCTAGGCCATCTTGTGCTCATTGGCGACCGCCCCCCATCCATGACCATTCTCAGGCCCACCTGCCAAAAAACATTGATACTTGGCGCAATGCGTCCTGGATTTCCGGAGCGTGGCGTTCGACCGCGATTCACCAAGGCTCGGTCCTTCCATCAGCCCCAGTCCGCGTTCACGCTCATTGAGTTGCTCGCAGTCATTGCCATCACTGCCCTTTTGGCTGCCTTGGCTTTTCCAGCACTGAGCAAAGCAAGGAAGAACGGCCAAGCAGCTGCATGCCTCTCGAACATGAGACAACTGGGCTTGGGATTCATGGCCTACGTTGCCGACAACAACGGTTTCCTTCCCCCCGTGCTCACGCCGTATGACGGGGCGCCGAACATGAAAACCTGGGACATGCTTGTAACCAGTGAAGTCACTTCGGCAACCAACGGCGGTTACAATCCGAAGGTCACGGTCGCCGGCAACACCTGCAAATGTCCCGCCGACACCATCCCTCGCTTCGACAACCAGCCCGCCCGCAGCTACAGTATGGTTTGGTGGGTGGAAAAATCCAGCGGCTGGTATGTCAACCCGGTTCGGCTGGCCAGCATTCCAAATCCCTCGCGCAAGTTTCTCCTGCTGGAGTGGCACGAATGGGTCAACATAAGGGGCAACAATTGGAGTTCCTGGGTCGAGTATAGCGCTTGGTCGGCTAAGTCGACCGGCACCTACGTGAACAATGAACTGGGCAACCACCATGACGGCGGAGCCAATTACCTCTACCTCGATGGCCACGCCAAGTGGTTGCGCTACGAGGACGCCAAGAGCGTGATGCAAGAGGCCTTGGATGGGAACCATTAGGGTCTGCGCTGCAGTTCGCGCTGGCACTGTTGCCATGAACAGCTGGACAACAAACCTGCCCGTATACTCTCACCAGAATGTGTCCAGTCGCAGGGGTCGGATCAGCCGGAAATCAGCGAGGACACACTGGCTCGAACAGAGGTTCAGATCATGGAGCTTAAGATCCTACCGCGGGCGTCAGTTCAGAGAGGCGTTGTGAAGCTTCATCGAACTGCAGGATATTTTCCGAGGCCAGGAGTTCCGTGGCCTGGGTGATCACGCCGGGACCAAAAGCGGCGCAGCGGGTCGCGTGCTCCCGAAGCGTGCGGACTTGATCCTCGCGGAGGAACCTCCACTGGAAGGGATCACCCTTTCTCCCCGCGCCGACGTAGTGGTGGACATGCCACCAGCGGATGAGCGCCGCAGCACCGGCAGCGAGGGATTGTGCGGCTTGTTCAGCGGTTGCCGGGGGTTCCTCAGTTGCCGCAAGAAGTCCGCGGCGGGACTCGAATTGGGCGGCGAGAATTTCCACATAGCGCTGCGGACCTCCCGGGATGTTTTTGGCCAGTTCAGTGTCCAGATTCAACGTGCGCACCTTTTGGGCATGATCCGACGGTAGGTCACGAAGGGAAAGTTTCAGGCAGGACCACGCGGGGATCAGCACGCCTTCCGCATCGCCCAACTCGCGGGCGAAATCGGCGAGCACCTCGCTGTCCGTTTTTTCGAGGTAGTCGGAATTGGCGGCGCCACGGGCAAAGAAGTAAAGGTTCGGCAAGACCATGACGGGTTGCTGTGCGTTGCCAAAGACCCCCTTGGCCACGCTGGAGAACTGGCTTTCCTGCTTCAAGGCCTGGCGGATCAGGTCAAACTGGAGCACGGCGGCCGGCTCGCTCGGTTCGAACTCGATGGCCTCGTAGCAGAAGATGGTCGATCGCGGGATGAGCCCCGCCCGTTCGGTCTCGGCCACGGGGACGCGACCGTTCGCCCAGCCCTCGCGATGGCTGCGGCCGGGGAGAAGTTCCCACTCGCCGCTCATCCCGCTCTTCAGCGTCTCCAGCGAGGCCCGCACGGTGGGAAGCACCGGCGTGCTCCAATATCCTTCGCCCGCGGTGTCACGCCCCCAGCCGTTCCAGATCATCGGGATAACCCGCTTGCCCGGAACGGCCGACTGGTCACTGCGGAGAATGCGCAGGTATTCCTCCGGCGGGGCTCCGGCATAGCCACCCGGATCCCCGTCGATGACCACGAAGGCGTCGGCATTATCGAGCAGGCACAGCACGGAGCGCCGGTGATCGAGGTAAGCCTCCGCAGCCTTTGGCTCGTCGCTCAGGCGTATCACCTGCTTCGAGGCGTAGAGGCTACGGTCCTTCCAGGGCAGATGCCGCACTTCATCTTTTGAGATGACGTTCGGGCAATAGGCCAGCCAGCACTCCAGGCCGTTTGCCTTGGCATCGTCGAACACGTCGCGATAGCCACGCAGGGTGGCGGCATCCTCTTCGGAGAGCGGCATCGGTGCGGTCTCCGGTGTGGGCCAGATCATCACGGCGTTGAAGCCCAGAAGATGGAGCAGGCGAAACATCGCGGCAAAGTCCTGCCTCTGCCACGAGCGCACGGAAAACGGATGCTCCATCACCCAGGCTCCATGCAGATAGAATCCACGCCTCTTGAAGGCTGGATTCCGCTCGTCGGCTGGGATCTTGGACTCGGAGGAAAGGGGCGGAGCATTCATGTTCTGGCGCGTTGGATGGGATTGGACCTCCTGAATGACGGGATTGGTGGGGCGAGGGGCTGCGGGGCGGTTATTTCATCGGCGGTGACTAGGGACGGGACTCTCGATCGCCATCGCGATTCCCATGCCCCCGCCCACGCAGAGGGAGGCGATGCCCCGCCGCAGGTCGAGATCCTTCATGAGATGAAGTAGCGTGACCAAAACGCGTGCTCCGCTGCATCCGAGTGGATGGCCCAAGGCGATACCTCCCCCCCGCCGGTTGAGTTTCTCCATGTCGAGACCCAGCTCCATGGCGCAGCCAAGCGTCTGCGAGGCGAAGGCTTCGTTGATCTCGACCGCCTCCACCTCATCGAGCTTCCAGCCTGTTTCTTCGCAGAGACGACGGATGGCCCCGACAGGGCCGAGGCCCATCGTGCCGGGATCGCAACCGGAGGCCGTGCAGGCAACAATGCGTGCCTGGGATTCAAGGCCGTGGCGAACGAGCGCGCCTTCACCCGCCAGCAGGATGCATGCCGCCGCATCGTTGATTCCGGAGGAGTTACCCGCCGTCACGCTTCCGTCGGGACGAAAGGCGGGCTTGAGTTGCGCAAGCTTTTCCAAAGTCGTATCGGGTCGGGGGTGCTCGTCGTCTACGATCTCGCCGCCTCGGGTCGTGATCGGGATGATTTCACGCCGGAAGGCATCGCGCGCAGCCGCCGCGCGCTGCTGGCTGACGAGGGCGAAGCGATCCTGTTCCGCGCGGTTGATTTTCAGGAGGTCGGCGAGGCGTTCGGCGGTCTCCCCCATTCCGATGCGGAGCACGGGATCAGTGAGGCCGTCGACCGTGATCGAGTCGACCAGGGAGCCGTCACCCAGTTTGCGGCCGAAGCGGAGGTCGGGGGCGTAATGCGGGGAGCGGCTCATCACCTCGACGCCGCCGGCTAGCACGAGCCCTGACTCACCCGAAGCCACGGCATCGGCCGCGAGGCTCACCGCCTTGAGACCCGATGCGCACACCATGTTGACGGTGTAGGCAGTGGAGGAGTGGGGCAGCCCGAGACGGAGCCCCACCTGACGGGCCACGTTCATGCCGCTTCCTGCAGGAAGCACCTGGCCTATGATCACTTGGGAGACATCCGGGCGGAGGGATTCAGGGACGACTGCCGCGGCCACTGGCAAGGCAAGATCGGCGGCACTCATGGACTGGAATACACCCCCGAATCGCCCGATGGCTGAACGTCGGGCGGAGGCAATGTGGACTGGTTGCGTGTATTTCATGGGTCAGCGGGTTGAGAAACAGGAGGCGTTCATGGTGCGTATCGGGCCGAGGATCGGCGAAAATCCCATGTGTGGGAGAATATCCCGGCGAGGGTCGATGCCCGGTGCAGTCTCCCGAAGGGCAAGGCCTTCCCGGGTGAGTTCAAAGACGGCCCGCTCGGTCACATAGAGCACCTCCTGGCCGTTGGCCAGAGCCGTGGGACCGTGGAAGCAGACATGGGAAATGCGGCTCACAAATTTGGGATGACGGCCCTCGGTGCCGATGCGGAGACCGGCGGCGTCCAGGGCGATCTTGAGTCCTCCGGCAGTGAACGTGCAGCAGAAGACAAGGCGGCGCGCATTCTGGGCGATGTTGACGAACCCACCGACCCCGGCAAAACGCCCCGCGAAGGATGTGACGTTCACGCTTCCTTCCGGATCCACCTCGACTGCCCCAAGCACGGCGATGTCGATCCCCCCCCCGTCGTAAAAGTCGAACTGTGAGGGTTGGTCGATAACGGCCTCGGGGAAGCTACTGCAGCCGAAACTGAGTCCTGATGCGGGAACTCCTCCGGTCGGGCCGCTCTCCACCGTGAGGGTGAAATCATCAAGACGCCCCTCCTCGGCCGCAACCGATGCGACGGCTTCCGGAAGGCCGATGCCAAGGTTCACGATCTCCCCGGGAAGGATCTCCATCAGGGCGCGGCGAGCGATGATCCTGCGTTCGCTGAATCCGGCAGGCGCCGGCTCGGCATGGCCGTCTGATGAGATGACATAGTCGCCGTTGAACTGTTCCCCAAAGGTCTGTGCATGCTCCTCGGGGGATGCCACGACGATCATGTCGACCAGCGTTCCCGGGACGCGCACCGACTTCGGGTCATCGATGCGACCGACTGTCCGCTCGACCTGCGCGATGACGATGCCGCCGTGGTTCCTCGCCGCCTGCGCGATCGGAAGGACATCCCCGATGATCCCCTCCCTCTCCATGGAAAGATTCCCGCATCCGTCCGCGCTGGTGGCCCGGATCAGTCCGACATGGATCGGGAAGGATCGGTAGCGCAGCCACTGATCGCCGTCGAGTTCGAGCCTCTCCACGAGCGGTTCGACGGTGCGGGCATTCATGCGGCCGCCTCCATTGAGGGGGTCGATGAATGTGTTCAGCCCGACCTTGGTGATGACGCCCGGCCGTTTCGCGGCAATTTCGCGGAACAGGGCGCACAGCACGCCCTGGGGGAGATTATAGGCCTCGATCTCGTTGGCGAGAGCGAGTTGTCCGAGCTTCGGAGCGAGATTCCAATGCCCGCCCACGACCCGCCGAAGCAGCCCCGGATGGGCAAGATGGTTGAGTCCCCGATCCCCACGGTCCCCCTGCCCCGCGGCGTAGAGGAGCGTCAGACCGAGGGGGGTCCCGGTTCCGAGATGGCGCCTCTCGAGTGCAGCGGTGAGGGCCTCGGGATGGCCTGCGCCCACAAATCCGCCCACTGCCACCGTGGCCCCGTCGGGGATCGCGGCAACAGCTTCATCGGCGGAAACGATTCGGGCGCGTCCCCTCATCCGCGCCAGCCTCCGTTGACTTCGAGTGTCTGACCCGTGATATAGGATGCCAGAGGGGAGCAGAGGAAGAGAACGGTGTTGGCGATGTCCGATTTCTCGCCAAAACGTCCGAGGGGGACATTTTTGAGCATTTCAGCGCGGATTCCCTCGGGAATGGTCGCGGCCATCGCCGTCTCGATCACCCCGGGGGCGATGCAGTTGGCGCGGATGCCACGCCGGGCGGCCTCGCGGCTGATCACGCGCATCATGGCCTCCACGCCGGACTTGGCGGCCGCGTAATTCGCCTGGCCGTAGAACCCGAGGATGGCGGCGATGCTCGCCATGCTCACAATCGAGCCGTTATCTCTCATGATCTCGAGGGCAAACTTGGAGCAATGGAAGACACCGGTGAGGTTGACACCGATCACGGAGTTCCATTCCTCGAGGGACATCTTTGCGACGGTCCTGTCACGTAAAATGGCGGCGTTATTGACGAGGTAATCAAGGCCTCCGCAGAGACTCTTCACCTCGCCCATCATTGCGCGGACCGATTCCGCGTCGGCGACATCGGCGGCGAGGACATGGGCGCTGTCCGGACGGTTGTGGTTGAATTCCTCGGCAAGCGTTCCGGCATCCTCACGCGTGGTTCCCAGATCGGGATGGTTCAGGATGACGGTTGCGCCGGCCCGCTGTAGCGTGCGGGCGATCTCAGCGCCGATGCCTTGGGAGGCTCCGGTGACAAGGGATACCTTGCCTTTCAGGTCGATTTCGATGGCCATTGGTGATCAGGGTGCCGGGTCGGGGAGGACGCGGGGCGTGGAGGTCATTCTCATTCCTCCGGAGTTTCCATGCGTTTGATCGGTTGTGCGATTAGCATTCGGAAACGACCGGATTGGTCAGTCGTCCGATGCGGTCGATCTCGATGGAGACCTCGTCGCCGGGCTTGAGCCAGCGCGGGGGCTTGGAGGCCATGCCGACTCCGTGCGGGGTGCCGGTGAGGATCACGGTGCCGGCGGGCAGGGTGTTGCTCCCGCTTAGGAAGGCGATGATCTGGGCGACGGAAAAGATCATGTCGTCCGTGTTCCAGTCCTGCACGGTCTCGCCGTTGAGGATGGTGCGGATCCCGAGGGTCTGCGGGTCGGTGATCTCGTCGGCGGTGACGAGGCACGGGCCAAGCGGTGAGAAGGTGTCAAAGGTCTTGCCGCGGCACCACTGTCCCCCACCCCACTTCAACTGCCAGTCGCGGGCGGAGACATCGTTGGCACAGGTGTAGCCGAGGACGTGATCGAGGGCGTTCTCCACGGTGGCGTTCTTGCAGGGCTTGCCGATCACCACGGCCAGTTCGCACTCATAGTCCACTTCATGACTTGCAGCGCGGACGGGAATCTCGATCGGGTCGCCGGGGTTCTGGAGTGTGTTGATCCCCTTGGTGAAGAGCACGGGGCGCTCCGGCGCTGCCATGCCCGATTCGGCGGCGTGATGGCGGTAATTCAGACCGATGCAGAGGATCTGGCTCGGCTGAATCGGTGCGAGCAGTTTCTTCACATCGGCTGTCTCGCCGGTTTCG
>ERZ889217.1482-NODE-1482-length-11883-cov-17.159452_pt1 | contig 11883 bp, 20 predicted proteins | sample MGYA00521098_ERZ889217 | MGnify/ENA primary metagenome ERZ889217 (study PRJEB32303, sample SAMEA104408613) | aquatic metagenome | biome: Brackish water; feature: Pelagic; material: water | place: Baltic Sea | collected 2014-06-10T22:04:00 | depth 2,362 m ...
CCGCTGATACGGTTGCCCACCGGTCGAAATCCGTGAGCCCGGCGAAGACCGCCGAGCCCTCCCGCGAGCCGGATCACCTTCTCCGACACAGATCCGCGGCTGTTCCGGGGGCGGCAGTTTGCCAATGTGGCCGGGGAGACGTATCATCGAAATTGTTCGCGAAAAGTATCTTTTCTGATAACCAACGCATATGAAATCGAGTGACCTGGCCGACCTCGTCAGTGGGCTTGTCTGCTTTGACCTGTCACTGTTGGTGCAGGCCTTCCCCGATAGACGGGCGGCGATCCGCCTCCAACTCGCCCGCTGGGTCAAGCAGGGAAAAGTCGTCCACCTCCGGCGGGGCATGTACACGCTCCCGGATCAGACCCGAAAAATTCGCCTGGATCCCGCGGTGCTGGCCCAGCATCTCTGCCGGCCGTCCTATCTCAGCGGGCTCTGGGCCCTGGGATTCCACGACATGATCCCCGAACGCGTAGTCGTCCATACGAGCGCGACGACACGGCTACCGGCGGGGTTCACGAACGCCTTTGGGGTTTACGAGTATCGGCACATCAAGCAGGAGTCGTTCTTCGGGTACGACCACGTGGCCTACGGCGGCGACACGATCCTGGTGGCCCGCCCGGAAAAAGCGTTGCTGGATCACTGGCATCTCACGCCCGGCGAGTGGACCCGAGACCGGCTCTTCGAAATGCGGTACCACAGCCTGGAGAAAGTGGACCCCGCTCGGCTGCAAGACTATGCAGCCCGGTTTCAGCGGCCCCGGCTGAATCGGGCCGTATCGCGCTGGCTGGAGCTCGCGCAGGAGAGTGACGCAGCCGGGGTGATGCTGTGAAGGACCACGCACTCGCCCTGGTCGAAAAGGCACCGGATCGTAGCCAGGCCCTCAACACCTTGCGGGAATACCTCCAAGCCCTCGTGCTGCGATCGTTCCATGAATCGGAAGCGTTCCGCTGCCTGGCGTTCGTCGGTGGCACGGCCCTGCGCTTCCTGCATGGACTGCCGCGATTTTCCGAAGACCTCGATTTTTCAGTCGTATCGCCGAAGGGCTACGCGGGGCAGGCCTGGATGAGGAAGGTCAAGCGGGATCTCGCGCTGGCGGGGTTCACGCCGGAGGTCACCTGGAACGACCGGAAAACCGTCCACACCGGGTGGGTTCGGTTGGGCGGCCTGCTCTGTGAAGCGGGCCTCTCTCCCCTGGCCGACGAGAAACTGGCGATCAAGGTGGAAGTGGATACTCGTCCTCCGGAAGGCGGGCACTGTGAGCGAACGATCATCACCCGTCATCTTTCGTTTCTGCTGCAATACTACGACCCTCCCTCGCTGATGGCCGGAAAACTCCATGCCCTGATGACGCGACGCTACGCCAAGGGCCGCGATTGGTATGACCTGGTGTGGTATCTGTCGCAACGGCCTCCCGTCGCGCCCAACCTGATCCTGCTGGGGAATGCCCTGGAGCAGACGCAGGGTGCGGGGCACGAGGATGCCCAGCACTGGAAGGACTCGGTCAGAGCCCGCCTGCTCGTGATGGACATGAGGGCCTTGCTCCAGGACGTAGGCCCCTTTCTCGAACGCCCCACGGACGCGGGCCTGATCACCCGCGACAATCTGCTGGCCCTGCTGCAATCACAACCCTGAGGTGCGCGGCGACGAATCGGTCACCCGGGCCTCCGGTCGGTCAGGGGGCGACGCCCGGCCACGCTGGCAGACGTCTGTCTCGTTCGGATGAGCGAACACCACGGCGACTCCTCGGCGGCCCGGCAGCGGTTTAGCCACGTCGCCAAGCCGGCGATCGTGCTGCCGCTGCTCGACCGAGTGCCTGCAGCGGATCGGCCGGCAGTTGACGTCGCGGTCGGCCTGGCCTGCGTTGCAGCGATCCACCATCAGCTCCCGTCCCCAGTTTGCTGCGCTTCGTATTCGATGCGAAAAAGATCGAGCAGGTGGAGATCCATCCGATCCTTCATCCGATTGCTCGCCTTCTTGCTGGCGATGATGTCGCGGATGTTTGCCACGGGAAAGATCCCCAGACTCACTGCCCGCTGCCTCGCGACTTGGTAGTTCTCGATCCCATCGGGTGCGTAAACGATGTCGAGGTCGAACGGGCCATCGGTGAGCTGGATAAAGTCCTTTCCAGAGACGATGTCACGCTCGACCGCGTCGGTGATCGTGAAGCCCAGATGGCGGACGGCGGCAACGAGACGGCGGCCATTGTCCGCGTTCTTGGCAGGAAACACATCGACATCCTGAGTCGTGCCCGGGAAGCCCAACAGGATTGCGCCGCCCTTCCCGATGAAGAGATACTCTACGCCCGCGGCCGCGAAGGCTTCGGCCACCTCCTGAGCCTGCAGCGGGTTGAACGCCGAGCGATCGTTCATTCGGGCTGGGCCGGCTGATAGCCGAGGTAGGCGGGGAGGTTGGCCATGCACCACTCGCGGTAGGCCTGCGTGGTGGGGAACACACGCGAGGTCGGTGTGTCGAGCCCGGGGCGTGACACACGGCAGAATCCGTACTTCATGCGGGTCTCGATCGGCCGCTGCATCTGCCGACGACACTGCTCGCGAAATAACTGATCTGCTGCCTCATCGGGAGGGGCGGAGCGGGAAGGAAGCGTTGCCATGATTTCGTCAAGAATACTCGATCACCGACAGGGCTGGATGGCCCCTGGGCGTTCCATGCGGGCCCGGATGCGAATCGGCCGCCCGACACCCGGCCACGATCGCCGCAGGCAGGCTGCCGGAGACGGTCGCCACCGTGTGAAGCGACCTCGCCGCTGAGCTGACCGCACCGCGGTCAGGGCTGGCGGGGATGACTGACGACACGTAGGCCACGAGAACTGCTTCCGCCGGGCCGGCGACCGGCGGATGGCGTTGGCAGCGATTCGCCGCCGCGATCCGGCCGCCGGCGCTGAGGAGGCGCGGCTCCGCTCTATCGAACTCGCCTACGGGGCTGGGCTCGCCGGCGAGGTACGCCGCCATCTCGGGAAGCCCAGTCTGTGAGCGACGAAGACGACCTGATCGCCGCCCTCGGGCCGGTTGCGGCCGCGTTGTGGCAACTGGGCGTCGACTTTTCCATCGGGGGCAGCGTCGCCAGCACATACCATGGGGCGATTCGCTCGACCATGGACGTCGACCTGATCTGCATCCCCGCGGCATCACGGCGAGAGCCGCTTGACGGCATCAGCCGGGGTGACGATCGGAATGCCTGCGAAGGCCCTGAGGTGTAGGAGATCGTTGTCGCCGCTGACGAGCATATCGATATTCTCGGTCTGAGCCAGTCCGAGCAACTGATCATCATCGGCATCGCGGCAGATGCGCTGCGGCAACGGCGGCGACTCAATCAGTTCGACGAGCTGGCGAAACTCGCGGAGTACCGGCTCGATCGAGGTTTCAGTTCGCACGAGAACGGCTGCGAGCTTGTCCCGCCCGAGGACATCCGCCAGTTCCGCGAGGCGTGTCGCAGAGCTCACGAGCAGTAAGTCGCCATCGCGAACTTTTTTAAGCAACACGTGGGGCGGCCCCCGCCACAAGAGTGCTGCGACCACGACATTCGTGTCAAGAACCGCGCGCACGCTGCCGACGCTCTGCCCGCGACTGGCTCACTTCGGCACCGATCTCCTTCATCGAGAGCGGCTCGATACCGGCAGCGGCCACCCAGTCAGCGATCGCGAGCAGCGATTCGGCAGCGTGTCGTCGCTCGAGCGCGTGAGTGAGGATCTTGTTGAGCGATTGGGGCGTCAGCAAACCCGCTTCTTGAGCAGCTTCGACCGTTGCGTCAGGAAGTTCGATCTCGATGGTCGTCATTCTTTTGGGCATAGGTCAGCTCTTGATGCCTCAGCAAACAACGGGCAACCAGCCGGGACGGTGTCGTCGGGCCAGGCTCGCCGCGGTCGGCCTCGCACGACGGCCGGCGACTCCGGCTTCATCCCGTGGCGGCAATGCGGCAATATTGAGGATCGGGGCAATCGGGGAACGCGAGGGTCATTTTGACTGGACTAGAAAGTCAACTAAGATGCGGAATATGAAGAGCACGCGACTCAACATGCACGACGCCAAAACGCACCTCTCGCGGCATATCGCGGCGCTCGAGGGGGACGATCGGATCGTGATCTGCAATCGCAACCGACCGGTCGCCGAGGTGCGGTTGCTGCCCGGTGCCAGGGCCCGGCCGCGAAGGCCAGGCGTGGCCAAGGGAATCTTCACGGTGCCGGCGTCTTTTTTTGAGCCGCTGCCCGAGGATCTGCTCGCCGGCTTTGAGGGTCGCGGGTGAACCTGCTGCTCGACACCCACGCCTTCCTCTGGTTTATCAGCGACGATGCCTCACTCTCCGTCGCCGCCCGCGCCGCCATTGTCAACGCTGACAACCAGGTGTGGCTGAGCGCGGCCTCAGCCTGGGAGATCACGATCAAGTTCGGCCTCGGCAAGCTGCCGCTTCCCGAGGAGCCCGACCGGTTCATCCCGGCGATGCGGCAGCAGGCCGGGATCGACCTGCTGCCGATTGGCGAGGCCGAGGCCTGTCAGATTCACAAGCTGCCGCCGCTCCACCGCGACCCCTTCGACCGGATCCTGGTTGCCCAGGCCGCCTGCCACGGGCTCGCGATCGTCACCGACGACGCGTGGATCGGTCGCTACCCGGTCCGAACGCTGTGGTGAAAAAGAGAATCACAAGTCAGTGACGGGAGGAGTTCGCGGAGAAGCGGGCCGCCGGACCGCGGCAGGGCGGTCCGGGATCAGTTCACGCGGCTTCGGCTTCCCCCGGTGGTGATCGGCCGGTGGCTTCAGTTGCTTGTGATCGCACTCATTCCCACGCGACGATTCCAGGTGAGTCGCCAACCCCGCGACGGGCTGCCAGAAAGGATGCCGAGCATGCTTCCCAGCGATACGTCGGCCGAGGCTGCCGAGGTTCAACGGACGGGGATCCGCGAGCTGCCGCCGCTCGAGGGGAAAAAGGTGTCAGGAACCTTTTTCGCACTTCCTCGGTCGCCCGCGAGGCCGGACTGTTGTTTCCAGGCCCAGCCGTTTGACGACCCGGGCAGTCCACCGCTCGTCGCCATGCGGGGTTCCACACGCGACCGAATGCCTGATGGCCGCCAATTCAGCCTCGGTCTGCGGGGCGTTCACGTGGTCCAGCCAGCCGGCGTATCGTCGGAAGGGCCACGGTGCCAGGATTGATTTCTCTCGAGCATCCCCATGGTGCCAGCGCCAGAGGCTGCTCCACCGCCAATCCTCCGCTCGACGAACCAGATTCGCTCGCAAGGCGTTCCGCTCGACGTAGCGACACACGGTGAGAAAATGGTCTTCCGCTTGAATCGCGAATGACTTGAATCGCCCCTGATACACGTGGCCGGCACCGCGGCTGTGCCGATGGGCGTGCCAGCGCTGAGTGTGCGTGAGCGTAAGCCATCCGACGAAACGAGACAGTTCCCCGTCCGCCTGCGGCTTGACCACGAGGTGCCAATGATTCGGCATCAGGCACCAGGCCAGAAGGCCGGTGCCAGACCGCTCGACTGCCTGCTCGAGAACTCGCTCGAACGCCTCGTAATCGGCGTCGGACTCAAAAATCGGCAGGCGTGCATTGCCGCGGTTGAGCACGTGATACACCATACCTCCGTCCGCAGCTCGTTGAGGTCTGCCCATGCCGCTATTCAAATGCGCTTGCCGGACCTGCGTCAAGAAAAAGGTTCCTGACACCTTTTTATCAGCGGCGGGCTGAAAATGGTTGCGGAAGTGCGAATGGCCGAGCTATTCTCCAATACTTCAGCCACTACAAAGGCCGGTGCTTGATACGCGATGACAACAAATGCGGAACAGTTCCCATGACACCCGATACAGGCTCGGTCTTCGGCCTCACCGCCGCCGAGAAACTCCAGCTGGTCGAAGATCTCTGGGATGATGTCTCGAGCCGGCCGGAAGACGTGCCCGTCCACCCCTGGCAACTTGCCGAAGTTGAGCGGCGCCGGGCTAATCTCGCTTCCCGTCCGGAGTCGGCCCTGTCGTGGGATGAGATGACCGCTCGGCTGCGGGAACTGCACCGTGGCGGTTGAGGTTTGCTTCGCACCGGAAGCGGCCGCCGACGCAACCGCCGGCTTCCGCTGGTACGAGGAACAGTGGCCCGGGCTCGGTAGCCAGTTTCTCGACTGCGTCCTCGCGTGTCTGGAGCGGGTCCGTCGCTCTCCGGAACTCCATGCACGTGTCCGAGGCGAGTTTCGGCGGGCTTTGGTCCGCCGGTTTCCGTATGCAGTGTTCTACGAACTTGTCGATCAGACGGTGACGGTTTATGGGATCGTGCACACCGCCCGAGATCCGGCGAAGTGGCGATCGCGGCTGCCCTGATCGTCGTCGTGGGACAGGCTTCAGCCTGTTCTACGCTTCGTGTAAAGACGCCGCCAATATCTGTTCCTGAATCGCCGGGCCACCAGTGCCAATCCCGCCGCGGCCAGGCCGACAGTCCGATCACCGCGCGGCCCACCTCGCCCACATAGAGTTCACCCGTGACGACGTCGAGGCTCATCCGCCAGGGATTGCGAAGCCCGCGATCGGCAACGTCGGCAAGCAGCGCGAGGCCACGGCTAGCGGGCATGGAAGCGACGGCGATACTACGGAAGGATGCTGCAACGCGAATCACGCGACGCTAAAGCCACGCTCGCACGACACCTCGCGCAAAAGCGTGGGCAAAACTCCACGGGCGACCGAAGAAGTGCGAAAAAGGTTCCTGACACCTTTTTTTCTCCTGACACCTTTTTTTCTCCGCGACCGCACCTCGAAGGCGAGAGCCCCGGCCTCGGCGAGGTAGGTGCCGGCATCGCGGCCCTGGCGGGGACTGGCGTTGAGACGGCCCAGGAACACCGGCGGCTCGATTCCGAATTCCTCGCAGACGGTCTCGAGCCCAGGCTCGATCGCCTGAAAGTCGATCAGCCGGGTCGTGGCCCAGGCCGGCCCGCCGAGGTGCGAGAGGATCTTGCGGATCGGCCCTGGGTCTGTGATGAACGCGATCAGCCGGATATCGCCGCCACAGTTTGGGCACTCGAGGGGAAACTCCTCACCCACCCGGGCCAGCAGTTTCGCCCATGCAATCCGCGAGGTGTCGTGGGAGCGTGGCTTGTGACTCGGAGTTGCGTCGTAGCATCCTTCCGTGGCATGACCGTCGCCCCCATGCCCGCCGGCAGCCGCCTCGCGCCGGATGCCGACGTTGCCTTTTGTCATGCGACGTGACGGCGGCCCTGAGCTTGTGATTCGGGGCGAACACCCCGTGATAGCGATGCCGGTGCTTCCGCGGCGGCATGACGAGATCCGCCAACCGATCGAGACACTCAAACGGCGAGAGTTCGACGACGCCATTGGCTCCCGGCCGCGTGGACGTGCGGCCGCGACCGGGTCCGACCCAGGTGGCGGCTTTGTGTCTGGGCAGCACGTAGCGGACTCTGGTTCCGCGGCCGTCTGGGTCGCGGATCACGGAGAGCCGCTCGAGCGCGAAGGGGGGCCGGGCGCAGTACCGCAACAGGTGTTCGAGACTATCCTGAGCGCTGGCCGCGTGAGCTATGCCTGCACTCGGTAGACGGCTCTGGCCTGCCACAGGGCGGCGTAGTCGTTCGTCCCGCTCCCCCCGAACTCGGTGAATCGGCCCGGCTTGGTCACCGGCATCCACATGGTCTTGTGTTCCGCGACGATGACCCCGGACGGCAGTACGAAACACAGGTTCCGCTGCGGCAACAACGGCGTCAGCGGCATGAAGTCGCCGACCACGTGCCGCGGATCAGGGCCGTATTTCGCAATGGCACGGCCGAACACCACCGGGCCCGTCGGGCACAACGGCGATACGCCGTAGGAGGCCCGCTCGCAGTTCGCCACGACCTGTTCGATCGCATCCTGGAGGATCGCCGATTGCGGCCTGGAATACATCAGGCCGCTGACGCAGTTGCACGTGCCCCGGAAAGGGCTGGCGCCGACCTCCCCCAAGTCGCGAAAGTAAACCATGTCCACGTTTTCCGCCGCCGCGATGGTCGTCCGCATCTTGACGCCGACATCCACGTACCAGCCGCCGTGGGCATGAAGCAGGCAGTACCTCGCCAGGTCGCACTTGTACGCAAACGGAACCAATGTGTCGTAGGCCTTGCGCACGACGGCGCCGAATCGCTCGTCGATGAACTGCCGCACCTGCGCATCCCGCCAGAGCTGATGCACACAGCGGGGAAATGACGCCCGGACGGTCGTGATGGCCATCTCCAGTGCCGGTGGCAGGGCTCCATCGTCGGCAGAGAGATACACCTGAAACACGTGTTCGGCCTGCGTCACACGTCTTTCTCCGCGAGAGCTGCTGATTCGAACCGAGCCTCATGGAATGGTCATCGGATGACCAACGGCCGCGGATCTCGCCCATCATGGTACTTCATCCCCTCCCGATGAAGCCGGCCGGGCTGCCGATGGCGCCCGGCTGGGAAGCGCCTATGATCGCAGCATCGGGAGATGGACCCCGCGGCGGAGGCTGCGGGCACCTACGGCGTCGGCAAGGGAGTGCAGCATGCGGGTCTCGTCGTGGAATCTCGTGATCGCCCTCGTTGCCCTGGTGACTTCTGCGGCGGAGGCCGGGGCAGGCGAGGGTGACCGGCCCGCTTTTCGCGGACCGGCGTGGCGGCCGATCATCCGCGGCTGCCATCCCGCTGGAGTGCCACCGAGAACGTCCGCTGGAAAGTAGAACTCGACGGTCGCGGCTGGTCGTCGCCGATCGTCTGGGGCCGCCGCGTGTTCCTGACCTCGGCGATCACCGGGACGCCGCTGGAGGATCCGCGGAAGGGACTCTACTTCGGGGGCAACCGGGAGGAGCCGCCCGAAACCGAGGTCCGCTGGATCGTCACCTGCCTCGACCTCGACACGGGCCTGACGCTCTGGGAGACCCAGGTTGCCAGTGGTCCGCCTCCGGGCCCCGTCCATCTCAAGAACAGTTTTGCTTCGGAAACGCCGGTCACCGATGGCGAGCGGATCTATGCCGCCTTCGGCAACGTGGGCATCTTCTGCCTCGACATGCAGGGGCGGCGGGTCTGGGAACACCGTCGGCTGCCGCGGCCGATGCGATCGGGCTGGGGACCGGCGGCCTCGCCGGTGTTGCATCGCGGCCGGCTCTACGTGGTCAACGACAACGAGGAAGACTCGCACCTCGCGGCGCTCGACGCCCGCACCGGCGCCGAGTTCTGGCGGGTGGCCCGCGACGAGAAGAGCAACTGGTCGACGCCCTTCGTCTGGGAGAACGGCCTGCGGACGGAGCTCATCGTGCCAGGTTCGGGCCGAACGCAGGCCTACGACCTCGACGGGCACCTGCTCTACGAGTTCGGTGGCGGTTCGGAGATCACGATCGCCACGCCCTACGCCGCCCACGGCCTGCTGTTCGTGAGTTCGGGATTCGTACTCGACCGTTCGAAGCCGATCTGGGTGGTGCGGCCGGGCGGCTTCGGAAATGTCACGCTTGCCGACGGCGAAACGACCAACCCCGCGATCGCCTGGAGCCGCGGCGACGCCGCCCCGTACAACCCGACCACGCTCGTCTACGGCGATGAGCTCTACGTGATCGCCGACCGTGGCCTCGCGGCCTGCTACGACGCCCGAACGGGCGCACAGCACTACCAAGGATAGCCCGGTCAATGGCACTCCCGTAAGCGTTACCCGACTGCTGAGCGACTCGTGAGCCGGTTGCTCCCGCCGCCCGGGCTTGCCCCGGCCCAGAAAGCGGGTCCCGGGGTCGGCCACCTCCCCCCTGCGTGGCGTTTTTCTTACCGTCAGCGCAGAGTCTTTCCAAGTGGGGCCACCTGGCGGCTTCGTGGCGACATCGCGTCCGGCAGCGGTCAGAGGCTGTTGATATCGATCAAGGGCAAAAAGTCTATCCGTCGCTTGAAAGATTGCCCGGTCGAAAGTGGACCTGCACGAGTTCGCCCCAGTCGGTGGGAGGCCCGCGGGCGGGCGACATTAGTGGTGGCTCAAACGGTTCGCCCAAGTGCGAGAGGATCTTGCGGATCGGCCCTGGCTTTGGTGTAACGCGATCAGCCGGATGTCGCCGCCACAGTTTGGGCACTCAAGCGGAAACTCCTCACCCACCCGGGCCAGGAGTTTCGCCCATGCAATCCGCGAGGTGTTGCCTGTCCCTTTTGCCGTGTGCCCAGAAGGGGTCAGGCACTTTTTCCTGATAGAAAACGAGCCTGACCCCTTCTGGGCTCGCCTGGGAGAACAGCGGCTTTTCAGTCGACGCCAGCGTCCGGATCGCACTCATCGACCGCGATGTGTCAAGCCGACGCCACGACCGGCGGGCATGGGGGCGACGATCACGCCACGGAAGGCTGCTGCGACGCGAATCACGCGACGCAAAAGCCCCGCGCGCACGAAACCTCGCGCAAAAGCTTGGGCGAAACTGATGGCCCGGGTGGGGGAGGAGTTTCCGCTTAAGTGCCCAGCGTGTGGCGGTGACATTCGGCTGATCGCGTTCAGACTGGTTTACGAGTGCGAAACCATCCCTGGCCTTCGAACTCTTGGCAACCTCCGGTTGCTGCGGACTTCCTGTCCGCGAGTCGGGGCCCATCCGGCAGATTCTGACACACCTCGGCGAGCCGCTGGAGCCACCACCCGTCTCGCCGGCCCGGGGCCCACTCACCGACTGGGGCGAACTCGTGCAGATCCATGACGATCGCGACGTCTTTCAAGCGACGGATAGACTTTTCTGCCCGTGATCGATATCCACAGCGTCTGAGCGGTCCCGGACGCAAGCCGCCGAAGCCCCCGGGAACGGCAAACTGGGACGCGGTCTGCGCCGACGCACGAAAACCACCACCGCACGGGGGTGCGCGACGTTGTGGCGAACCGCCTTCGGACGGCCGAAACGCCCAATCTCGCTGCTCAAGGGCAGGCCGTCAGCTGGAAGATCGTTGCGGAAGTGCCATTGACCGGGCTATCCGTTTGAGCATCGCCAATTCCTTCGATGGTCCCTCCCGCGAGAAGATGGGATCGGCCCCGTGCTTCAGAAACAACGCTACGCCCATCGATACGGCGAGAAACAATGACGCCGGCCTCGTAAAGAGCCCGGCCACGATGAGCAGCCCGCCCACGAACTCCGAGAGCCCCGCGGCCCACGCAAACACAGCCGGCGACCGAAACCCGAGGCTCCCGACGGCCTCCACGAACCCTGCAGCCGGCGGCACCTTCGCCAACCCGTGCCCGAAGGCCATCATCAGCCCCACGGCAACCCGCAACGCGGTAAAGCCCAGATCAGCCAGAATCGATCTCGGTCCACGGAGCCACGATGATCTGACCCCAGCCACATACCGGTGCACTCACGAGGGACGAATCGCTTCTCATGAGGCTACGGCACGGCCACCCGCAGATCCAAGCCGTGTCGGTGTCGGTTTTTTACCGACACGGATCGGGAGCACGGAACAAACAGAAGCCCTGAGGAGCGTTCAGCGCAGCCGGGCAAGGCAGGCCGCAAAGTGATCGAAGTCCACGAGGCGGCTCTGCAGGTAGTCGGCGACGAGAGCGTCGTCGACATGCCAATACACGTGGACCAGCCGATTGCGAAAGCGGGCCATTGCCCGCAACGAGTCTTCCATGTCAGGCGGACAAATCCCTCGCTCGACGAGTACGGTGAAGGCGTCGGCGCTGTCGCTCGGTGAGCGAAACCGCTCAGACGCGATCACGTGGCTGGCCACATCGAGGCAACATTCGATCGCAACGACGAAGTGATACTTCGCGCTTGCCACCTTGTCGGGATCGGCCAGCAACTGAACAGCCGGGATCGCAGCCAATCGCCGTAGTTCACCGACATAGCCCGCCAGCAGCCCGAGCAGTGTGTCAAACTTTGCCCGGTCCACCATCATCGGCTCGGCTCCGCGGCGAGGCCGGCTGCTGCGAAGCT
>ERZ889217.1483-NODE-1483-length-11869-cov-21.067039_pt1 | contig 11869 bp, 7 predicted proteins | sample MGYA00521098_ERZ889217 | MGnify/ENA primary metagenome ERZ889217 (study PRJEB32303, sample SAMEA104408613) | aquatic metagenome | biome: Brackish water; feature: Pelagic; material: water | place: Baltic Sea | collected 2014-06-10T22:04:00 | depth 2,362 m ...
TCCCACGCGTCCATCGGTTGGGGCGTCGGCCAGGGTGCCGGCTGGGGAATCGGCTCGGGGGCCGGTTGGGGATGTGGAAAGGCCGTTGCTCCAGGCGCCGGTGCGGGAGGCGTAGCGGCCTGTCATGAGCGCGGCCCGCGCCGGACTGCAAAGGGCCGAGCCCCAGGCGGTGCGGAACATGACGCCCTCCTCAGCCATACGGTCGAGGGTGGGCGTCTTGGCGTCAGGGCATCCGTAGCATCCGAACATCTCCGGACTGACGTCGTCGGCCATGATCAAGACGACATTCGGCCGCTCTCCCCCGGCTGCACGAACCGTGGCGACGCTGGAGGCCCACGCCGCAGCCAGCACGAGAACGGCAAGCCCTGGCGAAGTCTTCATCGAGGTGTTCTTCACTCAATCGTGTTCGTGCAGGCCGAGGCTCGTCGCTCGCGATGGCCTTGGCCTGTGGTATACCTCGGGGGCAGCGGCCGAGGGAACGCCGCGGCGGCCAAAGACTCCAAGCCGCAGGCGGTTTCCGGAGCCCTGGTGGGCTGGCTGGGAGCCACCTGGACTCGCAGGGCATAGGCCCTGGTGGTATATTACGGAGGACAGGGGCGGTTGGCAGCCCCCCCAGTCGCCTGTGCACCCGTCGGCCACGGCGGGGAAGGGTGCAACTTTCCCGTCCCAGGGCCGTTTGAACAGGGGGCCGCCTCAGCGGAGGCGGTCGGGTTTCTTCCTCGTTTCAGGGTCATTCAGACATGTCTGTCAACTCGCTGAGTTCTTCGTTGTCACGCGGTGCGGGTTTCGCTCTGCTCGCGGCCGCCGCCATCGCGTGCCTCATCCCCGACCTCGCGTTCGCCCAGGGCGGCAAGCCGAAGGGTGATCCGGAGCAAATCTTCAAGCGGCGGGACGCCGACGGAGACGGGTTTCTGACCGAGGCTGAATTCGTCGCCGCCGTCAAGGACGAAGACCGGAAGTCGAAAATGAAGAAGCGGTTCGCGAAGATCGACGTCAACGGTGATGGGAAGCTTTCACTTGACGAGTTCAAGGCGAGCGTCAAGCCGGCGGGCTGAAGTCTGCCGCGGCGGCAGGACGTGGCAGGCGGAGACAGGGCACGATGAAACAGCTTCCTAGAAGTCAGTTCCGGACTTTCGGCTGGGTGGTCGCCGTGACCAGCATGGCGGCCACCTTGCTCGTCCCCTCTGTCGTCGCCGCCCCGAAGGCAGCGGCCAGGTCGGGCCGGGATGCGCGACAAGGCGGCGGGCTGCCGGAGGCCGTAACGACCGCCGCGCCAGGCCCCGTGATGATGACCCTGTCGGTCGACCGAACGACGCAGGATGAGGTGCGGAAGGCGGCGGCAGAAATCGACGCCTTGGTCCAGTCGCACTGGCTGAAACATGGGGTGACCGCTGCCAAACCGCTCACCGACTCGCAGTTCCTGCGGCGGATCTATCTCGAACTCGGGGGACGCATCCCCGATTTTGATGAAGCCCAGCAGTTTCTCACCGCCCGCGGGGAAACCCGGCGAGCCGATTTGGTCGACGATCTGCTCGAGAGTCCCGACTACGTCAGCCACTTTTACAACTACTGGGCCGACATTCTTCGGTTGTCTGAGAGGCCGCAGCGGCAGCTCTTCTTCGAGCCGTATCTGCACTACATCAAGGAATCGATCCGAACCAACAGGCCGTATGACCGGTGGGTGCATGAGATGCTCACCGCCGACGGTCAGGTGTGGGAGAATCCTGCCGTCGGCTTCCAGTTGCGAGATGCCGGCATGCCGCTGCCCTATGTCGACAACACGGTTCGCGTGCTCCTGGGAACCCAGATCGGCTGCGCCCAGTGCCACGATCATCCGTTCGATGACTGGACGCAGCGGCAGTTCTACGAACTCGCGGCTCACACGGCCGGCACCAAGCCCCGCGTGCGACCGAAACAAGGCGAGCGGTCGCAAACGGCCGCCCGGGAGGCAAAGCTGATTGGTGAGGCCCGCAGGAGCCTCGATCGGCCCGCCCAGTTCATCCAGTTCATCCGGGCGAATACCACGGTCGTCAGCCATGCAGACGTGCCGTTGAAACTGCCGCATGACTATCAGTATGCCGATGCCAAGCCGTTGGAGATCGTGAGCCCCAAGCTGCTCTGGGGCGAAGTGCCAGTGGCGGCGGAGGCGGCTGATCGGCGGGGCCAGTTCGCCGCCTGGGTGGTCGCCCGGGAGAACCGCCAGTTCGCCCGCACGATCGCCAATCGGCTCTGGAAGAAGGTGATGGGCGTCGGGCTCGTCGAGCCCGTCGACGACTTCCAGTCGGGAAACCCGCCGAGCAACCCGGAGCTGCTCGAGCATCTCACCGACGAGTTGCTCCGGCTGGACTTCGATCTGCGAGAGTTCGTGCGGCTGCTGGTCTCGACCGACGTGTATCAGCGGCGGGCGGTCGTCTACGACCCGACCTTGGGCGAGCCGTTTCGGTATCCGTCGCCCGCGCTTCGCCGGATGACGGCCGAGCAGATCTGGGACTCGATTCTGACGCTCGTGGCCCGGAACCCCTGGTCGGTGCAGCGGCCGACGGCCGAGGAGATCGCCGCCGCTGCCAGCCTCGATTTCGAAACAGCGACGCTCGATTCGGCCCAGCGAACGTTCGAGGAGTTTTCCGCCCGCTATGCCCCACCGCGGCGGCTGCGGGCGATGCTGCAGGTCTGCGGCTACAGGGGACAACTCCTCGTGCGGGCCAGTGAAATGCCGACTCCGCTTCCGCTCGGGCACTTCCTCCGGCAATTTGGCCAGAGTGATCGCGAGTCGATCGAGGGAGGGAGGACCGGAGCCACCGTGCCCCAGATCCTGGCGATGTTCAACGGGCCGATCACCCACAGCATGCTCCAGCGGGGCTCGGTGATCTACGACAACGTCGTTGATCGCCCGCCCCAGCAGGCCGTGGACGTGGTCTTCCTGTCCGTTCTCTCGCACCGGCCTTCGGCGGTCGATCGCCGCGTGGCACTCGAGGAGCTCGGTTCGGCGGAGAGTTCTGCGGCCGGGCTGGGCAACCTGATCTGGGCGCTGCTCAACACCAGGGAATTCATCTTCATCCAGTGAAGCCCCGCGGCTCCGACGTGGTCGGAGCCTTGCGGCGCATGGGAGTCTTCGATGTTCACCGACCCAGTTTCCCGGCGTTCGATCATCGGCCGCCTGGCCCGCGCGACCCTCGGCGTCACGCTCTTCGACACGCTCGCAGCCCGCATGGCCGGGGCCGCCGCGGCGCCGGCCGGAACGGGGGACAGGAGCGTGATCTTTCTGACCATGCGCGGAGCGATGAGTCACCTCGACACCTTCGATCCGAAGCCAGGCCGGGATGAGCAGGGAGAGACCAAGACGATCCAGACGGCGACGCCCGGGGTGCTGTTCGGCGAGCATCTGCCCCGGTTGGCCGCGAGGTCGGACCGGCTGGCGGTCATCCGGTCGATGACCACCGAGACGGGCGCCCATGAGCAGGGCACGTATCTCATGCGGACGAGCTATGCGCAGCTCAACAGCATCGTGCACCCGTCCCTGGGGTCATGGGCCCTGCAGGTGAAGCGCTCGCGAAACCGCGACCTTCCGGGCTATGTGCTGGTTGGCAACGGCAACGAGCACCCCGGCGCCGGCTTTCTCGACGCGGCCTTCACGCCGGTGCCGGTGGCGGTTCCCGCGTTGGGGCTCGAGCACACCGTCCGCCCTGCCTACCTGTCGGAGGCCCAGTTTCGCCGCCGGCTCACGCTCGCCGAGCGGATCGATCGGGACTTCAAGAAGCTGCATGCGGGTCCACAGATCGCGGCCTATGACCAGATGTACAAGGACGCGACCCGGCTCCTGGGCAGCGTCGATCTGCAGGCGTTCGAGATCGCGCGGGAGCCGGAGTCTGTGCGGGCCGGCTACGGTAAGACGACCTTCGGCCAGGGTTGTCTGCTGGCGCGGCGGCTCGTCGAGGCGGGGGTGCGGTGCGTCGAAGTGGAATTGGGCAAGTGGGACATGCACAGCGAGATCTTCGAGAGCCTGCCGGAGAACGTCGGGACACTCGATCAGGGGATGGCTGCGCTCCTCGATGATCTGGCCGACCGCGGCCTGCTTTCGAGCACCCTGGTCGTGTTAGCGACCGAGTTTGGCCGCTCGCCCGAGATCAACAAGAACGCGGGCCGCGATCATCATCCGGCGGTCTTCTCCTGTCTGCTTGCCGGAGCGGGTGTACAGGGGGGCGTGGTTCACGGAGCCTCCGACGAGCGCGGGTTCCGCCCTGACCGAGATGCCGTGACCGTCGCCGACTTCAATACCACGGTCGCCGCTGCCTGCGGCCTGCCGTACGAGAAGGAGTTTTTCGCGCCCAATGGCCGGCCGTTCAAGATCGGCGGTGGTGGTACTTTGATCCGTTCGGTGCTCACCTGACGGGGTGCGGGGGGCCAGGGTCGCCGCGAGGCGTCAGGGCTGTTCGGCGATCACGGCATCGGCAAAACGAGTCACGTCTGCTTCGTGAGCGGTGTCGAGCGCGCGGTAGATGTCCCAGGCGAATTTCTTGTCACCATAGGGGCGGCCGGCGGTGGGCAACTTCCGCAGGCCGAGGAGCAGTCCGCCCTCGCGGGGGTGATCGACCCAGCGATGGTTGTGAAAGGCCTCGATCGATTCGAGGCCCCGTAACTGCCGCCACATGTAGACGAATCCCGCCGCCTGGAGCCGTTGGCTCTCGGGCGAATCGTCAGGGGTGTTGAAGCCCTGCTCAGAGAGCAGCAGTCCCCTGACGTGGCCAGCGTTATCCCGCATCTCCGGGCGGTGCATCCAGCGGTCGAGCACCGCGATGTTTCGCGGGGTAATGAACCTGGTGTCAAAGTCGTCGGTCGCCTCGGAATCGTTCCAGGCTTCTGGCCGCCGCAGATTCTGCGGGTAGGGGTGATAGGCCACACCCCACGCAAAGTCGCCCTCGAGGCGGCTCGACTCGACCAGCCGGTCAAGGAGGTCGCGGTTGCAGTATGAAGTCCAAGCGGGATCGGCCGGATTGTTCCAGTGATGGGTGAGCGAGATGAACACGCGGGCATGCGGATCGTGTCGCCGCATCACGTCGTGGACCAGCCGCAGGGAACGGAGGTAGTGGTCCATGTAGAGCATCGGCGGCTGACGGCCCATGTTCGTCCATTCCCAGCCGTACCCCACCTCGTTGTGGACGATCCAGTTGCTGATCCGGCCATGTGGGCCACCGGCGACACAGTAGCGACGGGCGAGTACCTCGAGGGCGGCCTCGTACGCTGCGACGCCGTCGGCCGATGTGAAGTTCGGCATGGCATAATGGCCGGCACGATCGGCCTCGGGATGGACGATCACCCGGCCGAAACCCGTGTCGGTGAAGGGAATCAGGAGGATGCCGCTGACCACGATGCCGTGCCGGGCGGCGAAGCTCGTGAGTGCGTCCCAGCCGGCCATCACGCCTTCGTTGACGTGCCAGAGTCGGCCCCCGTGCTCGAATGGCTGCCAGCCGGGGTGCGGCTCCGAGTCGAGCAGATGACCGATGGCGAGATTGACCGTGATGTTGTGCACGCCCAGTTCGAGCAACTCATCAAGAGGGAACTCGGGCGACACCCCTGCCATGCCCTTGATTCCTCGGGGAACGAGCCGCGGGAGCTGCGTGACTGATGCATCGCTTAAGTCGGTCGCGTACCGCCACCGCGAGGTCAGCTGCCATCTGCCGCCTGGGAGCGGCTCAGCCAGCGCCCAGCGGGATGTGGTTCGGTCGATGCTGTCAGCATGCCGCGGCAGCCGTCGCATGAAATGGCCGGTGGCAACCGGGCCCTGGTCGCTGATGCCGGGCTGGGGCTCGAGCACGAAGCCGCGATCGTCCTGGGCGGCCCTGGCGGCCAGCGAGATCTCGGGCCGAATCTCGATCAGCGAGCGCGGGCCGGCGTGCTCCGTTGATTGCCCGGTGACGGTCACCCGCTCACGATCGACGGCCACGACGCTGATGTCATCGGGAAACGATGCACTGAAAAAGGCATTGACACGGGCCTCACGAAGGAGCTTGTCCTCCCGCTCGGCCTGCCGTTCTACCCGGGAACGGCGTTCCTCAGGGTTCGGCGCACGGAGTTGCAGGCTGCGAATCCGGATCGTCACGCCGGTGCGGCGGCCGAGATCAAGACGGAGGTGGTTGAGATCCCTGTTCCAGCGGCCCCCGGAGAGCGAACCCAGATCGATCGCCGCAGGTAGCCAGGACTCGGCCCGGCCGAGACCAACCGCAGCGAACCGGCGGGTCGCTTGAATCGGTGGCCCGTAGAAGACCTCCAGGCTTTCCACACCTTCCGGGCTGAAGTACTCGAAGGCGAGGACGGTCTCGTCGGGATGCACGTCGGCGGCGTCGAACCGCTTCAACTCGATCCAGGGATCGTCACCGAGTGTCGTGAACTCGTATTCGCTGTCACCAGTAGGGAGAATCCGCAGGTGGTGGCCGCGGTCAGGATCGAACTCGAGTGGCACCGCCGCATGGCACCACACCGCGGCTACGGCTAGTCCGGACCAAAGAGTCGGGGGCAGCCAGATTCGTCGCATCCCGGTCGCCGTCATGGACTCGTCTCGAGATGGAAATCAACCACGTTGTCGCCGGCCTTGACCTCGGCGGCCAACGCCCCCGGCTCGAAGTACCGCCTCGGCACTCGCTCCGATGGCGAGATCTTCCCATCGTCATCACTTGCCGTCGAGATTCGGACGCGGCAGGGGCCGATTCGGGCGCCCAGCTCGCGCGGCGTATAGAGGAGCCGGTAGTGACCCTGGGCGTCGGTCTGGCCCACGGAGCCCCGCCCCTGCGCCGGCTGAAACAGGACGGTCGCGGCCACGAGCGGTTGGCCGCCAAGCGTCACCACGCCCCGCACGTCGGCGACGTCGGCAGAGCGACTGGAGCAGCCCGCAAGCGCCAGCGTCATCCAGAACCGGGCTGCGAAGAAGAGCATCCGTCCCCGCGAGCCGCCGTCTCGATCGTGAGGCACGTCAGAAATCCCCTCCGATCGCCTGGCCATCGGCCATCGCCCCGAGCCGCTCGAACACGCTGTTGATCGTGAAGTCGCTCACGTTCTGGTCGATCGCCTCGGAGAGGAACCGCACCGAGCCGTCGGCGAACGTGAACTGACTGCCGCCGGAATGGAAACTGAAGGCACCGAGCGCGCAGAACGGCGTGTCGTTGACCTGCATGACGCTGTTGAGTCCCCCGCGGCCGAGTCCCATCGCGTTGGATTGCCCGCGGTTGGGATTGTTGGCAAGATTGCCAATGTTTCGCTGCCAGCGGATCCCGTGGGCCAGGGCGCCGGTGCAGCGGAGCGTGGAGCCGTCGATCGCCGTGAAGGTGGCGATCGTGCGTTCGCCGAGGAGAAAGGTCTTGCTCGTGCCGTCGGTGATGTCCTTGAAGCGGGTGCGGGCATTGATGCAGAAGATGCCGCGGCGGTCGGGGTTGCTCTCTGATTCGGTCTCGCCCTTCAGCCATCCCCGGGAGCCCGAGTTCCAGGCGACGTAGTTGGCGGCCGCGATCTGGTGACCGTTTTGCATGGTGCGATTTTCGTTGAGGGCGGGGCCGGGATCGGAGGGGCAGCGGAAGGCGTCCAGCCGCCGCTGCAGGATCGGCCGCCTGGCCGCGTCGTCGATCACCACCTGCATGTCCGGGCTTACGGCTACGGTCTGGTCGTATTCGGGCTGCATCTCCAGGTAGGGCATGGTAAGCGCCCCCCACGACCAGACGCCATGGTCGATGGCGCCGCCGGACGCGGTGAGCGAGTTGTTGGCGATCGACCAGTCGCTGCGGGTGCGGGCCCCGGGCGGGAACGCCTTGGTCGCCGACTCGCAGGTGAGGACGGCAAGCCCGAGTTGCTTGAGCCGGTTCTGGCAGGTCGAGCGCCGGGCCGCCTCGCGGGCACTCTGGACGGCGGGCAGCAGCAAGCCGATCAGCGTGGCGATGATCGCGATCACCACGAGCAGTTCAACGAGCGTAAACGCACGCGGATCCAAGCAGCGCCAACGTGGACGTCGCGCATTCGATGACGGCGTCACGAAAAACCCCCCAGAAGACTCTGATCACGAGACTCTGATCACGCTCTGACGCTGTGACATATCAGACCGTGTGAAATAGTAGTGAATCGCCCCCCAGGTGTCAAATCCGATCTCCGGGGCCAGCGGTCAATGGGACCATGATCCCGCGCAACGCCGCCCGCGCAGCCTCCATCGGCCCCGGGAGGCCAGTCCAACCAGCACCATCGCCCACGAGCCAGGCTCCGAAACGGCTGTCAGCGTTGCGACTGCTCCCCGTTCTCCACCGGGTGAGAGCATGGCGTTGGCACCAAAGATCACCGAGCCGAGGTACAGGCCCGATCCTGCAAGCGTCTGGCACGCCGCACTTCTCAACACGCCGCACTACTCAATTGGACGCATACCGGACGAACTGCCGCCCGATTCAGGGTGAGGTGATCCAGGCGGGTGAAATCCTGACGCAGTCGATCGAGGTCCCCGCCTCATACAGGCAGAGGATCGTGCCGTCCGGAAGGACCGCAAGGTCGGAGTAGCCGGTCGGGCCGGGATCGAGTGTCTTGGTGTGGGGCCAGGTGCGGCCGTCATCGCGGCTGAGTTTGAGTGACAGATTCTCCCGCTTCCCCTTGCCTCCCGGAATTTCGTGCCCGTGCTCGTCCAGCGGGAGCATGTGGGGATTCGAGAACAGCAGGAAACCAGCCGGATGGGCAAGCAGGCTCGCCATGCACCGGGGCTCCCAGAGAGCCGGATGAAACTCGGGTGCCGTCCAGCCCGTCGCACCGTCGGCACTGAAGGCAGTCAGCTTTCGATTGGGTTTTGACAGACTCCGCGACACCATCATCACGCGACCGTCGGACAGCGGGGCGAGCATCGATTCGTTCGGCGAGGTGAACTCACCCTCGTCGGGCATCACGATGTCGCCCGCCTGCCAGGTTCTGCCGTGGTCATCGCTGACGATCGTGGCAGCGGCCGACGGGCCATGGTCCCCCACGCCACCGTAGGCCAGCCAGATCGGCACGACGAGCCGCCCGCCCGCGAGTTGGATGCCGTGGCCGGGGCCCGTGGCGATCACTTTCCAGTCGTAGTGTTTCCGGAAGGGCTCGAAGGCCGCGGTGATCTCAACCGGCTCGCTCCAGCTGATGCCGTCGTCGGTGCTCCGCAGGGAGAAACAGCGGGCATAGTTGACGCAGTAGAGGAACTCCACCGCCCCCGTGTCACGGTCGACGATGGCGACCGGATTGTTCACTGTCTGTTCGTGTTCACCGCCGATCGGCTTGTGCGGATTTCCCTCGATCCGCTCACCAAGGTGGGCGATGTGCTGCGCCGGTAGCCAGGTTCTGCCGCCGTCCGTCGATCGCCGAAGGCGGATCTCAATCTCGCCCCAGTCCTTCCGGCTGTTCCGCCGGGCTTCGCAGTAGGCGAGCACCGTTCCCCGACCTGTGACGACGACTCCGGGAATTCGATACCGCATCACCCCGTCGAGCCCGGGAGGAAAGACCGCGGTTCGCTCGGGTGAGTCTGCGGCCTGCACCGAGGCAGCCAGGAAGAGCGTGGCGAGGATCGGCAGGGAACGCCCCTGGCCACACTCCCGTCGAGTGGCCGGCGCCGTTCGTTGTTTCGTCTGCGCGACGTGCATCATGGTGTAGGTCTCTCTTGTGTCGTTTCCGGGTGTCGCCCAAGTGGAGTTGGGCCAGAGATGGCTTGGTCTAAGGACAGGTCGGCCGCCTCGAACCGCGGCCGGGCGGCGGCTTCGTTCCGCTCGCGGGGAATCGAGTCGAGCAGCTGCCGCAGGTCGTGTCGCACCGACGGGCACTCGGCCGCCGGCGCCTGGTGGCTGGCGTTGGCGACGTGGAACACGAGTCGCTCGGGCACGAACAACACGTTATGCAGGTTCGAGGCGGCGGCTACGGGCCGGTCCATCAGCCGGATCGCAGCCGCCTCGTCGATCGTCCCATGGGCATCGTTGATCCGCTGTCGTAGGCAGGCGAGCCGCTCGTCCTTGCTCAGCACCACCGCGCCAGGAATTCCGGGGCCGAGCAATGGATGCGGATTGCCGAGCTCCACGAGTTCCAGCGACGTCGGCGTCGCCGCTACGCCGACTGCTCGACGGCTCTTGCCGTCGGCGAACACGTAGTAGTACTCGCAGGTTCTCGGGCTTCGCTTCCAGAGGCCAATCACGTCGTCGAGCGTCTCGCACTCCTCGAGCGCCCGTCGCATCAGCGTGGCCATCGGCACGCCGTCCCAATCGCCCTCACCCTGGCCCCCCATCTCGCCGAGCGAGATGCCGCGGTCATTCATGCCGCTGACGCTGCCGATGAATCCGGCGTAGCCCACGGTCGCGAAGGGAATCATCCCCTGCGGAGCGACGACGAAGGTCGCGGCCGAGTCTTGAAGGCCGATCCGAGTCATGTAGTCGAGCACCCGCCCGTGGTAGAGCGTGCCGTCCGCGGTGGCCGGCCCTGTCACCGCGAACCCCGAACAATGGAAGAGTTCGGGAAACACGTTCACGATCTCGATCACGTCGGGCTCGACGTTCATGGCCCCGGCCAACGCGCGAGTCTCCCGAACGTGACGCTCCGGGATGTGGGCTTCCAGTTGCTCGTGGGCGGCTCTCAGGCGGGCGGGGAACCACTCACCGGTTCGGGCCAGTTCGGCGAGTCCGACCACGTGAAGAACCGAGTCCATGCACCGCCGGGCCTCGGTCGCCAGCAGATCGCCGTGGGCCGTGCCGATCTGCTCGGGGGTTCCCCACAGCGTCACGAGCCGCTGGCCGCCGACCCACCGCAACCGCCCGTGGGGAACGTCGCGATCCACCTGATCGGGCGCGATCAGCGTCGGCCCCGGTGCGAAAAGTTCGATCCCGCGGCGGATGCCTCTGACGAGCAATCGCTCCAGTTCGCACCGGGGAATGTCCTTGCGATTGAGAGCCGGCCAGTCATCAGCGGCTGGGGCGATGTCCGCCGGGCCGATCGTCAGTTTGACCGCCACGCCGCCGACCCGTCCGGCCACGCCCGCGCCTGCGTCGTTGATGCGGAGAAGGGCGGAGTCTCCCTTGCGCCACGAGCCGTCGGCCGCAGGAGCGAGGCCCAGGGCGGCGGTCGCAAAGCCTGCAACCAGGGCTGGAGTGGGCTGGGCGAGGAACGGGAGTGCCACTGCGACCCTCGAGTCTGCCGAGACGAGCCGCCGGACCAGGCCGGTCGGGTCGAGGCTGTCTTCATTGGGCTCGTCACCGACGCCAACGTACACGAGTCCATGGCGGGGCAGGGCGAGGGACGTGGTTTCCGCTCGCCGCCGGATCTCGAACTCGTAATCGGGGTGCGCGACCGCCAGGGTGAAGGAATCCGGGGAGTGCCGCTGGAATCGCAGGTCGAAGACCTGGACGGGACGATTCTCCTGGTCCCGGGCGAGCTTTCGTTCCCGCTTCTTTTTCAGCTTTGGCGACCTCCCATTCCGGGGCGCTCCGCCAGACTGCTTCTGGCTGGGACCACCGCTTGGAATCGCTGCTTCGGAGCGTGGCAAGCCCGACTCGATCTCGACGACACCCTGGACGGAGAACGCTTCGCGAGCGCCGCTGACGCAGTTCCAGAGAGGCTCAAGGTCGGCTGCCAGGAGGGCCGCCGGCGACCGATCGGCCGACCGGTCCAGCAGCGCGTCCGTCCGCCGACCCGCCGCGATGGCGGAGCCTGTCGTGGCGGCTGAGTCAGTTGCCAGGGCCGACCCTGCCGTCAAAGCTATCGCAGCGAACAATGTAGCACGCACGGTAGCACGCACGATGGAGCATCCCTTGGGGCTGAGAATTGGGGCTGAGAATTGGGGCCGAGAAATGAGGCTGAGAAATGGGGCCGAGACATCGTCAGAGCCGAACTGGCCACCGCCGCGGCG
>ERZ889217.1484-NODE-1484-length-11867-cov-18.472740_pt1 | contig 11867 bp, 14 predicted proteins | sample MGYA00521098_ERZ889217 | MGnify/ENA primary metagenome ERZ889217 (study PRJEB32303, sample SAMEA104408613) | aquatic metagenome | biome: Brackish water; feature: Pelagic; material: water | place: Baltic Sea | collected 2014-06-10T22:04:00 | depth 2,362 m ...
ATGCACTTGGTTGACGAGAATATGCAGGCCATGCGTTTGCAATATCCTGCGTTTGCACAATGGCTCGAAGAAAATTACCTGGGCAAACTCGCGCGCACGCTGGAAAGAACCCGTTACCGGCAAATGCTGTCTGACTCATTGATTTCGGGCGAAGTCTACGACGCGCTGATGGAACAACTCGACGACCGCTGGTACTTTTTAGACCAGCAAGCGCCACTTGATATCGAGCTTGCGGCAGTCGATTTGGTGCACAAAGTTCCCTTGCTCGGTGCTTTATCAGACCAAGCGTTGCGACCATTGTTGAAATCCTTGCGCACACGTTTGGCCATGCCCAATGATCTCATTCAGGGACCGAGCAAGCCAAACCCCTCGCTTTACTTTGTGGCCTCAGGTGCGGTTTCTGTGCTGCTACCTGATGCGACTCATATTGAGCTGGGGTCAGGCGAGTTTTTTGGTGAGCTGTACCTGCTTAAGCCCGATGCGGCAGAGTTTGAGGTGCGCTCTTTGGGCTACACAAAGCTGCTGGAGTTGTCGGCCAAAGACTTCAAAAACTTGGTAGCAAGTGACTCGCAACTACGAGAAGCGATCGAAAAAGTGGCCAAAGAACGGTTGCGCGCCTTAGAGGTGGGTCGTTCAAGCCTGACCTAGTCGATCCCTGCGATCCATTTGGTCCAAGAGCTCTTGGGCGATGACAATGCCGGCTTCAACGGTGAACACATTATCCAGCAGCATTTGGGCCACCTCGTTTGGCGGCAAGGCCGATTGCTGATCGACTTAGTGGCATTGAGTCTGTATAGATGGGGTATGTAACCCTATAAAATAATTAATTTTTGCCTGTAAAATTAACTTTTACAAAATTACAGGCAAAAATGAAACCCTTGAGTGATCAGCAACGACTTTACCTCGTGGAGTCAGATCAACTGTATCGGGCTTGGCAGCAAGCCCGATGGCGTAATCATGACTACCGATATGGGATGCGCTGGAAAATGGTCAATGACACCGAGTACCTCGTACGCTTGCGAGATGTTAGGGGCAACGGCAAGTCACTTGGGCGTCGGTGTCCACAAACTGAAGACTTATACGAGCGGTTCATGGCCGGCAAGCAACTGGCCAAGCAGACATTGAATGGCCTGACAGAGAAGTTGAGGACGCAGAGCCGCTTAAACAGAGCTTTGCGGCTTGGCCGAATGCCAACGATCGTGGGCGAAATATTGCTGCGCTTAGACGAAACTCGGGCATTGAAAGATCTTCGTGTTGTCGGTACACATGCGCTGTTTGCCTATGAGTCGATGGCAGGAGCAGAATTCAAGGTAGAACTTCTCGCTTCTGGCGACGTTGACTTGCTGTTTGACGGCCGCAAGCAAATAGCCTTGCTCGCCAAAAAGCTTGGGGATCAAGGCTTGCTGGAGATTTTGCGAAAAGTGGATCCGTCATTTCAGGTCTCGGATATCGACCAATGCCGCGCCATTAATCAAGACGGCTTCATGGTGGACTTCATCACGCAGGATAGGGGCATGCATTTAAACGCGCCCACCAAAATGACTGCGGATGATTTGGCTCCCATTGAGGTGCCAAATCTAGAATGGCTCGCCAACGCCCCCTGCATCGAACAGGTTGTGATTTGTGCCAATGGGCAGCCGGTCATGATGCCAGTGCCAGATCCCCGGGCATTTGCGCTACACAAATCGTGGCTGTCACAACAAGTTGATCGTGAGCCCGTCAAAAAACAACGAGACTTGAACCAAGCGCGCATGCTCGGACAATGCCTGCGTGAGTATTTGCCGAACTTTTCAATGGCGTCCGACGCGATTGCGAAGATGAAATACCTGCCGAAAGCGATGATTAAGCGATCGCTAAATTTGTTGACGTAGACAGCAGGCAGTGGATTGGCCACCTTTTGAGCACATCAATCAAACCGTCAACAGGTTTTTTTGACTGTTGTACTTGAGCAGCTTTGCACGCGACTCGCAGCCACGAGAAGCGATCGAAAAAGTGGCCAAAGAACGGTTGCGCGCCTTAGAGGTGGGTCGTTCAAGCCTGACCTAGTCGATCCCTGCGATCCATTTGGTCCAAGAGCTCTTGGGCGATGACAATGCCGGCTTCAACGGTGAACACATTATCCAGCAGCATTTGGGCCACCTCGTTTGGCGGCAAGGCCACGATTGTCATGACTTCGCCATCTTGGTTCTCTGGCACCACATCCAATGGCAACACACACTCGCACGTGATGACATCCTCAGACTGATAACCTTCAGGCAATCGCCGCTGCATGCGGGTGATAACTCTCAAAGGGGTGCGGTGAACCAAGGCCTGCTCGTCGAGGCCCGCCTCTTCGGCCGTTTCTCGCACCAAAGCCAGATCATCACCCTCACCAAGGCCAACCAAACCGCCCACCAAGGTGTCCCACAATCCTGGGTCGGTGGCTTTATCAAGCGCTCGGCGCGCTACCCAAAGATCGCCTGACTCAGACCAAGCGTTCAGGTGCACGGCACGGGTCACCAGCCCCAAGGCCCTAACGGCCCCTCGTTCAATGGCTGCAATTGATTGATCGCCCGCCCAAACATCGAGTAACTCATTGCGCCACTTGGGCAAACAACCCTCGTTCAGTAAGCACTGCGCCAAAGCGTTGAGCTGTTGATCGATCTGATCGCGCGATAAATTGGGGCTAATGACCAAAGAATTCCCGACAAAAAGAGTCGGAAAATGCTGGCGTAGAATTAAGGCAGCCGGCGGGAAAATTGACCCACATTTCAGCTCGGCGATCATCAAGGACGGTGAGCCGGGGTGAGGTGTTTGCTGGGTGTTTTGCAAAGCTTGGGTTAAAAAGGCGCTTAACGCTTGGCGTATTGAGTCGCTGTTGATCATCTCTGCCGATTCCGAAGGATTCCCGAAATTGTAACGGGGCTTTCGCCAGTTACGCTCAGCTTCGCTATAATTCATAAGTTTCGCGATTAATTACTCTCTTTCCCTATCTGAGCGCAGAGCATGCGCTGGTTAGGCTTAATTTGCCTTTAAACCAACAGATCGGTTGTTTAAAGCATTGTCTCGAGGTGAGCATGATGAAGTTAAAGGGATATCTCCTGACGGCCTGTGCCTTGCTAATGACTGGCCTAGCCAGCGCGCAAGTACAAGACATGCCCGGAGGGCCTAAGGTCAACCAGCTGAATTTAACCACTGGCGTGACGCAAATCGCCCGCGATGCGGCTTGGCTGCATTGGATGATGTTGATCATCTGTTTGGTTATTTTTGTTGGCGTTTTTGGTGTGATGTTCTATTCCATCTGGGCACACCGTAAGTCAAAAGGCGCTAAGCCTGCCACTTTCCACGAAAACGTCGGCATTGAAATTGCTTGGACCGTGATCCCCTTTTTGATCGTGATTGGTATGGCATTGCCAGCGACACGGACAGTGGTAGCGATGAAAGACACATCCGGTTCAGACTTGACCATCAAGGTCACGGGTTATCAGTGGAAGTGGGGCTACGAGTACCTTGACGGGCCCGCCAGAGGTGTTGAATTGCTCTCAACATTGTCGACGCCTCGCGCGCAAATCCAAAATCGTGAACCTAAGGGCGAGTTTTATTTGATGGAAGTCGACCAACCCTTGGTCGTGCCAATCGGGCAAAAAGTACGCATTGTGGTGACCGCTGCTGACGTGATTCACTCCTGGATGGTGCCCGATTTGGGTGTCAAGCAGGATGCCATTCCAGGCTTTTTGCGTGACACATGGTTCCGCGCTGAAAAAGTCGGCGTGTACCGAGGACAGTGCGCTGAATTGTGCGGCAAAGATCATGCGTTCATGCCGATCGTCGTAAATGTGATGACGCAAGAAGATTTTGCGGCTTGGGCTGCTGAAAAACAGGCCAAGATCGCCGGCGTGGTCGTTGAACCCGCGCCGTCTGAGATTGCTGGCGCGCTGGCGACTAAACAGCCCTTAAACGATGGCGTCAATCAAATTGCCCCCGTTGTTGGCCCTGTGAAAGTCAGCGAAGCTCGCTTGTAATTAAAATTGGGGGCAACCCCGGCAATAGCAGTAACAATGAAGTTTTTAATTAAATACTCTTTAATATATTGACACTACACCCGCCGGCCGGGTGCTCAAAACCGACTCAGGTCAGGAGAGAAGCATGAGTAGCGTTACCGTAGACCAGATTCCAGGCAAAGGCGAGGACATCTCTGACGGCCATCATGATGACCACGCCCACGGTGCTCCCCATGGGTGGCGCCGTTGGTTGTTCGCAACCAATCACAAAGACATCGGCACGATGTACCTGATTTTTGCATTCACCATGTTCTTAGAAGGTGGCCTTCTGGCGCTGTTGCTCAGAACCGAGTTGTTCATTCCTGGCATCCAGTTTTTCCAGCCAGAACTGTTTAACCAGTTCACGACCATGCACGGTCTGATCATGGTGTTCGGCGCGATCATGCCCGCCTTTGTGGGTTTTGCGAACTGGATGATCCCGCTACAGATTGGCGCCTCTGACATGGCATTTGCACGGATGAACAACTTTAGTTTCTGGTTGTTGCCTGTTGCCGCCATCTTGCTGACGACTTCGTTCTTTGTGCCTGGTGGCGCAACTGCCGCTGGTTGGACGCTCTATGCACCCTTAACGCTACAAATGGGTCCAGGGATGGATTTGGCAATTTTTGCGATCCACCTGATGGGCGCCTCTTCCATCATGGGTGCGATCAACATTGTTGTCACCATCCTCAACATGCGCGCACCTGGCATGACCTTGATGAAGATGCCTTTGTTCTGCTGGACATGGTTGATCACGGCTTACCTCTTGATTGCTGTGATGCCCGTGCTGGCTGCCGCCATTACGATGATCCTGACTGACCGTCACTTTGGCACCGCGTTCTTTAACGCCGCTGCCGGTGGTGACCCTGTTCTTTACCAGCACATCTTTTGGTTCTTCGGTCACCCCGAGGTTTACATCATGATTCTGCCGGCATTTGGGATTATCTCGGCCATCGTGCCAGCGTTTGCCCGCAAGCAGCTGTTTGGTTATGCCTCCATGGTGTATGCAACCGCCTCGATTGCGATTCTGTCGTTTATCGTCTGGGCACACCACATGTTCACAACCGGCATGCCCGTCACTGCACAGATGTACTTTATGTACGCGACCATGCTGATTTCGATACCCACAGGGGTAAAAGTGTTCAACTGGGTCGCGACCATGTGGAAGGGCTCAATGACTTTTGAAACACCCATGTTGTTCGCCATTGGTTTCATCTTTGTGTTTACATTGGGTGGCTTCACGGGTCTGATTCTGTCAGTGGCACCGATCGACATTCAAGTTCATGACACGTACTACGTGGTTGCTCACTTCCATTACGTTTTGGTTGCTGGTTCTTTGTTTGCTTTATTCGCTGGCGCCTACTACTGGCTACCCAAATGGACCGGCAAAATGTATGACGAGCGCTTAGGAAAGTGGCACTTCTGGATGAGCATGATTTCGTTCAACATCACCTTCTTCCCCATGCACTTTTTGGGCTTGGCTGGTATGCCCCGTCGTTACGCGGACTACGCATCACAGTTCACTGACTTCCATCAGATTGCAACGATTGGTGCATTCTGGTTCGGTTTGTCACAGCTGATCTTTATGTACGCGGTCTACAAAGCGTATGCTGGTAAAGGTGAGCAAGCGGCTGCCAAGCCATGGGAAGGTGCCGAAGGATTGGAGTGGACTGTTCCGTCACCAGCACCATTCCACACGTTTGAAACACCACCCGTGGTTCGTTAACTTAGCTAGGATTGGTATGACCCCAGAGCAACGCCGCAAGAATAAAAGAACGGGTTTAATTTTTTTAGTGATTGTTGTGATGTTGTTCTCTTGGGTCGTGTTTCGGAAAATTAGCGAAACCCCAGGGGCTTTATGAGTAAGGCTGACAAACCTCTGGCCAAAAGTGAGCAGCGCAAGTTAAGTTTTTTCCAGACATTAAGAGCCGTTTTATGGGCAATGTTTGGTGTCCGTAAGGGGGCAGGCTTACGTAACGATGTGGCCAAGCTAAACCCTGTGCATGTGATTTTGACAGGGCTTTTGTTTGGCGTCGTTTTTGTTGTCGGCTTAGTCACGTTGGTACGATTTATTGTGAGCAACATGGCGGGCCAGTAGGCTTGTGAGATTGTTGGCAGGCCATGTGTTTGTTTTGGTTTTTTTTTGATTTTCGATTTTGATCGATTGCAGGACTCAGGAGAATAAGAATGAGTGCAAGCCACTCCAGCGTGGGTAAAGAGGCACCCTACTATTACGTACCGGCGGACTCTGCGCATCCGTTTCGAGCAAGCTTTGCTTTGCTTATCGTAATGCTCGGCGCTTCTGCTTGGGTCAACGATATTGCCATTGGCAAATGGGCCGTTGCTGCTGGCCTTGTAGGTTTGTTGTTTGTGCTTTGGCAGTGGTTTGGTGATGCCATTCATGAGGAACAGACCGGTTTGAACAGCCAGCGTATTGATTTGTCGTATCGCTGGAGCATGGCGTGGTTCATTTTTTCTGAGGTGATGTTCTTTGCGGCCTTTTTTGGCGCACTTTGGTACACCCGCGTGGTTACTATGCCGTGGCTCGGCAATCTTGATCATCAATTGATGCTCTGGCCTGACTTTACTGCTGTCTGGCCAAACCTGGGGCCAGCTGGAATTGTTGATCAGTTTGAAGCCATGGGGCCTTTTTGGTTGCCTACCATTAACACCGCCTTACTGTTGTCTTCTGGCGTGACACTCACGATTTCGCACCATGCCTTGCGTGATAACCACATTGGCAAAGCCAAGTTTTGGTTATTTGCCACTATCATTTTGGGCTTTATCTTCGTTGGTTGCCAAGCCTACGAGTATTACTACGCTTATACCGGTCTGAACTTACGTTTTGATTCGGGTGTGTTTGGATCCCTCTTTTTCATGTTGACCGGATTCCATGGCTTTCACGTGGTCTTGGGCGCCATCATGCTCACGGTGATGTTGGTGCGAATGATGAAGGGGCACTTCACCGCTGATAATCATTTTGGATTTGAAGGCGCTGCTTGGTACTGGCACTTTGTTGACGTCGTGTGGTTGGGTCTTTACATCTTTGTTTATTGGTTCTGAGTACAAAACACTTAAACCAATAAAACAGGGGCCGTGAAAACGGCCCTTGTTCTTCTTTAGCACTGCATGGGTTGCGCTGGGCGTTTATGCAAACGCCCAAGCGCCCGGTCTGTTAAAAACCGGTTGTTCGAACCCAACCCATCCAGTGGGCAAAGAGCAACAGCAGGAAAAGTGCGACTGATAAACCAATGCGCACAGTCAGCGCGTTGACCGTTTTATCCGATCCACCTTTATCACGCATCAAGTAAAAAAGAGCCGAACCAAGGCTTGCAAAGATGCCTATAAAAACGATTGCTACAAAAATTCCCATTTGGTCTGACTCCGAAGAATAAGGTCTTAATGATGTTTGGCAAGACGATTAAGCGCAACACGATACGATGGTGGCTTGCCATCAGCGTCATGTTGATTCTTGCTGCTGTGTTTGTCTCATTGGGCAACTGGCAACTGAATCGCGCCCAAGAGCGCCGAATCATTGCACAGACAATCACCTCAGGCCAAGATGCCAGAATCGTAACATTGTCCACTCAATCGACCTTAGATGGCCTATTACCTTGGCAGCCAGCCCAGGTTACAGGCACTTGGCGCCCAGAGATGAGCTTCTTGCTCGACAATCGGAACCTTGATGGACGGCCCGGCCTCTGGCTCGCCACGCCACTTGAACTAGCGCCCGGTCACCTGCTGTTGGTTGTCAGAGGCTGGCTGGCCCGACCGATCGCGCAATTCAACGCCTTACCTGCCATCACAGCCCCAAATGGTTCTATCACCCTCGAAGGTGAGGTTGCGACACATGTCCCGCGCTTGTACTCGCTCGGCGAAGAAGGACCGATTCAATTTATTGACAAGACAACACTAACGATTCGCGATGGCGAAACCACGCTTGCCTTAAAAGAGTTGCCGCGCCGGCAGAACGTTTCCATCGCCGAGTTGTCCGATGATCTAGATCAAACATTTCTGCCATTTGTACTGTTACAAACGAGCGCTGTACCCGATGACCTATTTGTTCGGCAATGGCCAAAACCGTCGATTGATGCCGATAAAAATGTGGGTTACGCCATCCAATGGTTTGGATTTGCCGCAATCGCCTTGGTGGCAATAGGCGTTTTATTATGGCGCATGCCTAGGCGTGCGAAAATATTGGCTGTTTCTAAGGACACCACACGTGGCAACTGATTCATTACCATCCGGTCCAAGCAATGCACCAAAACGATCAATTGCACCCCTGATCTGGATCATTGTCCTGAGTATGGCGCCCGTTGTTGCGGCCTTCTTGGTGTACTACATCCCCGAATTTCGCCCAGCAGGTTCTGTCAATTACGGCACCTTGGTTGAACCTCAACGACCCATGCCTACTGCCGAACAGTTGCCGCTGACCACACTCGATGGCAAGCCCTACGACTTGAACCAGCTAAAAGGCCAATGGTTGCTACTGGCCGCTGATGGTGCGGCTTGCCCAGAAGAATGCGCCAAGAAACTATATATTTTGCGTAACACCCACGCCATGACGGGTAAAAACGTCGAGCGTTTGAACCGAGTCTGGTTCATCACCGATGACGCAGAAGTCCCAGAAAAAGTGCTTGAGGCCTACCGCGGCACAATCATGCTGCGCGTGAAACCCGAAGACTTGGCTAGGTTTTTAACGGTACCCACTGGCATGACCAGTTCTCAGGAAGCATTAGCCGTCCACTTGTGGATCATGGACCCACTGGGCAATCTGATTCTTGAGTACGGTAAAGACCCAGACCCGTTCAAGGTTCGCAAAGACATCGGCAGGTTATTACATAACTCACGTATTGGTTAGGTACGCAATGTCATCTACTCTCACCATGCCGGCGACACAAATTCTGTCGCCCGAAGAAAAAAAGCGCAAATTTTACCGTCGTTTGATCTTTTTGACGTGGTTTTTGACGTTGGATCTCATTATGTTTGGCGCTTTCGTGCGCCTGACAGACTCAGGCTTGGGTTGTCCCGATTGGCCCGGCTGTTACGGTATGGTGACGCCCATCGGTGCCTTAGCCGACATTCGCGCGGCCGAACAAGCCATGCCCGATGGCCCAGTCACCATTCCCAAAGCTTGGATCGAAATGATCCACCGTTACGTTGGTGCGCTGCTAGGCCTCATGATGATTGGCTTTACAGTGATGGCTTGGCGCTGGCGCAATATCATTGGCCGCACGCCTTGGCTTCCAACGTTCACGCTGTTGGCGGTCTGTGTCCAAGGTGCTTTTGGTGCCTGGACGGTGACATTAAAGCTCATGCCAATCATTGTGACCATTCACTTACTCGGTGGCATGACGCTCATGGCGCTGATGACTTGGCTCGCTGCCCGAGAAAAGCAGCACACCCCCATCAATCCAGCCAACAAACGGTATAGTCCTTGGGTTGGATTTGGGCTGGTACTGCTCTTTACGCAAATTGGCCTAGGTGGCTGGGTCAGCACCAACTACGCGGCCTTGGCCTGCATGGATTTCCCGACGTGTAATGGCGCTTGGATTCCCAAAATGGATCTGGCCAATGGCTTCTCTCTGGTGCGTGGTCTGGGTGAATTACCCAGCGGCGAGGCGATTTCCCAAAGTGCACTCGTGGGTATCCATTGGGTACACCGCAACTTTGCATGGGTGATTTTTGCTTATCTTGGGACACTGGCTTGGCGGTTGCGCAGCGACCCTGGCCTGCGTGGTCCGTGTCATTTGATCTTTGCGTTATTGTTTGCCCAGTTAGTCACGGGTCTAACCACTATCTTCTTCCAGTGGCCATTGTTGGTTTCTGTCTTGCATATCGCTGGGGCAGCTGGCCTGACCATCGCCGTGGTGACCTTGCTGGTTCGCGTCTATGGCATCAGGCCTGCGAAAGTTTCTCAAGCAGAAATCCCACAGTTTGCCTAAAATAGATTCATGACAACTGCGACGGTACCTTCTGATTCGCTTTGGCGCCAGTACTTGGTGCTGACCAAGCCGCGAGTGACGCAGCTCGCTGTGTTCTGCGCGGTAATTGGTATGTTTTTGGCGGTGCCTGGGTTGCCCGACATGCAAAAAGTGGTTGCGGGCACCATCGGTATTTGGTTGCTGGCTGCTGCCGCATTCGCTGTCAATTGCCTGATTGAACAACAAATTGATGCCCGCATGGCGCGTACTTCGCGCCGTGCCACGGCTCAAGGTAGTATCGCTTCGCATCAAGTGCTATTGATTTCTGGACTCTTGGGCGGCCTTGGTATGTTCGTCTTGTACCACTGGGTTAACGCATTGACCATGTGGCTGACATTTGCCACCTTTGTTGGTTATGCGGTTATTTACACCATGCTGCTTAAACCCCTCACCCCACAAAATATTGTCATTGGTGGCCTCTCTGGGGCCATGCCGCCCGCGCTCGGATGGGCAGCTGTCGCCGATAGCGTGCCAGCCGAAGCATGGCTCTTGGTGCTGATTATTTTTATTTGGACACCACCCCACTTTTGGGCGTTAGCGCTTTATCGCAACAAAGACTACGAAAAATCTGGTCTGCCCATGTTGCCCGTTACGCACGGTGCTAATTTCACACGCTTGCATATTTTGCTTTACAGCTTTGCGCTGTTTGGCACAACATTGCTACCGTTTGCGGTGCGCATGAGTGGTTGGCTCTATCTGATCGCTGCTGTTGCACTGGGTTTACGCTTTGTGTGGTTGAGCTGGCGGCTTTACAAAAACTACAGTGATGAGTTGGCGCGCTACTTGTTCAAGTTCTCTATTCTTTACCTGGCACTTCTCTTTGCCAGTCTGCTGATCGACCACTGGTTGATCAACGCTTAAAAGGCAGCCTCAGTGAGGCACAGCCTTCACCGAGTCTTCTAATGCGCTTTCCTAACTTACACCTTCAAACCACACAGCGTCGTGCCAAACTCTTCTTTCTGGGCATGTTGACTGTCGCACTGACTGCCTGTTCTGAACCGACTGACTTTGTCGGTAGCGACATCACATCGGGCGATATTGGCCAAGGCTGGACACTCACTGACCACCAGGGTGTCGCTCGTCAAGCTAATAGTTTCCCGGGCAAGGCTTCGGTTGTGTTTTTTGGGTTCACGCAATGCCCCGACGTATGCCCCGCTGCTTTGGCGGAAGTGGCCACTGCTTTGCAACTGATGGGCGAGCACGCCAAAGACGTTCAGGTGCTGATGATCACCGTTGACCCTGAACGCGACACACCACCCTTGCTTGGTGAATACCTCGAGGCATTTGACCAAGGCCTGCCCACGCGGTTTTTGGGATTAAGAGGCTCCCCTGAAGATCTTCGCAAAACAGCTAGCGCCTTCCGCGCTTTTTACGCCAAATCACCAACGCCTGATGGCAGTTACACCATGGATCACAGCGCGTCTTTCTATCTTTTTGACCCACAGGGTAAGGCCCGTGTGCTTTTAAGCAGCCAAGCCGGTCCTGAGGCGCTCGCCCAAGATTTGAAAGCACTGTTAAATTAATCCAGCCTCCACTGCTTAGGCCTAAATTGATTTGCACAGATGAACCTTGTGTTTATCAACGCCCTTCAAAAGCCCAGATCATAAACTTCTTTAGGCTTTTAAATTGTTATCAAGATTTTGGGGTTGAATTTATTACCCTAAAAAGCTGATTATTCAAACACTCATCTTCGCACGTCAGCAATTCCTTGGTCATTTCCACTAAATTCCTAGTTAAGGTGGACCCTATAGTCTAGACAGAATTTGCCCGAGTTTAAGCCTCATCCATTTCTTTAATCGCAGCGCAACAGCTTTGCCCTAGAACAAGACCTTAACTCTCGCACTGACCATCTGGTTGGTGTAGC
>ERZ889217.1485-NODE-1485-length-11858-cov-9.947810_pt1 | contig 11858 bp, 11 predicted proteins | sample MGYA00521098_ERZ889217 | MGnify/ENA primary metagenome ERZ889217 (study PRJEB32303, sample SAMEA104408613) | aquatic metagenome | biome: Brackish water; feature: Pelagic; material: water | place: Baltic Sea | collected 2014-06-10T22:04:00 | depth 2,362 m ...
GTCGGCGACTCTTGGTTGTCGCCCTCTCAGTCCGGAAAAACTCCGAACTCCCGTGGCTTACTTACTATTTACATTAACACAAATTTTTAAATTTGGTGGAGCTAAGGGGATTTGAACCCCTGACCCCTTGCATGCCATGCAAGTGCGCTACCAGCTGCGCCATAGCCCCAAATTATTTACTGCAGAAATAAAACTCTACCCAAACTTCGCCTATTTCTAGTTTTCGAGTCCTATCTATCATCACTTAAAGCAGGTGTTGGAAGTGATCCAGCGTTATATTCAACTAATCTCCAAGGTAAATCCTTTTCCGCAGGTTCATTTAAAACTATCCAACAACAATTGCTTATTATTCCCAATGAAAGCCAAGTTGGTTTCGGCAATCCCATTAATTTTCCAGCAGCAACTCTTGCTGCTCCACCATGAGTTGCAATCACAAACGTGGAGTTGTCTGGAACATTTTCAATATGTTTTTCTATTCCTTTGACCATACGATCGGCGACTTCTGCCCGAGTTTCACCAGTAGTTCCAGGACGAATTTCATGACCTTTGGCCCAACTCAAATACTCTTGTTCATATTTACTTTTCAGTTCAGGATAAGTCAAGCCTTCCCATAAACCGTGCGAAGTTTCTCTGAATTGTTCATCTTTAAAGACTTCTAATTTTAATAATTTAGCAAGTTCTAAACCAGTTTTATTAGCTCGGGATAAATCTGAAGAAGCAATGTAGCTGGGATTTAAATGTTTTAATAATTGTGCAGCACTTATTGCTTGCTGTTCACCCACTTCATCTAATGGAATATCAGTTTGGCCTTGGAATCTTTGCTCTAAATTCCAACTGGTTCTACCATGTCTCCATAAAACTAACTGTCTATTAGCCATTTACTACCTCGATTGGACAATCTTTCCAAAGTCTTTCAATACTGTAATAATCTCGATCTTGTGCTAATTGGACGTGCACAACAATTTCTTCGTAATCTAATAAAATCCAATGACTGTTTGATGTGCCTTCTCGATTAATTGGTTTAACTCCTTGTTTTGATAGAGCTTCTTCAATTCCTTCACAAACAGCTTTTGCCTGTCTGTTATTTGCAGCAGAAGCTATAACAAACATGTCAGAGAGTGGAAATCTGGAGCTAACATCAATTAGGGTTACATCCGTTGCTAATTTTTCAATTGCTGCCTCTGCAGCTAATAGTGCGAGTTTTCTAGACTTGGTAGTTGCTGGCACTAAGGTTTTGTACTTTCAGTCATTATCTTTATTATTGCACACTTAGTTTTGGTATAAACCATGGGTGTGAATATATTGCTCTACATTTTCAGGAACTAGATCTTTAATCGACTGTTTATTCTGAATCTTTTCCCTAATATCAGTTGAAGATATTTCAATACTAGGCATATTAATTCGATCAAAATGCCAATCTAATGTGAAATCCCCAGCTCGAGGTACCACATAAATCCTCGCTAAAGTTTTAACTTTATTTGGCTCCTTCCAAGTATCTAGAGCCCTTGCCGCATCACTTCCCAAAATCAAAAAGAAATCAGTCTCTTCATATTTGGCATGCAGCTCTTCCAAGGTTTGATAAGTGTAGGTAGGCCCACTTCTATTTGCTTCTATTTCTGATACTTCAACATTTGAAAAACCTGTGAAAGCTAACTTTGTCATAGCAATTCTGTGTTGTATCTCAGTAATTTCTTCTTTTTGCCAAGGATTGCCCGCAGGAATAAGCAATAAATTATCAAGTTTAAGTTGCTTAATTGCCGCTTTTGCAATTGATAAATGTCCATTATGGATTGGATCAAATGTGCCACCCAGCAGCCCGATTCGGCTGTTCATAATTTATCTATCAGAATCAAGACGTGTGACAATAAATAGTGCCAAAGTTAAAAGACCAAATGTTACGATTCCAAAAACTAATGGGTGAAATGGTAATTCCACTGATTTTTCAGCAGCTTCACTTAATCTAATCATTTAGTTCTTTCTCCTATTTTTCCTCTGATATGACCTTGACCTCTTACAACATATTTTGTACTAGTCATCTCAACTAGCCCCATTGGGCCTCTGGCGTGAAGTTTTTGGTTCGATATCCCAATTTCGGCCCCGAAACCAAACTCACCACCATCGGTAAACCTCGTTGAAGCATTAACCATAACTGCTGCTGAATCAATTTGAGAAACAAATTTATCAATGTTTTTCATTGAATCAGAAACTATTGCTTCAGTGTGATTAGTTGACCACTTTCTTATATGTTTTATGGCCTCATCCATAGAATCAACAATTCCTGCAGCAATGTCTAAGCTGTAGTATTCAGCAGCCCAATCGATATCTGTTACGGATACAAAATTAATTTTTGCCTTTTCACAGTGTAACTTTATTTTTTCATCCCCATGTATTGTTACATTTTGATCTTTTAGGGCACTTAGTGCTTTAGGTAAAAATATATCTGCGATATTTTTATGTACTAAAAAGGTTTCTGCAGCGTTACACACACTTACTCTGGAAGCTTTTGAGTTAACCAATATAGAAACTGCCATATCAATATCAGCATGTTCATCAATATAGACATGACAATTTCCCACCCCAGTTTCAATTACTGGAACTAAAGAGTCATTGACTATTGAATTAATTAATGATGCACCACCTCGAGGAATCAATAAGTCAACAAATCCTCGGGCACTCATTAATTGTTTAACTGAATCATGGGTATCCCCAGGAACTATTTGAATTGCATCAGCTGGGATTCCTGAAGACTGCAATGCTGTGCGCATAACTTGAATTAAAGATTCATTAGTGTTTTTTGCTGAAGAAGATCCTCTTAATAAAACAGCGTTCCCACTTTTCAAACAAAGTCCTGCAGCATCTACTGTGACATTTGGTCTGGCTTCATAAATCATGCCAATAACACCCATTGGTACTCGCTTTTGTTCTATTTCCAAACCATTTGGTTGGACCCATCCTCTGATAACTTCACCAATTGGATCTGGCAATTTTGCAATATCACGTAACCCTTGAGCAACTTCTTTTATTCTTTCTAAATTTAAAGTTAGTCGATCTATAATTGCTGGATCTGTTCCATTTTTTGTGGCAGTTTCAACATCAATTTTATTTGCTTTAGTAATAGTTTCACTATTAGTGATTAACGCATCTGCCATATTTTGCAAAGCTTTATCTTTTATGTCTCTATTTAATTGAGCTAATTCATAGCTAGCAATGCGCGCTTTTTGAGCAATTTCAATTACTGGGTTCATGGTCTCAGTCATGTTAATTTAATCCTAATTCCTTGTAATCTTTTCGTCTATTAATACAAGGTCATCTCGGTGAATAACTTCCTTGTCGTAGCCTTCCCCAAATTCCTCTAGTAACTTAACTGTGTTTTTTCCTATCAAATTTGGTAATTCCGAAGAATCAAAATTTACAAGGCCTCGACCTAGCACCTCTCCACTCTCAGAAATAACTTCAACTGCATCACCGACTTCAAATTCACCGGCCACTTTTTTTATTCCAGCAGGTAACAACGATGCTCTTTTTTGGGTAACAGCAATAACTGCTCCTTGATCAATAGTGATAAAACCACGCACCTCAGTTGCATGTGCTAACCAAAGTAAACGGGCTGAAAGTTTGTCTTTATTTGGCCAAAAAACAGTTCCAACATTCTCAGCTTCAAAAACTGAACCTAAATTAACAGCACTAGTAACAAGTGCAGGAATTCCACCAGCAGTAGCAATTCGTGCCGCTTGAACTTTTGTACTCATGCCACCACTTCCTACCCCACTATTTCCCGCACCTCCTATTTGTATATTTGCCAACTCATCAAATGATTTCACTTCAGAAATAAGTTTTGAATCACTCTGGGAAGGTGGAGCAGTCATAAGTCCCTCAACATCAGAGAGTAAAACAAGAGCTTGTGCGTTTATTAAATTTGAAACAATTCCTGCCAGACGATCGTTGTCTCCAACTCTAATTTCATCAGTTGCAACGGTGTCATTTTCATTAACAATTGGCACCACACCTAGTTCCATCAATTTGGCAAAAGTTCTTTGAGCGTTTCGGTAATGTGAACGTCTACTCATATCTTCAGCCGTGAGTAGTACCTGACCAACAGTTATTCCATGTTTAGCAAAAGATTCTGCATAATGTTGAACTAATAAACCTTGTCCCACACTTGCCACGGCTTGTTGAAGTGATAAATCTTTTGGTCTAGTTTGTAAACCAAGTGGGGCCAAACCAGCAGCAATTGCACCTGATGAAACCAAAACAATTTCATGTCCATTATTTTTGTGTTTAGCTAAAGCGTCAACAAGTAAGTTTAATCTTTTTGTATCAATACCACCTTGTGCTGTGGTTAATGAAGAAGAACCAACTTTGACAACAATTCTTTTAGCAGTTGATATTTCAGCTCGTAGTTGGCTACTCATCTTCCATCCAAACGAATATCTGTTCCACGTGGGCCACGCACATTTTTAACTCCACTATCAATTCCTGGATCCCAATCAAAGAGTACGGCGTTTTCGCCCTCTCCTATGGCAACTTCAACTCCTGGTTTTGCTCCAGCTTTTCGTAATGCTTCTTCAATTCCTAAAACCTGGAATCGATCAGCCAGATAACCAATTGCTTCATCATTAGAGAAATCAGTTTGTCTAATCCATCTTTCAACTTTGTTTCCAGTTACATAATAGCGATTGCCATCATGTCTTACTTTAAAACCAACATCTCCAACCCCATCTGGTCTTATTACAATCCGAGTTTTTTCATCTTGGGCATGAGTTTTTCTCCACTGCATAACAAGTTCTGCAACTGCGAACAGAAATTCTTTTAATCCTTCTCTTGAAACAGCAGAGATTAAATAAGCATCTAGGTTTCGGGCGTGAATTTGTGGTAAAACCAGATTCGCTAATTCTTTTGCTTCTGGGATGTCAATTTTGTTCAGCACCACAATTCGAGGACGCTCTTCTAGTCCTCCGTATTGTGATAATTCTTTTTCAATCACATCTAAATCTTGTAATGGATCTCGATCTGGTTCTAAAGTTGCGCAATCAATTACGTGCACTAATACAGCACATCTTTCAATGTGGCGTAAAAAATCTAGACCCAGTCCTTTACCAGAACTTGCTCCTTCAATAAGTCCTGGTACATCTGCAACAGTAAAAGTTACATCTCCTGCTTTAACTACACCTAAATTTGGAACTAATGTTGTAAAAGGGTAATCAGCAATTTTTGGTTTGGCTGCACTTATTACTGAAACTAAACTTGATTTACCAGCACTTGGAAATCCAACCAATGCAACATCAGCTAAAGATTTAAGTTCTAGTCGTACATCAGCAATATCACCTGGTTCGCCTAACAGTGAAAATCCTGGAGCTTTTCTTTTGTTTGACGAAAGTGCAGCGTTTCCTAAACCACCTGCTCCACCTTGAGCAACAACATGTTTCATTCCTGAATTAATAAGGTCAGCTAAAATTTCACCTTGCATTGAATAAACAACAGTTCCTGCTGGAACAGGTAAAATTAAATCATCACCATTTGCACCACTGTTATGACTTCCTTGTCCTGGTTTCCCATTTGGTGCTTCTTGATGCGGATGTCTGTGGTATTCCAACAAAGTTGTTTCATTGGTGTCAACAACTAATACGACATCGCCACCTTTGCCACCATTTCCGCCATCTGGTCCACCAAGTGGCTTGTATTTTTCTCGATGTACAGATGTACAACCGCTTCCACCGTTTCCAGCTTTGGCATGCAGAATTACTTGATCAACAAACATAATTTCTGCACCACCTTTTTAATAATGCAAAAGAGCGGGCTTAATAAAAAGCCCGCCCTTTTGGGTATGTCTAATTGAGCGGGTTATTCCGCAGGGACAATGTCAACAACACGACGACCACGACGTGAACCAAATTTCACAGAACCTGCTTGTAAAGCAAATAATGTGTCATCAGTTCCGCGTCCAACATTTACACCTGGGTGAAAATGTGTGCCACGTTGGCGAACAATGATTTCTCCGGCACCAACAAGTTGGCCACCAAATCTTTTAATTCCAAGTCTTTGCGAATTGGAATCGCGACCGTTTCTGGTACTGGATACACCTTTTTTGGATGCCATTTTCTATTTCCCTACTTTGATATCTGTGACACGAACTGTTGTTAGTTCCTGACGATGTCCTAAGCGACGTTTGTAACCAGTTTTATTTCTGTAATGTTGAATTTTAATTTTTGGTCCACGGTCATGGGAAACAACTTCAGCAGTAACAGTTGTTGCAGAAAGTGTTGCTGCATCATGAGTTATCTTTCCATTTTCTACCACTAATAAAGCTGGTAATGAAATTTTTGAACCTGGTTGTGCAGATTGACGATCCATGACAACAGTGTCGCCCACAGCTACTTTTTCTTGGCGTCCACCGGAACGAACAATGGCGTACATGGTTTTCAAATCTCCTTGTTTAAAACTTGAGAAAGCTTTTGCGCATCTTTTACCTTTAAGTAAAAGGGCGTTCTCCTAGGGTACTAAAGGCCCAAATCCCCGTTGCTGATGGCTTGGAGTTAGACGCTTTCTACCTCAGTTGCCTCAACAGATTCTCTTTTGCCGCGACGATCAGAGTGCTTGTGGTCTACTGGTTCAGAAAAAACCTTTACCCCACGACCATTGCAATGCTCGCAAGCCTCCGAGAAGGTTTCTAGCAATCCAGAACTTATTCTTTTTCGAGTCATTTGCACAAGTCCGAGTGTGGAAACTTCTGCAACTTGATGTTTAGTTCTATCTCTACCTAAACATTCAACAAGTCGTCTAAGCACCATATCTCTATTGGTTTCCAAAACCATATCAATGAAGTCAATAACGATAATTCCACCAATATCTCTTAAACGAAGCTGTCTAACTATTTCTTCAGCAGCTTCCATATTGTTTTTAGTAACTGTTTCTTCCAAATTTCCGCCCTGGCCAATGAATTTTCCGGTGTTAACATCCACCACGGTCATAGCTTCAGTTCTATCAATTACAAGAGATCCACCTGATGGTAAATAAACTTTTCGATCAAGTGCTTTCGCAATTTGTTCATCAATGCGATTAGCGCCAAACACATCGCCTTCACCACTCCATTTTTCTAGACGATCTGCTAAATCTGGGGCAACATATTTTACGTATTCTTCAATTGTGTCCCAAGCTTCATTACCTTCCACAATTAGTTTCTTAAAGTCTTCGTTGAAAATATCTCGCACAACTCTGATTGCTAAATCTGGTTCAGAATAAAGCAAGGATGCAGGTGTTCCACCTGAAACTTTGCTTTGAATGTTTTCCCATTGTGCTTGAAGACGAGCCACATCTCTTTGTAATTGTTCTTCAGTTGCACCTTCAGCAGCTGTTCTCACAATTACTCCAGCGCCTTCAGGAACAATATTTCTTAAAATTCTTTTTAATCTAGTTCTTTCGGTGTCTGGAAGTTTTCTACTAATTCCGGTTACAGAACCATCTGGTACATAAACTAAATAGCGACCTGGCAATGAAACCTGACTTGTTAATCTGGCCCCTTTTTGTCCAACAGGATCTTTTGTTACTTGAACTAAAACTGGGTCATTACTTTTAAGTGCAAGTTCAATTCTTTTTGGTTGTCCATCAAGTCCTGCAGCATCCCAATTAACTTCTCCTGCGTACAAAACACCGTTTCGTCCACGCCCAATATCAATAAACGCGGCTTCCATACTTGGTAATACATTTTGAACTCGACCTAGGTAAACGTTTCCAATCAAAGACGCTGATTGACCACGTGAAACATAATGCTCAACCAAAATGTTGTCTTCTAAAACTGCAATTTGAATTCGATCCTGGTTTTGTCTAACGACCATTACTCGTTCAACACTTTCTCGTCTTGCTAAGAATTCTGCTTCAGTTAGAACTGGTGCTCTGCGTCTGCCCGCATCCCTGCCATCTTTTCGTCTTTGACGTTTGGCATCTAAACGAGTTGAGGTTCTGGTTGGGGACTTTTCTCTTGGAGCACGAACTCTTACAACTGTGTTTGGATCATCGGTACTGATCTCATCAGGACTAACTTCTGTGGCACGACGACGTTTTCTGATACGTCGATGGGTGCCATCTCCTGTTTCAGCTTCTGTTGTGTCTTGTTCTTTTGCGGTGTCTGTTTCTTCAACTTCTTGAGTTGATTCTTCTTCACGTCTTTTACTGCGTCTTCTTAATAATCCTTTTCCTTCTTTTGGACTATCAGTTTTTGCCGCAGGAGATCTAGGTGGAACAACTGCTTGCTGGAATGCAACAGATGGTTTTCCAACTGGAACATCAGCAGCTGGTGTAGGTGCTTCTTCTGCTGCAGAAAATGCAGCAATTCTAAATCGTTTACGTAATGATGGTGTTTCTTCATCAGCCATAATGGCTTTACTCCTAAATCTTTTGTGTGTGCAAATAAACAGCGATTTAACGCTTTTTGTTTACCTGCACTTGGTGTTTCGTGCTGGTTTTGCTTAACGATCAGGGGTGAAAATTAAATTTCACGTCCTCAAAGTCATTTAGGTTTTGTTTTCAGAACTTCAAAGAAATCCGCTTCGTCTCACCAATTTGGGACAGCTAGCTTTTTTTAGTTCTACCGAGCACCGCTGCTCGGCTAAGTCTTTTTGGTTTTGTATCTCGGGTTGTAGTGACTCCGTGATTAACCAGTACTTCGAGTATGGCACAACATTTCAGCCCTAGCCCTTATGGCACATCTTTTCTGGGGTGAAAACTGGTGATTTAGCCACAAATTGGCATCAGATTAGGACTTTCAAAACTAGCGAATTAACGGGGTTACTCGATCATCAATTTCTCGGCCAATGGCAACAGCAAGTCCAATTGCCATCCATGAAACAAACATGGAAGAGCCTCCATAGGACACAAAAGGAAGTGGCACCCCTGTCACAGGCATGATTCCTAAACTCATCCCAATATTTTCAAATGTTTGGATAGCAAACCATCCTGCAATTCCTGCAGCAGCAAGTCTTCCAAATCGATCAGGAGCTTTTAGGGCAATTTTTGTTAACCGAAACAAAATCATTGCTAAGAGAAAAATTATTAAAGTCGATCCCAAAAAACCTAATTCTTCACCTGCAACTGTGAAAATAAAATCTGTTCGCTGGGCTGGAACATATTTTCCTTGGGTCTGAGGACCGTTTAGATAACCCTGCCCAAACCAACCCCCAGAACCAATAGCAATTCTTGCTTGCAAACTGTTATATCCAGCACCCAGTGGGTCAAGGGTTGGATCAACGAAAGTTGCTAATCTATCTAGTTGGTAATCCTTAATAAAATTTAATTGTGATGCAATAAAACCTGCTAATAGCACAGCACTCAAAGAACCGTATATCCATCTTAATTTAACCCCTGCCACAACCATCACACTTAAAAGAGTTGCTCCAATAATCATTACAGTTCCAAAATCGTTTTGCAGGAGAATAAGTAAAGCTGGTACACCAGCTAGCGCTAATCCAAACAAGACATCTCTATCATCAGGTATTAGTTCTGAATCTCGTCTTTCTGTTAAAACCATTGCTAACAAAACAATTAAAGCAATTTTGGTAAATTCACTAGGTTGAAACGAGAAGCCTCCTGGTAAAGAAATCCAAGCTTGAGCTCCTCCTTGAGATTTTCCAATCCCAGGAATTAGAACCATTACCAATCCAATAACGGCAACTATATAAATAATAATTGCATATGCACGTGCGGTTCTAAAAGAGAATCTAGAAACAATTAAAGCTAAAACAATGCCAAAAATAATATTAAATATATGTCTTTGTAAATAAAAATCTGAATTAATACCTGCATCGAAAAGTCTTTGCTTCGAGGCAGAAAAAACAAGTGCAGATCCAATAATTGATAGTAATAAGGCACAGGTAATTAACACCCAGTCATAACCTATAAAAAATGAATCATTAAATCTATTTCTGCTGGGGGCCTTGGGTGTTTCAGAACTCCAATAACTCATCTTGCACTCGCTGACTTTGCAGTCACACTGGGAGATGGTGATGGACTTGGATTAAATAATTCATCAATTTCAGGATAATCAGGCAAACCATCAAGACGAATCTTTGGCAAGGAGTAAGTAGGTGAGCCACCATTTAAAATACTTGTTGCAGGATCAATTACCCCACCACGAATTCCAAATAATTCTTCATAAATTCTTCTCACACTTGGAGCAGAAGTACCTGAACCCGTTCCCCCTTGGGCAACCATAAGCACAATTGCGTATTGAGGATTATCTGCTGGAGCATAACTTGCAAACCATGAAGTTGATTGTTTACCTAAAACTTCACCAGTTCCCGTTTTTGTTGCAACAGGAATTTTTGAAAGCGGAAAACCAATGAAAGGTGGGGCACCAGTTCCTGAAACTGTGGTTGACTTTAAGGATTTTTGTAAGTAAGCCAAGGTTTCAGCAGAAATAGGTAATTTACTTTTAACTTTAGGTTCGATTCTTTCAGCAACTGAACCATCCGCATTCATAATGGCTTTGACTACCCTGGGTTCATAAACTGTTCCCCCGTTTGCAATTGCTGCGTATGCCATTGCCATTTGCAAAGGTGTAACAACTGTGTCTCCTTGTCCAATTGAAATATTTACAGCATCTCCAGCTCTAAATCTCATACCTTCAGTGCAGTTTTCTTTAGCAAACTTCTGAAGCAGTGATGCTCGGCCAGGATCCTGGACTTCCACTTCGGGATAGCCTTTTTCTGCTCTTTCACACCATATTTCATGATTCTTATCCCAGAAATCTTTTTTAAAAATTCTTCCCCCAACTCGTCCCTTAACTTCTTCTGGTAAATCAATTCCTGTTTTTGATCCCAATCCAAATGCGAATGACATTTTTTCAACTGCATCTACAGGATTTGCAACAGGGTTTAATCCACCATCTTTGAGCCACAAAGTATTAGCTATGTCGTAAAAAACTGTGTCACATGAAACTTCAATAGCTCTTTGCATAGTAATTGCACCGAAACCTAGTGACTCATAGTTTCTAAAAACTCGTGTTCCAATTTCTAATTGAGGAGGGCACTGATAAATATCTTTTAAATCAAATCCATTTTCAGCAGCTGCCGAAGCAGTTATGACCTTATAGATGGATGCAGGCGCAAATAATCCTTGTGTAGCACGAGAAATAAGTGGGATTCCACTTTTTGGATCAGATAAAGACTCAAATTCTTTATTTGAAATACCACCTAACCAAATTCTTGGATCATAACTGGGATAAGTCGCCATCGCTAAAATGTTTCCGTTATTAACATCAACAACAACTGCTGCCCCGGATTCACCGACATAATCCTTTGACCGTGCTCGTTCAATTGCGCCAGCTAGTTGTTCCTCAACTAAAGACTGAAGTTTTGCGTCAATGTTTAATACGACATATTTTCCAGATTCAGGGTCAGTATCACTTACAACACCTTTAATGTTTGCAGCTTTATCTACTGCTACAACTTTTACTCCAGGTTTACCTCTAAGCCACGTATCATAAAATCTTTCAACCCCAGATCTACCTATAGCGTCATTATTTTGTAACCCAATGTCATCTGATGCAACACCTTCTTGTTTTTGCTTATTTATTTCAGTGTCAGTTACGGGGCCAACATAACCAATAATGTGTGCCATATTGACACCAAATGGTTTAGGTATGTCTCTGATTGCAATTAGTTCTGCTGAAACGCCCGGATATAAAGTTCTTTGTTCCATAATTTCTAATGCAATTGAATTAGAAACATCTTTTGCAATTGGTATCGGTTGAAATAATGATCCTGACCAACAAATAGGTGGTCTTTTTGCATTCTTTGTGCCACATGGTGTCAAACGATCTTTAATGTCGGTTTCTGAAATATTTAAGATATTTGATAAACGAGTAA
>ERZ889217.1487-NODE-1487-length-11852-cov-19.899127_pt1 | contig 11852 bp, 8 predicted proteins | sample MGYA00521098_ERZ889217 | MGnify/ENA primary metagenome ERZ889217 (study PRJEB32303, sample SAMEA104408613) | aquatic metagenome | biome: Brackish water; feature: Pelagic; material: water | place: Baltic Sea | collected 2014-06-10T22:04:00 | depth 2,362 m ...
AGGCGATTTAGCCATGCAGCAATACCTTCGCTACCTCAAATTCCCCATTGGGCTTTGTCTTGTGGGTCTTACGGTGGTGGCGGCGGTCAAGGGCTGGCAGGCCGTTTGGATTACCAGCGTGTTGCTGGCTTTGGAGATCAGCCTCTCCTTTGACAACGCCGTGGTCAACGCCCGCGTGCTCGATCGACTCAGCCCCGGTCAGCAAAAGTTTTTCCTCACCTGGGGCCTGGTGATCCCGGTCTTCGGCGTGCGCTTCCTCGGCCCCTTGCTGCTGGTCAGCCTGGCCGGCGGCGTCAGCCTGGCCACGGCCTTCGATACCGCCCTGAACCATGCCGACGAGTATCACGACTTGCTCAAGCTGGCGGAGCCGCGCATCCTGGCCTTCGGCGGCATGTTCCTGTTGATGGTCTGCTTGCGCTACTTCTTCAACGCAGCCAAGAGCCTCCATTGGATGCGGGCGATCGAGTCGAAGCTCAGCCGCGCCGGCCGGATCGAATCCCTGGAGGTGGCCCTAGCCCTGGTGGTGCTGCTGCTGTTGCAGATCTGGATTCCGGCAGCCAACCGGGGTGAGCTGTTGATCGCTGGCGTGATCGGCCTAGTGCTGCAGATTCTGTGCACGTCCCTAGCCGAGGCCTTCGGTAGCGAGGAGGAGGCCGTGGGCCGGGCCGCCGCCGGCGGCGGCATCGCCAGCCTCATCTACCTGGAGTTGCTCGATGCCTCCTTCAGTCTCGATGGCACCGTGGGTGCCTTTGCAATCACCAGTGAGTTGCCCCTGATACTCACTGGCCTGGGGCTGGGCGCCCTGTTCATCCGCTCGATCACCCTGATGCTGGTGCGCGAGCGGGCCCTCGATGAGCTGATCTATCTCGAACACGGCGCCCACTACGCCATCGGCGCCCTAGGCCTGCTCATGCTGGCCAAGGTGGTGCTCACGCCCCTACAAATCGAGATGCCCGAATGGCTCAGCGGCCTGATTGGGATCCTGTTCCTGGTGCTGGCCCTGGCCGATTCCCTGCGCCATCGCCGCCGCCAGGCCAGCCTCGGCGGCTAGGCCCCCGTTGGGGAGTTAGCAGTTAGCCATTGGCAGCATCAAAGCGCAATTCGCCGCTCACCTTGAGGCTCACCCCCTCGCTGGGCACCAAATACTGCTGGGAGAGCTCCTCAATTGTGAGGGGGGTGAGCCACTCCAGCTGCTTGAGCAGGTGCAGGGCCACGGCCTGTTTGGCCCGGCTGGCGCCGTCTTCCACCTTGATCGCCAGGCCCAGGCCTTCGCCTACCCGGCTGAGGCATTGGATCCCTTCGGCACCGCCCTTGCTAAGCACCTGGCCGTGGCCCCGCGACATCACCTCGGTGTCGAACCGGCCAGGGCCCGCCACCAGCTCCGGATGGGCCAGCATCGCCCGGCTGAGCCGCTCCAGGTCGGCCTGCTCGGAGGCCCCCAGGTGGGCAAAGAGCAGGGCCATCTGGGCCAGCTGCAACTGCAGGGTCGGCGCGCCACAGTCATCGCGGGCCGTTACCAGTTCGGCGCCGGGCATCCCGAGCAGATCGCCCACCTGTTTGAGCACCTGTTGCTGCAGGGGATGGTCCGGCTGCAGGTAGCTCTCCAGGGGCCAGTGCATGCGGCGGCAACTGGCCAGGAAGGCGGCGTGCTTCCCGGAACAGTTGTGCTCTAGGGGACTGGTGCCGCCCTTGGGAATCGGGCACTGCAGCTGCTCCGTCTCCAGATCAGCGTTCCACAGCAGCTTGAAGGCTTCGCGGGCGTGGGCGGGGGTGCCCGCGTGGGAGGCACAGGCAATCGCCAGGCCGCGGTCATCGTTGCCGGCCTGGTCGGCGGCGCCGCTGGCTACAAACACCTGGGCCTGGAAGGGCTTTAGGGCTGAGCGCACAAAGCTGAGCCGCTGGGGATCGCCCGCCCGCATCAACACCCGACCCCGCTGGTCGCAGACCACGGCATGGACCCGGTGCACCGATTCGAGGCTGCCGCCCCGCAGCAGGCGCACCTCCAACGGCGGCACGCCTGGGCGCTGGCTGGTGGAAAAGCTGCTGGAGAAACTCATTGCGGGCGGCGATCCGGCGGGCGGCGACAGGCCGCGCTCACAAAGCCTGACAGAGGCTGGCCCCCCCTAGCAGCAGGACGGCGGCTAGGGCGATGGCCCGCTGCAACCGGCCCAGGATCGGCCGCACCTGGTGGCTGGCCACCAGCCAGTCCTGTTCCCGCCAGGCCAGGGGCTTCTCCCAGACCTGGCCGTCGTACCAGCCCGATTCCTCGTATTCGACCCGTTCGGCCAGGAGCCGCTGCAGCACGGTGGTCCAACCGAGCCATTGGCGCACCAGCAGGAGCAATGGCACCACCAGGGTCGCCACGGCCGCCGCCACCGCCAACCGGGGCAGGTCATGGCGCAGGGGCACGCTGCCAGTGGCCACCAGCAGGCTGATCGGCAGAACCCCCAGCCAGCTGGCCAGTAGGAAGCGGCCTAGGGAAGCGTCCCCCTGGCAGGGCCAACGGAAAAACCACGACTCGACCAACTCCCGGTAGAGGCTCAGGGGCTGCTGGGCCTCCGGCACCGGGCAGGGCTGCTCACTGACCGGGGACTCGGACATGGGGCCGCGGAACGGGACGGGGGCCAGGCGGGACAGGGGCCAGAGCAAGGCACTAGGCCCGGGATCGGGTCAGCAACCTTGCCCCTCACCTCAGCCAGCCAGGGCGGAGCCAGCAGCGAGGGCTATTTGCTCGGAGCTTAGGAATGGCACGGTCTCGCCGTGGCCCCAGAAGGCCTCCAGGTCGTAGTAACTGCGCTCGGCCGGGGTGAGGGCATGCACGATCACCTCGCCGTAGTCGAGCAGGACCCAGCGGCCTTCGCTCTGGCCCTCCTTGCGCAGGGGCATGCGGCCGGCTTCGATTTCCAGCCGGTCTTCGACCGAGCGGGCGATGGCCCGCACCTGCACGTCCGAGAGGCCCGTGGCAATCACAAACCAATCGGCAAGCGATGACACCTCATCAACCCGGATCAAAAGGATGTCAACGGCCTTGCGGTCGTCACAGGCATCGGCGGCCAGCAGGGCCAGGGCATGACTATCCATAGACGTTCTCACTGGTGACCGATTCTCGGGAGCCTTGCTGTTGGGCCATTTCGGCCCGGGCCTTACCGGCACTCTTGCGCAGAGCCTCAAGCCGGTCTTCGTAGAAGGCCCGTTTGCGCTTCTTGCGGGTCTGATCCACCAGCTCCTTGAGGGCGCCGCCCAGGCTCTTGTAGGCGTTGGGCAGGCTGTAGCCGAAGCGGCAGGCCAGATCAATCGCCCGCTCGTCGGCGGTGATGGCGTCCTGGAGCCGTTTTTCCGGGTTGTTCTTGAGATAGAGCCGGTAGCCGGCAAAGCCGGAGAGGCCCAGGGCCATCAGCAACAACAGGCCGTCCTGCACCCACAGTTCACCGATGGCGCCGCCCAAGCCAATCGCCAGGGCTGCCATCTCCCAGCCATCGCGGGGGATCGCATCGTTTTGGATGCGGCCCACCTCATGCCAGAAGAGCAGGTTGCGGTGGTCCAGGGCCAGTTGGTCCCAGGCCTGGAGATCCAGCTGGATCTCCACCTCATCGCGACCGATCTCCTCCAGGGTGATCAAGGCGGGATCGGCGGAGGCGGCGGCTTCAACGAACACCCAGCTCTGCATCTCTGGGGGCAGCAGCCCCTTCAGGCGCTGGAGTTCGCTCATGGAGGTCGTGGAACAGGGATCGTCGTTTCAGCGTAGCGACAGTGGTTACCACCGCCGCTTGCCATGAGAGGCTGGCCACGTTTGGCTGCCCACCCCTCCGCCCATGCCCCGTCGCACGGATTTGCGTCGCATCCTGCTGCTGGGGTCGGGTCCGATCGTGATCGGCCAGGCCTGCGAATTTGATTATTCCGGCACCCAGGCCTGCAAGGCCCTGCGGGCCGAGGGCTTTGAAGTGGTGTTGGTGAATTCCAACCCGGCCTCGATCATGACCGACCCGGACATGGCCGATCGCACCTACATCGAGCCGCTCACCCCCGAGGTGGTGACCCGGGTGATTGAGCTGGAGCGGCCCGATGCCCTGCTGCCCACCATGGGCGGCCAGACCGCCCTCAACCTGGCCGTGACCCTGGCTGAAAACGGCACCCTGGAGCGCTATGGCGTTGAACTGATCGGCGCCAATTTAGAGGCGATCCAGAAGGCGGAAGATCGGCTTCTGTTTAAACAGGCGATGGAGCGGATCGGTGTGGCGGTCTGCCCCTCCGGTATCGCTACCAGCCTGGCCGAGGCCGAAACCGTGGGGGAAGTGATTGGCAGCTACCCGCGCATCATTCGCCCCGCCTTCACCATGGGTGGCTCCGGCGGCGGCATCGCCTACAACCCTGAGGAATTCCGGGCGATCTGCAAGAGCGGCCTCGAGGCCAGCCCGATGTCCCAGATTCTGATTGAGCAATCCCTGCTCGGTTGGAAGGAATTTGAGCTGGAGGTGATGCGCGATCTGGCCGACAATGTGGTGATCGTGTGCAGCATCGAGAACCTCGATCCCATGGGGGTGCACACCGGTGATTCGATCACCGTGGCCCCGGCCCAAACCCTCACCGACCGCGAATACCAGCGCCTGCGCGACCAGGCGATCGCGATCATCCGCGAGATCGGTGTGGAAACCGGCGGCAGCAATATTCAGTTTGCGATCAACCCCGCCAATGGCGATGTGGTGGTGATCGAGATGAATCCACGGGTGAGCCGCTCCTCGGCCCTGGCCTCCAAAGCCACCGGCTTTCCGATCGCCAAGATCGCCGCCCGCCTGGCCGTGGGCTACACCCTCGATGAAATTCTCAACGACATCACCGGCAAAACACCGGCCTGTTTTGAGCCCACGATCGACTACGTCGTCACCAAGATTCCCCGCTTTGCCTTTGAGAAGTTCCGCGGCAGTCCGGCCGTGCTCACCACCTCGATGAAGTCCGTGGGCGAGGCCATGGCGATTGGCCGTTGCTTTGAGGAATCCTTCCAAAAGGCCCTGCGTTCCCTGGAAACGGGCCATGCCGGCTGGGGTTGCGACCGGCCCGATGGCGCGATTGAACCGGGCGACCTCGATGCCCAACTGCGCATCCCGACTCCCGATCGCATCTTTGCCGTGCGCGAAGCGATTCTGGCCGGCCGCAGCGATGCGGCCATCCACGCCCTCAGCGCCATTGACCCCTGGTTCCTGGCCAAGTTGCGCCACATCCTTGACGTGGAGACCCAGCTGCTGCGCGGTCGCCAGCTGGCCGACCTCGGGGCCGCCGCCCTGCTGGAGCTCAAGCAACTGGGCTTTTCCGATCGCCAGATCGCCTGGGCCACCGGCAGCGATGAACTCTCCGTGCGCCGCCATCGCCAGGCCCTGGGGGTGAATGCCGTGTTCAAAACGGTGGACACCTGCGCCGCCGAATTTGCCTCCAGCACCCCATACCACTACGCCAGCTACGAACGGCCCAGCGAGCGACTCACGGCCGACGGGCTGCTGGAACTGGTGCCAGCCGAATCGGAAGTGCAGCCGGAAACTCGCCGCAAGGTTCTGATCCTGGGGGGCGGCCCCAACCGCATCGGCCAGGGCATCGAGTTCGACTACTGCTGCGTGCACGCCTCCTTTGCCTTGCAGGCCGAAGGCTTCGCCACGGTGATGCTCAATAGCAACCCGGAAACGGTCTCCACCGACTACGACACCAGCGACCGGCTCTACTTCGAGCCCCTCACCCTCGAAGACGTGCTCAACGTGATCGAGGCCGAGCGCCCCGAGGGCGTGATCGTGCAGTTCGGCGGCCAAACGCCCCTGAAGCTGGCCCTGCCCCTGCTGCGCTGGCTGGCGAGCCCCGAGGGTCTGGCCACCGGCACGCGCCTTTGGGGCACCTCGCCCGAATCGATCGACAGCGCTGAAGACCGGGAACAGTTTGAGGCGATCCTGCGCCGCCTGGAGATCCGCCAGCCCCGCAATGGCCTGGCCCGCAGCCAGGCCGAGGCCCGGGCCGTGGCCGACCGGGTCGGCTACCCGGTGGTGGTGCGCCCCAGCTATGTGCTCGGCGGCCGCGCTATGGAGGTGGTCTTCGATGGGGAGGAACTCAACCGCTACATGGTCGAGGCCGTGCAGGTGGAGCCCGACCACCCGGTGCTGATCGATCAATACCTGGAAAATGCCATCGAAGTGGATGTGGATGCCCTCTGCGACCACAGCGGCCAGGTGGTGATCGGTGGCCTGATGGAACACATCGAGCCCGCCGGCATCCATTCCGGCGATTCGGCCTGTGCCCTACCGGCCGTGTCCCTCGATGCCGATTCCCTGGCTACGATCCGGCGCTGGAGCAAGGACCTGGCCCTGGCCCTGCAGGTGAATGGCCTGATCAATCTCCAGTTCGCCGTGCGCGAGGGCGAGGTGTTCATCATTGAGGCCAACCCGCGCGCCTCGCGCACCGTGCCGTTTGTGGCCAAGGCCACCGGCTTGCCCCTGGCCAAGATCGCCAGCCAGCTGATGGCCGGCCGCACCCTGGCCGAGCTGGGGGTCACCAGTGAGCCGGTGCCGCCCCTGCAGGCGGTCAAAGAAGCGGTGTTGCCGTTTAAGCGTTTCCCCGGCGCCGACTCCCTCCTTGGGCCGGAAATGCGTTCCACCGGTGAAGTGATGGGTAGCGCCGCCAGCTTCGGCATGGCCTACGCCAAGGCTGAATTAGCAGCCGGCGAGGCCCTGCCCACCAGCGGTGTGGTGTTCCTCTCCACCCACGACCGCGATAAGGCGGCCCTGGTGCCCGTGGCCCGGCGCCTGGGAGAGCTTGGCTTTTCCCTGATCGCCACTAGCGGCACGGCCGCGGCCCTGGCCGCCGAAGGCCTGGCGGTGCAGTCGATCCTCAAGGTGCATGAGGGGCGCCCTAACATTGAAGATGCGATCCGCTCCGGCCAGATCCAGCTGGTGATCAACACGCCGGTGGGCCGCCAGGCCGCCCACGACGACCGCTACCTGCGCCGCGCCGCCCTCGACTACGCCGTGCCCACGGTGACCACCCTGGCCGCGGCCCGGGCCGCCGTCGAAGCGATCGCCGCCCTCCAGGGCCAGACCCTCACCATCTACGCCCTCCAGGACGTGCACGCCGCCCAGGCCAGGCCGGCGGCCTGAGCCCCAGGCCGGAAGCTCGTTAAGGTTTGGCCACCCGAACCCGTTTCCGATGACCGTCGCCGCCAATCCTTCTGAAACTGTTGCCAGCGACCATGCCCCCGGCAGCGACCTGAGGACCGCCTTTCGTGCGGCCTACGAAAACCGCTACACCTGGGAGCCGGGCTTTGGGGGCTACGGCGGCCAGTGCGTCTGGGAGCAGGACGGCCAACGGGTGGAGGGACGCTTCCAGGTGGGCGCAGACCTCAAGGCGCTCGTGGAAGGAATCAGCGACGAGGCCATCCACAAGGCCGTGGCCTCCCAGCTCTGGGAGGTGGCGATCCACCGGGTGCGCCGTGGTTTTGAGCAAACCCATGGCGACAACACCTTCACCGCCGGCGACACCGATTCGGTTGGTGTGGAAGTGATCGTGGGCGGCAAAAATACGGGAGATCGTTATCGCATCAAGGGTGATGTGGTCACGATGGTGCACCGCCACATCCACGGCACGGTGGTAACGATCTTCACCGAAAGCACCACTGACACCGGCCATGGCTACCTCAGCCACCAGTACACCAGCCAATACAGCGATCCGGCTAGCGGCACCAGCAAGGGTGGCCTCAGCCGCTTCACCGACACCTTTGTGCCCCTGGTGGAGGGAGGTCCCTGGGTGTTGGCCGAGCGGGTTGTGGAGAGCGAAGCCTTCGGCGAAACCCCAGCCGGCCGCCAGCAGTTTCGCTTTGAGGCCTTGGCACCGCTGGGTTGAACCGGGCAGGCCCCAGGCAGCAATCAATCAGCGCCGATTCAGGCCAGGGGCGGTTGGCTGGGCTAGCCGCCACCGGTCGGCCGTGGGACAGTGAGCCCATAACTTTTTAATTTGGATGCCAATTCGTTTGCTTGTGCTGCTCCTGTTCTCCGGTTCCATGGCCCTGGCGGCTCCCCAGTCCCAGGCAACCCAGTCCGTTGACCAGAGCCAGGCCCAGCCGGCCAACATGAAGGATCAGATCATCATGGTCGCCTGCTCCCAGGCCATGGCCAGTGAACTGTCCTTGGCGGGCAAAACCGCTCCGGCGGGCATGGTCAAGGAGACCTGCGGTTGCGTAGTTACCCAGCTCAATCAGAAGAGCAGCCTTGATCAGGCCAAGGGAATCTGCAAACAGATGGCTGCCGCTAAATACGGTCTGTAGGCCAGGCCCGAGGGGGCTCTTGCGGCGCAATGGTCGTGGTCTGTAGACGGCAGCCAGCGAACCCTGACTTGCTGGTTAGCCCCTGTTGGGTCACTCCTAGTCGTGGTGCGTATTGCTGCTGGGGTGGGTGCCGATTCGGCCGCGATTGAGGTTGTGCAGGGTGGATGAACCCCTGGGTTGGAGCCTCTGCGAGCTCGAGCTGGGTTGGCGACCGACACTACCGACGAGTAGCAGTGTGATCAGGCCAGCCAGGGGAAGGCAAAGCAGGCTTCGGGCCCGCCGCTGGTTAGGCCGCTGGTGCCGCCGCTGTTTGGCCCCTTGACCACGGCCCCAAGGGCTTTGCCGTAAAGGGAGGCTGGATCGCTCCCCGAAGGATGGGGACTGCATGGCAAGTGGGGAGTTGGCGCCAACCTAGGTGCCGGCTTGGGGCTGGCTGGCGGAGGGTTCAAGGACCGTTGGGCCCGGGCTGGGACAGAACTCACCCAGGCATTGTCACGAATTCCTCGGCCACGCTGGGATGCAGGGCCATGGTGCGATCGAAGTCCGCCTTAGTGGCGCCCATGCCAATGGCGATCGCTGCCATCTGGATGATTTCGGCGGCGTGCTCACCCACCATGTGGCACCCCAACACCTTGCCGCTATCCACCTGCACCACCAGCTTCAGCAGCACCCGCGGGCCCCGCTTGGGTAGGGCCAGGGCCATGGGCCGGAAGCGGGCCCGGTGGATGCGGATCGCCTCCTCGCCGTAACGCTCGATCGCCTCCTCCTCGGAGAGGCCCACACTGGCCAGCTCCGGGTCGCTAAATACGGCACTGGCCACGAGCTGGTGGTTCACCCGCCGCGGCTTGTTGCCATACACCGTGTCAGCGAAGGCCCGCCCCTCATCCACGGCCACGGGCGTGAGATTGATCCGGTCGGTTACATCGCCCACCGCATAGATGTGGGGCACGTTGGTGACCTGGTCCGGGCTCACCGGGATGCGGTGGCCTTCGATCGCCACGCCGGCGGCCTCCAGATCCAGCCCCGCAAGGAAGGGGCGCCGGCCGGTGGCCAGGATCACGGCGCCGCAGTCCAGCTGCTCGCCGCCCTGGGTGGTCAAGGTGAGATCGCCGGGTTCGCCGCTGATCGCTGCCGGACTGTGGGCGAAGCGGATCTCGATGCCTTCGGCCTGCATCGCCTCCTGCACGGCGGCCGAGAGTTCCCGGTCGAAGCCGCGCAGCAGGTGGTCGCCGCGCACCAGCTGGGTTACGGCCACGCCCAGGCCGTTAAGGATGCAGGCAAATTCACAGGCGATGAAGCCGGCGCCCACGATCACCACCTTGCTGGGCAATTGCCGTTGCAGAAACAGGTCATCACTGACCCAGCCCAGCTCGGCGCCGGGGATGGTGGGGCGCTTCGGCCGGCCGCCCACGGCAATCAAGATCCGTTCGCCGATCAGCTGCTGAACGGTGCTCCCCGGCCCGGCTCCCCCGGGCCCCTCCGCTTCGGCCCCGCCGTCCAGCGCCCGGGTGACCTCAACCGTATGGGCATCAACAAACCGTCCCCAGCCGCGGATCAGGGTGACCCCCGCCTTGGCGAGCAGGTCCCGGTGTAATTGGTCGAGCCGATCGACTTCGGCGGCCACATTGGCCAGCAGCACCGACACATCACAGCGGACCGGCCCCACCTCCCAGCCATAGCTGGCCGCATCGCTGAGGCTGTGGCGAAAGCCCGATCCGTAGACCAGCAGTTTCTTAGGCACGCAGCCGCGGATCACGCAGGTGCCGCCCACCCGATCCCCCTCGACGATCGCCACCTTGGCGCCGTAGGAGGCTGCCCGTTTGGCGGCGGCCAGGCCACCGGAGCCGGCGCCAAGCACCACCAGGTCAAAGGGGGAGGCCATGGTGAGGGGATGGGATGGTGGGGGGATCAGCTCAACTTATGTCGCCTGCTGCTGGTGACGGGTGGGGCCCCAAACGATGGTGCTGGCCTGGGTCGCTGGCCTGGGTCGTTCGGCAGGGGCGCTGTCCTTTGGCTAGGGGCTGGTCAGAGGTAGAAGCCCACCGTGGTCACCACCCTGGTGCCCTGGGCCCGCAGGGCACTGCGCAGGGAAAGGGTCGATTGGTTATGGAGCAGGTTCTCCCAGCGATGGCGGGTGACGAAAACGGGCAGCACGATCGTGCAGAACTTGTGGCGATCCTTGCGGTGGTCGATTTCGAACTGGCGCACAAAGTCCAGCACCGGATCGATCAAGGAGCGATAGGGGGAATCGAGGATCACTAGGGGCACCTCAGGCAATTGCCGCTGCCATTGCTCCTGGAAGGCACCCGTTTTGCCCAGGCCCAGGTCCACATGCACGGCCACCAGTTCGCCGGCAATCGAGCGGGCGTAGCGGATCGCCTCAAAGCTGCCGCGATGCAGTTGGCCCACCAGCACCACCACCGGAGTGCCGCCATCGGAGGGCGCCGCCGGCAGGGTCAGTTTGACGTCATGGGCCATGCGCAGGCGCCGGGCCACCTGCTTGTAGTGGCGATGGATGGTGAGTAACAGGGCCACCAATAGGGGCACGGCCACCACCACCAGCCAGGCCCCCTGGGTGAACTTGCTGAACAGCAAGACGCCCGAAACAATCGCCGTAACCCCACTGCCAAAGCCATTGAGCAGGGCCTTGCCCACCCAGCCTGGGCCCTTTTCACGCCACCAATGCACCACCATGCCCGCTTGCGAGAGGGTGAAGCTGGTGAACACCCCCACGGCGTAGAGGGGGATGAGGTGGCTGACACTGCCGCCGAAGATCACCAGCAAAACACCAGCAAAGGCGCTCAACATCACGATGCCATTGCTGAACACCAGCCGGTCGCCGAGGGAGGCCAGCTGGCGGGGCATATAGCTGTCCTGGGCCAGGAAAGCGGCCAGGCGCGGGAAATCGGCAAAGGCGGTATTAGCAGCTAGCAGCAGAATCAACAGGGTTGACATCTGCAGGATGAACAGCACCGGCCCGTTGCCGAATACCTTTTCACCCAATTGATACATCAAGGTGGGGCTGGTCTCCGTGTAGACGGTGCCCAGTTGCGAGGCGAGCACGCTCACGCCACCGAACATCGTGGCCAGCAGGATCACCATCACCGTCAACACCCGCCGGGCGTTGCGCCATTCCGTTGGCTTGAACGCCATGACGCTGTCGCTGATCGCCTCAATGCCGGTAAGGGCGGCGCAACCGGAGCTGAAGGCCCGCATCAAAATCAGCCCGCCGGCTCCGGCGCCACCCACGGTGAGCAGGTCCGGGCCGTGGACCTCCCGGAGCACTTGGTTCTGCTGGGCCGCGGCCAGGCCAGTGATGTCTCCATGGGCCAACTTGGCCAGGCCGACCACCACCAGGGTGAGCACGGCGGCCATGAATACATAGGTGGGCACACTCAAGATCTTGGCGCTGGAGCGCACGCCGCGCAGGTTGGCCACCATCAACACCACGATCGCCGCCAGACAGAGCGGCACGTGGTAGGGATCGAGTCTCGGCAGGTAGGACGTGAGGGCCGAGATCCCTGCCGCCGTGCTCACCGCCACCGTCAGCACATAGTCGATC